>Ga0318568_10001515_pt1 | contig 10244 bp, 12 predicted proteins | sample GRESIP088b5f21_FD_203690 | JGI IMG/M metagenome (GOLD analysis project Ga0318568, IMG submission 203690) | Tropical soil microbial communities from Luquillo Experimental Forest, Puerto Rico - GRE.SIPMG.088b5f21 | ecosystem: Environmental > Terrestrial > Soil > Tropical forest > Bulk soil...
GGTCGCCACCGCGTCTTCGAGGATGGCGGCGAACGCCAGCGGGACCCGGCTGGCCGGGCCGATCGTCGCCTCGGGCGCCCGGTATCCCGGCACCGGCGAGCCGTAGATCAGCGCGTACTCGTGCGGGTTGGCCACCGCCCAGGCGCGGATCGCGCGACACGCCGCCGCCCACGTCTCCCGGGCGGGCGGGCCGGCGCCAGTGCCGGCCCGCGCCGCGCCGACCTGGTGCGCGGCAGCCTCGGCGGCGGCGCCGATGGCGTTGTAGGCGTCGATGATCAGCGCGGTCAGCAGGTCGTCCCGGCTGGGGTAGTACCGGTACAGGGCCGAGGACACCATGCCGAGCTCGCGAGCCACCGCGCGCAGCGACAGCCCGTTCGCGCCGGCCTCGGCCAGCTGGCGCCGCGCCTCTTGCCTGATCTCCCGGGTCAGCTCGGCACGGGCGCGCTCGCGCGCGGTCTGGGCCGCGTTCGGCGGGCTCATGACAGCCTCCTGCAAAGATCGATGAACTTAAACGAGAGCACTGCTCTTGACAGAGGGCGGCATACTCGTGTTAACTGATCCTAGTTGAGAGCAGCGCTCTCGCAAAGGATCGAGGAGGAAGTCATGGAAACCCGCTACGTCACCCCGGGCCGCAGCACCGCGATCTTCAACCGCGCGGTCGCGGGACTCACCAAGCTGGGCATCAGCGTCTGGGGCTCCCGCGTCCTGTACGTGCGGGGGCGCAGCAGCGGCGAGTGGCGCAGCACGCCGGTGAACCTGCTGACTCATCGCGGCGAGCGGTACCTCGTCGCCCCGCGCGGCACCACCCAGTGGGTCCGCAACCTGCGCGCCGCCGGCGGGCAGGGCGAGCTGCACCTCGGCCGCCGTGTCGAGCCCTTCCGCGCGACCGAACTCGGCGACGACGCCAAGCCGGACGTCCTGCGCGCCTACCTCAAGCGCTGGAAGATGGAGATCGGCGTCTTCTTCAACGGGGTGGGGCCGGACGCGGGCGACGACAAGCTCCGCGAGATCGCCCCCGGCTACCCCGTCTTCCAGATCGAGCGGGCCGGCTAGTACACCGTGAAGTCGGCCGCCAGCTTGTCCATCAGCGCGTCGAGCCTCTCGTCGGGCACCTGGCGGGCCGGGTCGGCCAGGTACCAGTCCGCGATCTCGCGGGCACCCCGCTCGAACGGGATGACCGCCCGCCAGCCGGGCACGACCGACCGCAGCTTCGAGTTGTCGAACACCATCGAGTGTGCCTTGTCGCCGAGCAGCCCGGCGCCCCATCCCGGGTCGGCCGCGGCGATGGCGTCCGAGGGCACGTGCACGAGACGCGCCGTCACCCCGAGCGCGGCCGCGAGGGCGTGCGCGATCTGGTCCCAGGTCAGGACGTCATCCGACGTGATCTGGAACGCCTCGCCGAGGGTCCGCGGGTGCGCGAGCAGCGGCACGAACCCGCGCGCGAAGTCGGTGTTATGGGTCACCGTCCACAGCGACGTCCCGTCGCCGTGCACGATCACCGGCTTGCCCGCGAGCATCCGGGCCAGGGCCGTCCAGCCGCCGGACAGGACCGTCTTGGTCGCGTCATAGGTGTGCGACGGCCGGACGATCGTCGCGGGGAAGTTGTTCTCGCGGTACTCCCTGACGAGCAGGTCCTCACAGGCGATCTTGTCCCGCGAGTACTGCCAGAACGGGTTCCGCAGCGGCGTCGACTCGGTGACCGGCAGCCGCGCCGGCGGAGTCTGGTAGGCCGACGCGGAGCTAATGAACACATACTGGCCGGTCCGCCCCCGGAAGACGTCGATGTCGCTGCGCACGTGCTCGGCGGTGAACGCCACCCAGTCCACGACCGAATCAAAGTCCAACCCGCCAATGGCATCCCGAACGGCCTCGGGGTTCCTCACATCCGCCCGCAGTTCCGCGACACCGTCCGGGAGCGGCCGGGTCGTACTCTGCCCCCGGTTGAGAACGTACAGGTCGATGCCGGCATTGACCGCCTCCCGGGCACACGCCGAGGAGATAACGCCGGACCCGCCGATGAAGAGAACCCGCAGTGCGCTCATGCCTCCACCATAAAGACGAAGAACGGGAAGGCTAGAGGATGCCGGGTCCGTTCGGGGACAATGCTCTTATGCAAGGGAGTATGGCGTATCAGGGATACGCGACCCAGGACCGGACGCGCACGCTGTTCGGGCAGACCATGGGGCTAGTCGCGGCTACCGCGGGGTTCTTCGCGCTTGGCGCGTACCTCGGGCGGAACATGTCGCATACGGCGGCGTTCGTCGCTTACATCGTGGCGTTCGTCTGCCTGATCGGGATGAACTTCACCGTGCGCCGCTCGCCGGCGGCCTCGGTGGTGCTGCTGTTCATCTTCGGCGTGCTGATCGGGGTGGCGACGGCGCCGGTGCTCGTGTACTACGCGGACACCAACCCGCAGGTCCTGTGGCAGGCGGGCGGCGCGACGGCGCTGTTCATCGCCGGGTTCGGGGCGGCCGGGTACGCGACGCGGAGCGATCTTTCGTGGCTGGCGCGGATCTCGTTCTTCGGGCTGATCGCGCTGATCATCTTCGGGATCGTGCTGATCTTCGTGCGCATCCCGCACGGGTCGCTCATCTACTCGATCATCGGCCTGGTCGTGTTCGCCGGGCTGACGATGGTCGACTTCCAGCGGCTGCGGCGCTCGCGCGGGCTCGATTCGGCGCCGCTGATCGCCGCGTCGATCTTCCTGGACGCGCTGAACGTCTTCCTGTTCTTCCTGCGCATCTTCGGCGGCAGCGGCCGTGACTAGGGCGATAGCCGGTTTACCCGGGCGAAACGTAGCGCCAGGTACCCTACTGGCGTGGCTGACGGTGGACTGATCGCGGTGGATGACCCGCGTAAGGATGATGTGCGGGCGCTGCTGGGGCGGCACCTGTCGTTCTCGCTGGAGGCGACGCCGCCCGAGCACGCCTTCGCGCTCGACGTGGACGGGCTGCTTGACCCGGCCGTCACGTTCTACAGCTTCCGGGCGAACGGGGAGCTGCTCGGCATGGGGGCGATCAAGCAGCTTGACCTGGAGCACGGGGAGATCAAGTCCATGCACACCGCGCGGGCGGCGCGCGGACGCGGTGTCGGGCGGGCCGTGCTGGGCCACCTGCTCGACGTCGCGCGCTCGCGGGGTTACCGTCGGGTGAGCCTGGAGACCGGCACGATGGCCGAGTACGCTCCGGCCCGGGCGCTGTACGCTAGCGCCGGGTTCATCGCCTGCGGCCCGTTCGCCGGCTACCGGCCCAGCGAGGACAACTGCTTCATGACGCTCCCGCTGGCGGCGGCCGCCTCCTGAGGAGCCGCCGCAGCGGCCGCAGCAGCAAAGGAGCTGTATGGAGGCACGTGAGGCGCCCGGGCCCGCGAAGCGGGCCGACGCGGACCTGGACGCGCTGCTCACGCTCGTGGCCCGCGGCGATCAGGGCGCGTTCGAGGCGCTGTACGAACGCCTCGCCCGGCCGGCCTACGGCTTGATCCGCAAGGTGCTCCGCGACCCCGCCCAGTCGGAGGAGGTCGTGCAGGAAGTGCTGCTCGAGGTCTGGCGTACCGCGTCCCGGTTCGACCCCGCCAAGGGCGGGGCGGCGACATGGGTGCTGACGATCGCGCACCGCCGGGCCGTCGACCGGGTGCGGTCCGAGGCCGCGGCGGCCGGGCGGGAGCAGCGGACCTCGCGGGTCCCCGCCGCGGGCGACGCCGTGGCGGACAGCGTCGAGGCCACCCTGGACGCCGAACTGCTGCGCCGCTGCCTGGCGGGGCTCAGCGACGTTCAGCGCGAGTCGATCACGCTGGCCTATTACGGTGGCTACACCTACCCGGAGGTGGCGAAGCTGCTGGAGGTCGCGCTAGGAACGATCAAGTCGCGGATCCGCGACGGCCTGAACCGGCTCCGCGACTGCCTGGGGGTGAGCTGATGAGACTGCCCCGCCGTGATCTGCACAGCCTGGCCGGCCCCTACGCGCTCGACGCGCTCGACGCGGGTGAGCGGGACCGGTTCGAGCGGCACCTGGAACGCTGCCCGCGCTGCCAGGATGAGGTGCGCCGGATGTCGCAGACCGCCACCGCGCTGGCCATGGCGGCGGCCGCGGAACCGCCGGCCGGGGTCAAGGAGCGGGTCCTCGCCGCCGTGGCGGTCACCCCGCAGCTGCCGCCGGTGACGACGCGCGATCGTCCCCGGGTGGGCCTGGGCGCGGCCCCGCGCGCGGCCCGCCGCTATCCCCGGCTGGTGACCGCGATCGCGGCGGTCGCCGTCGCCGCGGCGGTGGTGCTCGGCGGCCTGCTGGCCGTCACGCGGCACCAGCTGGACAGCGCCCAGGCGCACAACCAGGAGATCGCCACCGTGCTCGCCGCCCCGGACGCGCGGATCGCCTCGGCGCCGGTCACCGGCGGCGGCACGGCCACCGTCGTGGTCTCCCACGCCGAGAACAAGCTCATCTTCACCAGCGCCGGACTGCCGGAGCTGGCGCCGACCCAGGTCTACGAGCTGTGGCTGCTGGGGCCGGGCTCCGCGCGGCCGGCCGGGCTGCTGCCCGAGCCGGTCGCGGGCAAGACAGCGCCGGTGCTCGCCTCCGGGTTCACGGCGGAGGACAAGATGGGCATGACCGTCGAGCCAAGCGGCGGCACCTCCAGCCCGACGACCACGCCCATCCTTGTCATGCCGCTACCGCAGTGAGAACCGGGTCACCCGGCCGCCATCGATGACGACCGTCCCGGCCGGGGTGGCGCTGTCGCGCCAGACCGTGTAGTCGCCCGCGGCCAGGCCGGGGTAGACAGCCGCGTAGCTGCTGCCCGCCCCGGTATCGCGCCGCCGGACCAGTGCGTGCGTCCGGCGGGCCGCCGCGTCGCCGGCCGGGCTGATCTCGATCTCCCGGCCGTGCAGCCCGGCGGGCGCGTCCAGGATCAGCGCGCCCACCGAGTCGCCCAGGTCGAGGATGACGCTGCCCGCTCCGGTCGGCCCGGTCTGGTGCGCGGTCATGGCGTGTTGTACCCGCTGTACGGCACCCCGAGGTAGGGGAACTGGCTGAGGTAACCGGATGGCACGCTGGCCGCGGTCAGCCCGTCGGTGACCACGCCGGCCGCGGCGTCGGGCTTGAAGGACTTGTCCACCAGCGGGAACGTCACGCCGGCGATGGCGCGCAGTTCGATGGTGACCACGTCGTCGAAGACCCGGCGGCCGTTCGGGAAGCCGGCGGGGTCCCCGCCGATGAGCCCGAGCTGGTTCGGCTTCTTGCTGGGCGCGATGGTCGTGTTCAGGCGGAGCATGTCCGCGAGCACAGGGCCGGTGAAGTTCTGGAAACCGGGCACGATGCCGGACGGTATGCCGGTGAGCAGGATCGCCTCGAGGTCGGCGCGCGCGGTGCCGGCCGCGACGAGCTTGGCGAGGTTCGGGAACACGCCCGGGTAGAGCACGGGCAGCAGCCCGGCCAGCTCCGGGTGGGCGACGTACGACGCGAACTGCTTGTCGTCGGACGGCGGCTGCCTGTTCCACTCGTCCTTGCGCCCCAGCGGGACAAGCACCTCGTTGAAAAGCGGGTTGCCCAGGCGGGACACCTGGTGGAAGGGGCCGCTCCAGAGGTTCGTGTCGAGGGCCGCGTCAAATAGCTGTACGCGCTGGCGGCTCGCGCTCGTCCACACGCCGATCACCGGGCCGCTTCCCGTCAGCGCGGAGATCGGCACCTGGATGGCGATCGAGTGCACGTTCACCGCGGCGGTGGCGTTGACGCCCGGCGCGTTATGGCTGAAGACGTGCATCCCGAACTGGTTGTGCAGCGTCTGGAACGGCCGCAGGTTGGCCAGGTCGAAGATCGAGCCCAGGTCCACGTAGAAGCCCTCGGCGCGCTGGCCGGCGAACACCGTGATCCCGCCGGGGAGGTGGTGGACCGCCTCCCGCGCCAGCTGCGCGTAGTCCGGAGTGGACAGCGGGCCGATGTTGCACGGCGGGCAGGCCAGGTCCTGGGCCAGGGTCTGGGTGTGCCCGTGCCTGATGCGGGTGAGGCTGTAGAACTGGCGGCTGTTCCAGTTCGGGCTGTCCAGCGACAGGATGGGGCCGGTGTTGTACAGGAAGGTGTCGCGGTCTCGCAGCTGGGTGCGGAACCGGAACTGGTAGGTGATGTCGGGCTGGCCGTCACCGTCGTTGTCGACGTGGATCTCATACAGCACGTCGTCGCCGAACTCGTAGAAGTTCGGCCCGCCCGCGGGCCCTTGCAGCGGGATGTAGTTAGCGATCAGGGTGACCGTGCCGGGACGGTCGGGGCTGACGAACGCGTACACGTCGGTGCTGTCGGCGACCGGGTCCTTCGAAATCTCCGGAGCCTCACGGTGTGATGACATGAGTTACCTCGCTTCGCTGCTTCTCGGACCGATGGGCTAGCGGACAGCCCGGGTCAGCCGGGCGGCCATAGCGGGGTCATGGAGCCGGACCTGGGTGTTCCCGGCGAAGACTTCCAGCTCGCCGGACGCGGCGTCGCGCAGGTACACGACGATGGGATCGGCGGATGCGGTGGATGCGGCGGCCGGCGTGCCGGCTTTCCCGGCCGCCGTACGCGACGCCGGGCGCGGGCTCGCCAGCGCGGGCGTGATCCCGGCTACTGTGGCGAGCCCGATCGCGCCGGCGCCGACGGCGGCGCCGCGCAGGACGGAACGACGCGACATCCGCTGCTCTTGGGCGGACGCCGGATCTGCTGACGGGTCGACGGGCGGATCGATGTGACTCTGAGTAGACATGAAGGTCCTTCCGAGGCTGGAACCGCGCCGATAGGCAATGACGCCTGTTGTTCGGCGCCGCCATCAACCTCGGATGGGCGACCCGTCAGTGTTTATGGAAGCGTTATACGGCGCTCAGCGTGCTGCGCCGGCCGGGATGATCACCACCGGGCAGGGCGCGTGGTGCGCCACCTGGCTGGTGACCGACCCGAGGGCCAGCCGCGCGAACCCGCCGGCGCCCCGCGAGCCGAGGACGATCATGTCGGCGTTCATGTTCCCCGCCACTTCCATCAGAGCCTCGGCCGGGATGCCGGACACGGCCTGGACCGTGACCGATTCCGGGCGGGGGCCGCTCAACGCGGCGAGGACCTTGTCGGTCATCTCCTGCGCCGCCGCCCGGGCGGGCTCCACCAGTTCACGGTCCCCTGGATAGACCTGCGGAGTGCCGAGGAGGCTCCTGACGACCTGGTGCACCGCGAGCACCGTCACGGGCTGGTGCCGCAGCCCGCCTTCTTTCATCGCCCACTCAAGAGCCCGCTCCGAATGGTCGGAGCCGTCGATCCCGACAAGAATCCCCGGCATGGCGCTCATCTCCTTTGAAAACACATCTTTATAGAGGACGTTAGCGGGAGAAACGCCTGCGGGGAAGGGACTTTGTCAGGACTGGGCGGCTTGTTCGGCGGCCATTGCGAGGAGTTCGGCGGCGTGAGCCTGGCCGAACTCCGAGTCCTCGAGGCCGGCCAGCATGCGGGACAGCTCGCGGACCCGGGCGTCGTAGCCGAGCCTGACGACCCCGCTGCTGGTGACCGTGCCGTCGTCGGACTTGGCCACCACCAGGTGGGTGTCCGCGAACGCGGCCACCTGCGGCAGGTGGGTCACGACGATGACCTGGGCCAGCCTGGCCAGCCGCGCCAGGCGGCGGCCGACCTCGACCGCGGCCTTGCCGCCGACGCCGGCGTCCACCTCGTCGAAGACGAACGTCGGGACCGGGTCCGCCCCGGCGAACACCACCTCGATGGCCAGCATCACCCGGGACAGCTCGCCGCCCGAGGCGCCCTTGTGCAGGGGCAGCGGCGGCGCGCCGGGGTGGGCGGCCAGCCGGAGCTCCACGTCGTCCGCGCCCTGCGGGCCGAGCTCGTCGAGGGCGGTGAGCAGCACCGAGATCCGGGCGTGCGGCATGGCGAGCGCCGTCAGCTCGGCCGTCACGTCCGCGGCGAACTTCTCCCCCGCCGTGCGGCGCAGCTCGGTCAGGCGCGTGGCCAGCTCGCTCACCTGGGCGGCCAGGTCGGCCTCCGCCGCGGTCAGCGCGGCGATCTTGTCGTCGTCGGTGTCGAGCTCGGCGACGCGGGCCGCCGCGCGGCGCGCCCAGTCCAGGACGGCGGCGACGTCGTCCGTTTCCTCGAGCGGCCCGGCCGACTCGGCCGACTCGGCCGGGGGGCCGCTGATGTAGGCGGCGATGCCGCCGGGGCCGTAGGCGCGGATCAGCCGGCCCAGGGCCGCGCGGCGCTCCTGCACGGCCGCCAGCCGGGCCGGGTCGGCGTCGATCGACTGGATGTAGGAGGCGAGCTCCGCCGCCACGTCGGAGATCAGGTACGCCGCCTCGGACAGCCGCCCCGCCACGCCGTCGATCTCGGCGTCGTGCCGGCGGACCGCCTCGAGCGCCTGCCGGGCGTGCCCGAGCAGGGTCACCGCGTCGGCTCCCTCGTGACCGGCCGTCGGGTCGCCGAGCAGCGCCTCGTGCGCCGTGGTCGCGGCGGCGTGCAGCCCGTCCGCGTTGGCGAGCCGCTCCTCCTCGGCGCGCAGCGCGAGCTCCTCCCCCGCCACCGGCTCGAGCTTCTCGATCTCGGTGAGGCCGGCCCGCAGCGCCTCGGCCTCGGCCGCGCGGGAGCGCGCCTCCGAGGTCAGCGTCGCGAGCTCGGCGTGTACCTTGCGGTGCCTGTTGTACGCGCTCTGGTAGTCCGCGAGCACCGCGGTCAGCTCCGCGCCCGCGTACCTGTCCAGCGCCTCCCGCTGCCGGCCGGGCCGCAGGAGCTGCTGCTGGTCGGACTGCCCGTGCACGGCTACCAGATCGTCGGCGAGGTAATTGAGCAGCGACACCGGCACGGAGCGGCCGCCCGCGAAGGCGCGCGAGCGGCCTTCGACCGACACCGTCCGGGTCAGCATCAGCGAGCCGTCCTCGTCGAGCTCGCCGCCCGCCTCCTCGACCTGCCGCGCCACCCGGCCGTCGGGGTCGGTGCGCAGGCGCCCGTCCACCGAGGCACGCTGCGCGCCCGGCCGGACCCGCGCCGGGTCCGCGCGGCCACCGAACAGCAGGCCGAGCCCGGTCACCACCATCGTCTTGCCCGCGCCGGTCTCGCCGGTCAGCGCGGTGAAACCGGGCGAGAGCTCGAGCAGCGCGTCGTCGATGACCCCGAGCCCGGTTATGCGCACTTCCTCAAGCATGACCGCTTCCAGCTTCCTTTCTGCGGGGGGGTTTGGGGGGGTCGTCCCCCCGGGCTAGCACAGTCTCCTTCCTGCCCCGCCAGCCCTCGACCGGCAGCGCGAACTTGGCCACGAGCCGGTCGGTGAACGGCGCGCCGACCGGCGGCGCGCCGTCCGCGTCCGGCGCGGGGCCGTGCACCCGTGCCAGCAGCACGGGCAGCGAGCCACGGCACACTTCGACCCGGCTGCCGGGCGGCAAGTCAAACCTACGCCGCCCATCGCACCACATAACGGCACCGGCTGTCTCGGCGAGCCGCTCGCCGTCTTCGTGACCGGCGATATGCTCGTACACTAGTTCTACCGCGAGAACCGACCGCGGCGAAACAACCATGGGCCGTGCGAACAGCGCGTGGGCGGCGATCGGCACCAGCAGCAGCGCCTCTACCTCCGGCCATACCACCGGGCCGCCGGCCGAGAACGCGTACGCGGTCGACCCCGTCGGCGTGGCGCACACCACCCCGTCGCAGCCCCAGCGCGACAGCGGGCGCCCGTCCACCTCGATGATGACCTCGATCATCCGTTCCCTGGCGGCCTTCTCCACGGTCGCCTCGTTCAGCGCCCAGGTGCGCGCGACCTCGTTGCCGTTGTCACGGGCGACGATGTCGATCGTCATCCGCTCCTCGACCCGGTAGTCGCCCGCCACCAGCCGGTCCACCGTCTCGGCCAGGCCGTCCGGCTCGGCTTCGGCCAGGAAGCCGATGTGGCCGAGGTTCACGCCGATCAGCGGCGTGCGGGCCGGGCGGGCGATTTCCGCGGCCCGCAACAGCGTGCCGTCGCCGCCGAGGACGATCACCAGCTCCGCGTCCTTGGCGGCGCCGGGACCGGTCGGCACCACGGTCACCCCGGGACACGACAACTCCGGCGCCTCGGCGTCGGTGATCCGCACCTCGATGCCGGCGGCGGTCAGCCGGTCGATGACCAGCCGCGCGCTGCGCAGCGCGCCCACCTTGCCTGTGTGGGCGAGCACCAGCATCGTCCGCCGCCCCGCACCCCCCGAGAAGTCAGTCATGAGGTCCCGTCTCGATCGCGCGCCGCAGGTCATCCTCCAGCAGCGGCGGCGC
>Ga0318568_10001521_pt1 | contig 10220 bp, 8 predicted proteins | sample GRESIP088b5f21_FD_203690 | JGI IMG/M metagenome (GOLD analysis project Ga0318568, IMG submission 203690) | Tropical soil microbial communities from Luquillo Experimental Forest, Puerto Rico - GRE.SIPMG.088b5f21 | ecosystem: Environmental > Terrestrial > Soil > Tropical forest > Bulk soil...
GAACGAGGCCAGCCTGGTCGCCCGGGCCGCCGCCGTCGTGGCCGGGCATGTGGTAGGCGCTGAGGCCTTCCACGGCCAGGCCGTGCCGGGCGGCCCGGGCGACCAGGCTGGCCTCGTTCGTGCCGGGCGGGAGCCGGAGCACCGCGTGCAGGCCGGCCGCGATCCCGGTGACCCGGACCTGCGGGGCGCTGGCGGCCAGCGCGGCGACCAGCCGGTCGCGGCGCCGCCGGTAGGCCAGCCGGACCCGGCGCACCTGCCGGTCGTAGGCGCCGGAGGCGATGAACTCGGCCAGGGTGAGCTGGTCCAGGCTGCTGCTCAGCCGTCCGGCCGCGGCCTTGACCGCCACGACCTCGTCAACCATGCGGGCCGGCAGCGCCAGCCAGCCAAGCCGCAGCCCCGGCGCGAGGCTCTTGCTGGCCGTGCCGGCGTAGACGACATGCTCAGGCGCGAGCGCCTGCAGCGCCCCCACGGCCTGGCGGTCGTAGCGCAGCTCGCCGTCGTAGTCGTCTTCGATGATCACCGTGCCCGCGGATGCGGCCCAGTCGGCGGCGCGGCGGCGCCGGGCCGGTGCCAGCGGCACGCCCAGCGGGAACTGATGTGTCGGCGTGAGCAGGAGCGCGTCCGCCCCGCCGAGGTCACCGAGCACGGCGCCGCCCGGGTCGACCGGCACCGCCGAGACGGCCAGCCCGGCCCGCCCGGCGATCCGCCAGTGCCGTGGGTAACCGAGTGCCTCAGTCACCAGCGTGGCTGCGCCCCGGGCCCGCAGCACCTCGCACACCAGTTCCAGGCCCTGGGCAAAGCCCGCACAGACGACCACGCGGTCCGGGGTGACGGCGACACCGCGCGCGCGGGCCAGGTACCCGGCCAGCGCGGTGCGAAGCTCCGGCAGGCCACGCGGGTCGGTGTAGCTCAGCGCCCGGGCCGGTGCCGCGGCCAGCGCCTTGCGCCCCGCGGCCAGCCACGCCTGCCTCGGGAAGGCGCTCACGTCGGGAACCCCGGTGCGCAGGTCGAAGCGGGCCTGGCGGGCGGCCACGGGCGCCGCCGGGCCCGCCGCGTGCGGCGGCGAGGCGGCCCGCTCGGCGACCCGCGTGCCCGACCCCTGCCGGGCCGCCAGCCAGCCCTCGGCGACCAGCTGGGCGTAGCAGTCGGCGACGGTGTTCCTGGCGATGCCCAGGTCCGTGGCCAGCGCACGGGAGGACGGCAGACGGGTGCCCGGCCGCAGCCGGCCGCCCCGCACCGCCTCGCGCAACGCGGACTCCAGGCCCGCCCGCACCCGGGGGCCGACCAGGTCCAGGTGCAGGTCGACGCTCGAAATGGCCCATGAATCTGACAAGAAAGTGGACCTCACTTCTGGGCTGATTTCTTCATAGTGTGGAACCGAAGAACACGCAGCCGCAAGAGCAAGGGAGCTCATCATGGCCACCGCCACCGAGGTGCCCGTCCGGCTTGACTTCGACGCTCATGCCCCGGCATTCGCCAAGGCTCTGTCGCACCTGGACAACGCCGCGACCAAGCAGCTCGACCAGGTGGACTTCGACCACCGGCTGCGGGAACTGGTCCGGATCCGGGCCTCGCAGCTCAACGGGTGCGCCTACTGCATCGACATGCACACCAAGGACGCCCGCGCCGCCGGGGAGACCGAGCAGCGCATCTACGCGCTGCCCGCCTGGCGGGAGACGCCGTTCTTCACGGCCAGGGAGCGTGCCGCCCTCGCCTTCACCGAATCGGTGACCCTGCTGGCCCAGACCCACGTGCCGGCCGAGGCGTATGCCGAGGTGGCCGGCGAATACTCGGCGGACGAGATCGCCGCGCTGGTCAGCCTCCTGGTCGCAATCAACGCCTGGAATACGGTGGGCGTGAGCACCAGGACCTGGGTTCCCGGGACGTACCAGCTGTGACCGCCCTGACGGCGGCGGCCCGCCGGTTCCGCGCGGCACATCACGGCCAGCAGCCGCTGGTGCTGCCGAACGTCTGGGACTGCGCCAGCGCGCGCGTGTTCGCGGAGGCGGGGTTCGGTGCCCTGGCCACCTCCAGCGGCGCGGTCGCCGCCAGCCTGGGCTACGCCGACGGCCAGCAGACCCCGGCGGCCGAGATGTTCGCGGCCATCGCCCGGATCACCCGGTGCGTGGACATCCCGGTCACGGCGGACATCGAGGCCGGGTACGGGCTGGCGCCGGCCGAGCTGGCCGGGCGGCTGGCCGAGGCCGGGGCCGTCGGGTGCAACCTGGAGGACTCCGACCCGCTCTCCCGCGTGCTGAGCGACCCGGGCCGCCAGGCCGGCTTCCTGGCGGCCGTGCACGAGGCGGCCGGGGACGCCCTGGTGATCAACGCCCGGGTCGACGTGTTCGTCCGGCCGCGGCCCGCGGGCGCCGGTGACACGGTCGAGGATGCCGTCGAGCGGGGCCGGCGCTACCTGGAGGCCGGCGCCGACTGCTGCTATCCGATCGTGGCCCCGCTCGCCGCCCTGCCCGCCCTGGTCGCCGACTGCGGCGGCCCGGTCAACGCCATGTGCTGGCCGGGCGGCCCATCGCTGGCCGAGCTGGCGGCGACGGGGGTAGCCAGGATCACCTTCGGCGGCTCGCTGCACCAGCGCGCCACCGAGGACCTCGCCGCAACGGCCCGCGCCCTGCGCGCGGAGCTGTAACGCCCGGCGGGGTGCGGTGAGCCGATCCGGAACAGCCCTGAGTTCCATGATCTCGTGATCCTGTTCGTCGCAGGAGCGAACAGACTCACGCGATCATGGCAGTGGCGTGCCTGGGCCGACCGATCCCCCATGATCACGGCGGCGGAGCGCGGGAGCGGGCCTGATGATGAACTTGCCGGGCGCGGGCGGGCGCCGGTGGAGGATGGGGGCATGGCTGCGCAGCACGCCGGTTACCGGCTCTACCAGGACCTGGCGGCGTGGTGGCCGCTGATCTCCCCGCCGGAGGAGTATGCCGAGGAGGCCGCCTTCGCGGGGCGGCTGCTCCGCCGGGCCCGCCGGCCGGTGCGCGAGGTGCTGGAACTGGGCAGCGGCGGCGGGAACTGCGCCAGCCACCTCACGCCGGGGTTCACCATGACGCTGGTGGACCTCTCGGCCGGCATGCTGGCGGTGTCGCGGCGGCTCAACCCGGGCTGCCAGCACGTCGAGGCGGACATGCGCACGGTCCGGCTGGGCCGGGACTTCGACGCCGTGTTCGTCCATGACGCCGTGGATTACATGACCACAGAAACCGACCTGCGGCGGGTCATCGAGACCGCGTTCGCACACTGCCGCCCCGGCGGCGTCGCGGTCTTGGTGCCCGACAACATCACCGAGAACTTCGAGCCGGCCACCGGCTACGGCGGCAGCGATGGCGCAGACGGGCGGGCGGCACGGTACCTGGACTGGTCCTACGACCCGGACCCGGGCGATACCTGGACCGTGACCCAGTACGCGTTCCTGCTGCGGGAGCCCGGCGGGGAGGTCCGGGTGATGCACGAGGCGCACCGGCTTGGCCTGTTCGGCCGCGGCACCTGGCTCCGCCTGCTGCGCGAGGCCGGCTTCGCGGCGGCGACGGTGACCGAGGAGACCACGGAGGACCGCCGGCCACGCGAGTTCTTCACCGGGCACCGGCCGCCGGGTCCAGCCGGGGCGCCAGGCCGAACGTAGCGAACAGGCCGGGGTCGGCGAACACCACGTTGCGGCTGATGCCCGCCGGGGTGACGGTGAGCACCTGCAGGGTGTGCAGCTGGTACCCGCGGTCGTCGCCGCGCACGTAGGCGGCGACCGCGGGCTGCCCGTTGGCCGCGGCCGGGACCATCCGCCAGTCCGTGCCGCGCACGGCCCAGACCCGGGCGATGAACCGGCCGTACAGCTCCCGGCCCGTGAACCAGACGGCCATCGGCGGCATCTCCAGGATCGCGTCCTTGGTCAGCAGCCGGGTCAGCGCGGTGATATCCGCGTTCTGGAACGCCGTGACATAGGCGTCCACGGTGGCCCGCAGGCCCGGTTCGGCGGGCTCGCTGATCTGGTCCTCCCCCACCCCGGCCAGCCTGTCCCGGGCCCGCTGCAGCGCGCTGTTCACCGCCGCGGGCGTGGTGGCCAGCATGTCCGCGACCTCCGCGGCCGGCAGCTCCAGCACCTCGCGCAGGATCAGGATGGCCCGCTGCCGCGGCGGCAGCAGTTGCAGCGCGGCGACGAACGCCAGCCGCATGCTGGCCCGGGACACCGCGAGCGCGGCGGGGTCGGCCCGCTCCGCCCAGACCATCGCGTCGGGCACCGGCTGGAGCCACGGCACCTCGGCGCGGACCAGCGGCTGCTCCGGGTCCTCGCTCGGCGCGACCACCGAGGATGGCAGCGGCCCGCTCGCTGTCGAACCGGCCCGAGGCGCGCCAGGCCCGCAGCAGGGTTTCCTGTACCAGGTCCTCGGCGTCGTGCACCGAGCCCAGCATCCGGTAGCAGTGCGCCAGCAGCTCACGCCGGAACGGGTCCGCCTGGCGGGCAAAGTCCTCGCTGGTGGTAACCGTCACTGTGCCTCCCTGATGTGCCGGCCGACACCGCCGTATCGCAGGATCCGGCATCCGCCGCCGCGGCGCCGCCACCCGGGGCGCCCCGCGGCGACGGCACGGCCCGTGCCGTCGTCCTTTGCCCATACCTACCTGGCCCGGGGCGCGGATTCATCGGTTTCCCGGCCGGGAGCGATGAATCGGTGCGGCCGGCCAGGTATGTACCGGCGACCGCACGATCCGCAGAACCGGAAACGGAGACCGCGATGACCACGCTGGACCTTGCCAGGCCCCCGGGCCGGACCGCTGCCGCGCCGCCCGGCCACCGCTGGCTGATGCTGGCCGTCCTGCTCGGCGGGCAGTTCATGGCGCTGATCGACGCGTTCGTCGTCAACGTGGCGATGCCCTCGATCGGGGCGGACCTGCACGCGTCCGGCGCAGCGCTGCAACTGGTGGTCGGCGGGTACTCCGCCGCCTACGCGATGCTGCTGATCACCGGGGCGCGGCTGGGCGACCTATACGGCCGCCGCCGGATGTACCTGCTCGGTGTGGTGGTGTTCACCGCGGCGTCGCTGGCCTGCGGCCTCGCCCCGGACAGCGGGCTGCTGATCCTCGCCCGGTGCGTGCAGGGCGCCGCCGCGGCGGTACTGGTGCCGCAGATCCTCAGCGTCATCCAGACGCGGTTCACCGGCGCGGCGCGGGCCACCGCGCTGTCCGCGTGGGGGCTGGTGCTGGCGACCGGCGCGGTCGTCGGCGTCGTCCTCGGCGGCCTCCTGGTCAGCGCGGACCTGCTGGGCGCCGGCTGGCGGCCGGTCTTTCTCATCAATGTCCCGCTCGGCGTCCTGGTCGCGGTGCTGGTTCCCCGGGTGGTCCCGGCCGACCCGCCCCGGGCGCGGCAGACCGGCCCCGGCCCGCGCCGCCTGGACCTGCGCGGCCTTGCGATCGCGGCACCGGCCGTGTGCCTGATCGTGCTGCCCCTGGTGCTTGGCCGCGAACTGGGCTGGCCGGCGTGGACGCTGGGCTGCGTCGCGGCGGGCCTGCTGCTCGCCGGGGCCTTCGCCGGCTTCGAGCGGGCGGTCGCGGCCCGGGGCGGTGACCCGCTGCTGAACCTGGGCGTGCTGCGCGCCCCCGGCCTGACCGCCGGGCTCGGCACGCTGCTGGCCGTGATGGCCGGCTACGGCGGGTTCCTGTTCGTGTTCACCCTGCACCTGCAGGCCGGGCTGGGGCAGAGCGCGCTGCGCGCGGGCCTGTCGTATATCCCGCTGGCGGGCATGTTTGGCCTGGTCGGCTACTTCTGGCGGCGGCTGCCGCCACGGGTGCACCCCGTGCTGGTGCCCGCGGGTCTTGGCCTGCTCGCGGTCGCCTACCTGGGAATCGCGGCGGCGGTGCGCGGCGGCAACGCCGGCGGCCCGCTGCTGTGGCTGGCGCTCGCCGTGGCCGGGGTGGCCCTCGGCCTCACAATTTCCCCGTTGCTCACCCAGTCGCTGGTCGGGGTGCCGACGTCCCAGGCCGCCGACGCCAGTGGCCTGGTCGCCACGGCCGCGCAGCTCAGCCAGGTCATCGGGGTCGCCGGTTTCGGCAGCGTGTACCTGTCCCTGGCGCAGCGGGCGGGCCCGCACGCGGTGGCCTCGGGGAACGCCCTGGCGAGCACCGCCACCCTGCTGGCGCTGCTCGCCGGGATCGGCCTGGTGCCGGTCGTGGCCCTGGCCCGGGCCGTGGTACGGACGGGCAGGCCGGGCCGCTGATCAGTCGAACGGCCCCGGCTCAGGCAGCGCCATGGCCCCGGCGGGCAGGTCGGGCAGCGGGCGCCGGGGCTCGCGCACCCCTGCGCCCGGCGGCCCGTTCCCGCCGCGGCGCCGGCCGCTGCCCGCGCGGGGCCGCAGGTGATCGAGGAGCCACCGGGCCGGCGCGGTCAGCGCGATCCACAGCGGGTTGGTCAGAACCTGCCCGGCCACCCGGCGGTCCCGGCTCTTCCAGTAGTACACGCCCCGCCCCGGGCCGAGGTCCTGGACCATCACGTGCCGGCGGCCGGGCAACAGCCCGCGCAGGTAGTGCCGGTTCACCAGTTCGCCGAACAGCAGGACGGCCGGCGCCAGCACGACAACAAGCAGCGTCACCGCACCGAATGTCAGCGCCCGGCCGACCGCGCGCCAAGGCCTCATGTTTTTCAGTATGCCCTCTGACAAGGTGCTGTACGGCCGACCGCGGTCAGCCGCTGGCGAACACCGCGGCGGTAAACGGCCCGGCCCAGCCGCGGCGAGCCCTTGGCTAGCTGAACACCTGGTGGCGGCGGTGGATGGACTGCAGCACGCCGATGGCGATCATGTCGGCGAACAGGGCCGACCCACCGTAGGACACGAACGGCAGCGGCAGCCCGGTGACCGGGGCGATCCCGATCGTCATGCCGATGTTGATGAACGCCTGCGCCGCGAACCAGATCGCGATCCCGGCGGCCACCAGCAGCCCGAACGCGTCGTCGGCACGGGCCGCGATGCGCACCGCGCGGAAGACCACCAGTCCCAGGAGCACCACGATCGTGGCGCACCCGACGAAGCCGAGTTCCTCGCCGGCCACCGCGAAGATGAAGTCGGTCCCCTGGAAGCTGTAGGAGCCGAGGAAGCTGCCCGCGGTGAGCTGGCCGTGGAACAGGCCCTGCCCGAGCATCCCGCCGGAGCCGATGGCGACCTTGGCCTGGAACGCCTGCCACCCGACGCCCGCCGGGTTCGCGGACGGGTGCAGGAACGAGGTCAGGCGGCTGACCTGGTAGGCCTTGAGCAGGTGCAGGCGCAGCACCGCCACGATGCCGAGTGCCCCGGCCCCGCCGAGCAGGGCCAGCCACCGCAGCCGGACGCCGGACAGCGCGATCATCCCGCCGGTGATGACCACCAGCACCACGACGACCCCGAGGTCCGGCTCGGCAAGCACCAGGCCGATCATCGGGACGCTGCAGGCGACCGCGAGGGCCAGCGGCCTGAGGCCCGGCCACGCCGACCGTTCCGCCGAGGCGCCGAAGATCAGCGCGATCATCATGATCAGGCCGATCTTGGCGTACTCCGAGGGCTCGATCTGGAACCCGCCCGGCAGGGGGATCCAGGAGTGCGAGCCGAGGATCGTGGTGCCCAGCGGGCTGAGCACCGCCAGCAGCCCCAGGCACCCGGCCGCGTAGGCGAACGGGGCGAGCATCCGCAGGACCCGGTAGTCGATCAGGGCCACCCCGGCCATCAGGATCAGGCCGATCGCCACGACGAGCAGCTGCTTCTCCAGGTATGCGTGCGGGTTGACGCCCGCCTGAGACAGCCCCGGCGCGGTGGCCGACCAGACCAGCAGGGTGCCGATCAGCGACAGCGCGATCACCGCGAGGACCAGGATCCAGTCCACGTGCCGGAGCGTCGAGTCGCGGGCCAGGGCCCGGCGCCACAGGCCGGCCCGCCGCAGCGTGGGCATGGCCGTCTTGACCCCGCGGAAGCCAAGCGACGGGCGCACCGGCTCCAGTCCGCGCAGGCCCGCGGTGCGGCCCCGGCCGAAGCTCATCACGGTGCCCCCTGGTAACCCGGCGGGGCAGTGATCGCCCCGGTGGCGGACATCCCGGGCAGCTTGCGCGGGGCCTGCCCGTCAGGGAAGACCGCCTGGTGGCCCTCCAGCCCGTAGATCGAGTCCCAGATCTGCCGGGCGCATGGCGCGGAGACGTCCGCGCCCTCACCCGACTTGGGCACCATCACCACGACCACGTACTGGGGGTCGCTGGCGGGCGCGAACGACGCGAACACCGACGTGGCCTGGCCCCCGAAGATCTCCGCGGTTCCAGTCTTGGCCGCGATCGGCACCCTGTTCAGCGGGAAGCCCGCGAACGCCTGGGCCGCGGTGCCGCCGGTGATGACGCCCTGCAGCGCGTTCGTGAGGTAGCGGAGCCACCAGTGCGGCACCGGGAGGTGCCCCACCACCGGCGGCCTGATCCGCTGGACGACCTTGCCCGCCGGGGAGAGCAGCGCCTCGCCGACCCGCGGGCTGTACAGGGTGCCGCCGTTGGCGATCGCGGCGTAGGCCCGGGCCAGTTGCAGCGGGGTGACGGTCACGTAGCCCTGGCCGATCGCGGCGATCGCGGCCTGGCCCGGCGTCCACTGGTAGGCGGTGCGGCAGTCGTCGTAGGCGATCTGCTGGAGGTAGCTGCCGTTGGCGTTGCCGTGCTTGCACCAGTAGTTCTTGTACTGCTTCCAGTAGTAGTACAGCCACTGCCGGGTGGGGATCGTGCCGGGCGACTGCTCCGGCAGGTCGATGCCCGGGTCGCGGCCGAACCCGAACCTCAGCTCCATCCTCTGCATCTTCTGCAGGGGTGCGTGCGGGCTCGCCCGGAAGTTCGCGCCGTAGTGGTCATGCAGGTACATCTGGTAGGCGATCTGGTAGAACACCGTGTCGCAGGACCAGACCAGCGCCGTGTGCAGCGACATCGGCCCGAGGTTCTGCGTGGTCCAGTTGTGGAAGGGCTGGCCCGCGATCGTCACCGAGCCGGGGCAGGAATACGGGCCCGCCGCAGACATTCCGTCCGCAATCGCGGCCGAGGCGGAGGTGACCTTGAAGGTCGAGCCGGGGCCGTACTCACCCTGGGTGGCGCGGTTGAGTATCGGCTCGCCGTGCGCGCTGCCGAACAGGTTCTTGAAGGCCCGGTTGGAGATGCCGCCGGTCCAGATGCTGGGGTCGTAGGTCGGGTAGCTGGCCATGGCCAGGATCCGGCCGGTGGTGGTCATCACCACGGCAGCGCCGCTGGTGGCGCCGGGGTTGCCCTCGGATTGTGCCCGCTGGATGGCCCGCGTCAGGTCTTTGTAGGTGTCCACCTGGAGCTGGGAGTTGAGGCTGGTCACCAGGCTGTTGCCGGCTTGGGGGCTGGCCTGGTGGCGGATCGCGGTGACCGTGCCTGCCGCGTTGACGATCAGCGTCTGGGTGCCGGGGGTGCCGCGAAGCTGGCGGTCGTAATGTTGCTCCAGGCCGGCCTGGCCGACCAGGTCGACGCCGGAAAAGCCGGTCACCGGAAGGTGCCGCTGGGCCACCTCCTGCGGCGTGATGGGCTGCAGGTAGCCCAGCATCTGCGCGGCGGCGGTGGCGTACGGCTGCACGTAGCGGGTGACCGGCTGGGCCTGGGCCGACACCCCTGGGTAGTCGCCCTGGTTCTCCATGATCTGCAGGGCCAGCGCGGCGGGCACCTGCTCCGCCACCGGGATCGGCTGGTAGGGGGAGCCCTGCCAGCAGGGCTGCGACACCCCGGCGGTGCACGGCCGGATCTTCTCCTGCAGCAGGGCGTACCTCATGCCGAGCAGCGCGGCCAGGCGATGCAGCTCGCCGATCCCGCCGCCGGCCTGCTGTGAGACCAGCGCCTTGTTCACCGAGACAACAAGGGAGGTGTGGTTCTCCACTAGCGGCTGGCCGGCATCGTCGAGGATCTGGCCGCGCACCGGGGGCACGATCACCGTTCTGACCTGGTCCTGGGTGGCCGCGCTCGCGTAGCTCCCGACGGTCATCACCTGCAGGTACCACAGCCGCCCACCCAGCGACAGCAGCAGCGCGGCCACCACGGCGTACAGCACGACAAGGCGCCGCCGCGCCGCCGGGATCATCGCCATCCCCCCTTACCGATCCTGGAGAACTTCCGCTGCCACCTCGGTGCCCGCAGCCCGGGGCCGGCCCCGCTGGAACCGCTGAGCGCCTGGCCGGCCCGCTTCCACCGGGCGCGGGGCCGCCGGAACCGCGGGGCGGCACTGCGC
>Ga0318568_10001524_pt1 | contig 10215 bp, 7 predicted proteins | sample GRESIP088b5f21_FD_203690 | JGI IMG/M metagenome (GOLD analysis project Ga0318568, IMG submission 203690) | Tropical soil microbial communities from Luquillo Experimental Forest, Puerto Rico - GRE.SIPMG.088b5f21 | ecosystem: Environmental > Terrestrial > Soil > Tropical forest > Bulk soil...
TCTGGTGACCACCGCCATGGGCACGATCGCGGCCCGCGCCGTGGTGGTCGCCGGCGGCGGCCAGCGCCGCCCGGTGATTCCGCCGCTGGCGGCCGGGCTGCCCGCGGCCGTGGTCCAGTCGGACGCTTCGCGATACCGCAGCCCCGACGCGCTGCCGGCGGGCGCGGTGCTCGTGGTGGGCAGCGGGCAGTCGGGCGCGCAGATCGCCGACGAACTGGCGGTCGCCGGCCGCGACGTGTTGCTGGCCACCAGCCGGGTGCCCCGGGTGCCCCGCCGGTACCGCGGCCGCGACGTGCACGAGTGGGCGGTCGAGCTCGGCGCCTACGACCAGCCGGCCGAGGCGGTGGGTGACCCGGCCGAGTTCACCGAGCCGCACCCGATGCTGTCCGGCGCCCACGGCGGGCACACGGTCTCCTACCAGCAGCTGGCCAGGGACGGGGTGCGGCTGCTCGGCCGGCTGACCGGGGCCGAGGCAGGCAAGCTCCGCTTCGGCCCGGACCTCCCCGGCAACGTGCAATACGCCGACGCCCGGGCGGCCCGGTTCCGCCGCATGGTCGACGAGTACGTGGCCAGGACCGGCATCGTGGCGGCCGAGCCGGATACCGACCCGGCCGAGCGGCCCGAGCCCGGGCTGGAGCGGTCCCCTGAGTCGCTGGATATCCGGGTGGAGCGCATCGCCACCGTGGTCTGGTGCACCGGGTTCGGGCCCGACACCGGCTGGCTGCACGTGCCCGTGCTCATGCCGGGCGGCGCCCCGGCGCATGCCCGTGGCCTCACCGCCTTCCCCGGCCTCTACGTGGCCGGCTACCCGTGGCTGTCGAACCGCGGCTCTGGCCTGTTGTACGGCGCCGCCGCCGACGCGGCGCGGGTCGCGCAGCACATCGCGGCCACCGAGGGCGGCCGGGTGCTGGCCGGTGCTAGCCGGAGTGAAATTGCAAACCGTGCCCCGATGAAAGGAGCGGACCGATGACACGCGAACCCGAGGAGCCGCTGCGGCTCGACTATCTGATCAAGGCCGGGACGATCCACTCGATGACCGGCGAAACCTACCGCGCGGTCGGCGTGCGGGGCCCCCAGATCGTGGCGCTGTCGGCGGAGCCGGGCGGGCTGGACGACCTGGCCGGGCACGGCACGGCGGTCGTCGACGCCGGTGACCTCACCCTGCTGCCGGCCTTCGCGGACTCGCACGAGCACCTGATGGAGGCGAGCCGCAACACGCTGCTGGTGCCGGTGGACAAGGCCCGCTCCATAGCCCAGTTCACCGGCATGGTCGCCGACGCGGCGGCGCACCTCGCGCCGGGTCAGTGGGTCGTGACCTCCATGGGCTGGCACGAGTCGAATCTGGCCGAGAACCGGCTGCCGACCCTGGCCGAACTGGACGCGGCGGCACCCGGTCATCCGGTCTTCGCCCGCCGCGGCGGGCACCTGGCGGTGGCCAACTCGGCCACGCTGCGGGCCGCGGGCGTCACCGCGGACACGCCGGATCCGGCCGGCGGGAAGTTCGGGCACCTGCCGGACGGGAGCCTGAGCGGGGTGCTGGAGAGCGGCGCCGTCTACCAGGTCGCCGCGTTTGCGCCAAAGGCGGGTCATGCCGAGCTGGCCGCCGCGCTGGGCACCGGCTCGGCCGCGTACGCCGCGCTGGGGGTGGGCACGATCCGCGAGGCGATGATCATGCCCGACGAGCTGCTCGCCTACCAGGACGCCTGGGAGCAAGGGCTGCTCAACGTGCGGGCCCGGCCGATGATCCGGGTGGGCAACGAACTGTCCGCCGAGCAGGCGATCGCGCTCATCCTTGGTTTCGGCGTCCGCAGCGGGTTCGGCGACGACTGGCTGCGGATCTGGGGCCTGAAGTTCGTGCTGGACGGGGGGGTAGAAGGCGGTGCGCTGGAGCAGCCCTACGCCGACGACCCGACGAACTCGGGCCATCTGAACTGGGATCCCGCAGTGCTGACCCAGGTATGCACCGAGGCCGCGCGGCGCGGGTGGCGGGTCGGCACGCACGCCGCGGGCGACCGGGCGGTCGCGACCTTGCTCGACGTGTACGAGGGCGTGGTCGCGGAGACGGGCCCGCTGCCACCGTGGACGCTGGTCATCGAGCATGCCCTGCTCAACGACGCGGCCCAGCGGCAACGCGCGGTCCGCAGCGGCTTCGCCATCACCGTGCAGCACGCGCTGCTGTGGAACATGGGCAGCGAGATGCTGACCACCTGGGGCCCGGAACGCACCCGCCGCGTCAACCCGCTCGACGAGTGGCTGGCCGCCGGGGCGGACCTGGCGGCGGGCACCGACATGGCCCGGCCGTTCAACCCGATGACGAACGTCTGGGGCATGGTGACCCGGGGCACCAAGTCCGCCGGGATCCAGGGTCCCGAGCACGCCATCGGCGTGGCCGACGCGCTGCGGTTGTACACGCTGGGCAGTGCCGCCCTCAACGGCGACGCGGGCAAGCTGGGCAGCATCACCCCGGGCAAGCTCGCCGACCTGGCCGGATACCCCGCGGACCCGATGACTGCCGACCCGGACAACCTGGCCGACCTCACCCCCGCGTTCACCGTCGTGGGCGGCCGGCCCGTGCACGACCCGGACAAGAGGCTGGCCCGGTGACCGGGCCGGGCGCGCGGCAGCGGGCCGGGGCGGCCCGCCCGGGAAGCACACGTGTCGAGGCCACGGCGACCTGCCTGTCCTGGATCCCGCCCCAGGCCGTCGAGGGGGTGTTCAAGCTGCCGTTCGGGCTGGGGGTCGCGCACTACGACAAGCCGCCGCCGGACTCTGCCCCGGACGTCGCCGGCCTGCTGGCTGCGGACGCGATCCGGTTCGCCAACCAGCTACAGGCCTGGATCGAGGTCCGGGACGGAGAGATCACAAACTACGGGATGAGCGGCCACGGCCGGCTTGGCTCCACCACCGTGCGCCTGGGATCCCGGGCGCTGACCTTCGCCGGGGTGGCCATGCCCGACCTCGTCGCGCCGCCCGAGGTCCATGCCGGGCGGGTCCGGTTCGCCCAGACCGTCGGCGGGCACACCGGCGCGGTGGTCCCCAGGCACATCCCGCATCAGCCGTTCATGCGCCTCACCGCGCCGATCGCCTGGTCGACGGTCGCCCTCACCATCCACGCCGACGGGTCGGCGCGGGCCGAGCTGGCCGGCGCGAGCTGCTTCCCGCGCCACTATCTTTACGACGCCGAGGGGAACCTCACGCACAAGAGCGCGCTGATCAGCTACCGGCACTGGCTGCGCCGGGCCGAACACGAGGACAGCCCGTGGAGCGGCGTGGCCCACCCGGTACCGGTGGCGCACGTCCGGGGCGCGGCGGAACGGTCCCTGGCCGACACGATCCTCGTCTCCGGCGGCTACCGCCAGCACCGCCTGCCTGCCGGGGCGCTGCTGAGCGAGGCGCCCATCGGCGAGGCCGAGGTGCACGTGCTGCTGGACGGGCTGCTCGAGATCGAGTTCGACGGCAAGCCGGCGGTGGAGGTCGGCCCGGGGGCGATCTTCGATCCGGCCAAGCGGACTCAGGTGAGCAAGGACCACGTCACCGTGCGCGCCAAGACTCCCTGCCGCCTGGCGGTGCTGGCGCGTGACCGTCTCGACAGCGACGCGCTGCTCGGCGTGGCCACGGAGCAGATATCCCAGCTGCGGGCCCACGCCGCCAAGGCGGCGGACGCCGCTGCGGAGACAACCAGCGCCTAATCGCCCTCGAAGTACTGGTGTTGGGCGATCTGCTTCCAGGCCACGCTCTGCACGTGCATCAACGCGACGAGGATGAGGAGGGCCGCGACTCCGCCCGCGACGAACCCGGCGACCGCGGAGTGGTTCGCGGCAATGGCGGCGAGTAGGCCCACGGCGGAGCCGGCCAGCACCGCGGTAACCACCCCGACCAACCCAGCGACGGTGCGGAAGCCCTGCCAGTAACCGGGCCGCAGGCCCTGGATGGCCAGCCGCTGCGGCTGCGGGACGCTGGCCAGGTAGGGGGTCAGTTCTGGTGCCTGGTCGAAGTAGTAGGCCCGCAGCCGGGCGATCCGCTCGGCATACCCGTGGTCCTCGATCCCCGACTGGAGCACGCGCTCGAAGGTCACGAGCCCGGCGAACGAGAGCGTCACCAGCAGGATCAGGCCGAAAGTGTAGAACGCGGTGCCGATATGAGTGGCCGTCGCGATCAGCCCGAGCGCGACGAGCCCGGCGGACACCGAGCCGATGAACATGGTGGCCCGGCTGGTCGACTCGGCGATGGTCGCGGCGCGCGCGCCCTGCAGGGTGAAATGCTCTGTGGTCACGAACGTGACCGCGGCCGGGCGCGGGTCCCTGCCATCGTCCCCTGGGGCCGGGTTTCCGTCACTGATCATCGCCCACCACCTAGCGTGCGATGGTTACGGTGCGATTATCGCAGGAAAGCATCAAGCGTCAGGCCGGAGGCGCGATGTGGTTCCGTCGCATGCGCTTGCACTGGTGGTTGCCCGGCAGGGAGCGAAGGCGGGAGGTATTGCGTGGACGACAGCACGGTGACCTCGCCCGCCGCCGCGGAGGCGGAGCCGGAGCAGATCGGGCAGCGCCGCAGGCTCATCATCATCGGGGCGCTGCTGCTGGGGCTGCTGCTGGCCGCGCTGGACCAGACGATCGTGGCGACGGCGCTGCCGACGATCGCCGGCGACCTGCACGGGCTGTCGCACCTGTCCTGGGTGGTGACCGCGTACCTGCTGGCGTCCACGGTGTCCACGCCGCTGTGGGGCAAGCTGGGCGACCTGTACGGGCGCAAGACGTTCTTCGAGGCCTCGATCGTCATCTTCCTGATCGGCTCCGCGCTGGCCGGGCTATCCCACACCATGCTCCAGCTGATCGCGTTCCGCGCGATTCAGGGCATCGGCGGCGGCGGCCTGCTGACCGGCTCGCAGACGATCGTCGCGGACGTGGTGCCGGCCCGGGAGCGGGGCAGGTACCAGGGCCTGTTCGGCAGCGTATTCGGAGTAACCAGCGTCCTCGGCCCGCTGATCGGCGGGTTCTTCGTGGACAACTTGTCGTGGCGCTGGGTGTTCTACGTCAACATTCCGATCGGCGTGGTGGCACTGATCGTGGTCGCGGCGGTGCTGCCCGGGCGGTTGCGCCGGGCTCCCCACAAGATCGACTATTTGGGCACCGCGTTTCTGGCGGGCGCGGCGACCAGCCTGGTGCTGATCACCTCGCTGGGCGGGACGACCTACGCCTGGTCGTCCGCGCCGATCTTCATGCTGGGCGCCATCGCGGTGGTCTGCGGCGCCTTGTTCGTCTGGGCGGAGAGCCGGGCCGCCGAGCCCGTCGTGCCGCTGCACCTGTTCCGCAACCGGGTGTTCGCCGCGTCGAGCGCGGTCGGCTTCGTCGTCGGGTTCGCGATGTTCGGGGCGATCGCGTACCTGCCGCAGTACATGCAGATCGTCAAGGGCGTCAGCCCGACCATCTCCGGGCTGCGGCTGCTGCCGCTGATGGCCGGCCTGCTGACCACCTCGATCGTCACCGGCCGGCTGGTCAGCAGGTGGGGCCGCTACCGGATCTTCCCGATCATCGGCACCGCGACCATGACGGTCGGGCTCTACCTGCTGTCCCACCTGGGCGTGACCACCAGCGACTGGCTTTCCTCGCTGTACATGCTGGTGCTCGGGGCCGGCATCGGCGCGTCACTGCAGGTCCTCGTCGTCGCGGTGCAGAACGCCGTCAGCTACGCAGACCTCGGCGCGGCCACCGGCGGCGCGACGTTCTTCCGGTCCATCGGCGGCTCGTTCGGCACGGCCACCTTCGGCGCGGTGTTCGCCAACGTGCTGGCCGGCGACCTGACCGCTGCCCTGAAGGGGCTGAGCCTGCCGCACGGCGTGACCGCGGCCAGCGGCGCCAGCCCGGCGGTGCTGGCGCACCTGCCGGCCGCCGTGCACCTCGGCTACATCACCGGGTACGCCCACGCGCTGCAGACCGTATTCTTGGTGGCCACGCCGTTCGGCGCGCTGGCATTCCTGCTCAGCTGGACGATCAAGGACATCCCGTTGCGGACCACGGCCGGCCGGCCGGACCCGGCGGACGCGCTGGCGCCCACGTCCCGCCCCACGATCCGCACCTCGGATCAGGAGATGGAGCGCGCCCTGACCACCATCCTCAGCCGCGAGCACCGTCGCGAGGTGTACGCGAGGCTAACCCGGTCGGCGGGCATCGCGGCGTCGCCGCGGGCCGCGTGGCTGCTGCTGCGGGTGGGCCAGCATCCCGAGATGAGCCGCCACGACCTGGCCCAACTACTGCAACTGACCGACGCCGAACTGGAGCGGCGGCTCACCGAACTGGTCGCGATCGGTTACGTCCAGATGCTGCGGCCAGACCCGGACCAGCCGGTGCCGCTCAGCGAGTCCGGCCAGCACGCGTTCGACGCTCTGTTCCAGGCCCGGCATGAGCGCATCGCGCAGTATGTCGGTGACTGGCATCCCAGCCAGCATCCCGGCCTGGTTGCCCTGCTCGACCGGCTCACGCACCAGCTTGCGGCGGGCGGCGAGGCACCCGGCCGTGACCTCGATCCGGAGCCCGCCGGGTCCGCGACGCCAGGGCCCGACTGACCGGCACGGCATCAGGCCGGCGGGCGGTAGACCCAGGATGCGAACACGACCTCCCGGCCATCCGGGTCCTGGTCGGTGACGCCGCCGTTGTCCGCCCAGTTATCGATCTGCTCCACCGGGCGGACGCCCAGCCTGCCGACAGTGTCCAGGAGCCAGGCCAGGCCCAGGCGGCCGGGTGGCCCGACGCAGTGGCCGTTAGCGGCGGCACCGGTCATGGCTGGGCGGGCAGGGCATTCCGCTCGGCGGCGGCGACCAGGCGGCCGACGATGTCGGGATAGAGGGTGCGCAGAGTGCGGTGCACGACCCGGCCGGGAAGAGTCCGGTCCCAGCTGGCTGCCCAGCGGATGTGCGTGCCTTCCCCCACCGGGCTCAGCGTCACCTCGGCCCGGTAGTTCCGCACCGGAATACCTTTCACCACTGTGTACACCAGCCGCCGGGCTCGTTCGGATTCCAGTACCTTCTCCACGGTGGTAGTGCGCCCGTACCGCATCCAGCGGATCACCCCCGCGCCGTCCGGCGCCTGACCGCCGAGATTCTCATAGCCGCTCGCGCTCCACGGTCCCCACTCGCTGTACCTGTCGGCGTTGGCAACGAGTTCCCACACGGCCTCCGGGGCCGCCTGGGCCACTCCCTCCGCCTCGACGCGCAACTGAGCCATCTGCCTTCTCCTTTGTACCAAATGGAACATGTACCATATGGTACGCTTGATCATGCGCACCTCGCAAGCCCGGGAAGACCTGCTCGCCGCGGCCGTCCGCCACGCCCTCGACGGCGGGATCGCCGACTTGAGCCTGCGCCAGATCGCCGCGGCGATCGGCACCAGCCATCGAATGCTCATCTACCACTTCGGATCCCGCGAAGGGCTGCTGGTCGCGGTGACTCAGGCAGTCGAGGAACAGCAGCGGGCCGCCCTGCTCGAGTCCGGCGTCCCCGCGGTGGATCCCCGGACCGCTTGGGAGCGCCTCAGCGACCCTGCGCTGTGGCCGCAGGAGCGGCTGTTCTTCGAGCTGTACGCGTACGCGCTGCGCGGCCGCCCCGGCACCGAGGGGTTCCTCGACGGAATCGTCGAGTCATGGGTCGCCCCGATCGCCGCCGCCCTGGTCGAAGCCGGGGCCGACGAACCGACGGCGCGGGCCGACGCCCGCCTCAGCGTGGCCGTGGTCCGCGGCCTGCTCCTGGACCTGCTCGCCACCGGGGACCGCGCCGGAACCACCGCGGCATACGAGCGACTCCTCCGGCTCGCATCGGCCGCGGACCCGTCAGCCCCGCCCGCCCGTGCGGCCGGCGATCTCCGGGACGACTGACACCGCAGCCTGGACCGACCCAGGCCCGGCGGGCCCTATGGCCGGGTCACGATGTTGACGATCCGGCCAGGGACGATCACCACCCGGCGGATCGCCACGCCCCCGGTGTGGCGGGCGTATTCGGGGTGACTGGCCATTGCCTCGGCGATCTGCTCCTCGCCGGCATCGGCCGGGACCTCCATCCGGAACCGGGTCTTTCCGTCGACCTGGACCGGCATCGTGACCACGGGCTCGGCCGCCAGCGACTCGTCGAACTGCGGGAACGGCTCATACGCAAGTGACGCGGCATGGCCCATCCGGGACCAGAGTTCTTCGGCGATGTGCGGCGCGAACGGGGCCACCATGAGCACGAGCGGCTCGGCCAGCCCGCGCGGGGGCCCACCGGCTGCCGCGGCCAGCGCAGCCGCGTGGGAGTTCAGTTCCATTAGGCGGGCGATCGCGGTGTTGAACCGCAGGTTCCGCAGGTCCCTGCGGACGACCTTGACCGTGTGGTGCAGCAGGCGGGCGGTCTGGGGGTCGAGTGGCTGGTCGTGGACCCGCAGCGCGCCGGAGTTCTCGTCGATGATGTTGCGCCACAACCGCTGCAGGAACCGGTAGACGCCGATGATGTCGTTGGTCCGCCAGGGCCGGTCGGTGTCCAGTGGCCCCATGGCCATCTCGTACAGGCGCAGCGTGTCGGCGCCGTAGGCCGCGTAGATGTCATCGGGGCTGATGCCGTTCTTCAGGCTCTTGCCCATCTTCCCTGCGCGGGGCGTCACCGGCTGGTCCTGGTATCGCGGCGCCCCATCCGGTGCCGTGACGACCTCAGCGGCCGGCACGTACATGCCGCGCGCGTCGAGATAAGCGTCGGCGAGGATGTACCCCTGGTTGACCAGGCGGTGAAACGGCTCCCTGGTGGACAGGTAGCCCAGGTCGTACAGCACCTTGTGCCAGAACCGGGCGTAGAGCAGGTGCAGCACGGCGTGCTCGACGCCGCCCACGTACAGGTCGACTCCGCCGTCCCCTGGTCCCGCGCCCGGGGGCACCATCCAGTACCGCTCGACCGCCGGGTCCACCAGCCGCTCGGAGTTGGCCGGGTCAAGATAGCGCAGGTAGTACCAGCAAGACCCGGCCCATTGGGGCATGGTGTTGAGTTCCCGGCGGTAACGTTTCGGGCCGTCGCCCAGGTCGAGTTCGGGCTGCGACCAGTCCGCCGCGCGAGCCAGTGGCGGGACTGGGTTGTCCGACTCGCCGGTCCGTGGCTGCGGCCGGAAGTCCGCCATCTCGGGCAGCGTCACCGGCAGTGACTCCTCGGGCAGTGCGATGGGCAGCTCATGCTCGTCGTAGACGATGGGGAACGGCTCGCCCCAGTAGCGCTGCCGGGAGAACAGCCAGTCACGCAGCCGATAGGAACGCCGGCGCCGGCCACGGCCGGCCGCTTCCAGCCAGACGATGGCGGCCGTGATCCCGGCTTGCTTGCCCAGGGCGGCGCAGTCGAGCCCGGGCACGCCCAAGTCCAGGTAGCTGCCCTCGCCGGCGAACGCCTCCGGCCACGTGCTAGCGGGGCCACCGGCCGGCAGGCCGCGGTCGGCGAACCAGTCCGGGGGCGGCTGCAGTACCGCCCGGGCCGGCAGCCCGAACCGGCGGGCGAACTCCAAGTCCCGCTGGTCGTGCGCGGGCACCGCCATGATCGCGCCCGACCCGTAGGCCATGAGCACGTAGTCGGCGATGAACACGGGCATGGGCTCCCCGGTCATCGGATTGATCACGTATGAGCCGGTGAAGACGCCGGTCTTGCCGTGGATGTCCTCGGTACGCTGCCGGTCGCTCAGCCGTGCCGCGCGATCACGGTACGCGCGCACGGCGGCGGGCGGGGTCGGGTTCCCCGCCTCCGGGTACCGCCAGTCCGCCGCGGTCCCTGCGGGCCAGGCCGCGGCGGCCAGTTCGTCCGCCATCGGGTGCTCGGGAGCCAGCACCAGGTAGGTGGCCCCCGGCAGCGTGTCGGGCCGGGTGGTGAACGCGCGGATCACCGCGCCAGCCTGGCCCGCCACCTCGAACTCGATGTCGGCGCCGTCGCTGGGACCGATCCAGTTCCGCTGCATGATCTTGATCGGCTCGGGCCAGTCCAGGTGGTCGAGGTCGCTGATCAGCCGCTCCGCGTAAGCGGTGATCCGCAGCATCCACTGGCGCAGCGGCCGCCGGTACACCGGGTAGTTGCCGATGTCGCTGCGCCCGTCCGCGGTGATCTCTTCGTTGGCCAGCACGGTGCCCAGCCCCGGACACCAGTTGACGAGCTCTTCGGAAATGTAGGCGAGCCGGTAGCTGTCAACGACTTTCCGGCGGTCGGTATCGCCCATGTCAGCCCACGCG
>Ga0318568_10001534_pt1 | contig 10196 bp, 10 predicted proteins | sample GRESIP088b5f21_FD_203690 | JGI IMG/M metagenome (GOLD analysis project Ga0318568, IMG submission 203690) | Tropical soil microbial communities from Luquillo Experimental Forest, Puerto Rico - GRE.SIPMG.088b5f21 | ecosystem: Environmental > Terrestrial > Soil > Tropical forest > Bulk soil...
GCCGCCCTGGCCGCGGGCCCCGACCACATCTCCGCCTACGCGCTCATCGTCGAGGAGGGCACCCGGCTGGCCGCCCGGATCCGTCGGGGCGAGATCCCCGCGCCCGACGACGATGCGATGGCCGACCGGTACCTCGCCGCCGACGACCTGCTGTCCTCGGCCGGCCTGCGCTGGTATGAGATCTCCAACTGGGCCGCGGGGCCCGGCGCCCAGTGCCGGCACAACCTGCTCTACTGGACGAGCGGGAACTGGTGGGGCGTCGGGCCCGGCGCGCACAGCCACGTCGGCGGGACCCGGTGGTGGAACGTCCGGCATCCGTCGGCGTACGCCGCGCGCGTGTCGGCCGGCGACAGCCCCGCGCAGGCCCGGGAGATTCTGACCGAACGAGAGCAGCGCCTGGAACGGATCCTCCTGCTGACCCGCCTCGCGGGGGGCTGTCCAGTGACCGAGCTTGACCCGGCCGGACGGGCTGCCGCGCGGGCGGCCGTGGCGGACGGCCTGGCCGAGCGGGAGGCACACGAGGCGGGGCGGGTGGTGCTCACCCAGCGGGGCCGCCTGCTTGCCGACGCCGTGGTCCGCGACCTGACCGGATGAGCGGGGCTCGCGCGGCCCGCCGCTGGCACGCCGGCCGGCCCGCCACGGTGCCCTTGGCGCCCAGTCCGCCATAGAATTGGCACTCTGGATGATGGAGTGCCAGGGAGGTGGGCACGTGCTGGACGACAGGAAGCTCGCGGTCCTGCGCGCCATCGTCCGCGACTATGTCTCCACGATGGAGCCGGTCGGCTCCAAGACCCTCGTGGACCGGCACCATCTCGACGTCTCCCCGGCGACGATCCGCAACGACATGGCCGTGCTCGAGGAGCAGGGCTACATCTCACAACCGCACACGAGCGCCGGCCGCATCCCGACCGACAAGGGGTACCGGCTGTTCGTGGACCGGCTGTCCGGGATCAAGCCGCTGTCGGCGGCCGAGCGGCGGGCGATCGAGACCTTCCTGGCCGGGGCCTACGACCTCGACGACGTCGTGCTACGGACCGTGCGGCTGCTCGCGCAGCTCACCCGGCAGGTGGCGCTGGTCCAGTACCCGTCGCTGACCAGGTCGGCGGTGCGGCATATCGAGCTTGTGCCGATAGCGCCGCAGCGGCTGCTGCTCGTGCTGATCACCGACTCCGGGCGGGTGGAGCAGCGCCCGGTGGACCTACCGGAGCCCAGTGACGAGGCGGCCGTCGGGCACCTGCGCGCGGTGCTGAACGCGTGCCTGGATGGCCGGCGGCTGGCCGAGGCGGCGTCGGTCATCGCCGACCTTCCCGAGCGGGTGCAGCCCGGCGACCGGCATAACGCCGCCGCGGTGTTCTCGGTGATCCTCGACACGCTGGTCGAGCGGCACGAGGAGCGGGTGGTGGTGAGCGGCGCCGCGAACCTCACCCCTGCTGACTTCTCCCAGGGCCTGCGGGAGGTCCTCGAGTCACTGGAGGAGCAGGTGGTGCTGATGCGGTTGCTCGGCGAATCCGCCGGCGAGGCCTCGGTGACCATCAGGATCGGCGCGGAGAATGAGGTCGAGGGGCTGCGCAGCACGTCGCTGGTGGCCGCGGCCTACGGCGGGCCGGGGGACCTGGCGCTCGCCAGGCTGGGCGTGATCGGCCCGACGCGGATGGACTACCCGACGGCGATTGGAGCGGTGCGCGCGGTGGCACGGTATGTGGGCCAGATTCTGGCGGGGTCGTAGTGGCCAACGACTACTACGCCACGCTGGGCGTCTCGCGGGACGCCAGCCCGGAGGAGATCAAGAAGGCCTACCGGCGCCTCGCCCGTGAGCTGCATCCCGACGTCAACCCGGACGCCCGCACCCAGGAGCGGTTCAAGGAGATCACCCAGGCCTACGAGGTGCTCTCCGACACCGAGAAACGGCAGATGTACGACCTCGGCGCGGATCCGTTCGCCCGGGCCGGGGCGGCCGGCGCGGGCGGCTTCGGGGCCGGGTTCCCGTTCAGCGACATCATGGACGCCTTCTTCGGCGCGGGCGCGGCGTCGCGCGGCCCCCGCAGCCGGGCCCGGCGGGGCCGGAACGCCACCGTCCGGGTGGAGCTCGACCTGGCCGAGTGCGCGTTCGGCGCGACCAGGGACCTGGCCGTGGACACCGCGGTAGTCTGCCCGACCTGCTCCGGCGAGGGCACGGCGCCGGGCACCCACCCGGAGACCTGTGACGTGTGCGGCGGCCGCGGCGAGGTCAGCCACGTGACCCGGTCGTTCCTCGGCCAGGTGATGACCTCGCGGCCGTGCCCGGCCTGCGGCGGGTTCGGGAGCATCATCCGGCGGCCCTGCCCGGAGTGTGACGGCGACGGGCGGGTCCGCACCCGGCGCACCATGAAGGTCCGGATACCCGCCGGGGTCGAGGACGGGACCCACATCCAGCTCGCCGGGGAGGGGGAGGTCGGGCCGGGCGGCGGCCCTCCCGGTGACCTCTTCCTCGAGATCTTCCAGCGCCCGCACCCCATTTTCGAGCGCCAGGCCGACGACCTGCACTGCACGGTGACGATCCCGATGACGGCGGCCGCCCTGGGGGCCGCCCTGAGCGTGGAGACCCTGGACGGGACCAGGGAGCTGGACATCCGCCCCGGGACGCAGTCCGGCCAGGTCATACCCATGTACGGGCTGGGCGTGCGGCACCTGAACTCCTCCGGCCGGGGCGACCTGATCATCCATGTGACCGTCGAGACGCCGACCAAGCTCGACGACGAGCAGGAGGCGCTGCTCAAGCAATTGGCGAAGCTCCGGGTTGAGGAGACGCCGCCGGGCAAGTTCGCGCCCGGCCAGCAGGGCCTCTTCTCCAGGCTGCGGGATGCGTTCAACGGCCGCTGAGCCGGATTCCCGCCCGCCGGTCTTCCTGAGCGACCCGGACTCGCTGGCCGCTGACGTGGTGACCCTGGACGGCCCGGAAGGACGGCACGCGGCCACGGTCCGGCGCCTCGCCGCCGGGGAGCGGGTGGACCTGACCGATGGCGCCGGCCTGATCGCCGAATGCGTCGTCACCGCCGCCGCGGCGGGGCGGCTGGAACTGAGCGTCCTGGCCCGGCACAGCGAGCCGCGCCCCGACCCGGCCCTGGTCGTCGTGCAGGCGCTCCCCAAGGGCGAGCACGGCCCGCTGGCGGTGGACCTGATGACCGAGGGCGGCGTGGACGTCATCGTGCCCTGGCAGGCGCGGCGCTGCGTGACCCGGTGGGAGGGCGCCCGCGGCGACCGCGCCCTGGCCCGCTGGCGCGCCACCGCGGCCCAGGCGGCCAAGCAATCCCGCCGGGCCTGGCTGCCCGAGGTGACCGGGCCGGCCAGCACCGGGGAGGTCGCCGGACGGGTGGCCACCGCGAGCCTCGCCGTGCTGCTCGACCCGGCCGCACCGGTGGCGCTGAGCGCGCTCGGCCTCCCCGGCAGCGGCGACATCCTGCTGATCGTCGGCCCGGAAGGCGGGGTCACGCCGGGCGAGACCGCGCAGCTGACCCAGGCGGGCGCCGTGCCCGCGCGGCTGGGCCCCAGCGTGCTGCGGGCCTCCTCGGCCGGGCTGGTGGCGGCCGCCGTCGTGGCGAGCCGCTGCGGCCGCTGGGGCTGACCGGCCGGCGCCGGCTCGTCAGGCCGGCGAGGCCTGGTTCGACGGGGTCGGGCCGGGGGCCGGCCCGCACATCAGCGCGGTGGTGGCGATGCCGTCCACGTCCTGGCCCGTGAGGGCCTGCGGACTGATCGCCGGTGCCAGGGAGTTGCTCGGCGTCGGGGTCGTGCTAGGCGTCGGGCTGGTGGTCGGCGATGTGGTCGGCGTCGGCGTCGGGGTGGGCGGCGGCGGCGTCGGCGACGGCGTCGCAGAACCCGGCGAGGCGCTGGGCGTGACGCACGGTGACGCCGACGCATGCGCGCCGGTGTGATGCGCGGTGCCGGGCCGCGCCGCTCCGTTGCGCGGCGAGATCAGGGCCCCGCCGCCAGCCGAGTGGCCGCCGCGGCCGCTCGGGACGCCGGCTCCGCCGTTGTGGCTGGAGTTGCCGGGGGTGTACCCGCCCGCGCTCAGGCCGGCCTGGATGCTCTCCCGGATCTGCCCGAGGGCGAAGACCCCCGCCACGACGAGCACCACGGCTCCGGCCACCGCGAGAGCCGGGCGGAGCCAGTTCATCACCGGGCCGGGCGGCCGGCGCGGATCACCCTTGCCCGAGACCCAGGCCGTGACGCCGCCGGCGATCAGCGCCATCCGGCGGCCCAGGCCGGCGCCGGCGGCGACGGTGCCGTCCGCCTCGGACCGGTCGCGGACCGTGCCGAACAGGTACTGGCACCGGACTCCGACGACCCAGCCGAGCATGACGAACTCGGTGCGCAGCAGCCACCACTGCCGTTTGAGCCACGGCTCGCTGAGCCGTGCCTGGATCTTCGTCAAGCCGTCTCCGACAGGCTCGACGTGATCCGTTTCCGAGTGCAGCACGAGGCTGAGGACTTCCTCAATGTCGCGCTTCTGTCCGGTCATGCCGCTCGCTCCAGGCCGCTTCCGGCCCCCTTGACCCTTCTCACGTTTCCAACTCAAGGACGACCCGCAGTGCCGCTACGCCCCGGGCGGTATGGCTCTTGACCGCGCCCCGGCTGATCCCCATGGTGGTGGCGATCTGTGCCTCGGACAGGTCGGCGTAGAACTTCAGCACGAGTGCCTCACGCTGCCGCGGCGGCAGCGTGCGCAGCGCGTCGATCACCGCCGCCCGCTCGAGCAGCGAGATGGCCCCCTGCTCCGCGCTGGGCATGTCCGGCGCAGGCTTCGGAGCGTTCTTGTCCACCACCACCCGGTGCCGCAGCACCGACCGGGACCGGTTCACCACCGACTGGCGCAAGTAGGACAGCGCCTTCTCGGTGTCCCGGAGCCGGCGCCATGCCGCGTGCATGCCGATGAACGAGTCCTGCACCACTTCCTCCGCCGTGGCGACATCGCGTACCAGCAGGGCCGCCAGACGGACGAGCGAACGATAATGCGTGGTGTAGATCGCCGTGACTGCCCTGGCGGCATCCCACTCTGCGGGGACCGGCTCCACTGACGCATCGGCCACCAGGGTGTCGGTCGTCACGGCTATGGGACGCGCCGGTCCCGCATCTGGTTCACCTGTGGTCATGCTGGAATTGCCAGAAGTTTCCGTGGCCACAGCCTGACCTCAACGATTCCAACCCCCAACAGCCGATTTGCGTGTCGAGCGTTGCCAGGGCCCCGTCCAGACGTCACGCCGCGGCCACACAGGCGAAACAGAACATATGCCGGCCATGCATCCCGGGGCATGCGCCACAAACCTCGCAACGACTCAACGATATAGCCCGGAAGCCAGCCATGGGGGGCAGATGAACAGAGTCGATCGGGGGTCACCGGCCTGCGCGCAGGCTAAGATCCGGGGCGTGGCCGACTGCCTCTTCTGCAAGATCGTGACCGGCGACATCCCGGCCCAGCTGGTGGCCGAAAGCAGCCGGGCTATTGCCTTCCGGGACATCAACCCGCAGGCCCCCACCCACGTGCTGGTCATCCCCCGGGATCACCACAGCGACCTGGCCGCGCTGGCCGCCGCGGACGCCAGCCTGCTGGCCGAGCTAGCGGCCCTGGCGCACCAGGTGGCGGAGGCGGAGGGGGTCGCTGCCGACGGTTACCGCGTCGTCTTCAACACCGGCCCGCGGGCGGGGCAGACGGTGTTCCATGTGCATGGCCACGTGCTGGGCGGCAGGGACCTGACCTGGCCGCCAGGCTGACCCCGCTGCTGGCGGGGTCCGGCGGATAGCATGGGCGGAGCGATGCGCGGGCGGGTGCCCGCGCCAGGCGGAGACAAGGAATTGACGGACACTTCCCGCGAGGCCCGGCGGCGCGCCCAGGGCGGGACCCCGGCTGATGAGCCGGCCGCTGGCAGTACCCAGGTCAAGGTCGTGATCCCCGACGACCACTCCATGGTCAGCCTGCTCGGTTCCGGCGACGAACTGCTCCACGTGATCGAGAGTTCCTTCCGTGCCGATATTCACGTGCGCGGAAACGAGATCACTATTACCGGAACGGCGGCCGAGACGGCACTTGTCGCGGAGTTGTTCGAGGAAATGACCGCGCTCGTCGGCGGCGGGGCGGAACTGGCGCCGGCCGTTGTGGAGCGCATCATCCCGATGCTGCGCCGCAAGTCGGGAGCCCGCCCGGCCGAGGTGCTGTCCCTGGACATCCTGTCCTCCCGGGGGCGGACGATCCGTCCCAAGACCCTCAACCAGAAACGCTATGTGGACGCGATCGACGAGCACACGATCGTGTTCTGCATCGGCCCGGCCGGCACCGGGAAGACGTACCTGGCCATGGCCAAGGCGGTCAAGGCGCTGCAGGCCAAGGAGGTCAACCGGATCATCCTCACCCGGCCCGCGGTAGAGGCCGGTGAGCGGCTGGGTTTCCTGCCCGGCACGCTGTACGAGAAGATCGACCCGTACCTGCGCCCGCTGTACGACGCGCTGCACGACATGCTGGACCCGGAGTCCATCCCGCGGCTCATGGCGGCGGGCACGATCGAGGTCGCGCCGCTGGCCTACATGCGCGGGCGCACCCTCAATGACTCGTTCATCATCCTGGACGAGGCGCAGAACACCTCCGCCGAGCAGATGAAGATGTTCCTCACCCGGCTGGGCTTCGGCTCCCGGGTGGTGGTGACCGGCGATGTCACCCAGGTGGACCTGCCCGCCGGTCAGGCCAGCGGCCTGCGGCTGGTGCAGGACATCCTCGAAGGTGTCGAAGACATCCAATTTACCCGGCTGACCAGCCATGACGTCGTCCGGCACCGGCTTGTCGGGGACATCGTGAACGCCTACGCCGCCTACGAGGCGCGCACCGGCGGCGTGGCCGGCCCGGTGCGGGACGGCGGCATGCGCGGCCGCGCCGCCGAGCGCGGTGACGGCCGGACGGGCTCGCGGGGAACCCGTAAGCGGGCCCAGTGACCGGGCCGGCCGCATGAGCGTCGAGATCCGCAACGAGTCGGGCATCGCCGTCGACGAGCCGGCCCTCGCGGCGCTGGCCCGGCACGTGCTCGACGAGATGCGGATACACCCGCTGGCGGAACTGTCCGTGTTGCTGGTGGATGCCCCGACCATCGGCGACCTGCACCAGCGCTGGATGGGCGAGGAAGGCCCCACGGACGTGCTCTCCTTCCCCATGGACGAGCTGCGCCCGCCGCCTCCGGGCGGTGACCGCGCGGACCGCGCCGGGCCGGCCGGCGACGACTCGGGGCCGGCCACCGTGCTCGGCGACATCGTCCTGTGCCCGGAGGTGGCCACCGAGCAGGCCCGCGAGGCGCAGCGCCCGGTCACCGAGGAACTGGAGATGCTGTGCACCCACGGCATCCTGCACCTGCTCGGTTTCGACCATGCCGAGCCCGCCGAGCATGCCACCATGTTCGGACTGCAGGACCGGCTGCTGGACTCATGGCGCGGCGAGCGCGCGGCCGCGCGGGACGCGGTCGAGCCGGAGCGGGAGGCGGGTGGGCAACCCGGATGATGCTGCGATGGCGTGGCTTCTTGCGGCCGCACTAGCGCTCGCGGTGGCCGCCGGGCTGTGCGCTAGTGCCGAGATCGCCCTGTTCCGCATGGTCAGGGCGGGCGGGAGAGACCGCGCCAAAGACGGCCCGAATGGCCACTCACCCGCGTTGCAGGCGATCGTCGCGGAGCCACGGCTGTATCTGAGCGTGCTCCTGGCGATCCGGATCGGCACCGAGACCGCCGCCGTGGTTCTCGCCACCGCGGCGCTGGTGACGCTGCTCGGCACCGGCTGGCACACGTTCCTGATCGCGCTGGCGGGCATGGCCGCGGTGCTGTACGTCGTGGCCGGGATCTGGCCGGTGGCCCTGGGCCGCCAGTACGACCGGCGGCTGGCCGGGGCCGCGGCGAGACTGCTCGTGCCCATGGTCCGCGCTCTCGGGCCGCTGCCGCGGCTGCTGACCGCGGCCGGTAACGCCCTGACCCCCGGGCGGAGCAGCCGGGAGAGCCCGGCCGAGTCCGAGGAGGAGCTGCGCGGGCTGGTCGACCTGCTGGAGGAGCACCGGGTCATCGAGCCGGGCGAGCGCGCGATGATCCACTCGGTGGTCGAGCTTGGCGACACGATCGTCCGTGAGGTCATGGTGCCGCGGACCGACATCGTGTTCGCGGAGCGGGACAAGAATGTGCGGCAGGTGCTGTCGCTGGCGCTGCGCAGCGGGTTTTCCCGGATACCCGTGGTGGGCGAGAACGAGGACGACGTCATCGGCATCGCCTATCTCAAGGACCTGGTGGCCCGCAGCCGCGAGCATCCCGAGGCGGAAACGGTCGAGAAGGTCGAGTCGGTGATGCGCCCCGCCACGTTCGTGCCGGAAAGCAAGCCGGCGTCGGTGCTGCTGCGGGAGATGCAGGCGCGCCAGATCCACCTGGCCATCGTGATCGACGAGTACGGGGGCACCGCCGGCCTGGTCACCATCGAGGACATCCTGGAGGAGATCGTCGGGGAGATCACCGACGAGTACGACCAGGAACGTCCGCTGGTGGAATGGCTGGGCCCGGGCCGGGCCCGGGTCACCGCCCGGCTGCCCGTGACCGACCTGGAGGAACTGTTCGGGGTCAGCATCGAGGCCGAGGACGTGGAAACCGTGGGCGGCCTGCTGGCCCACGCGCTCGGCCGGGTGCCCATCGCCGGGTCCACGGCGACCGTGGCAGGCCTGACGCTGACCGCGGAAAGCCTGGCCGGGCGGCGCAACCGGATCGGCACGGTGACCGTCGAGGACACGGTCCCGTCCCGGGCCCGCGCGGGCGCCGGCCGCCCCGAGCGCGAGGCAGGCAGCGCGGACACGCCGCCAGACCCGTAGCCGGGCCGGTGGGCCTAGACTCGGCGCCGTGGAGGGCCTTGACGCCGAAGACCAGAAGATCCTCACGCTGGCACGGTCGGCCCGCGCCCGGACCGGCGCGGCCGAGGGCGCGGCGGTCCGCGACGAGACCGGCCGCACCTACGCCGCCGCCACCGTGGCCCTGCCCTCGCTCCGGCTGTCGGCGCTGCGCCTGGCGGTGGCGATGGCGGTCTCCAGCGGCGCCACGAGCCTTGAGGCGGCGGCCCTGGTCAGCGAGGCCGATGCCCCCGACCCGGCGGACCTGGCAGCCGTGGCCGATCTCGGCCCGGGCGCGCCCGTCTTCCACGCCGGTCCCGACGGGCGGCTGCGCGCCGCCGTTGCGCCCTGACGCGGCGGCCGGGCCCGGGGCAGGAGGAGAATCCACCCGTGGGAGTGCAGCCGAAACCGCACCGCTCCGGCGCCGTCACGGGCCCGGCTGAGCAGCCGGCGTTCCGGTCCGGGTTCGCCTGCTTCGCGGGCCGGCCGAACGTGGGCAAGTCAACCCTGATGAACGCGCTCGTCGGCAGCAAGGTCGCGATCACCAGCAGCCGCCCGCAGACCACCCGGCGGGCCATCCGGGGCATCGTGCACCGCAGCGACGCGCAACTGGTCATCGTGGACACGCCCGGCCTGCACCGGCCGCGCACGCTGCTCGGGGAACGGCTGGACAGCCTGGTGCGCTCGACCCTCACCGAGGTGGACGTGATCGGGTTCTGCGTCCCCGCTCCCGACCGCATCGGCCCGGGGGATAAGTACCTGGCCGCCGAACTCGGCGCGGTCAAGGGCACCCCCGTGGTGGCCATCGTGACGAAGACCGACCTGGCCCCGCCCGAGCGGATCGCGGCGCAGCTCGCGGCGGTGGCGGACCTCGGCGACTGGGCCGATATCGTGCCCGTGTCTGCCACCAGCGGTTTCCAGCTCGATGTCCTGGCGGACGTGCTGGTGGGGCACCTGCCGCCGGGGCGGCCCCTGTACCCCGACGGCGAGCTGACCGACGCGCCCGAGCAGGTGCTCGTCGCCGAGCTGATCCGGGAAGCGGCGCTGGAAGGCGTGCGGGACGAGCTGCCGCACTCGATCGCCGTCGTGGTGGAGGAGATGGGACCGCGGCCGGGCCGCGGCGAGCTCACCGACGTGCACGCGCTGATGTACGTGGAGCGGCCCAGCCAGAAGTCCATCGTCATCGGGGCCAGGGGCGCCCGGCTCAAGGAGGTCGGCACGAGGGCCCGGGAGCAGATCGAGGCGCTGCTCGGCACCCGGGTGTACCTCGACCTGCGGGTCAAGGTGGCCAAGGACTGGCAGCGCGACCCGAAACAGCTCCGCAGGCTCGGGTTC
>Ga0318568_10001535_pt1 | contig 10194 bp, 14 predicted proteins | sample GRESIP088b5f21_FD_203690 | JGI IMG/M metagenome (GOLD analysis project Ga0318568, IMG submission 203690) | Tropical soil microbial communities from Luquillo Experimental Forest, Puerto Rico - GRE.SIPMG.088b5f21 | ecosystem: Environmental > Terrestrial > Soil > Tropical forest > Bulk soil...
TTTTTCTTCAACCTGTTTATACCGCTAAACCATGTGGAAATCCAGATGTCGCCGAATTCGTCTTTAGTAATGTTGGTAATAAAATTACTGCTGATGGAGGCATTGTTTGCCGGATCATGTTTGTAGGAAATGTATGCGTTGTTGCGTCTGTTCCAGTACCGTAGACCTGCACCGTCTGTTCCAATGAAAACATTATGATCTGCATCTTCACAAAAAGAAAGAATGAAATTTTCTATCGGATCATTTTTCTTGTCCTCATACCAAACATGCTGGAACAATATCGGATGCGGCTCCACAACATTCAATCCGCCGCGCATGGTGCCGATCCATTTACGATCTTCTTTGTCGCCGTATATCGCATACACTGCATTGCTGTTGATTGGTGAAGAACCATTTGCTGATCTGAAAGCCTCAGCCACATTGGCTCCGGGCGAAAGCCTGAATACGCCTGCACCATCGCAACCTATCCAAAGTGTGCGCTGGTTGTCGATAAAAAGCGTAACGACGGTTCCCTTTACAGGTAAATAATTCTTTGTAAAATTGTTGCTGCCGGTATTGTAATAAACCAGCTCTTTTTCAGTACCTATCCACAGGTTGCCGGATGCATCTGCTTTCATACTATAAGCCTGCAGAATGTTGCTGTTTATTTTTTGCAAACGTTGTTGTTGCATGTCGTACAGAAACAAACCATGATCCTCAACAAAAACCCATGCACGTTTTCCTGCTGCATCGTATTCAATGGTGTGTATGTGATAATCGAAGATTTTTCCGCTTGATGTTTCCAATGGAATCTGCGTGCCTTCGTGACTGTTGTTTTTGAAAACCAATAAGCCGCTGCGCCTTGTGCCAATCAAAATAGTGCCGCCATCGATTGATTTTATCACAGGAATTTCACCCTGTATATTTTGCCTCGGGCCATTTAATGAGCGGTAAACAGGTTTGTGAAAAGTTTCGGTAACGGGATCAAAAACATTCACGCCATTCTCTGTGCCGATCCAGATATTATGCTGTGCATCGCCATCGATGCTGCTGATCATGTTGGTTGATAAAGAAGTACTGTCGCCGATAATGTTTCTGAAAACACGGAAAGAATAGCCATCAAACCGGTTCAAACCATCATAAGTACCAACCCACATAAAGCCGCGACAATCCTGGTAAATAGCCGTAACGGCATTGTTGGAAAGGCCCTGTTCTATACCGAGGTAATGTATGGGAAAATCTTTTGCCTGCGAAACCATCGTTACAATAGCGGCAAGCATTATAAGCAGTGTTTTTCTAAGCAGCATAGCAAGCATTGGTTGACATTAAAAATATTAACTGTCAAAATAACAATTAAAAATAAGGGATTTTGGGAGAATTAATAATTAATAATTAAGAATTAAGAATTGGCGGTGCTACACACAATGTGTCAGCAAAGAATCATGAATGCTGCAATTTTTAATTATTAATTATTAATTGTTTGTAACCTTTCCCTCCCTCACCCACTCTATCAATGTAGAACATTAAAACTACAAAAATGGAAAACACGAATGTAAATCAGACCTTAAGACCGACTTTCAACCTTTTAAAGCTCACATTTGGCCTTGTGCCCATAGTTGCCGGCCTTGACAAATTCACCAATTTACTTACGAATTGGGAACAATATTTAAGTCCGAAAATGACGGGCATGCTGCCTCTTCAACCTCATGCGTTTATGATGGTGGTGGGTGTTATTGAAATAATTGCAGGGGTCATAGTCTTGCTTAAACCGGCCATCGGTGGTATTATTGTTGCAGCCTGGTTAACATTGATAGCACTTACATTAATATTCGGCGGCCATTATTTCGATGTAGCGGTTCGTGATCTTGTAATGGCCATTTCAGCATTTTCAATGACCCGGATAGCAAAAATTGTCGCATAATACAACTATGAAAGAAACATCAGAACAGTATTCGGACCTTGAACTGATACGGCTTATTTTGAGTGGTGATATTGCTTTGTTTGAATTGCTCATTCGAAGAAATAATGCAATTCTTTATAAGACCGGGAGAAGCTACGACTATGGCCACGAGGACACGCAGGATCTTATGCAGGAAACCTATATCGATGCGTACCGGAACTTATCCAAATTTGAAGGTCGTGCGACATTCAAAACATGGATAACAAGGATCATGCTGAACAAATGTTTCCACTACAGGCACAAACTGAGTGTTAGTAACGAATTACCTACAGAGATCAGTGAAAAATCAATTCCCATGTATTCATCCAACCGAAACGCCGACACCGTTAACGCTGTTATTAACCGTGAACTGGGAGTAATTGTCGAGAATGCGTTGAAGCACCTGGGTCTCGACTACCGCATGGTATTTTCGCTCCGCGAAATCAATGGCTTTAGTGTAGAGGAAACGGCTGAAACACTAAATATCAGTGAAGCCAACGTTAAGACGCGGCTCAACCGTGCCAAGGGCATGCTGCGAAAAGAAATAGAAAAGCACTACCAACCGGAGGAGCTTTTTGAATTCAACCGCATCTACTGTGATCAGATGGTGGAGCGGGTTATGCGGGAGCTGGAAAGCTGAACGAATGATAAAATATTTTGAACGTTTTTCATGGCGTTATTGCGACCGCGATAATGCCATTTTTTTAAGTCAAAAACTGTCCTTTCTAAAAAATGATTAAGCCTTTTTCAAATCACTAAAACCCTTGCATGACTATATTTTCGCGGCGATGATCGACTCGTCTGTTTGACGTTTCGATTTAAAAAAACGCTATGAAAAGAAATCTGTTTTTTGCTGCCTTAGTCTTTTTTACATCCTGTAATGAACAATCCCAAAAACAACAAATTGATTTGCCTTCAGAAAAAGACAATGCGCCGTCCCTGATAATTGAAAGAGAGTTGGATGCCTGCGATAAAATAATTGCGAAGTACCAAACACTGATAGATAAGACACTTGCCGGAGATTTTGAGTCCATGAAAAAATTGCCTGTAATTAAGGTGCAAGTTGAAAAAGAGCTGCAGGAACTGAATAAATTATCCGCTTATTTTGACGCTAAACAATTGGAGAAATTTTCTGCGAGCCGGGAAAAATTTCTAAAGGTTGATAGCAGGATAAAGTAAGAACTCTCATAATGATAACCGAATATCCTCAGTTTTTTACTGCGACTATTCTCGAGTGGAAGAGATTATTAAAACCTGAAAAGTACAAGCAGATAATAATAGAAAGCCTCCGCTTCATGGTTGATGACAGGCGAATTGTAGTGTTTGCATTTGTTATTATGGATAATCACATTCACCTGATATGGCAGATGAGAGACGAAATGAAGACAGCTGATGTTCAGCGGGATTTTTTGAAATATACTGCGCAGAAAATTAAACAGGATTTGCAGAGACACCATTGCAAGGTATTGGCAATGTTTGAGGTTCATGCAAAAGACCGGCGATATCAATTCTGGGAGCGCAATGCGTTGAGTATTGAGTTAAGAACAGAAAAAGTCTTCCTTCAGAAACTAAAATATATACACGAAAATCCAGTTCGCGCAGGCATGTGCAAATATGCGGAACAATACAAATTTTCATCAGCAAGGTTTTACGAAAACCAGATAGATGATTTTGGATTTATTACTCATTATCGATGATAGTGCAACAGCTGTTAGCAAGAGGGTCGTGCAGAGCTTGCTCATTATCCTTCAAAGCTGTTGGTGAAGCGAACGCGCAGGGCTACGCACAACGCCAACAACGGCGGTCACGCTAACTGGTTCGCGGCCCGCCGTTGTTGGCGTGTCGGGCGGCTTTACGTGCGAAGGCGCACCAACAACTAATGACTGTTTTTTTATACGGTGAGTTTTGAAATGCCTGCTCATCATCGCTCAAAGCTGTTGGTGAAGCGAACGCGCAGGGCTATTCCCAACACCAACAGCGGCGGTCACGCTAACTGGTTCGCGGCCCGCCATTGTTGGTGTGCAGCGCAGCTTTCCAGTGGTGGCCCACCAACAATCTATTTCGGGTGGTGTAAAAGGGACGAGGTCATCGCCAGTGGCAACATTATCGGCTGTTTTGCTGACTCACGCCACATTCGCCATTGCGGTGCATAGAATGATTCAAAATACGATTGCGTTATCAATGTTGTTTTAATACCCAAACTTTTTGCGATATTTACCTCGCTCGTGTTTCCATAATCAAACAACTCTCCAATGGCCTCCAACAACAAAACATTTTTCGCGCCGCAGCTTTTCATACCAAGTGGCGTTACAGATATCTCATTTTATTCAAAAGCATTTGATGCCACAGAATTGCGAATATGGCGCAACGATGATGGCAGTATTCACGTAGCTGAACTTTCCATTCATGGCGCTCTTTTTCATTTGCATGAGGAGCGCTCTGCAAAGGGACAATTTGAACCCAATAAGGTCAGCGGCGTTACTGGTTTGGTGGGCCTGTTTGTGGAGGATGTTTTTGCAGTAATGGACAAGGCGTTGCATGCAGGCGCCGTGCCGGTAAGTCCCGCGCAGGACTATGAGTATGGCTACAGGCAAGGTTGTATCCAGGATCCATTTGGACACCAGTGGATCATTGAGAAGCGCATTTAATTAAAATTAAAAACATGGAACGACGTCCCGTCAAAGTGGTTATCGTTGGCCTGATGTTTATACTTGCAGGCTGCCTGGGCATTGCGTTTCATCTAAAAGATTTCTCGCAGCCCGGTTCCAAATTGTCGGAAGTGACTTGGGTACTTATCGTTCGTTTGGTGGCGGTAATATGTGGCGTTCTATTGTTTTTCAGAGTCGACTGGGCAAGATGGATCGCTGTTATCTGGTTGCTTTATCATGTTGTTCTTAGTGCATTTCATTCAACGGCTGAGCTGGCTGTGCATATCATTCTTTTGATAGCGGTAACGATTTTACTTTTCCTACCTGTGTCTTCCGCATATTTTCGGAATAAACGTGAGTCTTAAATTCAAAAGTCCAAAGTGTAAAGTCAAAAACGGTCACGATGTCGCACCATTTTTACTTTTGAATTTTTACTTTTGAATTAATAATAGATGCATGAAACGAAAGAAAGCAATCATATTTGATCTCGACAATACCATTTATTCTGTTGCTTCGATTGGCGTTAAACTTTTCGATGGATTGTTTCAATTGATAGAAAAAGACAGAGGCTTTAAAGGGGCAATTGACGATGTTAAAGATGCGATACAGCGAAAATCATTTCAGGAAGTAGCCAAAGCATTTCAATTTAGCGATGAGCTTACAAAAGCAGGACTGGCGATTCTTTCGGATATTGAATACAATGATGTGATTGAACCATTCGATGATTATTTGCTGACAAAACAACTAGATTATTTGAAATTCCTGGTGACCAAAGGATTTAAAAAATTACAGGAAAGTAAAATAAGACAATTGAGTTTGCAAAACGATTTTGAGGCTTATTACATTGTTGATCCTGCGGTTTCTGATCTTTCCAAAAAAGATATTTTCCTTCAAATAATGCAGCAGTATCATTTAATACCTGAAGAAATTCTTGTTGTGGGTGATGATATTCATTCTGAAATCCAAGCTGCGAAAGACTTAGGCATTGATGCGGTTGTCTATAATTTTAATGGTACTAACCAGCCCGAGGGCTATGATGTTATTTCGCATTATGCGGAGTTGAAAAAACATTTGTAGGAAATGGTTGATTAACTCGTGTTCAACCCCAATCGATCATTATCATTCGCCATTTATTTGATATTGTATGATCTAAGAAGGTCAAAAAAAGTGCACGATCAAATGAAAAGCGATTGTCGTTAAATGCCTCATCTGTCATAATCGTGTTTTTGATTTTTTGTGCAGTCGAAGGCGATATCTCGTTAAATATGTAATCGCCGAAAAATGTCTTCATGTCGCTTTGCCAAAGGCCATTGTTTCCATAAATAAGGTCATCGAGTTCTTTGCTTTTTTCACGAAGCAGTGCAAAAAAAATGCCGTTAAATTCAAAATGGCCTTGAGTTGACTGCGACCATTTGCATTGAAATTGTTTTGGGAGGCACTCATAGAAGAATTGATAGTTGGCGCAAGCAGAAAAATATTTTTCATTCTTGCCCTCGGCGCCGGCTTTTAATATACGTAGTGCCAAATTGAAGTTGCCGCTGTCGATTACCGATGTGTTTCGGGAAAGTTCGGCGATATTTTTTTCAGCGATCAGATTTTCCTGAAAGTTCTGATGCATCAAGCTGTCTTGTAAAGCCTTTGTCAATGAAATATTGGTCGATGCCAACGGCTGATATTTTTTGAAAAAAGTCTCAACGGAAGAATTATCAAAAACAAGAAAAGTGAATTGAGTTTGATTTGGATTGACGGCGGCTATTTTTGCTGCTGCTTTTGATCGTATTGTTTGTTCACAACCTGAAAGTAGGAACAAAAAGAGAAACCAAGTAGCGGTTGCAAAAACATTGCAAAAAGTGTCTGAAAAATTAGTATTAAGCGAAGGTTCAGTTTTCTTTTGTTGCATAAGAGCAAAAAAATATAGCATTCTCGTTGATGAAAATAATTAAAGTTAGCCTATCCGGGTCTTAAACAACCATTCTTCGTCTTTGAGTATTTTAATAACAAAATAAAGCAGTCTACAATGGAACCACCAGGACTCCAGCGTGATATGACATTTGCTTTGGCTGGACCATATAAATTCCCTTTTTTAAAACCATATACTTCGAGGACACTTCCATCGACTCCGTGTTTTCCATTGTCATATTTCAATCCCCAGAAATCAGCTCTTTCTATTGATTCGACAAATTTTTCCCACTTTAGGCTATCTATAACAACGGACGACCGTTCGATTATTTTGCATGGTGTGGTGTCCCATGCATATTGGTACACAATAGTGTTTATGACAATTGAATCATTGTTTTTCACTACAGTTGTTGATGTTTTGTAAGGGCAGAAAGACCCATGATATTCAAATCGATATTTCTCGTCTGCCTGGATATCTTTAAAAATCTGTAGTTTGGAACAAGAGTCGAGGTCAATTTGCCATTTTTGCTTTGTATTCTGGAATTGGAAATATTTCACTATTTCGCGAATAGCATTTGTGTCATTGACCGAACAGGCTCTTAGTAACTTGAAATCAAGTCCGGTGGTATCATAATATGGCAGTGTGTTAACTATTGAAAGGAATTTTTGAAGAAGAGAATCTTTGAGCTCTTTTTGGGCTAATTCAATGTGGTTGTTATTTTGGCATGACCAGATAAGGCACATGCAAATCAAAAATGTTGGGAATATTTTTTTCATATAGAAGGGTTGGGTTATTTCTATAACGACGAACGAGTAAACCAAAAGAGTCTCAACGGCTCTCACTTTTCAAGCAACCGCCTATGATAATTTACCTGTCCCAAATGATACGTTAAGTGTGTTGTCAAATGCACCAGTAAATATTCTGTAGAAGTCATTTGGTCGAATACCAGCACCGGATATTCAGCTTGCAGCACACTTTCATCGAGCCATTCGAAAGTTTGATTGATCATTGCAATTGTGCCGTCGATCTTTTCAAGCAACTCTTTTCCGGGCACATCTTTCAACGAAAATTCAAGATCACGATTTCTTACATAATCCGTTTTGCCCAACTCCTTTCCGATGTAAGTATTCAAATTGCCAACAAGATGGAGACAAAGATTACCGGCGGAGTTTTTTATTTGTCCGTCGATTTTCCAGATGTCTGATTCGTTTTTGTATTGCTCAATTTCAGAGCGCAGGCGATTTAGATCCCGGTTGAATAATGTGCGTAGTGTTTCTGTGAGCATGGTTATGGATTTAATTGTCCTTCCAGTACAATTACCGCTTCGCCAAGGATGCAGACCTTATCCAGCAATAACTCCGTACTCATCGTGCCTGTTCGTTGTGAAGACTGATAAGCACTCAATTTGTTTTTGTTGAGTTTTGTTGCCCAGTATTTAGTCAAAAATGTTTGTACGCCTCCGGTTACAGGATCTTCATTTGTTCCGGCCCAAGGCCAAAAGTAACGGTAATAAAAATCGAAATCATTATTGTTGGAAATAGCAGTTACCAGAACTCCATTAATTCCTTTGTACGAGCTGAGCAGCGCAGTAAAATCCGGTGTTAAATTTGCAAGATCTTCAGCATTTTCAATTTCTATCAAAATGATATTGTTGTTGGGGCTGTATCTTTTGTTGATGATTTTTTCAATTCCAAGTGCGTCCAGCATAGCTTTGGGAATTTCCGTTTCTTCTGTATCATATACAGGAAATTGCATTTTGATCTTATCTCCCATTTTTTCAACGGGCAACTCAACGTTACTGCAGTTGATAAACTTTATAGTGTCCAGAGATGTTGTGTTGAAAATAATTTTTGAAGAAGCAAGTGTTGCGTGTCCGCACAAAGGAATTTCAATCTTCGGTGTAAAGAATCTTATTGTGTAAATATTCTCAGAAACGTGTTTGATAAAAGCTGTTTCTGAAAAACCGATCTCTGTCGCAATTTGCTGCATGATGCGGTCTTCAATTTCTTCAGATAAAATACAGACAGCAGCTGGGTTTCCTTTGAATTTTTCTTTTGTAAATGAATCAACAAAATAGGTTTTCATGATCTGGTTGTTCGATTGATTAATTCATTACAATGATAAGCATTGATTAGAATCTATTAGTAGAAACTTCTTGTAACTGCAGTTAGGTCAACTGATTTGCCTACAACTATCTTAATTGTCCCAAAAATCTTCTTCTTTAATTCTGAAGATCTGGTAGGAACTCCTACCAGTCGAATCATAGGTATACAGCACTCGCCGTGTTATGCCGGATTCATGAAAGACATGCTTCGTCACTCTTTTCTCTTTGTCATACTCGAAATACGAATAATTGCCCCTGAGCCGGTAAGGACCTGAAAAAGCACCGGTGGAATCGTCGACGTTGAAAAATGTTGTCCATCTTTCAGTGTATTCAACAAGTTGCGCATCGTTGTATTGCGTTACTGTTGAATCTATCAGGCTTCCTTGTGCGAATCGTTGGTTTTCTCTTTTTATGACAGTATTTTTTTTGCTCATAAAATTCAGCACCAAAGAGTCTTTTGTCTTGCTAACGGTATCTATAAAAGCGAAGTTCTTCATGAGCCTCACATTGAAGGATAAATTCATATTCGCCTCCTTTAACCATTTCATCCGGTTCTTCAGGTCCTGCCATTGCTTTTGCGTCACGCAGGTGTCTTTCGATATTTGACTAAAAGCGATGTGCCCATGTAAAACAAATGGGATGAGAATGCATAAAGCAAAAAAATGCTTAATTCTGATGGCAGAGGGTTGTAAGATTTTCATGTACACTTTTTTCGCAAAAAATATTTCGTTACAACTTATTCAGTTCAGCAATTTTCACCCAACCCTTTGTTGTTTTCTTTCCATAATATGCGCAGTACGCCCACTCTCCTTCGGTTTGTTCAACGCAAATGATATTGCCATTTACAAGATATGCTTTCAGTCGTTTGTCCTCAGATTTTTCGCTATAGAAAAAAGCTTTGGCAACATTCACATACCTGATCTGCTTCAGTGATTGCTTTTCCTGAAGAGTAAAAGTCACAGGAGCATCGGCAAAATGCATTACGTTCCAGCAGCCACCATGCTCTGCAGGTAATTTTATTTTTACTTCTTTTTCATTTGATATTTCCATGGAGCCTTGTATCTGATCTTCTTTCTTGTCTTCAGGGTAATAAGTGTTGATGGCAAACTTTTTTCCCGCGGCAGTACCTTCAATATAAAATATACAGGAGAATTGTTGATTTGTTCCTGTGTAATTTTCGAAATAACCGGTCACTTTCTTTGTGGCGCTATCATAGGCCAGTTTAAGCCCATCTCCATAATCGCCGGAAACGATGCGTTGTCCAAATGTGCAGGTTGCAATAAATGCAGTCAGTAGAGTTGTTATAATTTGTTTCATGGTTGTGGTGTCGTTGATTTTAGAATTGGCTTATCCTTCGTTATCGTTTGATTGTTTCATTTTGTTCCCCGCTCGTCAATTGAGGTCAAACCTGTCGCCATTGTGCATCTGTCGCAAGGAACTTTACAAAGAAGAATAAAAGTACGATAATGAAAATGGCGGTGCTGATAAAAAAGGAAAGCCACTCGCTGTTTCGATTTCCGGTATCAAACACCAGCAATGAAACGCATAACGGAAGCAGAAAAAATGAAAGTGTTATGGTAGTAACCGACGACCGGATTTTTACAATTTGATTTAAGTATATAGG
>Ga0318568_10001553_pt1 | contig 10153 bp, 9 predicted proteins | sample GRESIP088b5f21_FD_203690 | JGI IMG/M metagenome (GOLD analysis project Ga0318568, IMG submission 203690) | Tropical soil microbial communities from Luquillo Experimental Forest, Puerto Rico - GRE.SIPMG.088b5f21 | ecosystem: Environmental > Terrestrial > Soil > Tropical forest > Bulk soil...
TCGACGCGGTCCTGCACCACGCCGGCGTGACCGCCGAGCTCGTGCTCGACCGGCCGTCCAGACCGGTCGCGTCCGGCCAGCTGGCGGTGCTCTACGACCCCGACGACGCCGACCGGGTGGTCGGGGCGGCCACCGTCGCCCGTCGCGCGCCGGCCGCGTGAGCGACGCCGCCCGGCGGGTCGCCGAGCTGCGCGAGGAGATCGCGCTGCACAACGAGGCGTACTTCGTCCACGACGAGCCCACGATCCCCGACGCCGACTACGACGCCCTCGTCGTCGAGCTGCGCACCCTGGAGGCCGAGCACCCGGAGCTCGGCGGAGAGGGCTCGCCCACCCAGGGCGTGGGCGCGGCCCCGAGCACCACGTTCGCTTCGGTGCGGCACCGCGTCGCGATGATGAGCCTCGACAACGCCTTCGACGACGACGAGCTCGTCGCGTGGTCCGAGCGGCTCCGTCGCGTGCTCGGGCTCGAGACGCTCGATGACGTGGCCTTCTCGGTCGAGCCGAAGATCGACGGCCTCGCGATGTCGATCACCTACGAGCGCGGCCGGCTCACCGAGGCGGCGACCCGGGGGGACGGCATCGTCGGCGAGGACGTGACCCCCAACGTGCGGACGATCGCGTCGGTGCCCCCGGGGCTCTCCGGACGTGGGGTGCCGGCGCTCGTCGAGGTGCGCGGCGAGATCTTCCTTCCCCTCAAGGAGTTCGACCTGCTCAACGAGCGCCAGGAGCGGGCCGGCCTTCGCCGGTTCGTGAACCCGCGCAACGCCGCGGCGGGCTCGCTGCGCCAGAAGGACCCGGCAGTGACCGCATCGCGGGCGCTGGCGTTCATCGCCTACCAGCTCGGCGCGCTCGACGCGCCGGTGCGGAGCCCCTTCGCCTCGCGGTCGCACGCCGCGACGCTCGCGGCGCTCCGCGACGCGGGGTTCGCGACGGCGGCCGAGACGTCCTCGGTGACCGGGCTCGGCCAGGTCCTCGAGCGGTGCGCCTGGATCGAGGCGCGTCGACACGAGCTTGCCTACGACGTCGACGGCGCCGTCGTGAAGCTGGACGACCTCGACCTGCGCGAGCGCGCGGGGGCGACCTCGCACGCGCCGCGGTGGGCAGTGGCTCGAAAGCTACCGCCCGAGGAGCGGACGACGATGCTGCGCGCGATCCAGGTCTCGATCGGCCGCACCGGGCGAGCCACCCCGTTCGCCGTCCTCGAGCCAGTGTTCGTCGGGGGCTCAACGGTCTCGCTCGCGACGCTGCACAACGAGGACCAGGTCGTGGCGAAGGACGTGCGGCCGAGGGAGGAGGTGATCGTCCGCAAGGCGGGCGACGTCATCCCCGAGGTGGTCGGCCCGGTCCGGCGGCCCGGGCGGCGTCCGCCCCGGTGGCGGTTCCCCGAGACCTGTCCCGCCTGCGGGGCGCCGCTCGTGCGCCTCGAGGGCGAGGCGGACACGTACTGCCTGAACCTCGACTGCCCCCAGCAGCGCGTGCAGCGCGTCGCGCACTTCGCCGGGCGGTCGGCCATGGACATCGAGGGGCTGGGCGAGCAGCGCGTCATCCAGCTGATCCAGGCCGGGCTCGTGAGCGACGTGGCCGACCTCTACGAGCTCGAGGCCGAGCCGCTCGTCGACCTCGAGGGGATGGGCGAGCTCTCGGCGGCGAACCTGATCGCCGCGATCGACGCCTCACGCGCACGGCCGCTCTCCCGACTGCTCGTCGGCCTCGGGATCCGCCACGCGGGGCCGACCGTGGCGAGGACCGTCGCCGGCGCGATGGGGTCGCTCGAGGCGGTCCGGGCCGCGGACGTCGCCACGCTCTCGGCGGTCGAGGGCGTGGGCGAGATCATCGCCGAGAGCATCGCCGCGTTCATGCGGAACCCGACCAACGGCGCCGTGCTCGACCGCCTCGTCGTGCTCGGGGTCACGACGACCGAGGGCGGCGACCGCGACACGTCGGTCCCGCAGACGCTCGAGGGAAGGTCCGTCGTCGTGACCGGCACGGTCCCCGGGTACACGCGGGAGGGTGCGATCGCGGCCATCGAGGCGCGCGGCGGCGCGTCACCGGGCTCGGTCTCGAAGCGCACGTTCTGTGTCGTGGTGGGCGAGAGCCCGGGCACCGCGAAGCTCACCAGGGCGACCGAGCTCGGCGTCCCCGTCGTGCCGGGCGAGCGGTTCGACGCGCTGCTCCGGACCGGCGAGCCCTGAGTCGTCCACCGTTCTGAGGATGGTGGTCGGTATCGTCAGGGTGGGCCGATGCCATCCACCGACACTCCGACCGGTGCCCTACTCGGCAACCGCTACCTGTTGCTCCGCCCGATCGGGCAGGGCGCCTCGGCGTCCGTCTACCTGGCCGAGGACCAGTCGCTCCGTCGCGAGGTCGCGGTCAAGGTGCTGCGGACGGGGCTGGCCCACGACGACGCGTTCCGGAAGCGGTTCCGCGCGGAGGCCGTCGCCGTCGCGGGCCTGAACAACCCGCACATCCTTCGGGTCTTCGACTGGGGCGAGGCGGACGGCGACGCCTGGCTGGTCACCGAGTTCCTCGCCGGCGGCTCGCTGCGCGGCCGGCTCGACGAGCTCGGCCGCCTCGAGGTCGCCGACGCCGTCGCGATCGGCGCCCAGGCCGCCGACGGCCTCGCCTACGCGCACGCCCGCGGGTTCGTCCACCGTGACGTCAAGCCCGCGAACCTGCTCTTCGACGACGCGGGCCGCGTGCGGATCGCCGACTTCGGGGTCGCCCGCGCGCTCGCGGAGGCGCAGTGGACCGAGCCGTCCGAGGGGCTGATCGGCACGGTTCGGTACTCGTCCCCCGAGCAGGCTCAGGGCCATCACGTCGACGGCAAGGCCGACGTCTACTCGCTCGCGCTCGTGCTCTACGAGTGCGTGACCGGCGAGGTGCCGTTCGTGGCCGACACCCAGGTCGCGACGTTGCACGCGCGGATCGGCGCGACGATCCCGTTCCACCCCGCGCTCGGCGAGCTCCATGACGTCCTGTCGCTCGCCTCGGACCCGATTCCCGCGCAGCGGCTCTCGGCGGCGGAGCTCCTGACGGCGCTGAACGCCATCGGCCGTGACCTCGACCCCGACCACGTCCCGCCGTCGCGACCGCAGAGCGCGATCGGGTTCACGCCGCCGTCCGCCGAGGAGCTCACCGGGCCGCACCGGGTCGTCGGGCGTGGGACCACCCGCACCGCACCTCGCCCGGACGACGTGACGGAGGTCGGCCCGATCCCCGACGCGACGGTCGTCGGCGCCCAGGTCGCGCCGCCGCCGCCGACGCGACCTGAGGAGCCGGCCGCGCCGGCGAGCGTCGGGCACGGGCGGCGCCGGTGGCCGGTCGTGGCCGTCGTCCTCGCGCTTGCCGCGGGCGGCCTCGCCGCCGGGCTCCTCACGACCGACCCGTTCGCGGCGCCCACCTACCCGGTCCCGCTCCTCGTCAACCTGTCCGTCCCCCAGGCGCGAGCCGCGCTCGGCCACGGGGAGACGCTGCGCGTGGACCAGCTCGTCAACTCGCGGACGACCCCTGCGGGCATCGTGCTGCACCAGGAGCCGTTCCCCGGCACGCTCGTCGCCGCCGGCACGGTCATCCACGTCACCGCCTCCGCCGGCCCACCCCCGCAGAAGGTGGTGCCGGTCGTCGGCATGACCTGCGCCGCGGCGGTCGCGGCGCTCCGACACGTCGGGTTCCAGGCGTCGTGCCCGTCGGCGCTCGCTGCGTACTCGTCCACGGTCACGGCGGGCCTCGCGATGGGCCTCTACGACGGCAACGCCGCGAACCCGTCGTCGGCCGCGTACGGCGCGACGCTGCAGGTCCAGCTCTCGAAGGGCCCCGCCCCCGTCCCCGTCCCGAACGTCGTCGGGCTGCCCGGCCTGCAGGCCGTCTCGACCCTGCGCCAGTCCGGGTTCGCCCCGTTCGTGACGAGGCAGTTCGACCGTGCCGTGCACGCCGGGAACGTCATCGCGACGGCCCCCGCGGCCCCGACGCCGCTCCTGCCGGGCCAGGGCGTGCACGTGATCATCTCCAACGGCGCGCCCGCGACCGTGCCGTCGCTCGGGCACGCGGACCTCGCCGTCGCAGAGGCGATCATCGTGCACGCCGGCCTGACGGTGCTCGCGGTGCACGGGCCAACGACCTCGCACTCCTGGACCACCCAGCCCCCCGCGGGCACGGTCGTCTCGCAGGGATCCGCCGTCACGCTCTACGGCAGCTGACCGTGGCACCGGTGCGCTGCGACCTCTGCGAGGCGTCGCGGCTCACGACCTGGTACCACGAGGACGCGACCTGCTGGGTCGCGGACTGCGAGATCTGCGACGTCCCGATGGTGGTGTGGCGCGAGCACGCCGCCGACCCGCCTGACCCCGTGCGGGACCACCTGCTGACCGAGCTCCGGGCGGTCGCGGACGCGCGGTTCGGGACGGGCGGGTACCGCGTGGACGACCACATGCGCAACATCCCGGACCACTACCACGCCCATGCGCGCACGCGCTCCCCGTGGGCGCAGATGAGGCCGTCGCGCTGAGCGGGGTCCCCGCTCCTCGGACCGTCGCTCCGTAACGTCGTGGGCGCGGCCCCCCTGGGGCCGGAGGGAGGGGTGCGTGGATGTCGTCGCTCTCGTCGCTCTCGTCGGCCCTCGGGCTCGCCCAGATCGTGACCACGGTCACCGAGGTCGTCCTCTTCGTGGCGGTCACGGGGGCCCTGGCGACTCTCTTCATCGTCGCGGTCTCAAGCAGCAGGGACACCGACGCCGGCGGGAGCCGCCCGATGGCGGCCTACCTGTTCTCTGGCGGGTTCCTCTTCCTCTGGATCGCCTACATCGGGATCGACGTGGCCGCCAACTCCCTGATCCAGCTCCTCGGATCCCACCCGGCGCCGGCGTTCGGCGCCGCGGCGCCCTCCTACCGCGACGCGGCGATCCGGGCGTGCGTGCTCGGCGGGCTGCTCGTGGTCTTCGCCGGCGGGGCTGCCGTCCTGCACCTCCGCCGGGGTGCCGCGCTCGCCGAGGCCGAGCGCGACCCGACCGGGCCGACCAAGCGGGTCATGCGGACCTACGTGGCCCTCGTCAGCTTCCTCGCGATCGTGATCCTGGTCCTCGCGCTGGTCGCGTCGGGGTGGCTCGTCGCCTCGCTCATCTCGCCCACGATCTTCGTCGCGGGCGCGGACCGGACCGAGATCACCCGGGCGCTGCTCGACGCGCTCGTGCTCGTCCTCCTCGCCGGCGGGATCTTCGCCACCCACCAGCGCTACGCGCCGGAGCGGCTCCGCCTCGTCGGCGACGTGCGCGGGCGGCCAGGGGCGCCGGACGCGCCGCCACCCGCACCCGCCACGACGGCGTAAAGGGCCGCGGCCTCGCTGTCGCTCACGACACGCTCCCGCCAGGAGCCCCGCTGTGGCTGCTCAGTAGTGTTGGGCGGCCGAGTCGAGGGAGGGAACGATGGGCGCTCTGGACGGCCGGGTCGCGATCATCACCGGTGCCGGGCGCGGCATCGGCCGCGAGCACGCGCTCCTCTTCGCGGCCGAGGGCGCCAAGGTCGTCGTCAACGACCTCGGTGGCGGGCTGCACGGCGAGGCGGAGTCGACGACGGCGGCCGAGCAGGTCGTCGAGGAGATCCGCGCCTTCGGCGGGGAGGCCGTGGCCAACCACGACGACGTCGCGGACTGGGCCGGCGGCGAGCGGCTGATCCGCGCGGCGGTCGAGACCTACGGCGACCTCCACGTGCTCGTGAACAACGCGGGGATCCTCCGTGACCGCGTGCTGGTGAACCTCTCGGAGGAGGACTGGGACGCCGTGATGCGGGTCCACCTGAAGGGCCACTTCGTTCCCTCGCGGCACGCGGCGGCGTACTGGCGCGAGCGCGCGAAGGAGGGTCACGAGGTCCGGGCGAGCATCGTCAACACGTCCTCGACCTCCGGGCTGCTCGGGAACATCGGGCAGTCCAACTACGGCGCGGCAAAGGCCGGGATCGCGGCGTTCACCGTGATCATCGCTGACGAGCTCGGCCGCTACGGCGTGCGCGCCAACGCCATCGCCCCCGCCGCGCGGACCCGGATGACCGAGTCCACGCCGGCGCTCGTCGACGCCATCGCCCCGCCCGAGGACGTCGGAACGTTCGACCAGTGGAACCCCGCGAACGTCTCGCCGCTCGTCGCGTGGCTCGCGACCGAGGAGTGCGACGTCTCCGGGAAGGTCTTCTTCGTGCAGGGCGGCGTGATCCGGATCTTCCAGAACTGGACGATGACCGAGGCGCTCCAGAAGGACGACCGCTTCACGATCGAGGAGCTCGAGGCGAGGCTGCCCAAGCTGCTGTCTTGACCTCGGCGTCACCGGTCGAGGACCGCGCCCGCCTCGACGACCCCGACGAGCTGCTCGACGCGCGCGCGGACCCCGCGGCGTTCGAGTTCGGCACCTCCGGGTCCGAGGCCGCCTCGGACCTAAACTGGCTCGCCCTGCTCACCCGGCGCGTCCAGCGCCGGGTGGAGGCTGGCGCGCACCATCGCTGGTGGGTGCTCTCCGGGCTGCTCTCCGGCCTGTTCGCGCTGAACTTCACGTTCACCGTCTTCATCGTCGCGCTGCCTCGCGTCGCGCACGAGCTGGGCACGTCGATCACGGTCCTCACGTGGACGATGATCGGTCCGCTCCTCGCGTACGGGCTCGCCGCGCCGCTCTTCGGGAAGGCTGGCGACGTCTTCGGGCACCGCCGCCTCTACATGCTCGGGCTGGCCGGCGCCATGGTCTCGGCCGCGCTCACCGCGCTCGCCCCGTCCACCGGCGTGCTGATCTTCGCCCGCACGCTCGACGGGGTGCAGGGCGCCGCCACCGGGACCGCGTCGATGGCGCTCATCATGTCCGCGTTCCCGCCTGAGGAGCGCGTGACCGCCATGGGCTGGTGGTCGCTCGTCGGCGCCGGCGGCCCGGTGCTCGGGGTCTCGCTCGGCTCGCCGATCATCCAGTACCTCGGGTGGCGCGCGCTCTTCTGGGTGCAGCTCGCGCTCCTCGTGGTCGCGATGGCCGTCGTCGCCGTGCTGCTCCCGCGGCGCAACCGGAGCGCCGAGCCCGCCGCGCGGGCCGAGGCGGTCAGCGCGTTCAAGGCGACCGACTGGGTGGGGTCGTGGTCGCTCTCGCTCTCGGTCACGGCGCTCATGCTCGGGCTCTCGCTCGGCCACGAGATCGGGTTCAGCTCGGTCGGCGCGACCATCTGCTGGGTCGCGACTGGCACCGGGGTCGCGGTCTTCGTGCACCGGGTCCGCACCGCGGCGAACCCGCTGATCCCCCCGGCGTACTTCGCGCGCCGCAACTTCACGTTGCCGATGGTGGTGCGCTGTGCTGGGAACTTCGCGTACTTCGGCGCGTTCTTCCTCGCCCCCCTGGTGATGGAGCTCGGGTACGGCTTCTCCATCACCAAGGTGGGGCTCGTCTCGATCGCGCGGCCGCTCGCGTTCGCGATCTGCTCGCCGATCGCCGGGTACGCCGCGGTCAGGATCGGGGAGCGCACGACCGCCGTCGTGGGGGCTGCGTCGCTGTGCGGGTCGCTCGTGCTCTTCGCCGCGCTGGCACCGTCCACGTCGCTCGCCGTCCTCGTGGTCGCGCTGGCGCTCTCCGGCCTCGGGATGGGCGTCGCCATGCCCGCGACCTCGTCCATGATGGCCAACACAGTCCGGGAGCGGGACTTCGGCGTGATGTCCGCCGCCCAGATCCTGGCGATGCAGGTTGGGCAGGTGGCGGGGATCCAGGTGCTCGCGACGATCCAGCAGGGGATCATGCGCAACCGTGGGCTCACGCCGAGCTCCGAGCCGGCCGCGCTGCTCGCGACGTTCCGGGTGCCGTTCATCGTTGGCGCCGCCGCGGCCGGTGTCGCCCTCGCGGCCGCGCTGCTCCTGCGCGAGCCCCGTCGAGCGATCGCGGTGGCGCCGGCTACGCCGTGAGCGCCCTGATCCGACGGGCGGCCTCCTGGGTGGAGGGGTCGATGATCCCGCTCTGCAGCGCCATCAGCTTGGCCACGTCCCCCACGATCCTGACCTTGCCCTCGAGGAAGGCGGCCATGGCGGCCGACGGGTTGCCGTCCACGAGCAGGGCCTTCGCGGTCGCCCAGTCGACCTCGACCGAGAGGTCCGGCGCGGCGATGTGGCCACGGTCGACGATGAGGCCCCCGCTCGAGGTGTCCACGTGCGCGAGCACCCTGCCGTCGGCGAACGGCACCTCGGTGACGACCAGGTTCGCCCGCAGCTCGACGGGCGCGGTGGCGCCCGCGGCCTGGTACTTGTCGCGCAGCGCGTGCACCGCGTCCAGCCACTCGTCGCTCAGGAACTCGTACGTCTCCGTCGCGGGCTCGCTCGGCACGGGCGAAGGATAACGGCGCCGGTAGCATCGTCCGCCGTGACCGCCCCGATCGTCCCCGGCGCCGAGCCCATGAGCGCGACCGGCTCGGACCGCGGTGTGCTCGTGCTGCACGGGTTCACCGGCAGCCCGCACTCGTTGCGGCCGATCGCCGAGTCGCTGGCGGACCGCGGGTACTCCGTCGAGCTCCCGCTCCTCCCCGGCCACGGCACCGCCCTCGAGGACCTGGTCCCGATGCGGTGGGACGACTGGACCGGCGCCGCGCAGGCGTCGTTCGTGTCGCTGGCGGCGCGTACCTCGGCGGTCGCGGTCGTCGGTCTCTCGATGGGCGGCGGGCTCGCGTGCTGGCTCGCCGCGCGCAACCCCGAGACCGTCGCGCTCGTCGTCGTGAACCCGCTGGTCCAGCCGATGGCCCCCGAGCTGCGCGAGGGCGCGGCGGCGCTGCTCGCGACCGGCGTCGAGACGGTCGACGCGGTCTCGAACGACATCGCCAAGGACGGCATGGACGAGTACGGGTACGCGGGCGTCCCGATCGCGGCGGCGATGAGCCTGATGGACGGGCTCGAGGAGGTCGCCGGCACGCTGGGCTCGATCACCTGCCCGACGCTCGTGTGCACGAGCCGGCAGGACCACGTGGTGCCGACCGACAACTCCGAGCTCGTCGCCGCGAAGGTCGCCGGGCCCGTCGAGCAGATCTGGCTCGAGCGCAGCTACCACGTCGCGACGATCGACCACGACGCCGAGCTCATCGAGGCGGAGACCGGCCGGTTCCTCGACGCGGCGTTCGACGGGCGGTGAGCCTCGGCCGCGAGGACGTCGCGCACGTCGCCGCGCTCGCGCGGCTCGCGCTCACCGACGAGGAGCTCGACCGCTACACCGGGCAGCTCGGCGCGGTGCTCGAGCACGCCCAGGACCTGAGCCAGTTCGACCTCGACTCGACGCCGCCGACCGCGCACCCCTTCGCGGTCGCCGCCACCGTGCGCGAGGACGTCGAGGTCCCGTGCCTCGACAGAGACGAGGTGCTCGCCCAGGCGCCCGAGGTCGAGGACGGGCGGTTCCGGGTGCCGCGCGTCGTCGGGGAGGCGCTGTGACGACGGCCGTCGAGCTGGCCGCGGCCGTCCGGGACGGCACGACGACCGCGCGGGCGACGACCGAGGCCGCCCTCGCGGCCGTCGCCGCGAACGACCGGGAGCTGCACGCGTTCCTCCACGTCGACCGCGACGGGGCGCTCGCCGCGGCCGACCGCGTGGACGCCCTCACCTCGCAGGGCCGCGACCCCGGCCCGCTCGCGGGCGTGCCGGTCGCGCTCAAGGACAACCTCTGCACGCAGGGGGTGCCGACGACGGCGGCGAGCCGGATCCTCGAGGGATGGGTGCCGCCGTACAGCGCGACGGTCGTCGACCGTCTCGTCGCCGCCGGCGCGATCCCGATCGGCAAGACGAACCTCGACGAGTTCGCCATGGGCTCCTCGACGGAGAACTCGGCCTTCGGCCCGACGCGCAACCCGCACGACCACGGTCGCGTCCCCGGCGGGTCGTCGGGCGGCTCGGCCGCCGCCGTGGCCGCGGGGATGGTGGCGATCGGCCTCGGCTCGGACACGGGGGGCTCGATCCGCCAGCCCGCGGCGCTCTGCGGCGTGGTCGGGGTCAAGCCGACCTACGGGATGGTCTCGCGGTACGGGCTCATCGCCTTCGCGAGCTCGCTCGACCAGATCGGGCCGCTCGCCACGACGGTGGCCGACGCCGCCGCGTGCCTCGAGGCGATCGCCGGCCACGACCCGATGGATGCGACCTCCCTCGACGAGCCGGCGCCGCGGGTGGTCGCCGCGCTCGAC
>Ga0318568_10001554_pt1 | contig 10153 bp, 10 predicted proteins | sample GRESIP088b5f21_FD_203690 | JGI IMG/M metagenome (GOLD analysis project Ga0318568, IMG submission 203690) | Tropical soil microbial communities from Luquillo Experimental Forest, Puerto Rico - GRE.SIPMG.088b5f21 | ecosystem: Environmental > Terrestrial > Soil > Tropical forest > Bulk soil...
GCGCGGCGGCTCGTGTTGATCTGCGCGCGCAGCCTCGCGGTGGCGGTGCGGGCGGCCTCTGCGAAATCCTCGCCCGCCGACGCGTACAGGATGGCGCGCGATGAGCTGATGATGAGCCCGCTGCCGGAGCGCGTGCAGCCGCTCGCGACCACCTGCTCCACATCGCCTCCCTGCGCACCCACCCCCGGCACGAGCAGCGGCATATCGCCGACCAGCGCGCGCACCGCGGCGAGCTCGCGCGGATAGGTGGCGCCGACCACGAGCAGGCAGTTGCCACGCGAATTCCAGCGGCGGGCCGCGAGCTCCGCCACGACCTGGTAGAGGGGCCGCCCGCCGACCGGCAGGTCCTGCAGGTCGCCGGCTCCGGGATTGGAGGTGCGGCACAGGATGAGGACGCCGCGCTCGGCGTGCCGCAGGAACGGCTCGAGCGAGTCACCGCCGAGATACGGATTCACGGTGACGGCATCGGCGCCGTAGCGCTCGAAGGCCTCGATGACGTAGCGCTCGGCCGTGTTGCCGATGTCGCCGCGCTTGGCGTCGAGGATCACCGGCACGCCCGGATAGGCCCGGTGAATGTACTCGATGGTGCGCTCGAGCTGGTCCTCCGCCTCGTATGCCGCGTAGTGCGCGAACTGCGGCTTGTAGGCACAGACGAGGTCGGCGGTGGCGTCGATGATCGCGCGGTTGAAATGGAAGATCGGCGAGGCTTCAGCGCGGATGCGGACGGGGAAGCGCTCGATCTCCGGATCGAGCCCGACGCACACCAGCGAATCGTTCTTCTCCCAGGCACGCCCGAGCTGCTGCGTAAAGGGGGTCATGCGACTTTCGGCGGCGAGGCGAGCGCGCGCTTCTTCAGGTGCACCAGCAGGATCGAGACCGCCGCGGGGGTGACGCCCGGGACGCGGGCGGCCTGGCCGAGCGTCGCGGGACGCACCTCGCTGAGTCGCTGGCGCACCTCGTGGGAGAGTCCGGTGAGGCGCGCATAGTCGAGATCGGGCGGCAGTGCCGTCTCTTCGTTGCGCCGCGCGCGGGCGATCTCCTCGTGTGCCCGCTCGATGTAGCCGGCGTAGCGCGCGTGAACCTCGACCTGAGTACGCACCTGTGGCGGCACCCGCTCATCCAGCCCCGCCGCAATGCTCTGCTGCGGGGCATCGGCGGCCTCGGGGTTGGCCGCGCCGCCCGTCAGCCAGGCGGCCGGCCCTGCGATCTCGAGCAGGGCCTCGTAGGTCACTTCCGGGCGTCGCAGCAGCTCGAAGGCGCTGACATCCCGCGCTAGCGGCGCATGCAGCACGCGCTGCGCCCACTCGGCGGGCACGTCCGCCGGCCGCAGCCGCAGCTGCTCGAGCCGGGCGATCTCCTCGGCGCACGCGCGCTGCTTGGCGAGGAACAGCTCCCAGCGCTCGTCCTCGATGAGCCCGAGCTCCCGCCCGAGCGGGGTGAGCCGCAGGTCCGCGTTGTCCTCGCGCAGCAGCAGTCGGTGCTCGGCACGGCTCGTGAACATGCGGTAAGGCTCGCGCGTCCCACGCGTGACGAGGTCATCGATCAGCACGCCGAGGTAGGCCTCGCTCCGCTTCGGTGTCCAGGGCTCACGGCCCCGAAGGCGGAGCGCGGCGTTGATGCCCGCGACGAGCCCCTGGGCGGCCGCCTCCTCGTAGCCGGTGGTGCCGTTGATCTGACCCGCGAAGTACAGGCCCTCGAGCACCCGCGTCTCGAGCGAGCCCGAAAGGTCGCGCGGATCGAAAAAGTCGTATTCGATCGCGTAGCCCGGGCGGGTGAGGTGCGCCCGCTCGAAGCCGCGGATGGTGTGCACGAACTCGCACTGCACATCGAAGGGCAGGCTGGTGGAGATACCGTTGGGATAGATCTCGTGCGTCGTGAGCCCCTCGGGCTCGACGAAGATCTGGTGTGAGCGCTTATCGGCGAAGCGCACGACCTTGTCCTCGACGGATGGGCAGTAGCGGGGACCGACGCCTTCGATAGCCCCGGTGAACATGGGCGAGCGATCGGTCGCGGCACGAATGATCTCGTGTGTACGCTCGTTTGTACTCGTAATGAAACAGTTAACCTGTCTGGGATGATCACTGACTCGCCCGAGGAATGAAAAGACGGGTGTCGGCACATCCCCGGGCTGCGGAGCGAGAACGGACCAGTCCACCGTGCGCCCGTCGATCCGGGGCGGCGTGCCGGTCTTGAGGCGTGCCACCTTGAGCGGCAGCTCCCGCAGCCGCGCCGCGAGGCGATTCGAGGGGGCATCCCCCGCGCGTCCGCCGGGGTAGTTGTCGAGCCCGACGTGGATGCGGCCGCCGAGGAACGTGCCGACGGTGAGCACCACGGCGGACGCTTCGAAGCCGATGCCCGTGACCGTGACCACACCCCGCACACGCCCGCCCTCGACGATGAGGTCCGCGACCTCCTGCTGGAAGATCCGGAGATTCGGCTGGTTCTCGAGGCGGCGGCGGATGGCCTGCCGGTACAACTGCCGATCCGCCTGGGCTCGTGTCGCACGGACCGCGGGACCCTTGCTCGCATTCAGGGTCCGGAACTGGATCCCGGCCTCGTCGGTGGCGCGCGCCATGGCGCCCCCGAGCGCATCGATCTCGCGGACCAGGTGTCCTTTGCCGATTCCGCCGATCGCCGGATTGCAGCTCATCTGACCGAGCGCCTCGATGCTCTGGGTCAGGAGCAGCGTGCGCGCGCCCATGCGGGCCGCGGCGAGCGCCGCTTCGGTGCCGGCGTGACCCCCGCCGATGACGATGACATCGCAGGTCGCTGTGGGCTTCGGATGCTTCATGGTGAAGGCCTATTTTGCCTTATCCTTGGCCCCCCGATGGCCCAGGCTTCCGGATTGCAACCCGCGAATGTCGCCCGCGCGTAGGGCCATCGCGCTCGGCATCCTCCTCACGGCCTCCGCCGTGCACGGCTCGCTCGCCGCACCCGCGCTCGTCATGACACCCTGCGAGCTCGAGCATCCGCTGCGCCTTTCCGTGCTTCCAGCGGAGTGCGGCGTGCTGAGGGTCCCCGAGAATCCGCATCAGCCCGACGGCCGGCAGATCGGCCTGCGCATCGCGCGCGTCTCCGCCATCAGCCGTCGCAAGCAACCCGATCCGCTGTTCGTGCTGGCCGGAGGACCTGGCGCCGCGGCGGGCGCGTTCTATGTGACCGTGGCGGGGGCTTTCGAGCGCATCCTGCGCGAGCGCGACATCGTGCTCGTCGATCAGCGCGGCACCGGCGCCTCGAATGCCCTCGAGTGCCCCGAAGCCGAGGACCTTTCGGCCCGTCAGAGCGACGCGGAGATCGAAGCACGTACGCGCGCCTGTCTCGCCTCGCTCGCGGCGCACGCGGACGTGGCGTACTACACGAGCAGCCTCGCCGTGCGCGATCTCGAGCAGGTGCGTGCCGCGCTCGGCTACGAGCGCATCAACCTCTATGGCGCCTCCTACGGAACGCGTGTCGCCCAGCACTACCTGCGCCACTTTCCCGCGCGCACCCGCAGCGTGATCCTCGATGGCGTCGTGCCGGTCGCGCAACCCGTGGGTCCCTCCATCGCCCTCGACGCGGAGGCCGCGCTCGAGGACATCCTGCAGCGGTGTGCACACGATCCCGCCTGCCGGGAGCGTTTCGGCGATCCCGCCTCTGACTACCACGCCGTGCGCGCGGCACTACGCTTGAGCACGGTGCCGATCAGCGTGCGCGACCCCACGACGGGCGACGACCGCTCCTTCGAGTTCGGAGCCGACCATCTGGCGAGCGCGCTGCGCCTGCTGAGCTACACGAGCGAGTACGCGGCGCTCCTGCCGCTCGTGTTGCACGCCGCGGCGGCACACGAGGACTACGCCCCGCTCGCGGCCCAGTACCTCATGGTCGAGCGCGCCTACGCGCAGACCATCGCGGTCGGCCTGCACAACAGCGTGGTGTGCGCCGAGGACGTGCCGCTCTTTGCGGCCTACGCCATCGACCGCGCGCGCCTCGCGTCGACCTATCTCGGCACCCGCCAGCTCGATGGCCTGGCACACGTGTGCCGCGTGTGGCCGCGGGGTGAGGTGGATGCGGACCTGCACGCACCGCTCACGAGCGCGGTGCCGGCGCTGCTGCTCTCCGGGAGCGACGACCCGGCGACTCCGCCCGCCTTTGCCCACGAGGCGGCGGGTGCCTTCACCCACCATCTCGAGGTGGTGCTCGAGGGTTTCGGTCACGGCCAGCTGACCGCGCCCTGCGTCGATCGCGTCATGGCGCAGTTCGTGGCGCGGGCGTCCGTGGAGGCGCTCGATGTGAGCTGCGTGCGCGCCGCGCGGCCGCTGCCGTTCTTCACCTCGCTCAATGGCCCAGCGCCGTGATCGAGGCGCAGCAGCTCGCGAAGCATTTCGGCCCGGTGGCGGCGGTGCGCGAGGTCACCCTGCGCGCCGCCGATGGACGCATCACCGGGCTCCTGGGCCCCAACGGCGCGGGCAAGTCGACGACGCTGCGAATGCTCTACACCGTGCTGAGGCCCGATGGCGGCGATGCGCTCATCGACGGATTCAGCGCGGTGCGCGAGCCCCTCGCCGCGCGTGCACGGCTCGGGGTGCTGCCGCACGGCGCCGGTATCTACCCGAATCTCACCGCGCGCGAGAACATCCTTTACTTCGGGGCACTGCAGGGCCTGCCGCGGGCCGCACGCCGGGCGCGGGCTGCGGAGCTGGTGAAGCTCCTTGAGATGGAGGAATTCGCCGATCGCCCCGCGCGCGGTTTCTCCCAGGGGGAGCGGGTGCGAACGGCGCTCGCCCGCGCCCTCGTGCACTCACCAAGGAATCTGGTGCTCGATGAGCCGACCAACGGGCTGGATGTCATGGCGGTGCGCGCGCTGCGCGGGCTGCTGCTGCAACTGCGCGATGCGGGGCACTGCGTGCTCTTCTCGAGCCACGTGATGCAGGAAGTGAGCGCGCTCTGCGATGAGGTGGTGGTGATCGCGCACGGCGTGGTGCTCGAGCACGGCACGCCGGAGCAGATCCGGAATCGCGCGGCTGCCGGCAGCCTCGAGGAGGCCTTCGTGCGCCTCATCGGCGCGATGGACCGCTAGAAGCCTCCCGCGAAATTTCGCTTGCCACGCATCATGAGCACCCATCGATCAACAAGACGCGAAATTTCGCGGAGGCCCCGCTAGTGCACGCCATCCTCACGGTCTTCGCCAAGGAGTTCCGCGAGAACCTGCGCGAGCGTCGCACGCTCTTGTCGGCGCTGATCCTCGGGCCGCTGCTGGGTCCGCTGCTCCTCGCCGGCGGACTCTCGCTGCGACTCGAGCGCGGCGCGGGCGAGGCCGATCGTCCCCTTGCCGTGGCCGTCGCCCACGGCGAGCGTGCCCCGAACCTGCTCGCCTTCCTGGGCGAGCACGGAGTGACGGTCACGACCGTCGACTACGACGCATCCGCGGCGCGTGCTGCGGTGCGCGCCGGCCGTGAGCAGCAGGTGCTGGAGATCGATGAGGACTTTGCCCGCCGGCTCGGCACGGGCCTGCCGGCGCCGCTTCAGCTCTATGCCGACGCCTCCGATCTCTCCGCGGCGGGCGACAGCGTCCGCCTGCGCGCGCTCATCCAGCAGTACTCGTCGCTCCTCGGCCGGCTGCGCCTCGCCGCGCGCGGCGTCGATCCGCTCCTGATCGCGCCGATCGCCGTCCAGGACATCGATGTGTCGACGCCCGCGAGCCGCTCGGTGCTGATCCTCGGCACGCTCAGCTACCTGATCCTCCTCACCATGCTGATGGGCGGCATGTATCTCGCCATCGATGCCACCGCCGGCGAACGCGAGCGCGGCTCGCTCGAGCCGCTGCTCACGGTGCCGGTGCCCCGCCAGCGGCTCATCTATGGCAAGATCCTCGCGACCTGCGCCTACATGATCCTGTCGCTCGTGCTCACCGTGACGGCGTTTGCCGTCGTGCTGCGCTTCACCGGCCTCGAGCGCTTCGGCATGAGCGTCAACTTCGGTCCGCAGGTGGCGCTCGAGGTGATCCTCCTCACCCTGCCGCTCGTGCCGCTCGGCGCCGCGCTCATGACGCTCGTCGCCGCCTACACCCGCAGCTACCGCGAGGCGCAGACCTATCTCGCGCTCGTGCTGCTCGTGCCGACCTTGCCGCTCGCCTTCGCAGGACTTCTGGGGCTACGCCCGCACCTGGCGCTCATGGCGGTGCCCTCGCTCAGCCAGCACTTTCTCATCACGAGCCTGCTGCGCGCGGAAGGATTGCCGCCGGGTTGGTTGGCGCTCTCGGTCGGCACGACGCTCGCGCTGGCCGCGCTGCTCGTCGCGGTGGCCGGAGGGCTCTACCGCCGCGAGGCGCTGCTCGGCTGAGGTGCGCGCGGCGTCAACGGCGACGGGGACGCTGCGGCCGCGAGCAGCGCGTGCAGCTGCGCTGCCCTCTGGTCGGCAAACTCGCGTGCCTCGACCTCGAAGCGGTTGTTCCAGTAGCCGCGCCGCACCCACTCGATGAGGTAGCGGCGCACGGTGAGCGAGCCCGTCTGCCACTGCCGCAGCACGTGGCAGTACTCGTGCAGCATGAGCCAGGGGTTGTCGAAGAAGTCCTCGGCGCTGCCGGCGAGGTAGATGCGCTGGAGACGCGTCGTGGCGAACGCCCCGTGCAGACGCGCGAACCAAGAGTGCTCGATCACCCTGACGTGCCCGATGCGCTCGCCGAGCAACTGCTCGAGGGCGCCGCTGACGGCCTCCGGTACCGCGGCTTCGCGTCCGGCGCGCATGGCCACCTCAGGCGTGCGTGTGCACCCACCCCATGTTCGGGCGGAAGCGCAGCCTGCGCGGTTGCCCGGTGGCGACGTCTTCCGGGAGCAGCGTCACTCCTTGGTCGGCGAGAAAGTGCTTCACGAGCGAAATCACCGTGTCATACGCGGGGCGCGCCGGCGCGCTCTCGGGCAGGTGCACCACGATACGCGCCTGCAGATCGCGCGCGGCCGGCGACTGCTCGCGCAGGGACTGTAGACAGCGGTCGAGCAGCAACAGCTCGGTGGCGAGCGTCGTGTCGGTCACGTCCGCGGGCTTGGAGCTCTTGACCACACAGCGCAGGTGCAGCAATGCCCCGGCCTCCTCCGCCGCATCGTACAGGCACACGGCAATGGCGGAGGACAACTCGGTGACGAGCAGAGCCTCTCCGGATGAGAGCTCGAAGCGGTCCGGCGCGACGTGAACTTCCCGACTCTCCATGCACGACTGTATACCTGTCCGCCACATCGCTCCGCGCGGCCTGCTGGCCAAACTATGAACTGCCGCACGCGGCGTGCGTAGAATATGCCAATGCGTTCCGGGCGGACGGCATTCGTGACGGGATTGTTGCCGACTGTGCTCGCCTGTGCGGTGCCGGCGACAGTCCTGGCACAGCAGCCACCGGTGTCGTCGATTCGCGTCACCGGCGACGCACGTGTCACCGCCAAGCCTGATCGCGTGCAGATCGACATCGGCGTGACCACGCGCGCCCAACAATCGCAGGAGGCGGCGGCGCAGAACGCGCGCCAGGTCGATGCGGTGCTTGCCGCGGTCCGCAAGGCCGCGGGGCCCACCGCGGTTCTCAAGACGATCAGCTACTCGCTCAATCCCAACTATCAGTACCACCCGAACGGCGGCGAGCCGACGCTCCAGGGTTATACGGCGGTGAACGTGGTACAGGTCACGCTCGATGAGTTGGGAAAGATCGGCGCCGTCATCGACGCCGCGACACAGTCGGGCGCCAATCGGGTGGAGGGTATCCAGTTCACCCTGCGCGATCAGGACGCCGTGCGCGCGGAGGCGCTGCGCGAGGCTGCCTCGCGGGCGCGCGCCGAAGCCGACGTGCTCGCGGCCGCGCTCGGCCTCAAGGTGCTGCGGGTGCTCACCGTCGAGGAGCAGAGTCCGCGCGTGGTGCCGGTCCGCGTTTACGGCGGCGCGCCGCGCGCCATGGCCACGGCCGCGCCCGCGACTCCGGTGGAGGCCGGCACGCTCGAGGTTACCGCCGACGTTACGCTCAGCGTGGAAGTGGGCCCCGCGCCGCGTTAGTCTCAGCTCGTTCGAGGGCGTCACATGATCAGCGTGCGTCAATTGCTCGATCGCAAGGGGCGACAGATTTTCTCGGTCGCTCCCGGAGCCGCCGTGCTCGACGCGATCCGCCTGATGGCGGAGCGTCACGTCGGGGCGCTCCTCGTCATGGAAGGCGAGACCCTCAGCGGGATCGTTTCCGAGCGCGACTACGCCCGCAAGGTGATCCTCATGGGACGCTCGTCCGCTGACACGCCGGTGCGCGACATCATGACCGCGGCGGTGGTCACCGTGCAGCCCGAGACGCCGGTGGAAAAGTGCATGCAGATCATGACCGAGCAGCGCGTACGACACCTGCCAGTGATCGAGGGCCGGCGGGTGGTCGGCGTCGTCTCGATCGGCGACTTGGTGAAGGCGGTCATTGCCGAGCAGCAGCAGCACATCGAGCAGCTCGAGAGTTACATTCACAGCTGATTCAGGGCTGACGATCCAAGATCGGCAGGGATGCCACGTTTCACCGCCTTCTGCTGCGCACTCGCGCTGTGCGGCGGCACCACACTGCCGGGTCGCGACTTTCCACGCACACCGTCGTCTGCGCCGGCCGAGCCACCGAACCCGGCACTGCTGCAACCTTTCACGGCCGCAGAGCGCGCGCATGGCGCGGAGTCGGGATTCCGGTTGTACCCGGTGGGTGTCGATGGACTGCTGCCGCGGCTCGAGTTGATCCAGGCGGCCCACAGCTCGCCGTACGCGTGCGCATCCTGATCGATGACGTCGAGACGGTCCGCGGAGACGAGCAGCTCTACGCACTCGCCGGGCAGCCGAACGTCGAGATCGGTCGAACTCGCCCGCGACACCGAGGGTGTGCGGGGCGTGCACAGTGCGCTGCTCGTCGAGCCTGACGACTGATCACCGCGTTAACTGGCCCGGTCACTGCCCGTTGCCGGGCAGCGGCCGCGCGTGCGGGTCGGGACCTGCGGCACCGCCGCCGGCGCGCCCGCCATCCGCATCCGGCAGGTAGAGCTTCGCGATCGCAAGCGCCAGCGGGTAAGGCTCGGGCGCGTCGCGGTTGGTGAGAACGATGACCGTGAAGTGGCGCCGCGGATAGCGGACGATCACATTGCGGAATCCAACCGTTTCACCCGAGTGCCACAACGTCTCGCCGGTGATACGCCAACCGAAGCCGTAGCGCACGGCCGGATCGTCGGTGGCGGTCGCCGGCGTGAACGCGACAGCCAGGCTGCGCGCCGACAACAGCCGCTCGTCGTAAAGCGCCGCATCCCACTTCGCCAGATCGTCGATGGAGGAGTACACCCCGCCATCACCGAGCACGGCGCTCGTCACGCTCTGGTCGGTGCGCCGCCACCCCGCGCGCTCGTAGCTGTAGCCGAAGGCACGGTGGCTGACGCTCGAGACCCCGGCTTCGTACGCCAGCGTGTCGCGCATGCCGAGCGGCAGGAAGATCCGCGCGCGCAGGAACGAGGCGAAATCCTCACCTGAGGCTCGTGCCACGACGAGCGCCAGCAGGGCGTAGCCGCTGTTGCTGTAGCGGTAGCCGGTTCCGGGTGCGAAGTAGAGCCTGTTCTGTGACTCGAGCAGCCGCAGCACGTCCGCGTCGTGCACCTGTTGCGTCGTTGCGGGCGGGATGAGGTCCTCGTAGTCGATGAGGCCCGAGGTGTGCGTGAGCAGGTGTCGGAGGGTGACCGGGTCGGCGGCCGGCGGGAGCGAGGCCAGCCACTTGCGCACCGGGTCATCGAGCGACAGGCGCCCGTCTTCGCTGAGCGCGAGGACGGCGGCCGCCGTGAACTGCTTGGTCATCGAGGCGAGGCGGTAGTTGGTCGCGGGCGTCGCCGCAACAGGCTGCTCGAGATCGGCGAGGCCGTAGGCGCGGCGAAACACCGGCACGCCATCGCGCAGCACCAACACCGATGCGCCGGGGACGGCACCGGTGTAACCCTGCATCAGCGCATCGATGCGTGCCGCGGTATCCGGCTGCGGCTGCGCGCAGCCTGCGAGCAGCAGGGCAGTCCACGGGAAGACCCGACGCATGAGCTACTTGCGCCAGTACGCCGGGCGGAACAGCACGATCACGCTGAAGACCTCCAGCCGCCCGAGCAGCATCGCCGCGGTGCTGATCCAGATCTGCACCGTGCTGAGGGAATGGAAG
>Ga0318568_10001562_pt1 | contig 10132 bp, 11 predicted proteins | sample GRESIP088b5f21_FD_203690 | JGI IMG/M metagenome (GOLD analysis project Ga0318568, IMG submission 203690) | Tropical soil microbial communities from Luquillo Experimental Forest, Puerto Rico - GRE.SIPMG.088b5f21 | ecosystem: Environmental > Terrestrial > Soil > Tropical forest > Bulk soil...
CCGGTAAAAAATCTGCAGATGAAAAAGCAGAAGAGAATCCGTATAAATCAATTATTCGCTGGTTTGATGCAGGTAATCATTTGGATTTATTGGTAGATACAAATGATGCGGATAAATTGATGGCTTTATATAAAGTAGACGGATTACATGCTTTTGTAAAGAAACATTATCCGCAGGCAAATGAATTGGAAACTGCATTGCTGATGGAATTTGTGTTACACGGATTATCGGCTTATTCTTTAATCAGCAAAAAAATTATTGAAGGAAAAATTGAATTTAAAGATCTGATAGGAAGTATGATGAATATGGGCTCAATGAATTTTAGTGATGATGAATTGGATGAAGATGATTTTAGGTAGTGAGAAGTAAGATGTGAGAGGTAAGATGTGAGAGGTGTTTTTACGATACATCCATTTCACATCTTACATTTCACTTTTCACTCAAACAATATTCACTTCTCTTTCCAGTTCAATACCAAATTTTTGTTTTACGGATTGGATGATTTCTTCGCTTAAATCAAAAATTTCATTTCCCGTGGCATTGCCATAGTTTACTAAAACCAAAGCCTGTAAAGGGTTGCAGCCTACATCTCCTTTCCTGAAACCTTTCCATCCGCATTTTTCTATAAGCCAACCTGCCGCAATTTTATAATGCATATCATCTACCTGAAAAGCGGAAATATCTTTATTCTCTTCCCAAATGATATGCCAACGAAATTTAGATACAACCGGATTCTTAAAGAAGCTTCCCGCATTTCCAATTTTTTTCGGATCAGGTAATTTGCTGCTGCGAATGGTAATTACTGCATCGGAAATGGCTTTGATAGAAAGTTCTTTCACCTGCATTTTTTCTAATTCTTTTTCAATGGCACCGTAAGAAATATTGAATTGCGGTTGCTTTTTTAGTTTATAAGTAACGCTTGTAATAATGAATTGATCTTTATGATTTCTTTTAAAAACACTTTCTCTGTAACCGAACGCACATGCGTCCGGTGAAAATTTTTGAATGGTTTGTGTTTGAATATGAAAAGCTTCCAATTCCCCAAAAACATCTTTTACCTCTACGCCATACGCTCCAATATTTTGCATAGGAGAGGCACCAACATTTCCCGGAATTAAACTTAAGTTTTCTATACCTGCATAATTATGTTCAATGCAATGTAAAACAAACTCGTGCCAAACCTCACCTGCAGCGGCTTTCACGTAATAAAAATCACTATCTTCATTCAGTAATTCAATTCCCTTTAATTCGTTTTTTAGAACGATGCCGTCAAAATTTTTCGTGAGTAAAATATTACTACCTCCACCAAGAATTAATTTCTTACTTGAAATTTGAGATTGCTGATTTAGTATTTCACATAAATCTTCGATAGATGAAAATTTTGCAAATGCTTTGGCTGTAGCATCAATGCCAAAAGTATTGTATGGCTTTAGAGATATGTTTTCAAAAATTTGCATAGATCAAAATTAATCAATAACAGCATAAGATTATTTTGCAAGTTGATGAACTTAGCTGTTGAATTACTATGAAGCTTTTGTTGCGTCGCACACTTGTACGTTCTGCCACGAAGCCACAAAGACTCAAAGCTGCACAAAGATTATTTTAATGCCAACTATTCGCCTCCTTGCCTTATGCCTATTGCCTTTGCTTCTGAAGTACAAGTGTGCGACGCAACGATGATGCTATGAAAAACAAATGTTGGTAACAAAAAACTAAATCGGATCCACATCGGGTAAAATAGTAACGCTTCTGTAATTTTTATTGTTGTGGATGATGGCAGTTTGCTGTTCGATTTCTTTTTTACAATTATGAATAAGCGTAGCATTTTTGGGAAGTTTAATCATTATTTCCCATAGGTATTGATTACGAATTCTATCTACAACAGGTTGTGCAGGCCCGTTCAAATACTTGCTGTAATTGGTTTTTAGCCCGGCCATCATAACATTGGCAGCTTCTTCTGCAATATGTTTTTCTTTATGCTTAAAAGTTAACACAATGAGCCTGTAAAACGGTGGATATTGATATGCTTTTCTGGTTTGAATTTCAAAATCGAACAACTTGTTATAATCATGTTCTTTTACAAATTGCAAAACAGGATGCTGTACATTGCTTACTTGTATTAAAACATTTCCTTTATCGTGTTTACGTCCTGCTCGTCCGCTTACCTGTTCCATTAATTGATAAGCTCTTTCATTCACACGAAAATCTGTGAAGTTTAAAACACCATCCGCATCAATAATACCAACAAGGTTTACATGCTCAAAATCTAATCCTTTTACAACCATTTGTGTTCCCACTAAAATATCAATACGTTGCTGTTCAAATAGTTTAATCAGGTTATCATGATCGTTTTTCCCTTTTACAGTGTCATAATCCATTCTTGCAATTCTTGCATCGGGAAAATGTTCGGATAACAATTCTTCAATTTTTTCAGTGCCAAAATTCTTCTGTACAAAATGATGACTGCCGCATGCTGCACAAGTATTTATTACCGGATAATTAGTGCCGCAATAATGACAGGTTAATAAATGTTTTGATTTATGATAGGTAAGTGTTACATCGCAATTACGGCATAGAGGAATCCAGCCGCAGGTATTGCAAATCATGTAAGGCGAATAACCTCTTCTGTTTTGAAAAACGATAACCTGTTTTTTTTGTTGCAATGATTGTTGAATGGATGTGATCAGTTGCGGTGTTAATGCAATTTTACCTTTTTGTTCGGTGATTATTTTTCTAACATCGATCAGTTCAATATCCGGTAATTCAATATTACCGTAACGTTCGGTTAATGTAACCAAACCATATTTGTTTTGTGTGCAATTAAAATAGGTTTCGATGGATGGTGTTGCACTACCCAATAAAACTTTGGCATTAAATAAAGAAGCATAATAAACAGCAGCATCTCTTGCATGATAACGCGGTGCAGGGTCTTGTTGTTTGTAAGAAGTATCGTGTTCTTCATCGGCAATAATTAATCCTAGATCCTTAAACGGAAGAAACAAAGAAGACCTTGCACCCAGCACAGCTTTCAGTTCGCCGCTTTTAACTTTATTCCATATTTCTACGCGTTCGTTCGCATTAAATTTAGAGTGATAAATACCAATGAAACCGCCGAAATGTTTTTGTAATCGCCTGATGGTTTGCGATGTTAAAGCAATTTCGGGCAACATGTACAAAACTTGTTTGCCTTGTTTGATATAAGTTTCAATCAGTTTAATATAAATTTCTGTTTTACCGCTCGATGTAACACCATGCAACAGGCAAACGTTTTTTTGTAACAGATGTGCTTCAACATCCTGCAATGCTTTTTGCTGTGCAGGCGATAAAGTAAAATCAATATTCAAATCTTTAGGTAAAGATTTAATTCTGTCTGTTGATCTTTTTTCTGTAATTAAAATTTGTTTGTCAATCAAGCCTTTTAATTGAGCCAATGATGCATTGGATTTTTTTAGTAATGCAGGTTGTGTAACTTCTCCTTCTGTTTTTATTAAATGTAAATAGGAGAGCAGCAACTCCATTTGTTTGGGTGCTTTGCCCCAGTTATTTAATAGCTCAGATAATTTTTCTTCGTTACTGTATTGAGGATGGAGAATAATATAAGTTTCTGTTTTTGTTCTGTATTTTTCTTTCAGTTCCTCCCAAACAAAACAAACTTTTTTATCAATCAGTTTTTTTATAACCGGATAGACATGTGTACTATCAAGTAATTGCTGTACTTCGTTCAAACGCAATTCTTTTTTTATTTCCAGCGCTTCGGCAACAACAAACTCTTCATCATTCAATCCGGTTAAATCAATACCGTATTCTTCATTCCATATTAAAATACTTTCACTCGATAATTTAAGGTTTGCAGGTACTGCAGCCTGCATTACTTCGCCTTCGCTGCACATATAGTAGTGTGCAATCCATTGCCATAACTGCAATTGTGTATTATGTACCAATGGTTCATCATCCAAAACATTCAACAATTCTTTTGGTTCAAAGGCTTCCGGCTTTTGATGGTGAATGGTTTTAATAATGCCAGCATATTTTTTGTTGCGTAATTCTACTTCCACACGTATACCCAATTTTGCAGCGGCTTGTAAGTGTGGTGGAATTGCCCATGTATAGGTAACCGGTAGTGCTAATGGTATGATAATCTCTGCGTACAAAAAATAAATATTGATCGGTACAAATTAAATCAATTTATCAATGTATTGGGGTGCCAAATAAATTATTGCCGATAGAATGCTTTTTATTAGGTTTGCAGTCACATGATGCATCGGGGTGTTTCGCAATAGCGTTACTGAGATGATACCCGAGAACCTGAACCGGATAATGCCGGCGGAGGAAATGCAAGCTTAAATGTATATTTTAAATTATTGTATAAAGCTTCATTTCCATAATGGATTTGAAGCTTTTTTAATTGTATAAACAAATAATATGAAGTTTGAATTAATGACCAAAAACCTTACCAACTGGCAAGGCAGAGCAGAATGGTTTTTTAACCGTGAACATACAGACACTTACGAACAGTGGTATGAAGGGCGTTATAAACGTGCAGAAATTTGGCAAAAAAAAGTAATTGGCGATTTGATAAAAAAAGATAACAGGGTAAAAACATTATTGGAATTTGGCTGCGGTACTACAAGGTTTACACGCTGGTGGAAGAATATTGGCATTGAAGCATCAGGCGGAGATATTTCACCTTTTATGTTAGGGCAGGGTGTTCATTTGTTTGACGGAGATTTGGTATTAGCCGATTCTCATCACATGCCTTTTAGAGATAGTGCATTTGATGCATTGGCATTTATTACAACATTTGAATATTACAGAGATCCGGTAGCAGTAATTCGCGAAGCTGCAAGGGTTGGAAAATATGGTATTGTGTTTGGAATGATGAACCGTAACTCCCCAAAATTTATCAGAAGAAGGGTACAGCAAATGTTCGGTAAAAATCCTTTTTACGTAACGGCTACTTTTTACACTCCTGAAAAATTAATAGCAGTAATAAATAAAGCTTTGAATGGGATAGACTATACTATTGAATGGACTTGCACCGGATTACCTAAATGGTTTCCCGTACAACAATGGGGAATGCCTTATGGCGATTTTTTTGGTCTTCATGTAAAATTTAATAATCACTAATTTTTTAATGATGGCTACTTTTCCGGATGCAGGTAAAATACAAAACGATTTTTTTAGCGAAATCATTTTTCCTCAATGTGGCAGAATAAGGGATGAAGTTAAGATAGGTGCACAATACGGTGTTGATGTTTCTGTTGTTGGTTTACCGGGCGGAATGGCAATGGCATTAAGCAGCGATCCATTATCATTAATCCCGTCTTTAGGGTTAAGAGAAAGTGCATGGCTATCTGTACATATTTTAGCAAACGATATGGTAACAACCGGTTATGCCCCTATGTATGCCCAGTTTGTTTTGAATTTGCCGGAAAGTATTTCTGTTACTGCATTTAATGAATACTGGAATTACATACACCAATATTGTAATGAAATTGGAATAGCAATTACCGGCGGACATACCGGGCAAGTGCACGGGCAAAATTCTACCATTGCCGGTGGCGGTACTTTTATAACTGTTGCACCGGAACACCTGTTATTAACAAGTTGTAATGCTAAGCCAGGCAATGCAATTATTGTAACAAAAGAATGTGCATTAACTGCCAGTTCTATTTTAGCAATGAGTTTTCCTGAAACGGTTAAAAATAAAGCGGGAACAGAAACGTATTATAAAGGGTGCGAATTATTTTATCAGACGACTTCGTTGGCAGACGGATTAACGGCAGCAACGCTTCAGGAAAATAAAAGAGATATAACTGCAATGCACGATGTTACTGAAGGCGGTGTGTTGGGCGCTGTTTACGAAATGGCTACGGCCTCTAATTGCGGTGTTGTTATTCAAACACAAAAATTACCCAAAGGTAATGTACAACAAAACATTTGTAATGTATTTGGTATAGATCCGTTATATGTTGTAGGTGCAGGCTCAATGATTATTGCAGCGGAAGATGCAACAAAAGAAAATGTGTTGAGGCGGTTGCAACAAAAAAATATTCAGGCAACTATTGTAGGATATTTTACAGATGAACCGGAAAAGAAAAATTTAATAACAAGTAACGGTGAAGCAAGCCTGCTGATGCACCCCGGTACAGATGCTTATTGGAATGCATTTTATCAGGCTTTACATAAAGGCTGGAAGTAATATGAATAACTATAAACGAAATTTAAAAGGCGGCTTGTATTTGGTTATAGATCCTTCAATGAATTTGAATGAATTGCTTTTGAAAACCGAAGAAGCTTTGAAAGGCGGGATAGATGTATTGCAGATATGGAATCATTGGAAAGATGAAACAAATAAAATAAGTGTTATACAAAGTATAGTGTTATTATCTCATCAATATTTTGTTCCTGTTATTATTAATGAGAATATTGAGTTGCTGAATGATACGGATGTTGACGGCATCCATTTTGATGAAGTACCACAGGGTTTTGAACAATTGAAATCTTCCTTCAAATCAAACACTATTATCGGGATTACTTGTGGCAATAACTTTAATAAAATTGAATGGGCTATCGCTAACAAGATTGATTACATCTCTTTTTGTTCGGTATTTCCTTCTGCCTCTGTAAATACCTGTGATTTGGTAAACAAAGAAATTATTTTAAAAGCAAGAGCAGCTACCGATATGCCCATTTTTTTATCCGGCGGAATTGACCTTACCAATATAGACACTCTAAAAGATACTAAGATGGATGGTATTGCTGTAGTATCGGGAATAATGAAAGCAGACAACCCCAAACAAGCATCACAACAATATAAACAAGCATTGAACAGAATAAATTTATAAGAATGAAAAAATCATTTGCAGAAAAATTGGTTTGCCCGATGGATAAGCAAGAACTGAGCTTGCAAATTTTTACAACCGATACTGAACACAATATTATTGAAGGAATATTTACATGCAAACATTGCAAAAGATATTACCCTGTTGTGTATGGATTGCCTATTATGAGCCCGGATGAATATCGCCAATTTCAATTAGAGTTGCCGTTGGTAGAACGTTGGGAAAAGCAATTAAATGCAAAATTCAGTGAAGGTTTTTTATTAACCAATAAAGAAGAAACCGACTAAAATTTAATAATGGAAGATGATAGCGTTACGGGTATTTTTTATAACGTTTTAAACCATCTTCCATTATTTTGTGCACATCATCTTTCAGTTTGTTTACATCTTGCATGGTATAACAACTAACGTCAATTTCATTCAAATAAATAACACGGTTTTTACCGGGTGTTAAAGTAAATACTCCGTTATAATGCATCCGGTTTAATGTATCTATCAATAATAAGGGTTTAATAGGTGTTTGCGATTCTATGGCAATTCTAAAAGCTCCGTCGTAAAAATCTTTTAACGGTTTTCCCGTTTCATTAAAAGTCCCTTCAGGAAATATAAAAATAGAAATGCCTCTGTTGATGGCAGCTTTTAATGCTCTTACGCTTTTAGCCCTTAATTCGGCATTTCTCCTGTCAACCAAAATAACTGCAGCTCTGTAAATCCAACCGAATACCGGAATTTTTACCATCTCGTATTTGCCTAAAACCCTGATGGGTTGATGAATTGCCAATACAATGGGCGGTATGTCCATATACGAAATATGATTGCCAACAAAAATATATTGTCTGGTTTTATCGTGTGGTACTTCGTATATTTCCTGATGCCATATTCCAATAAAAAAATACCATATACGTGCCCAAAGAGCACATAGTTTATAGATAATGTTGCCACCTTCAACACCAAATGCAGAAACAACGGCAACAAATGGAGCTATTATAAACATCACTGCAATAAATACGATTAAGGCATAGATACTATAAAAAAACTGCAGTATTTTAATCAGAAATTTCATTTGCCAAATGCTATTGTTAAATGTAAATATCTAAATTGATTGGCCGAAAAAAATTATAAACGTATTTGCAGGTAAGATGGTGGAAATGAGAATTGAGGTGCACTGCTTTTTTCGAAAATTGCAAACATGGTACTGCCGCTGCCACTCATAGACGCATAAATTGCACCTGCATTGTACAAATCTTCTTTTATTTTTTTGATAACAGGATATTCTTGCATCACCGGTTTCTCAAAATCATTCATCAAAATATCTTTCCATGCTGTAATGGGCAATGCAATGATTTCTTTGATGGATGTTTCGGGTAGTTGTGGTTGTATATGCGAAAAAGCCCATGCTGTTGAAATATGAATTTTTGGATTGATAATTACAAATGAATAAGCCGATAAATCAAGTTTGATTGATTCCATTTTTTCTCCCCGGGAACTTGCAAAGCATGGCTTGTTATCAATAAAAAAAGGGCAATCGCTGCCTAACTGCAAAGCATAATCCATTAATTGTTGTTGTGATAAATGAAGTTGAAATTTATCATTCAATAATTGTAAAGCAAAAGCACCATCTGCACTGCCACCGCCTAAACCCGCACCCATCGGGATGTTTTTATGCAGGTGCATTTTTACGGATGGTAAGTCCGGAAAATTTTTTTTAAGCAATTGATATGCTTTAATGCAAAGATTGTTTTGTTGGTCTCCGTCAATTGTTAAGCCGGAGCAGGAAAGTTCTGTTTGTAATTCATTACTCTTTATACCGGCCATGCTGCAATTTGTATTGTTTTGTATCATTTCCAAAACATCGTGTATCGCAATGGGATAAAAAACAGTTTCTAAATCATGATAGCCATCTGTTCTTTTACGAATGATATTTAATCCGAGATTTATTTTGCAGTTGGGAAAGTTAATCATAGTGGTGCAGACGGTTTATTTACGCCTGTTTATCTCGTCTCTTATTGCAATGGCACGTATATAATCTTCGTGTTCTAAAACATCGTTCAGCAGGTTTTGCAGCTCTTCTAAGCTCATGTTTGCAAGGTCGCCATTTTCAGAAGAAAGAACAGGTTCTTCGGCGCCGGAGGTTTCGATATTTTTCTTTTTAGAACCGGTAGCATCGTCCATTAAAATACCTGCACTTTCCAAAATATTTTCGAAGGTGTAAATAGGACAGCCAAATCTCACAGCCAATGCAAGTGCATCGCTGGTTCTGCTATCGATTTCTACGGTATCGTGTTCGGAAAAGCAAACCAGTTTCGAATAAAAGATGCCTTCCTGCAAATCGTTGATGATAATTTCCTGTAATTCTACATTAAAAGCATTCATGAAATTTTTCATCAAGTCGTGTGTTAACGGACGGCTGGGTTGCATTCTTTCCAATGCAACGGCTATGGCCTGTGCTTCAAAACCACCAATAACAATAGGCAAACGGCGCAAGCCATCTACTTCGCCTAAAACAACCGCATAAGAATGGGTTTGAGTAATACTGTGCGATAATGCAACTATTTCAAGTTCAATCTTCTTCATAACAGTCACGAAAATAAATCAAAATATTATAGGAAGCATAAGCTGCATCGTTCAAAGTAATAGATTCTTTATTTTTTGATGGCATAATTGCCATTATAATTGGTTAATGATGTTTTTTAGTTACATGTTTAGGCGTTTTAATAAGATGTGTGGCCCTGCCAATAATTTCAATAACCGTTCCGGCAATGGTAGCTGCAACTGTTATTTTGAGTGTTGCGTCCCAATCGAAATTTTTGTTTTCGAAATAATGTATGAATGATAAAACCAAGCCGATGAAACCTCCTGCGGTTAATCCGATCCAAACGAAGTTTAATTTTTTCCAGAAAATAAACAGGCTGATAATGGCTATTACCGTAAGAATATGCCAGTAGTTAAGATATAACATACTGTTTGAATTAAGGGTGTTGAAAATAGGGAATTGTTTACAGTTATAAAGTTACAAAATTTGGGATGTGATTGCACGAATAAATTTTTGTACGGAATGTTGCTTTAGAACTGAAAGCATAAGAGGCAATCTTGAGATTTAAGCCACAATGGCATAAAGTTTTAATAAGAAGGTTTTGTATTGCTTTGTGCCTTTAACGGTACAAGAGTGCGACGCAACGAAGATGCTATGAAAAACTATTGCCGGTATACAAAATATTTTAATTAAACAGCTTCTATAAACTTTCTAATAGGTCTACTACGCCTTCCCTTTTTAAAATAAGGTACCCA
>Ga0318568_10001565_pt1 | contig 10124 bp, 9 predicted proteins | sample GRESIP088b5f21_FD_203690 | JGI IMG/M metagenome (GOLD analysis project Ga0318568, IMG submission 203690) | Tropical soil microbial communities from Luquillo Experimental Forest, Puerto Rico - GRE.SIPMG.088b5f21 | ecosystem: Environmental > Terrestrial > Soil > Tropical forest > Bulk soil...
TAACTATTCACAATATAGCTCTTCATTCAAATATATTTTCGGGACTAAAAAAGGAATCTCAGATTTTATTTCAAAGAAAACTGATTATGAAAAACCAGTAACTGAAGAGCAGAGAAAGAAACTTGATGAAATTACGACAATTGTAAACATGATGACAAAATAAAGTACTCTGTTCAGTGTAGCATATAAATGTTCGGCGTAGTCGCCCAATATTTATTTCGCTTTTTAGTAATCAACTTTAATTTTTTCGTGTTATGCAAAACAACACACAGCGGGCAGGTATAGTCTGTCCCCATTGTAAATACTTTGTTGAAGTTAGCATTCAATCATTATTATCACAAGCATCTATCAATTGCCCCTCTTGCATAATCACGATCAGTTTGGATAGAAATAAATCTAAAGAAACCCTTGACATGCTGCAAAAACTGAATGCTGCTGCCGATAATTTAGAAGTTACGACGGATTGAACATTTGCTCAGCCCTCGTTTGCAACGAAAGGCAGAGTCGAGATATATCCCGGTGCGCTGCACCTCTTTTATTTCTTTCCGATCTTATCCTACAAAGATTTCGGTGCGCTGCACCTTATTGGATACAATGCAAAGGGACAGCGTCCCGCGATATTGGTAGAAAATAGCAAAACGTACAACCCGGAGGTGCAGCGCGCCGGGATATTTCTTATCATTAAACAATTTATATGCTTTAGACGAGGCAATGGATAATAGATAGAATCACTCAAAATGAAAAGGCAATCTATAGTAATACTCTTAGTTTTGTTCGCCTGCTTAAAAATGCAGGCACAAACAAGTTCAGCTACGCCAGCCGATACAACTATGCATGTTAGTCTAAATAGCTATGCACATCCGGTATCTTTCGCACCGGCTACTACACCACAACAACAAGAGTACCGACACTATTTAAAAACGGCTAAAACATTGAAAATAGCAGGTTGGTCAGCGTTGGGGGTTGGAATTCCAATAATGGTTTATGGTTTAGGAATGGCTATTGGAAGTGTTGAAGATTCTAGAGTAAGCCATAAAGCAGCTAATTTGGTATTTGCCTCCGGAGCCGCACTTACCCTTTCCAGCATACCACTTTTTATAGTTTCACATCATTATAAAAAGAAAGCGGTATCTGTATCACTGGGGAGTCAGCAGGTTTTTATTCCGCGAGGAAACGGATTCGTTTCAAGTGTACAGCCTGCATTAAGCATAAAGGTTTCTCTTTTACAATGATCCCTTTGTTGCATGCTCACAGATTGAGAAAGATATATTCCGGTACGCTGCACCTCTGTTATTTCTTTCCGACTTTACGCTACAAAGATGTCGGTGCGCTGCACCTTATTGGATACAATGCAAAGGGACAGCGTCCCGTGATATTGGTAGAAAATAGCAAAGCGTACAACCCGGAGGTGCAGGTAATAACAAAGATAGTCCGTAAAAAGACAAAATTCATACAATAATAATCAACCAATTAACTCAAGTTTTCATGAAAAGAATCTATTTTACCTGTACTCTTATTTTTATTTTCACAGTTAGTTTTGCTCAAAAACAAGAACTGAGACTCCCGCTTACCATCCATAACGAATTAAGTATCCATTCAAATAGCTTAGCTGCTTTTGAAGACGCGGAAGCACTATCTGACACTTCGCAAATTGCCAAAGGCTGCAAAAATCTGACAAATTTGAAAATCGGAAGAATAAGGATTTATCCTGAGGCATCAATTACCGGTTGGGATAAATCGTTTAGAAGCTCATTTCAATATGTTTTGGGGACGGATAAAGATGGGAAAGAACAAATAATGATTGACAAAAACAATAATTCCGATTTCAGTGATGATACTGTTTTTGTTGCCGATACCATAAACGTCAAAACCAGGACTCCACTAAATAAATCAAGTAAAGTCAATGTTGAATACGATTGGGCGGAGAAAGGCAAAAAAGTAAAGCGATTTGTAGATATACATATTTTATATAATACTCAATATAAACTCTACATGTACACTTTAGGTCAATATGCAACTGCGATTCTGAATGGGAAAAAACTTGAGATTATGCCTAATGACAATTTATCTTTTTTTGTCTTTGAAGTGTTCAACGATTCCAGTGCCACTGCAGAAGCCATTACTTCAAACAAATACCTGAAAGACAATAACAAAATCTATCGCGTGAAAGATCTGGATATAAATGAGAATGTCCTTATACTCGAAAAAGAAAAGCTCCCATTTTCAAAAATCGAATCAGCACAAATAGGATTCCGGGCTCCAGTATTTTCAGCAATTGATTTAATCACAAAAGATACTGTTTCGCTCAAAAAGTATAAAGGGAAATATGTTTTTATTGATTTATGGTCAACTTGGTGTGGTCCTTGTTTAAAAGAAATGCCTAACATAAAGGAAGTTTACGACCATACGGACCATTCAAATATTGAATTTATTGGAATTGTACAAGGCAAGCTTGAGACAATAAATGAAATAATCAAGTCTGTTGGTATTAACTGGAAATTAGTTGAGACAAATTCCGAAAATTTCATTTTTCAAAAATACAAAATACGCAAATTGCCTACCACTTTACTGGTTGACCCCAATGGCATAGTAATCAAAAGTGATTTCAGAGCCGAAGAATTGAAAAGATTTATTGAAAATGGTTTTAAAGATGCAACAAAATGATGATCCGTTTGGTTGACTACACACAGGTTGAGAAAGGTATATTCCGGTGCGCTGCACCTCTGTTATTTTTTTCCGACTTTACGCTACAAAGATGTCGGTGCGCTGCACCTTATTGGATACAATACAAAGGGACAGCGTCCCGCGATATTGGTAGAAAATAGCAAAGCGTACAACCCGGAGGTGCAGCGCACCGGGATATTTCTTATCATTAAACAATTTATATGCTTTAGACGAGGCAATGGGAAAGAACCTGTAACAAAAAATAAAGAATATGCAAACGAAATGCTTACATCTGATCGTGGTATGCTGTTTTCTAGGATTTCTGACGACTAAAACAGTTGCTTTAAATTATATCATTACATTCACCGGAAGTGGTGCTGCAAATAGTGTAGGTGATGTGATAGTTCAGAATCTTACCCAAAAGACTTCGGTAACTGTGCCTGCAGGGAATGTGTTGGACTTATTGGACGCAGCCACTGACGTGGGACAAGTTGGTGCAAACACCGAGACAATTCACGTTTACCCTGCTTCTGTAAGCGGGAAATATGTATTGGCATTTTTTACAAAACAAGCCGGACTCACCCAAATTAAAATTTTGAACCTCAATGGAACAAAAGTAGCCGGAATAAACATTAATTTACAGACCGGCAATAACAGCTTTGAATTATCTTTACCAAAAGGCATTTCTGTAATTCAGGTAACAGGAAATGAATACATATATACTGCAAAAATGCTGAATCCGGCCGGTACACAAGGTAAGCCCAATATTGCGTATACCGGCACAGAAAAACCAGCATTATCCGGGCTACACAAAATCACAAGTCAGGGAACCACTTCTTTGCAATATACTGCCGGTGACCAATTGCTCTATAAAGCTATTTCGGGCAATTATAGCACCATAATTACCGATGTGCCAACGAGCAGCAAGACTATGAATTTTAATTTTGTGGCCTGTACAGATGCCAATGGGAATAACTACACGGTAGTAACTATCGGTAGCCAGACTTGGATGGCCGAAAACCTGAAAACCACGCAATACAACGATGGTACCGCTATTCCTGTCATAACGGATAATACATCAACTTGGGGAAACCTTACTACTCCGGCTTATTGCTGGTATAATAATGATGCCGCTACATATAAAAATATGTACGGAGCACTATATAACTGGCATGCGGTACATACCGGCAGACTGGCTCCCTTAGGATGGCATGTGCCTACTGATGGCGAGTGGACAACTTTAGAGAATTACCTGACTGCTAATGGTTATAATTACGATGGCTCTACTTCCGGTAATTATTGTGCTAAATCTTTAGCTTCTAATACCAATTGGGTTATCGATACAACTACAGGTGCTGTCAGCAACGACTTATCAAAAAACAACCGTACCGGTTTTTCAGCCCAGCCTGGCGGTTATCGATATAATGATGCCGACGGTGCCGGTCAATTTACTTATTGGTGGAGTTCTGCTGAGAATGATCCCAATAATGCTTGGAACAGGCACCTGAACTACTATGGCAATAATTTGCATCCGGGCTATAGCGGCAAATCCAGCGGATTCAGCGTTCGTTGCGTCAAGGATAATTGAGTATAAGTTATGTCGTTTATTACTCTGCCTCTGTTCAGCGGAGCGTATAAATGTTCGGCGTAGTCTCCAGACTACGTCGTGCTAAAAGGAAAGCTTCGCTTTCCATATTAAAAAGAAAAAAAATTGAAGTGGATTTACAAGGCAGAGCCTTGTTTCTAACCCCTAGCTGGCGCGGGTCTGTGACCCGTGACAAACAAAATGAAAAGAAGCGCAGGTAATAGACCTGCGCTAGCGGAGGGCAGATTATGCCGAACGAGATTAACCACAAATATCGAAGATGAAATATTACATTATAACATATAATAAAGCTCCTATAGGTGAAAGTGGAGAATGCTGCAAATCAAAATATGATTTTGAGAATGCTTGTGACTTTTGTGGAACTGGTGCAAAATTAGAAGGCAACCTAAAAGTCAAAGGATTTGCAAGAGCAAACAAAGACTTTTTTATGACACTTGATGGAGATTTTATAATTTCAAAACGATTCTACGAAATAATCAAACTGGAAATAACTAATTTCTTACTAAAGCCGGTAGTAGACAATAAAAACAACATATTAGATTTCTATCATTTTTATTCTACGAGTACTTTACCTAAATTCGAGAAAGAATCAACAGGTTATTCAATTGATGGACAATGTAAGCACTGTACAAGAAATGGTTATTTCAACCATGCTATAATTGGAGACTCCGCAAAAAACACACCTACAATAATATCTCCTTTAGAACTCGTTTACAAAAAAGAGACTTTTGAAAGCTATAAAGGAGACTTTATTTTGAAAACATGGGAATGTATTGGATATTCTAACAAGACTGCATATGGGAATAATATTGTTGGTTATGCGAGACCTTGGATTTTGATCCGCGAAGACATTAAGTTTCAGTTTGAAAAAGAAAGAATTAAAGGAATAGAATACGAAGAAATAATATTGAGAGAAGATTAATCAAAAGATGACTAAAACCCGCTTTACAGCCAGATATGCTACTGGATTAAAAATCCAAAGAATATAAGAACTGAGATTAAAAATCTGAAGTGGCAGACTGGAGCTTTTAATCGAATAATGGGCATATCCTTGAGGACAGGTAGAACAGACAAAAACTTTAATGTTTAGAACGGGTAAACACCTAAACTTGACACACCAAATGATATTATGAAACGAAAACTTCTATTATTTATAGCACTTTTTCTTACTTCCATTCATTTATTGGCTTTCGATTTTGAAAAGGATGGCATTTATTATAACAAATTTGTCGTTCCTAATCAAGTAGCAGTAACCTCGGGAACAATTAAATATTCTGGATCAGTAATTATCCCAGCTTCGGTTGTTTATAATGGTGTAACTTATGCCGTAACTTATATCTCAGGAAGTACTTTTAGTAATTGTCCGGATTTAACTTCTGTAACCATCCCTAATTCGGTGACTACTATTGGTGAGTGGGCTTTTTGTAATTGTTCGGGATTAACCTCTGTTTTATTGCCAAGTTCAATAACTAAAATTTATAACTATACATTTAGTGGCTGTTCAGCTTTAAGCGAGATAACAATACCTAATATGGTTACCTCAATTGGTGATAATGCTTTTAGTGATTCCGGTCTAATTTCTATTAATATCCCAAATTCTGTTACTACTATTGGCTGGGATGTCTTTTACAAATGTTTAAATCTAAAAACAGTAAATATTTCAAGTTCAGTCTCGTCCATTGGCTATTATACTTTTTCTTTTTGTTCTTCTTTAACGGCTATAAATGTAGATGCAGCAAATCAGAATTTTTCCAGTAAAGATGGTGTGCTGTTTAACAAGAGTATGACTAATCTGATTATTTGTCCTTGTGGATTTTCAAATACATATGTTATGCCGAATTCCGTTACAGAAATAAACAATCTCGCGTTTGCTGATTGTCGAAAATTAACCTCGGTAATTTTGTCGAATAATCTAATAAGAATTGATGATGATGCATTTGTGCGTTGTATTAAGTTGACTTCAATAACTCTCCCCGAATCGCTTCGTCTTACCGGATATGATTCATTTGGAGAATGTACATCATTGACTTCAATAACAATACCTGCTAAAATTGAATTTATTGGAAACTGTTCTTTTACTGGTTGTACTAATTTAGGATCAATTCATGTTAAGGCGTCAACTCCTTTAGTTTTGGATGCAGAGTATCCGGATGTATTTCTTGGTCTTTCAACAAGCACATGTATTTTATATGTTCCTTCCGGTTCAAAAACAGCTTATGAGAATGCACCACAGTGGTGGTATTTTGAAAACATTGTAGAAGAAGAAACTACAGGAATTCAAACAGTAACTGCAGATGAACTTGGGATATCTGTGTATAATCGGAAGGCCGTGATAAGAAACTTACATGAAGGAGAACTAGTACAAATATATACCACCGATGGGAGAATTGTATTTTCAGACAAGGCTATTGAGCCAACACTTGAGATACAATTGCCAATCAACAAGTTGTATATTGTAAAAATTGGAGCGAAAAGTGCAAAAATAATTTTGTGATGATTATTGACAATTTCAAATCTCATTGAATTGATAACCTCTCTCCCTCTGTTAAGCGTAGTGTATAAATGTTCGGCATAGTCTCCCAATATCTATTTCGCTTTTTAGTAATCAAATTTAATTTTTTCGTGTCATGCAAATAGTCTGTCCCCATTGTAAATCCTTTGTTGAAGTTAGCATTCAATCATTATTATCACAAGCATCTATCAATTGCCCCTCTTGCATGATCACGATCAGTTTGGATAGAAATAAATCTAAAGAAACCCTTGACTTGCTGCAAAAACTGAATGCTGCTGCCGATAATTTAGAAGTCAGGACGGATTGAACATTGCTCTGCCTTCGTTTACAACGAAAAGCTGAATAGATATATATCCCGGTGCGCTGCACCTCTGTTATTTCTTTCCGACTTTATCCTACAAAGATGTCGGTGCCCTGCACCTTATTGGATAAAACTCAAAGGGACAGCGTCCCGCGATATTGGTAGAAAATAGCAAAGTGTACAACCCGGAGGTGCAGCGCACCGGGATATTTCCTGGAATCAATGAGCGCCATTCATGAATCTTACGAAATAGAAAAGGTCGGTCTGAATTACTCAGACCGACCTTTGTTTGATATCATCTCTTGCTAGAAAATCACTTTTCCAGCTTCGCTCTCATTGTATCCCAAACAAAATACCCGATAACGGCTCCGTACATAACCAACGCCAGCCACTCGGCACCGGCACTTTCAACCCATTGCTCATTCATGAGGTTTATGCCTCCAAAACGCAGGGCTGCACTCACCACACCCATCAAAGCACCACCGGCAATAAATCCGGAAGCCAGCAACGTTCCTTTTTCCTGACGGGCCGTATTGAGGGCGGCGTCTTTGCTACGGGTAGACACATACCAACTGATAGCTCCACCCACCAGGAGCGGGGTATTCAATTCGAGTGGAATAAACATGCCCAGCGCAAAAGCCAGTGCAGGAACTCCAAAATAAGTCAACACCAACGAAATGACGGCACCAATGGCATACAGGTACCACGGTGCTCCTACCCCCGACATCAGGGGCTCGATAACTGCCGCCATGGCGTTAGCTTGTGGAGCTACCAATGCACCATCGCCGGTAAATCCGTAGGTTTTATTGAGAATCATAATCACCCCACCCACAGTGGCAGCCGACACCAACGTTCCCAGGAACTTCCAGGTTTCTTGCTTGGCAGGCGTTGTACCAATCCAGTAACCAATCTTCAGGTCGGTAATAAAACCGCCGGCCATAGACAATGCAGTACAAACCACACCCCCGATAACCAAAGCAGCCACCATGCCTTCCGTGCCTTTCAGCCCTACCGCCACCATAACCACCGAGGCGAGGATAAGTGTCATAAGCGTCATGCCCGAAACCGGATTGGTTCCCACAATGGCAATGGCGTTAGCCGCAACGGTAGTAAACAAGAAAGCAATCACCGCAACGACAACAATCCCCACAACAGCGTGCAACAGGTTGGTCACCACGCCAAAATAGAAGAAAATAAAAGTCGTGACCAGAGCCAGGATAACCCCGATAACGATTATTTTCATCGAGATATCCCGTTGGGTACGTTTCACCTCGGCACTAACTTCGTGGCCTTTGCCTTTAAATTCTTTAGAAGCCAGTCCAATGGCACTCTTGATAATATTGCGCGATTTAAAAATACCAATAATACCGGCCATAGCAATGCCGCCAATCCCGATATGACGGGCAAACGTTTTGAAAATGACCTCCGGTGTAACCGACGACAGCAGGCCACCCGCGTAACCCGGATTCAGGATATGAATGTAATCCAGCGGCACATGAGGCAGGATCGGAACAATGACGAACCACACCAACGCCGAGCCGGCACAGATAATGGCTGCGTATTTCAGTCCCACGATATAGCCCAAACCCAGTACCGCAGCACCCACATTGACTTTAAAAACAACCTTGGCCTTATCAGCCAACGCATGCCCGTAAGGCAAAACGCGCGACGTAAACGTTTCGGCCCAACTGCCGAAGGTAGCGATCACAAAGTCGAACAACCCGCCAATGACACCGGCCATAATAAGAGGTTTCGCCTGATCGCCACCCTTTTCGCCCGACACCAGCACTTGCGTGGTGGCAGTTGCTTCGGGGAAAGGATATTTCCCATGCATATCCGAAACAAAATACTTGCGGAAAGGGATCAAAAATAAAATGCCCAACACGCCACCCAGCAACGAACTCAGGAAGACCTGCAGGAAGCTTACGGTAATTCCGGGATATTTAGCCTGTAAAATATACAAAGCCGGCAAGGTAAAAATAGCACCGGCTACAATAACCCCGGAACTGGCGCCAATGGATTGGATAATTACATTTTCGCCCAATGCATTCTTGCGTTTCGAAGCACTCGAAAGCCCTACTGCAATAATGGCAATCGGGATAGCCGCTTCAAACACCTGCCCTACTTTCAGCCCCAGGTAGGCGGCAGCGGCAGAAAAAAGGACTGCCATAAACAGCCCCCATAAAACAGAACGGACATTAACCTCGGGATAATTTTTACCGGGAGAAAGCAGAGGTTTGTACTCTTCTCCGTCTTTTAATACACGTGATGCGTTTTCGGGTAATCCTGTAATTTTATCTTCTTCCATAAATACTTTTTGAGAGTTATTTTAATTTTATCTAATTTGTCTTTTGATCTTTCATCATGATAATCTTCTTATTGAATAAACCACATTAATTCATCATCACATCACCACATCATCACATCACCACATCATCTCATCACCACATCATCTCATCATCTCATCATCTCATCAACACATTCCCTATGCACTCCGGGCATTTTTAATCAGGATATTTTTCAGAATCAAAACAAGGTATTTCAGGTCGGTGATAAAAACACCCTTTGTTTCGCACGACACCAGGTATCTCATTTCCGATTGCTGTATCTCGTCCAGGGTTTGAGGCATATCGGCATAAAAGGGAGGCAATAAACCCGGTTTGTATTTGACGCGTTTTTCCTGCAATTCTTTGCTATACAAACTAAAGTATTGATTGCTCAATGGGCGGACTCCAACCAGTTTCATCTCGCCGCTAAGCAAATTAAAAAACATGGGCAGTTCATCAATCCAATATTTGCGCATAAAATATCCAATCGTAGTAACCCGGATATCTTTATAAAACTTACCTCCGCTACTCAGGCTATTCCGATCGTAAATATAAGTCTGAAGATATTCCGAAAAAGGGTGCATGGTACGCATCTTATATACCTGGATTAATTCGCCATTCCGGCCGTGCCGCCGCAACCGGATTAACGGCCCATAAATCCTTTTCTGGATAGTTTCCGGTTCCTTAACACGTTGCGCTATAATGTAGGTCAAC
>Ga0318568_10001567_pt1 | contig 10122 bp, 8 predicted proteins | sample GRESIP088b5f21_FD_203690 | JGI IMG/M metagenome (GOLD analysis project Ga0318568, IMG submission 203690) | Tropical soil microbial communities from Luquillo Experimental Forest, Puerto Rico - GRE.SIPMG.088b5f21 | ecosystem: Environmental > Terrestrial > Soil > Tropical forest > Bulk soil...
GCCCTACGTGGTGTTCACCAACGGAACCAACCAGACGCCCGCCGCCTACGCGCAGATCATGCGGGAGCTCGGGTTCCCGCTGCCGGACGAGGCGATGCTGACGCCGGCCAGCAGCGCGGTCCGGGTCCTGCTCCGGGCCGGCCACCAGCGGGTCATGCTGCTGGGCGGGCCCGCGCTGGCCGGGCCGCTGCGGGAGGCCGGGCTGGAGGTTGCGGCTCCTGTGGCGGGTGAGTCGGCGGACGCGGTGCTGGCCGGCTGGTTCCCCGAGTTCACCATGCCCGCGCTGGAGGCCGCGTGCCAGGCGGTCTGGGACGGGGCCGAGCTGTACAGCTGCTCGCAGACGCCGTTCTTCGCGGTGGCCGGGGGCCGGGCGCTCGGCACCTCCCGGGCCATCTCCGCGATGATCAGGTCGCTGACCGGCTGCGGGCTGCGGGTGGTGGGCAAGCCGTCGCTCGACGCGCTGCGCACCGCGGCGGACCGGCTCGGATGCCCCGCCGCGCAACTGGCCGTGGTCGGCGACGACCCCCACCTGGAAGTGCCGATGGCGCACCGCGGCCGGGCGCTGGCCATCGCGGTCGGCACCGGCCTGGGTGGTTCGGCGTCCTATGACGGGCTGCCCACCTCGCGGCGCCCGCACCTGGAGGTGCGGGGCGTGGATGAACTGCTGGAGATGCTGGGAGGATTGGATGGCGGCTGACCTGGACCTGGCCGGGGTCTACCGGCAGATGCTGCGGATCAGGGAGTTCGAGGAGCGGGTCAAGGGCACGTTCACCGAGCACCCGGGGGTGATCCGCGGCCACACCCACCTGGCCGACGGGGCGGAGGCGTCGATCGCCGGATCGCTCGCCGCGCTGCAGCCCGGCGACCAGGTGCTGGCCACCTACCGATGCCACGGCTATCCGCTCGTGCTCGGCACGGACCCCAAGGCGATGATGGCCGAGATCTACGGCCGGGCGACCGGGCTGTGCGGCGGCTACGGCGGCTCGATGCACCTGGCCGACCCCGAGCGCGGCTTCCTCGGCACGTCCGGGATCGTCGGGCAGGGCATCCCGCAGGCCACCGGCGTCGCGTACGCGGCCCAGATCCGCAAGCAGGGCCAGGTGGTGCTGTGCTTCTTCGGCGACGGCGCGGCCAAGCAGGGCGCGTTCGCCGAGGCGCTGAACGTGGCCTCGCTGTGGAAGCTGCCGATCGTCTACGTGCTGGAGAACAACTCCTTCAACGTGGTCACCCGGGTCGAGCAGGAGGACGCCAACGCCGCGGCCGGCGAGCCGCTTTCGGTCAAGGCCCGGGCGTTCTCGATGCCCGGGGTCACGGTGGACGGCGGCGACCCGGTTCTTGTGTATGAGGCAGTGGCGTCGGCCGTTTCGCTGGCCCGCTCGGGCGGTGGCCCGACGCTGGTGGAATCGAAGATCTACCGGCTGAGCGCGCACGGCAACATCATCGCCCCGCCGGGCGTACCGCTGCACTTCCCCGAGCACGAGGCGGTCGTGGTGTTCGGCGCGGCGGAGGAGTACGAGGAGGCGCGGCGCGCCGACCCGCTGCTGCGCGTGCGGGCCCGGCTGCTTTCGTCGGGGGTGCTGGACGCGGCCGCGGCCGACGCGCTGGCCGCCTCGGCGGCCGAAGAGATGGCCACGGCGGTGGAGTTCGCGCTGGCCAGCCCGTATCCCGCGGCGGACGGTGCGCTGCGGCACGTGTACGCGTAACTCGCTGATGTGCTGAGGAGTATTCATGAGCAGGCAGCTTGCGTATGTCGCGGCGATCGACGAGGCCATCCGCCAGGAGATGGAACGCGACGAGAGCGTGCTCTACTTCGGGCAGAACATCGCGACGACGCCGGATGATGCGTTCCTGAAGGCGTTCGGCGCCGATCGCGTCCGGGTCACCCCGATCTCGGAGACCGCGGAGATCGGCATGGCCATCGGCGCCGCGCTGGCCGGGTACCGGCCCGTGGTCGAGCTGTACATGGCCGAGTTCATGCTGGTCGCGATGGATCAGGTGGTGAACGAGGCGCCGCGGTTCCGGTACATGAGCGGCGGGCGGGTGTCCGTGCCGCTGGTGCTGAAGGCGGGCTACGGGTTCACGGCCGGCTGGGCCGGGCAGCATACCGGGTCGATCTACGGCATGTTCACCGGGGTGCCCGGGCTCAAGGTGGCGCTGCCGGCCACGCCTGCCGACGCCAAGGGCCTGATGGCCACGGCCATCAGGGACGACAACCCGGTCTGCTTCTTCCACCACTACCTGCTGACCCTGGAGCCCGGCGAGGTGCCGGAGGGCGAGTACCTGGTGCCGTTCGGGCAGGCTGCGATCCGCAGGCCGGGGAGCGACGTGACCATCGTCGCCACCGGCGCGATGGTCGGCCGGGCGCTGGCGGCGGCGGTGACGCTGGCGGATTCCGGGGTGTCGGCCGAGGTGATCGACCCGCGCACTCTGGTGCCGCTGGACCTGGCGACCATCCTGGAGTCGGTGGCCAAGACCGGGCGGCTGGTGCTGGTGGACCAGGCGACGCGGCACGCCTCGGCGTCCGCGATCATCGCGGCGGAGGTCGCGGAGCAGGGGTTCTCGTACCTCCGGGCGCCGGTCAAGCAGGTGACGGCGCTGGACGCCACCGTTCCTTACAGCCAGCCGATGGAGGCCTACCTGCTGCCCGACGGGCCGAAGATCGTCGCCGCGGCGCTCTCCGTGACCGGGGACCGGGATTGATGGAGGCCGTGGGGTTCAGCGAGTTCGGCGGGCCGGAGGTGCTGCGGCTGGTCTCGCTGCCGGTGCCGGTACCCGGGCCGGGCGAGGTACGGGTCAGGGTGGCCGCGGCGGCGGTGAACCCGACCGACCTGGCGTTCCGGTCCGGCAGGCACCGGTCCATGCCCGAGGGGGTGTCGCCGCCGTACGTGCCCGGCATGGACCTGGCCGGGGTGGTCGACGTGGCCGGTGCGGACGTGCCCTGGGCGCCGGGCGACCGCGTGATGGCGGCGGTTTCTCCGTGGGCGGCCGGGGGCGGGGCGCAAGCGGAGTTCGTCGTGGTGGCCGCCGACGCGCTCGCCCGGATGCCCGGGCAGATGAGCCTGCAGGCCGCGGCCACCTTGCCGATGAACGCGCTGACCGTACGGGCGGCGCTGGACATGCTCGCGCTGCGGCCCGGCCAGGTGCTCGGGGTGGCTGCTGCTGACCTTCTGACGGATGGGCGGGTGCAGATGGCGGTCTTCGTCCTGGTGCATGGCGCGTGGGGTGGCGCGCACGGCTTCCGCAAGGTACGCGGCCCGCTCCGGGCGGCCGGCCATGAGGTCTTCACGCCGAGCCTGACGGGCATCGGCGAGCGCGCCCACCTGACCAGCCCGCAGGTGTGCCTGACCACTCACATCGCCGACGTCGTCAACGCCGTCTGGTACGAGGACCTCGGCGACATCGTGCTGCTCGGCTTCTCCTACGGCGGGTTCGTGGTGACCGGGGCGCTCGAGCACATCGGCGACCGGGTGCGGCACCTGGTCTACCTGGACGCCTTCGTTCCCGATGACGGCGACACGGTGGCCGGCATCGGCGGCGCGGGAGGTGACTACGGCGCACCGGAGCTGGGCCGCGACTGGCTGGTGCCGCCGCACTCCCGCGAGTTCGACGACCCGGCCGAGGCGGCGTGGGCCGACGCGCGGCGCACGCCGCACCCGGCCGGCTGCTTCACCGAGCCGGTCCGGCTGGCGCGCCCGCTGGAGGACTACCCGTTCACGCGCACCTACATCAAGGCCACCGGCGAGCCCAGGCCCGAATCCGGCGGGCCGTTCTGGGCCGCCGCGGACCGGGTCATGGCCTCGCCGGCCTGGCGCTACCGGGAGATCTCCACCAACCACATGATCCCCAGCAACCGGCCCGCCGAACTGGCCCGTCTGCTGCTCGAGCTGACCTGAGCGCGGGCGGTGCCCGGCGGGCTCCACACGATCTACATCGGGCCTGCAAGCGGTTTGCGTGGCCATGGCGTGGTCTGGGGGCCAGGCTCGCTGGGCCGCGGGGGCGCGGAGCGGGCGGAGACTCCCGCGGTCGGTACGGCCGGGTGCCGGCCGGCGTTCGGCCGACCGAGGCTGGCAGCCGATCCCGGGGCTAGCCAGCCGGCCCGTTCGGGACAATTGGTCAGCTCGGAGGCGGCACCAGGCCTGTCAACAGTCGACCAAATGACGTAAGGTGTGTTACTGGAATAGATAAGGGAGGCCCTTGATGCATGACGCGCGCAGTTTAGCAGGCTGCGGCCGATTTAGTCCATTTTGGGAAATTTAGTCCCAAGTGGCAGTTAAGCTGCCCGGATGTCAGGCGCTCCGAAGGCAGCATGCACCCTGTGGTGCCTTCCCGGTGAGCGCGTACTGCTCGGAAAGGGGCCCTTTGGGCAGCCACAGGAAGGCACCACGCAACCGATTCACCCACCTCCTACCCACGGCCGCCGTGCCCGCCCTGGCTGGCGTGGCGGCCGCCGTATGCCTCGCGCCGCAGGCGCAGGCCGACCCGGCGCCGGCCCACGCGGCCGCGCGTCCCGCGGCCGCGACGGTCGCGGATGTGATCATGGCCCGGGACGAGACGCTGGCCGCGGTCAAGCGGGCCGCGCACACGGCGATCCCGGCCCAGCCGGCGAGCTACACCGTCCGGTCGGGTGACTCGCTCTCCTCGATCGCCGGGAAGGTCTACCACAAGCAAGACGCGTGGCCCGTTCTCTACTGGGCCAACCGCGGCAAGATCCACTGGGCGAACATCATCGGCGAGGGCCAGGTCCTGAAGGTCCCGGCCATGCCCGCCAAGATCCCCGCCGCGCCCTGGCTGCTCGGCCCGGCCCCCGCGCCGGCGCCCGCGCCGGCGCCCGTGGCGGCGCCCGCGCCGGTGCAGGCGACCAGCGCGGTGTCGGGCGGCAGCTACTCGGGCGGTGCGTCCAGTTCGTTCGAGGCCTGCGTGATCGCCCGTGAGTCCGGCGGTAACTCGCAGGTCATGAACGCGAGCGGGCACTACGGCCTGTACCAGTTCAGCGAGTCGACCTGGGTCGCGTACGGCGGTTCGGCCGCCAGCTTCGGGCACGCCAGCGCGGCCGAGCAGCACCAGGTGTTCTCCAACGCCGTGGCGCGGGGCGGGCAGTCCAACTGGTCCCCTTACGACGGCTGCTGACCGGGTAATCCCTCAGGCGGGCCCCGCGGCGCCAAGGCGCCGCGGGGCCCGGCCGGCTGCACCCGCCGCCGGCTTGCCCCGCTACCGGGAACCAGGCCGCACGCGCACAGCCCGGGCGCTAACGACGTGGATGCCACATCCACATCGTTCCAGCGACATGGCTGGGACATCCACGCCTTATGAATCTCGCTAGCTGGTACGGCGGGTCAGCCCGCCTCGGGCTCGCTGACGTCGTGCCTGTTCACGAGCTCGTCCAGGACGGTGGCGAGGTCGTGCAGGCGCTCGAGGTGAGCCCGGGTCAGCTTGTGCAGGACGCGGTCGCCGTCACGGGTCAGCCGGACCCGGACCACACGGCCGTCGTCTCCGTCCGGCGTCCGCTCCACCAGCCCGGCGGCTTCGGCCCGGTCGACGAGCTCGACCGTGCTGTGCGGCCGCAGCAGCAGGTAGCCGGCCAGGTCTCCCACGGTGGGGGGACGTTGCCCGTGGTGTCCCTTGATCGCCACCAGCAGCTGGTGCTGGACGTGAGTCAGGCCTCCGGCCTGAGCCTGGTCCTCGCTCCAGCGCTGGAAGCGGCGCAGGGTGACCCGGAACTCGAGGAGCCGCTCGAAGTCCTGCCGGGTAAGCCGGGGCATCGTCACCTTCCGGATTTGCCGTTTCCCGCCCGAGATTACCCCGGATGACGGGACGGTCAGCCGTCCGCGGGAACGGGGGCGGTGAGCTCGAGCTGGATGCCGTCCGGGTCGTTGAACGGGAGCACGTCGATGCCGAACGAGGGCAGCCGGGTGATCTCGCCGTGCGTCACGCCGCGCTCGTCGAACAGCCGGATCGCCTGCTCCAGGTCCTCGCGGGCGGGGACGCCGAAGCTGAGGTGGTCCAGGCCCGCCCGGTCCGGGTCGAAGCGGTCCGCCGCGGGTGCCATCGGCCGCAACCCCATGATCAGGTTGCCGCGCATCATGACCACGCCGCCGAACAAGATCTTGAACGTCTCGGCCGCGGCCGGGTCGTCCGGCGGCGGTGACTCCACGATGACCTGGAAGCCCAGCAGGCCGGTGTAGAACTCCCGGCTGCGCTGCACGTCGGTCACGGTGAGCCGCAAGTGATGGATGTCGCCGCACGGAATCATGGCTGCCTCCCTGTTGCCGCGGTGCGCCGCGTCGTCGGTCCCTGGCATCAGCATCCCAGCTGCGGCACCTGTTGACACCGGTAACGGTTATGCGGCGTGGGCGGCGAGCAGGTCGTCGGACAGCTTGGGCCAGGCTTGCCTGGCCCAGTCGCCGAAGTCGCGGTCGGCGAGGGCGACGCAGGCGAGCCCGGCGTCGGGGTCCACCCACAGGAAGCTGCCGGTGCGCCCGAAGTGGCCGAACGTCCGGGGCGAGTTCCGGGACCCGGTCCAGTGCGGCGTCTTGCTGTCCCTGATCTCGAAGCCCAGGCCCCAGTCGCAGTGCTGCTGGCGGCCGAAGCCGGGCAGCACGCCGGACAGGCCGGGGAAGGCCACCCGGGCCGCCTCGGCCAGCAGGTCCTCGCCGATCAGGGACGGGCTCGCCAGCTCCACGGCCAGGTTCATCAGGTCGCCGAGCGGGCCGACGGCGCCCCAGGCCGGGGAGCCCTCGAGCCGGGTGGCCGCCATGCCGAGCGGCAGGCAGACCTCGTCGGCCAGCAGCCGCTCGAAGGGCTGGCCGGACCGGGCCGCGACGAGGTCCGCGACGATCTCGATGCCGCGGTTGGAGTAGACGCGCCGGGTCCCGGGCCGGGCCAGGACCGCGTCGCTGTCGAAGGCGAGCCCGGACGCGTGCGACAGCAGGTGCCGGACCGTCGATCCCGGCGGCCCGGCCGGCTCGTCCAGGCCGAGCAGGCCGCGCTGCACCGCGTCGAGCGCGGCCAGCGCGGTCAGCAGCTTGGTCACCGAGGCCCATCGGAAGGGCTGATCAGTCGGGCCGACCGCCTCCATCAGGCCTCCGGCCGACGCGACGCCGACGGCGGCGGTGGCCGGCCAGGACGCGACCTGATCAAGTGGATTTGCCACCGACCCAGGGTAGATGCTTGAGGGAACGCCGAGAGGGCAGGGGGCGACGATGCTGGAAGATCTTGACCCGGCCGAGACGCGCGAGTGGGTGGAGGCGCTCGATTCCGTGCTCGCCTTCGAGGGCGCGGACCGTGCCTTCTACCTGCTGGACGAGGTGGTGTCCGAGGCGCGCAGGAAGGGCGCGCCGGTGCCGTACAGCGCCACCACGCCGTACCTGAACACGATCCCGCCGGACAGGGAAGACCGGCTGAGCCCGCGGGAGCTCGCCATCGACCACCGCATCCGGTCGATGATCCGGTGGAACGCCCTGGCCATGGTGCTGCGGGCGAACGCCGAATCCTCCGAGCTCGGCGGGCACATCGCCAGCTTCCAGTCCGCGGCGACCCTGTACGACGTGGGCTTCATGCACTTCTTCCGGGGGGCATCGGACTCCCACGGCGGCGACCTGCTGTTCATCCAGGGGCACTCGTCGCCGGGCATCTACGCCCGGTCGTTCGTGGAGGGCCGGCTCACCGAGGAGCAGCTGACGAAGTTCCGGCAGGAGGTCGACGCCGGAAATGGGCAGGGCGGGCTGTCCTCCTACCCGCACCCGTGGCTGATGCCCGACTACTGGCAGATGCCGACGGTGTCCATGGGCCTGGGCCCGATCATGGCGATCTACCAGGCGCGGTTCCTGAAGTACCTGGCCCGCCGCGGGCTGGCGGACACCGCCGACCGCAAGGTCTGGGCGTTCATCGGCGACGGGGAGACCGACGAGCCGGAGTCGCTGGGCGCCATCGCGCTGGCCAGCCGGGAGAAGCTGGACAATCTCATCTTCGTGATCAACTGCAACCTGCAGCGCCTGGACGGCCCGGTCCGGGGGAACGGAAAGATCATCCAAGAACTCGAGGGCATCTTCCGCGGCGCGGGCTGGAACGTGATCAAGACCATCTGGGGCAGCGGCTGGGACCCGCTGATCGCGCGGGATTCCACCGGGCTGCTGCTCAAGCGGATGGAGGAGGCCGTCGACGGCGAGTACCAGGACTTCAAGTCCAAGAACGGCGCGTACGTCCGGGAGAAGTTCTTCGGCAAGTACCCCGAGCTGGCCGAGATGGTGGCCGGGATGACCGACGACGAGATCTGGGCGCTGAACCGCGGCGGCCACGACCCGGTGAAGGTCTACGCCGCGTACTCGGCCGCGGTGCGGCACACCGGCCAGCCCACCGTCATCCTGGCCAAGACGATCAAGGGCTACGGGATGGGGGAATCGGGCGAGGGGCAGAACATCACCCACCAGCAGAAGCACATGGCGGACTCGGCCCTGGCCAAGTTCCGGGACCGGTTCGGCCTGCCGCTGACCGACGAGCAGCTGGCCGAGCTGCCGTTCCTGCGGTTCGACGAGGACAGCGAGGAGCTGGCCTACCTGCGGGAGCGGCGGACCGCGCTGGGCGGGTACCTGCCCGCCCGGCGGCGGCGGTCCACCGAGACGCTGGCCGTGCCGGACCTGTCCGCGTTCGGCGGGCAGCTGGGCGGCACCCCGGGCCGGCAGATCTCGACCACGATGGCGTTCGTCCGGATCCTGAACACGCTGCTGCGGGACAAGGCCATCGGGCCGCGGGTGGTGCCGATCGTGCCGGACGAGTCCCGCACGTTCGGGATGGAGGGCATGTTCCGGCAGTTCGGCATCTTCAGCCAGGCCGGCCAGCTGTACCAGCCGGAGGACGCCAACCAGCTGATGTACTACCGGGAGGCGCCGGACGGCCAGATGCTGCAGGAGGGCATCAACGAGCCCGGCGCGACGGCGTCCTGGATCGCCGCGGCCACCGCGTACAGCACCAGCGACATCCCGATGATCCCGTTCTACATCTTCTACTCGATGTTCGGCTTCCAGCGGGTGATGGACCTGATCTGGGCGGCCGGCGACTCGCGGGCGCGCGGCTTCCTGCTCGGCGGGACGGCCGGCCGGACCACGCTCAACGGCGAGGGGCTGCAGCACGAGGACGGGCACAGCCACGTGCTGGCCTCGGTGGTGCCGAACTGCGTGGCCTACGATCCGACGTACTCCTACGAGGTCGCGGTCATCATCGCCAGCGGGCTCCGGCGGATGTTCGCCGAGCAGGAGGACGTGTTCTTCTACCTCACGCTGATGAACGAGAACTACGAGCACCCGGCGCTGCCGGAGGGCGCCGAGGCGGGCATCCTGCGCGGGATGTACCTGCTGCGGCCCGCCGCCTCGGACGGGGACCCCCGGGTGCAGCTGCTGGGCAGCGGGACGATCCTGCGGGAGGTGCTGGCCGGGGCGGACCTGCTGGCGGCGGATTACGGCGTGCAGGCCGACGTGTGGAGCGCGACCAGCTTCACCGAGCTGCGCCGGGACGGGCTCGCCGCCGAGCGGTGGAACATGCTGCACCCGGGTTCGGAGCCGCGGCGTGCTTACGTGGCGGAATGCCTGGGGGCGCGGCCGCGCGGCCCGGTGATCGCGGCAACCGACTACGTCAGGACGTTCGCCGATCAGATCCGCGCCTTCGTGCCGGGCAGGTACCGGGTGCTGGGGACGGATGGCTACGGCCGTTCGGACTACCGGCGCAACCTCCGCCGCTTCTTCGAGGTCGACCGGCACTACGTGGCCCTGGCCGCGCTGACGTCGCTGGCCGAAGAGGGGGCGATCCCGGCGGACAGGGTGGCCGACGCGATCGCGCGGTACGGCATCGACCCGGACAAGCCGGACCCGACGCGTGTATGAGTGAGGGAGTAGCCATGGCCGCGGCCACTGAAGTCAGCGTTCCCGACCTCGGCGACTTCGCCGACGTGCCGGTCATCGAGATCCACGTCGCGCCCGGCGACGTGGTCCACAACGAGGACCCGCTGGTCACCCTGGAGTCGGACAAGGCCACCATGGACGTCCCCTCCCCCGCCGCGGGCACCGTCCGCGAGCTGCGGGTCAAGGTCGGCGACCTGGTCAGCCGCGGGTCGCCGATCCTGCTGCTGGACAC
>Ga0318568_10001574_pt1 | contig 10107 bp, 8 predicted proteins | sample GRESIP088b5f21_FD_203690 | JGI IMG/M metagenome (GOLD analysis project Ga0318568, IMG submission 203690) | Tropical soil microbial communities from Luquillo Experimental Forest, Puerto Rico - GRE.SIPMG.088b5f21 | ecosystem: Environmental > Terrestrial > Soil > Tropical forest > Bulk soil...
TAATGACCGACAAGGTTCGCGACCCCCAGGGTCGCCCGTTGCGCGATGGAACCTAACCCGCCTTCGCCGGGGTCGGGGCAGTGTCGTCAGCACGGCCCGCAGAGTCGTCGCCTCTACATCGCGGCCGGTGCTGGGGCGCTGCTGACCGGCGCGCTCGGCTACGTCGGGCTTGTCGACCCGCACGACGCGAATTCGGCATATCCGCTGTGCCCGTTCAAGTGGCTCACCGGCTGGAATTGCCCGTTCTGCGGTGGGCTTCGGATGACGCATGATCTGCTGCACGGCAACCTGGCGGCCAGCATCAACGACAACGTGTTCCTACTGCTGGGTATCCCCATGCTGGCCGGCTGGATGCTGATTCGCCGCCGCCAGGGCCGCGGGGCGCTTCCGATGCCGGCCATGGTGACGATCACCGTCGCGGCGGTGGCGTGGACGGTGCTGCGCAATCTTCCTGGCTTTCCGTTGGTTCCGACCATTCTCAGCGGTTAACGACGGGCCGTCCTGCCCCGGCGCGACTATGCTGGTTCGCCGTGAGTAGACGCGGGAAGATCGTCTGCACCCTTGGCCCTGCAACTAACTCCGACGAGCTGATTCTGGCGCTGGTAGAGGCCGGAATGCACGTCGCTCGAATGAACTTCAGTCATGGCGATTACGCCGATCACAAGGCCGCCTACGACCGGGTACGGGCCGCTTCCGACGCCACCGGCCGCGCGGTCGGTGTGCTCGCGGACCTTCAGGGCCCGAAGATCAGGCTGGGGCGCTTCGCCAATGGGCCCACCTTCTGGGCCGACGGCGAGACGGTACGGATCACCGTCGATGACTGCGAAGGCACCCACGACCGGGTGTCGACCACCTACAAAAGGCTGGCCAAGGACGCCGTCGTCGGCGACCGGGTTCTGGTCGACGACGGCAAGGTTGGGCTGGTGGTCGATGCCATCGAGGGCGACGACGTGATCTGCTCCGTCGTCGAGGGCGGCCCGGTCAGCAACAACAAGGGCATGTCGCTGCCCGGAATGAACGTTTCCGCACCGGCCTTGTCGGACAAGGACATTGAGGATCTCACCTTCGCGTTGGACCTGGGTGTCGACCTGGTCGCGCTGTCCTTCGTGCGGTCGCCGTCCGACGTTGAGCTGGTGCACGAGGTGATGGATCGGATCGGGCGGCGGGTCCCGGTGATCGCGAAGCTGGAGAAGCCGGAGGCCATCGACAACCTCGAAGCGATCGTGCTGGCCTTCGACGCCATCATGGTCGCACGCGGCGACCTAGGCGTCGAGCTGCCGCTGGAAGAGGTCCCACTGGTCCAGAAGCGGGCCATCCAGATGGCCCGGGAGAACGCCAAACCCGTCATCGTGGCGACCCAGATGCTTGACTCGATGATCGAGAACTCGCGGCCGACTCGAGCCGAGGCCTCCGACGTCGCCAACGCCGTGCTGGACGGCGCCGACGCGCTGATGCTGTCGGGAGAAACCTCGGTGGGGAAGTTTCCGCTGGTCGCCGTCCGGACCATGTCGCGAATCGTGTGCGCGGTCGAGGAGAACTCCACCGCCGCCCCGCCGTTGACGCATGTGCCGCGCACCAAGCGAGGAGTCATTTCGTATGCCGCCCGTGACATCGGCGAGCGGCTCGACGCCAAGGCGCTGGTCGCCTTCACCCAATCCGGTGACACCGTGAAGCGGCTGGCGCGCCTGCACACCCCGCTGCCGCTGCTCGCCTTCACCGCCTGGCCGGAGGTGCGCAGCCAGCTTGCCATGACCTGGGGCACCGAGACGTTCATCGTGCCGACATTGAAGTCCACCGACGAGATGATCCGCCAGGCCGACAAGTCGCTGCTCGAGCTCGGCCGCTACAAGCGCGGCGACCTGGTGGTGATCGTCGCCGGCGCGCCGCCTGGCACAGTAGGGTCGACCAACCTGATCCACGTGCACCGGATCGGGGAGGACGACCTCTAACGCTTGAAGGAGAGCCCGTGGCGGCCGGCTGTGAGTCTCAACCGCCGAATTCCGATTTCGACGAACTGCTGGCGGTCCTCGACCTCAACCGCGTCGCCGACGATCTGTTCATCGGATCACATCCCAGCAAGAACCCGATGCGGACCTTCGGGGGCCAGCTCATGGCGCAGTCGTTCGTCGCGAGCAGCCGCACGCTGATCCGGGACGACCTGCCGCCCAGCGCGCTGTCAGTGCACTTCATCAACGGCGGCGACACCGCCAAGGACATCGAATTCCACGTGGTGCCGTTGCGGGATGAGCGTCGCTTCGCCAACCGGCGCGTCGACGCGGTGCAAGACGGCCTGCTGCTGTCCTCGGCGATGATCTCTTACATGTCCGGCGGCCGCGGACTCGAACACGCCGTTGATCCGCCGCAGGTGCCGGAGCCCCACACGCAGCCGTCCATCGGCGAGCTGTTGCGCGGATACGAGGAGACCGTCCCGCACTTCGTCAACGCCCTGCAGCCGATCGAATGGCGCTACACCAATGACCCGGCGTGGGTGATGCGCGACAAGGGCGGGCGGCTTCCCCATAACAGGGTCTGGGTCAAGGCGCTGGGCGCGATGCCCGACGACCCGGTGCTGCACACCGCGATCATGGTCTACTCCTCGGACACCACGGTGCTGGACTCCGTCATCACTACCCACGGGCTGTCATGGGGCTTCGACCGCATCTTCGCCGCGTCCGCGAACCATTCCGTGTGGTTTCACCGCCAGGTCAACTTCGACGACTGGGTGTTGTATTCGACGTCGTCCCCGGCAGCAGCGGATTCGCGCGGGTTGGGCACCGGCCATTTCTTTGATCGCTCCGGGCAACTCATCGCGACGGTGGTGCAAGAGGGCGTGCTGAAATACTTTCCACCCTCGCGCCGATAGACAGCACAGGATACCTATTGGACATGCGTCCGATTTCGGCTTAAAACGGCCGTGATCAGGCGTAATCTCGTAACAGCCGGGTATTCGATGGGAGAAGCGGCAGGCGTGCCGCCCAGCTGAAGGTCAGCGCATCGGGAGGTGAGAGTGAACGGGCTGCCGGTTGACGTCGCGGCCAAGCCGCGCGCGCGGGAGCGCGTTGTCGTCCATGTTGATTCGCTTGCAGCCCGCTGGATCGGGGCGTTGGCCCTGTTCTTCGCGGCAGGATGGCTGGCCGTTGTCCTTGCCCGGCACCACCACAACCCGGCGTGGCACTATGCCGACCGGCTGGGCTGGTCGCTGGCGATCCTGGGTGCGGTGGCGTTCATCGCTCGCGGCATCTTCCTGGGCCGTCCCGTGACGGCCATGCTCGCCACCGCCTCCGCGCTTTTCGTGTTGGCCGGCCTGGGCGCTCATGTGTTGTCCTTCGACGAGCTTGGTAATTTGCTCATCGTCGGCTCCGGGTTGGTGTTGATGTGGCCGACGTCGTCGCATCCGCGCCCCGAGGACCTGCCCCGGATTTGGTCGTTGATCGATGCCACCGGCGACGATCCGCTGGCGCCGTTCGCCATGCAGACCGGCAAGTGTTACCACTTCACCGCGGACGGCAGCGCCGCGCTGGCGTATCGCACGCGGATGGGGTTTGCCGTCGTCGGCGGGGACCCCATCGGTGACGAGGGAAAATTCCCAGAGTTGGTCGCCGACTTCGCCGCTGTGTGTCATGCCCGCGGCTGGCGAATCGCGGTGGTCGGTTGCAGCGAGAAGCGACTCGAGCTGTGGAGCGACCCGGCGGTCATCGGGCGGTCGTTGCGGGCGATACCGATCGGCCGCGACGTCGTCGTCGACGTGTCCAGCTTCGACATGGTGGGACGCAAGTTCCGCAACCTGCGTCAGGCGGTGAAGCGCACGCACAATTGCGGCATCACGACCGAGATCGTGACCGAGCAGAAGCTCAACGACAAGCAACACGCCGAGCTGGCCGACGTGGTGCGCGCGTCTCCCAGCGGCGCCCATACCGACCGCGGCTTCTACATGAACCTCGACGGCGTGCTGCAGGGCCGGTTTCCCGGGATACAGCTGATCATCGCCAGGGACGCCGCGGGGCGGGTGCAGGGCTTCCATCGGTACGCGACGGCCGGCCATGGCAGCGATATCACCCTGGACGTCCCGTGGCGTCGGCGCGGGGCCCCCAACGGGATCGACGAACGGCTCAGCGTCGACATGATCATGGCCGCCAAACAGACTGGTGCGCAGCGGGTTTCGCTATCCTTCGCCGCGTTCCCGGAGATCTTCGAGGACAAGAATCGCGGTCGGCTGCAGCGCGTCTTCTACCGGTTGATCCACGTCCTCAACCCGCTGATCGCACTCGAGTCGCTGTACCGATACGTGCGCAAGTTCCGCGCGTTGGACGCCCGGCGCTACGCGCTGATATCGATGACCCAGCTGATCCCATTGGTTTTCGTGTTGTTGACGCTGGAGTTCATGCCGCGCCGGCGACACCTCTGAGCCGAACTACTCGGCATCCAGCCACCACGTCCCGGCTGCTTCTTCCCGACTTGGCCGCCGCATACCGGCGACGCGCCTGTTCCGAACCTTACGATGCACGGTATGTCAATATGATAATTGATGTGCAGCAATGGTATTCATAAATTGTTGTATGTCAACATAAATATGGTTACTGCGTGTGCCAGAATGACGAAATGGCGAAGGTCAAGACGAAGGAGCGGCAGCGTGGCCGCCCGAAGGTTTCGGACAGCCTGCCCGTTGATGCGATCCTCGCCGTCGCCCTCAAGCAGTTCGCGACGTTGGGTTACGAAGGTGCTTCGCTAAGGACGATCAACCGTGAGCTCGGAGTCAGTCACAACCTCATCTATCAGCGGTTCGGCACCAAGGAAGACCTGTGGCGGGCCGCGGTCGACTATGGGTTTGGTGGCCTGGTGAACGAGTTGCAGGCTGTATTCGACCCCACTATCAGCGAACCCCTCGAGCAGCTGCGCCTCGCGATCCGGCAGTTCCTTATCTACTCGGCCGCCCACCCCGAACTTCTCGCGCTGATGAACAACGAAGGCCGCCAGGACACCGAGCGGCTGCGATACATCTTTACGACCTACACCGAGCCGTCACAGGTGCAGGTAGTTCGGCTGCTCGACCATCTCGCCGAGGAAGGCGTAATCCGGCGAATCTCCCACCGTAGCCTCTTCTTCCTGGTGACCCATGGTGGCGCCGCGCCGTTCAGCCTCGTGCCGTTGGCGAAGCTGCTCGACCCCACATCTCCGAACGACCCGGCCGCCATCGAGGAGCAGGCCAACATCGTGTCCACCGTGCTCATTGAGGGCCTGCGCGTTTCTTCCGCGCCGTAGTCTCAGTCGTTAGGTGGCGTCGCATCGGGCGGCCGATCGATCCGCACTTCGCGACAGCGAATCCCTTTGGGCAAGTGGTGAGTAGCCACCACCACGGTCCGCTCCGAGGACATCAGGCCGGCGTTCGGTTCGAGCAGATCGCAGAGGACCCGCTCGGCATCGACCGCGTCGAGGTGCTCGGTGGGCTCGTCGAGCAGCACGATCCGGGCGGGCGAAATCAGCGCCCGGGCCAGCAGCAGTCGTCTGCGCTGGCCGGCGGAGAGCGCTTGCGCGCCACCGGTCAACACCGTTGACAGGCCTTCGGGCAGGCTGGCGAGCCACCGGCTGAGGCCGACCGCATCCACGGCGGCCGTCAGTTCGTCATCGGAGCAGTCCCCGCGGGCGACCAGCAGGTTGTCCCGGACGGTGGTATCGAAGATGTGTGCGTCCTCGGCGAAAAAGCTGACGGTGCTGTGTAATTCGTCTTCGTCGAAGTGGCTCAGTTCGGTCCCGTCCAGCAGTACTCGCCCGTCCAGTGGCGGCATCAATCCGGCGAGCGTCATCAACATCGTCGTCTTGCCTGAACCGCTGGCGCCGGTGACTGCCAGCCGGGCACCCTGCGATAGGTCAAGCTCCACCCGGGTCGCGCGGGCCCCATCCGCGTGACCCGAACGGGCATCGATAGATAACCGGCAGGCGCCGGCGGGGACCGGCTTGCCGGACTCGTTCGGACGGTCGGGCGGAGCCAGGTCGAGCAGGCGACGCGCGGCGATCCGCGATCGCGTCAGCTGCACCGCGGCGGCCGGTATCGGCGTCATCGCCTCGAAAGCGGAGAGCGGTAACAACATCAGGACGGCCAGCGTGGTGGGTGCAACCGCGTGTGCCAATCCGATCCCGGCCACGACCGCGCCCAGCACACTGGCCCCGATCGCCGCGGTGGGCACTGCCTCGGCGATGGCGGCCGGTCTGGCGGCGGCGTCGAGGGCGTCGGCCCAAGCGTGTTGGCGGCTTTGCGATTCGGCGATGAGGCCGGGCAGTGCGCCGGCGACGCGAAGCTCCGGCGCGTGGTCGAGGGCGACCATCGCCGCCGCGTCCCGCTCGGAATGATGTTGCCGCGCAACCTCTTCCTGCATAGCCGCGGCCCTGCCGGCAAGCCGGGGCGCGACAACTCCGGCGAGCAACAGACAGATCGCCAGCACCGTGGCGGCCGGTGGCGAAATGGTGGCGACGACCGCCGTCGCCGCCACCGCCAGTACCGCCGCGACGCCAATCGGTACCAGGGCACGCACCAGCACGTTCGCCAGTTCGTCGACGTCAGCGCCCACTCGTGCCACCAGCTCACCGCTGCGCAGCCGCACGGCAGCCGCCGCCGGACCGTGGGCCAGTCGGCGATAGAGCTGGACACGCGAGGTGCCGGCCGCACGCAGCGCGGTGTCGTGGGTGGCCAGCCGCTCGCAGTAGTGCAGCACGCCCCGCGAAATCGCAAACGTGCGGACCGCGACGACCGCCACGGACAGGTCCAGGACGGGCGGCATCTGCCAGGCGCGCGTGATCAGCCACGCCGAAACGCCGGCCAGCGCCAGCGCGCTGCCCAACGACAACACCCCCAGGGCGATGGCGGCCAGGATCCGCGGTAGCCGCGGGCGCAGCAGGGTGAAGGCGGCCAACAGCGGATCAGACCGGGACATAACGCACTCCGCTGGCGGCGGTCACTTCGACGACCCGGTCACCGATTGCGACGACGGGCTCACGGTGGCCGACGACGACTACGGTCGCGCCGGCGCGTGCGCGCTCGACGATGGCCCGCAGAACTCGTTCCTCGGTGTGCGCGTCGAGGTGCGCGGTCGGCTCGTCGAGCAGCAGCACATCGGCCGCGGATCCCAACGCACGGGCAAGGCCCAGTCGTTGCCGCTGTCCCAGTGACAAGCCGACGCCGCCACGCCCGAGCCGGGTATCCATGCCGTCGGGCAACTCGGCGAGCACCTCATCGAAACCGGACGCGCCGCAGGCCGTTTCAAGATTTGTCAAATGGCCGAGCAGGACCAGGTTGTCGTAAACGGTGCCCGGGAGCAGCACCGGGCGCTGCGGCAGCCAGGACAACTGTTGCCACCAGCCGGCCTGGTCGAGCTCGGTGACGTCGATTCCCGCGACGGTGACTCGGCCCGATGACGGGATGGTGATCCCGGCGATCGCCTGCAGCGCGGTGCTCTTGCCGGCGCCGTTGCGTCCGGTCAACACCGTCACCCGACCGGGTTCGATCACCGCGTTGAGGTCGCATGGTGCGCAACCATCTCGGCCTACCACGCCGAGCTTTTCCAGGCGGATCTCCGCGCCGCGCGCGGCCACCGTTTGGTTTCTCGCCGCTGCAGCGGCCGGTTCGCCGATGAGGGCGAACGCCTTGTCGGCCGCGGTCCTACCGTCTTGAGCGGCATGGAATTCCACGCCGATCCGACGCAGCGGCCAGTAGACATCCGGCGCCAGCAGCAGCACCGTCAGGCCGGTGGTCAGGGTCATCTCACCGAACACCAGGCGAAGACCGATACCGACCGCGATCAGCGCCACGCCCAGCGTGGCCAGCAATTCAAGCACCAGCGCCGACAGGAATGCGATCCGCAGCGTCGACATCGCCGAACGCCGATGGGCGGCAGCGAGTTCGGCGATCCTGTGTTCCGGACCCCGGCCCCGTCCCAGCGCCCGCAGCGTGGGGATACCGGCGATCAGATCCAGCAACCGCGCCTGCAGGGTCGTCATGGCGGCCAGCGCGGCCGCCGATCGGTCGGCCGTCGCCAACCCGATCAGCACCATGAAAACCGGTATCAGCGGCAGGGTGATCACCACGATCATCGTCGATTTGAGGTCGTACATCGCGATCACGGCAACGGTCGCCGGGGTGAGAATCGCGGCGAGCAGCAATGTGGGCAGGTACCCGGTGAAGTAGGGACGCAGGCCGTCGAGGCCGCGGGTGACCACCACCGCGGCGGCATCGCGCCGTGAGGCGAGTTCACGGGGCTGGCGGGCCGTCACCGCCGCCAGCACCTGACCGTTGAGATCGGCGATGACCGCGCTGGCCCCCCGTTGACCCAGGCGCGCCTGAAGCCAGTGCGTGATCGTGCGGACAACCCACAGCGCCAACAGGATTGAGAGGGGCCCTGCCCAGGTGCGCGGGCTACGCGCCGGGCCGTCGCCGACGATCCGCGCGACGATGCTCGCCAGCACAATCGCGGAGCCGATCGCACAGCCGGAGATCACGACTCCGCAGCCCACCGTGGCGACCAGATAGCGCCGCAATGGGGCCGACGCCCGCCAAAGTCGCGGGTCCAGGGGTGCCCGCGTTGCCGAGTCCTTTGCGCTCAGGACGGACGCCTCGACAGGCCGATGGGTGCCGGTATCCTTTCGGCCGAGATCCGTTGCCGGAAAACCCAATACGACCACGCCTGGTAGACCATCGTCAGCGGGGCCATGATCGCCGTCACCCAGGTCATGATCTTAAGGGTGTACGGGGTCGACGAGGCGTTGTAGATGGTCACGCTCAATTGTGGGTTGAGCGTCGAGGGGACCAGGTTCGGATAAAGCGAGCCGAAAAGCAGGACCACAACGGCCGCCACCACCAAGGCAGTGCACGCGAATGCCCAGCCGTCGGACGCGCGGCGCCACACCAACAGCACCGCCGCCAGCTGCGCGACCACCGCGACACCCAGAACGAGCCAGGTCCAGTCCTTGCCGTGCGCGAGTTGCGTCCAAAGCCCAAAGACCGCAACCAATCCCGTCGCCGGAAGCGAGAGCCACACCGCGAATCGGTGGGCGTCGTCGTGCACCGACTCGGAGGTCTTCAAGGCGACGAACACAGCGCCGTAGAACAGAAACAGCCCGGCGGTGGCCAAGCCACCCAGCAGGGTGTAGACGTTGAGCACATCACCGATCGAGAGGTGCACGTGACCGTTGGCTTCGACTGGGAGTCCGCGAACCAGCACGGCGAATGCCACACCCCAGAGCACCCCGGGCAACCACGATCCGGCCGCGATACCGAAATCGGCCCATGCTCGCCACTTCGGGTCATCGATCTTTCCGCGCCATTCGATCGACACGACGCGCAGGATCATGCCGAACAGGATCGCCAGCAGCGGCAGATACAACGTGGAGAACACGGTGGCATACCACCCGGGAAATGCGGCGAACATCGCTGCGCCGCCGACAATCAGCCACACCTCGTTGCCGTCCCAGACCGGCCCGATGGTGTTCAGCGCCGTGCGGCGGCGCGCATCCGGGTCACCGGTGCCGACGTGGGCGAACGGCTCCATCAACATGCCGACGCCGAAGTCGAAGCCCTCCAGGACGAAGAACATCAGAAACAGCATCCCGAGGATGCCGAACCACAACTCTTGCAGTCCCACCGGTCAGCTCCTTCCGGGTCCGGGGGCCAAGGTCTCAGTACGCCTCAATAGGCAAACGACAGCGGCGCCACCTCGTCATCGCTGGGTGCTTTGGGCGGAGCCGGTTCGGCGTCGTGTTCCAGTGGCCCTTCGACGATGTAGCGCTTGAGCAGAAAGAACCAAATGACCGCAAGTACTGCGTACACCAAGGTGTACGTCACCAGAGAGGTGATGACGATGCCTGGCGGGTGGTTTGAGACGGCTTCGTGAACGGTGAATCGGACCTGCTGATCGCCGGTCGGGTTGGGGACGACGATCCAGGGCTGACGGCCCATCTCGGTGAACACCCACCCGGCGCTGTTCGCCAGGAACGGTGTGGGAATGGTCAGCAGCGCCAGCCACGAGTACCACCGTTGATTGGGGGTCCGGCCGCCGCGGGTGAGCCACAGCGTAAGCAGCGCGAACAGCACCGGAATCGCAAGCAATCCGATCATCATGC
>Ga0318568_10001586_pt1 | contig 10082 bp, 9 predicted proteins | sample GRESIP088b5f21_FD_203690 | JGI IMG/M metagenome (GOLD analysis project Ga0318568, IMG submission 203690) | Tropical soil microbial communities from Luquillo Experimental Forest, Puerto Rico - GRE.SIPMG.088b5f21 | ecosystem: Environmental > Terrestrial > Soil > Tropical forest > Bulk soil...
GTGCAGCGCCACCAGCCGCTCGAGCTCCTCCGCCAGGTACGCACCGTGCTCGGGCGCGCCGCGTGAGAAAGCGTTCCGCGCCGGATCATGCGTGTGCGGCAAGTGGTCGACTCCGGGCAGCAGGACCGATGACCAGGTCTTGCGGTTCGGCGGGATGCCGCCCACCGAAATACCGCCGAAGCCGACGCCGTGATAAGCGCGCTCCCGGCCGATCAGTCGCGTGCGCGTGCCTTCACCGCGCAAGCGATGGAACGCGATGGCGATCTTGAGGGCGGTGTCGACCGCCTCGGAGCCGGAGTTGGTGAAGAAGGCATGATCGAGCCCGCGCGGGGCGATCTTTACCAGCTCGTTCGCGAGCTGGAACGCGGCCGGATGTGCCATCTGGAACGTCGGCGCGAAATCGAGCGTCTCGAGCTGGCCGGCAACCGCCTGAGTGATCTCGCGCCGTCCGTGGCCGGCGTTGACGCACCAGAGCCCCGCGACGCCATCGAGGATCTGCCGGCCATCGATCGTCCAGTAGTGCATGCCGCTCGCCCGCGCCAGCAGCCGGGGCTGTGCCTTGAACTGCCGGTTGGCGGTGAAGGGCAGCCACAGCGCTTCGAGATCGGAGCGCGTGAGCGGGGCAACGGACGCAGCGGTGTTGGACATGGCAGACGCTCGGGCAGAGGAGGGGCGGGCGCGGAATGATAAATAAAGTGGACAAATACGGCCAGCACGGCGATATTTCGGCCGTCATCGTTCAACATCTTAAACACCTATGACCATCGATGTCGGCGCGCGCCTGCGCAGCGTGCGCACCACCTTCGGACTGTCGCAGCGGGAGCTCGCGCGGCGCGCGGGCGTCACCAACGGCCTGATCTCGCTCATCGAGCAGAATCGCGTGAGCCCTTCGGTGAGCTCATTGAAGAAGGTGCTGGACGGGGTGCCGATGTCGCTCGCGGAGTTCTTCACCCTCGACCTGAGCGATGCGCCACAGGCCTTCTTCGGCGCCGATGAGCTGGTAGAGCTCGGCAATACCGAGGTGTCGCTGCGCGTGGTCGCCGCCCAGCGGCCGGGGCGGCAGCTCACCGTACTCCACGAGCGCTATGCGGCCGGAGCTGCCACCGGCGAGGAGATGCTGCCGCATCGCGGTGAGGAAGCGGGCGTGGTGATCCGCGGGCGCATCGAGCTCACCGTGGGCGGCGCGGCGCGCGTGCTCGCTCCCGGTGAGGCTTATTATTTCGCCAGTCAGCTCCCACACCGCTTCCGCAACGTCGGACGGGAGCCGTGTGAGATCATCAGTGCCTGCACCCCAGCGACCTTCTGATAGAGAGGCCTCGGCAGTCATGAGCGCAGCAGTTGAACCGGTTTCCTGGCACGAGCGCGCACGCCGGCTCGAGTTCCGTACCCAGGCCTTCATCGACGGCCGCTACCTCGATGCGGCCTCCGGTGCGACCTTCGATTGCGTCAACCCCGCGAGCGGGAAGCTGCTCGCGCGCGTCGCGGCCGGCGACACCGAGGACATCGACCGCGCCGTCACCTCGGCGCGCGCCGCTTTCCGCAAGGGCAGCTGGGCGGACCTCGCCCCAGCCAAGCGCAAGAAGGTGCTGCTGCGCTTTGCGGAACTGATCCGCGAACGCGGCGAGGAGCTCGCGCTCCTCGAGACGCTCGACATGGGTAAGCCCATCAACGACAGCCTGAGGATCGATATCCCGGCCGCGGCGCGCTGCGTCCAGTGGTACGCGGAAGCGATCGACAAGGTGTATGACCAGGTGGCGCCCACCGGACCCGCCGCGCTCGCACTCATCACCCGCGAGCCGCTCGGGGTGGTCGGCGCGATCGTGCCGTGGAACTACCCGCTGCTCATGGCGGCGTGGAAGTTCGCGCCGGTGCTCGCCGCGGGCAACTCGCTGGTGCTGAAACCTTCGGAGAAATCCCCGCTCACCGCCCTCAAGGTCGCGGAGCTGGCGGTCCAGGCGGGCATCCCGGAGGGCGTGCTGAACGTGGTCCCGGGGCTCGGGCAGACGGCCGGCAAGGCACTGGCGCTGCACATGGACGTCGACTGCATCGCCTTCACCGGCTCGACCGCGACCGGACGCCAGATCATGCAGTACGCCGGCCAGTCGAACCTCAAGCGCGTCTCGCTCGAGTGCGGCGGCAAGTCCCCCAACATCGTGCTGGCGGACTACCCCGATCTCGATCGCGCGGCGACCGCCGCCGCGGCCGCCATTTTCTCCAACATGGGCGAGATGTGCTCGGCGGGCTCGCGGCTGCTGCTGCAGGAAGACATCAAGGAGGCGGTGCTCGAGAAAGTGCAGGCGCTGGCGCGTGCCCTGCCGCCGGGCGATCCGCTCGATCCAGCGACCCGCCTCGGCGCGATCGTCGATGAGACGCAGATGAAGCGCGTGCTCGGTTACATCGACGCCGGGCGCGGCGACGGCGCCAGCATCCGTGTCGGCGGCCGGCGCGTGCGCGAGGACAGCGGCGGCTATTTCGTCGAGCCGACCGTGTTCGAGGGGGTGCGGCCGGCGATGAGCATCGCGCGCGAGGAGATCTTCGGCCCGGTGTTGTCCGCGATCACCTTCCGCACCGTGGACGAAGCGATCGAGATCGCGAACGATGTGATCTACGGTCTCGCCGCGGCCGTGTGGACCCGTGATGTCACGACCGCGCACCGCGTGGCGCGCGCCCTGCGCGCCGGCACGGTGTACGTCAACTGCTACGACGCCGACGACATCACCGTGCCGTTCGGCGGATTCAAGCAGTCGGGCATCGGTCGGGACAAGTCGCTGCACGCGCTCGAGAAATACACCGAGCTGAAGACCACGTGGATCGATCTGTCGTAAGCCGGCGGGGCTAGCGCGAAACACGCCAGCCCCGTCCGGCTCGTGAGTGCCGCGCACTTCAATTTCCTCGCCACCGCGCCCCGCGGCTTCGCCGAGCTGCTGGCGCGCGAGCTCAGCGCCTGCGGAGCGCACGGCGTGCGCGAGCGCTCGCTGGACGTCGCCTTCTCCGGCACGCTCGAATGCGGCTATCGGGCCTGCCTGTGGTCGCGCACCGCCAACCGCGTCTATCTCGAGCTTGCCACCTTCCAGGCGCACGACGCGCGCGAATTTCATGCCGCGGTGTGCGAGCTCGACTGGAGTGCGCAGCTCGCCCCGGGCGCGACACTCGCCTGCGATTTCAGCGGCCGGCATCCTGCGATCACCCACACGCATTTCGGCGCGCTGAAGCTCAAGGACGGGATCGTCGATGCGCTGCGCGCCGCCACCGGGGTCCGCCCGGATGTGGCACGCGAGCGGCCCGATGTGCGCGTGCACGCCCACGCCCACGGCACCCACATCACCCTTTCCCTCGACCTCGCCGCCGAGAGCCTGCACCGCCGCGGCTATCGTGGCGCGGCCGGCGAGGCACCGCTGAAGGAGAATGTCGCCGCGGGGGTGCTGCTGCGCGCGGGCTGGCAGCAGCTCGCGCCCGGCGCGAGGTTCCTCGATCCGCTGTGCGGCTCGGGCACGCTGTGCATCGAAGCGGCCCTGATCGCCACCGATCGCGCGCCGGGACTCACGCGCGATTATTTCGGATTTCTCAAATGGCGTGGCCACGACGCCGCGCTGTGGGCGCGGCTGTGTGCAGAGGCGCAGGCGCGGGCGCACGCGGGCGATCAAACGTCCGTGCGTGTGTACGGCCGCGATCGCGAGCCGCATGCCATCGAGCGCGCGCGTGCCAACGCGGCGCGCGCAGGTGTAACGCACGTCGCGCACTTCGAGACCGGCCTGCTCGCTGCGGCTGTGCCCCCGGGCGGCACGTCGGCCGATGCCGCCGGGCTCCTGTGCACCAATCCCCCCTACGGCGAGCGGCTCACCGATCGCGATGCGGCACGCAGCGTGCACCGGGAGCTGGGGGCGGTGCTGCGCGAGCGCTTCCGCGGCTGGAACGCCGCGGTGCTCACCGTCCCCGAACTCGGCATGGAGCTCGGGCTGCGGGCCTATCGCACTCATACGGTGTGGAACGGCGCGCTCGAGTGCCGGCTGCTGCGCATCCGCGTGGAGGCGCGCAGCGAGCGCGAGCCGGGCACGCTCGGTCGCGGGGTCGCTCACCTGAAAGACACCGCCGGCGCACGCATGTTCGCCAACCGGCTCGCCAAGAACCTCAAGCGTCTGCGTCCCTGGGCGGAGCGCGAGGGCATCTCCTGCTACCGGCTCTACGATGCGGACATGCCCGAGTACGCCTTCGCCCTCGACCGGTACGGCGTGATCGAGCCGGAGCAGAGCTGGCTGTACGTGCAGGAATACGCGGCGCCGGCCGAGATCGAGCGCGAGAGCGTACGGCGCCGGCGCGGTGAGGTGTTGGCGAGCCTGCCGGAGGTGACGGGCGTCCCGCCCGAACGCACCCGTGTGCGCACCCGGCGGCGCACGCGGCGCGGCGAGCAGTACCAGAAGCTCGCGCAGCAGGCGCACTTCCACACCGTGCTCGAAGATGGCTTGCGGCTGCGCGTGAATTTCGACGACTACCTGGACACGGGCCTGTTCCTCGATCAGCGCCTGACGCGCGCGAGGCTGCGCGCGGCGGCGCAGGGCGGCCGGTTCCTCAACCTGTTCGCCTACACCGGCACGGCGACGGTGTACGCCGCCGCGGGTGGCGCGTGCAGCACCACCAGCGTCGATCTCTCGGCAACCTACCTTGCCTGGGCGCAGGAGAACCTCGCGGGCAACCGCCTCGCCGGGGCCGCGCACCGCTTCGTACAGGCGGACTGCCGGTTGTGGCTGGAGCAGGCGGCGCGCGATGCGCTGCGCTTCGAGCTGATCTTTCTCGCTCCGCCGACCTTCTCGAACTCCAAGCGCATGGAGGGGGTGCTCGATGTGGCGCGCGATCATGTGGCCCTGATCGATGCCTGCGCGCGGCTGCTCGCGCCGGCGGGGCTGCTGCTGTTCTCGACGAATGCGCAGCGCTTCCGGCTCGACCCGCAGCTGAGCGAGCGCTACGTCATCGGGGATGTGTCGGCCGCGACGCTGCCTGTGGACTTTGCGCGCAACCCGCGCATTCACCGCTGCTACGAGCTGCGGCCTCGTGGGGTGGGCTCTAGTACGCGGTGATTTCCATGCCGGTCGCCGGCGTCACCGCCGTGCCGGCGGGCCCGGCAAATTCGAGCGGCACCGACACATCGCTCTCGCCGCCGTTGCGCCACACCGCGAAGTGCAGATGCGGCCCGCTGCTGAAGCCGGTGTTGCCGGAATCGGCGATGTATTCGCCGACCATCACGTGCTGTCCGATGCGTACGCGGATCGAGTCCCAGTGCAGATGGCCGTACACCGCTATGGTGCCGTCGTCGTGCAGGATCTCGATGAGGTTGGCCTGGTCGGCCATCACCGCCCCGGTGCCGCCACGGAACGAATCGTGGCGCACGTTGATGACGGTGCCTCCGCGCGCCGCGTACACCGCGCTGCCATCGGGCAAGGCGAAGTCGATGGCATAGAGGCTGTCGGGCGTCGTGTGCGTGAAATGGTCCGGGTAGGCCTGTGACACGCGATTGGTGGTGCCGACGGTGAAGGGAACCCGGTAGGGCCGTGGGGGATGGTGCGTCGCCTGCGGCGAGCCCAGCGCGGCCAGCATCTCGAACTGCAGCTGCGAGCGCGCGCTCTCGCGCGCCTCGACGAGCACCTGCCTGGTCCGCGGCTCGAGCGTCGCCGGATAGCTGGCGCCGCGTGGCACCTCGGTCAGATCCGATTGCGTGATCGCGATGCGTAGCGTGATGACGCACAGGCAGTCGTTGACGGCGGTGAGGCGCAGGATGCCGCCGACATCGCTGCGCTCTATTCCGACGCGCATGGTGTCCGGAGTGTGCGCCACGGTGAGTGCGTCGCCCGCCGCCCGATCGGGGCTCGTGCCCCGGTCCGTGAACACCCACTGGCCGCTCGCATCGCGATAGGCGTGTACGCTCTGCGCCGAGGGCGCACCGAGCGGAAGCGCCAGCAGCAGTAACGCCGCGATGCCTACTCGCTGCGCGATCCGCATGGCGCCGCTGCGAGGCGCGGCGCGCTCACGAGCCGCAGGCGGCCACCATCGCCTGCCGGGCGTGCTCGCGCATCGCATCCGCCTCGTCGTCGGAGTAGTAGACGCGATTGCCGCCGTCGTCGCGTTTATAGAGGCGCGCCGCCTCGCGCATGTGGAAGTACTGATTGCGGGCGTTCTCGCAGGCGAGCTGCTGCTTGTGCTGCTGCGTCGTCTTGTTCTTGTCCTCGAGCGCCTGCTGGCGGCTGCGCTGCGCATCGTCGGCCTTGAGCAGCTCCTGCTCGCGCGCGAGCCGCGCGACCTCCGCCGGATCCGGCTCATCGACGTGCAGTGTCGTCTTCGGCGCGCTCTTGGTACCACCGCGGTCGGAGAAGACCACGTGCCCGTCGGCATCGACGGACTTGTAGACCTGCTGTGCCGTGAGCGGGGTCGCGGCGCAGCCGAGCACGAGCAGCGCCACGAGCGTGGCGCCGCGCGCGCGGGATCCGTGTGCCGCGGGCGAAATCCTCATTGGAAGCCTCCGCGAGAAAGCTTACGTGCCGTAGGTAGGAGCACCGGTGATGCTCGTCACGGAAAGCCCGCAGTGCGCGCAGGCCGTGACCGGAGTCCGCCGCGCCCGCGTTATGTCAGCGCGCGGCGCCGGTGATGCGCTTTACAGCCCCGATGTGCTCGGGTAGCGTCCGGCCATCCGGGAGAGCACATGATCGAGAGGCAAGCCGCACGCACCGCACCTGTGGTGGCGGTAGTCGGAGCCACGGGGGCAGTGGGCGTCGAGCTGTTGCGCTGCCTCGAGCAACGGCGCTTTGCGCTGGCGCAGCTGCGGCTGTTCGCCTCCGCGCGCTCCGCCGGCAAGCAGCTGCTTTTTCGCGGCGAGCCGCTCACGGTGCGCGAGCTGAGCGAGGCCAGCTTCGCAGGCGTCGACATCGCTTTGTTCTCCGCCGGTACCGCGACTTCGCGGCGCTTCGCCCCGCTCGCGGTGCAGGCGGGCGCGACGGTCATCGACAACTCCTCGGCCTTCCGCATGGATGCGGCGGTGCCGCTGGTCGTGCCGGAGATCAACCCGCAGACCCTGCGCAACCACCGCGGCATCATCGCCAACCCCAATTGTTGCGCCATCATCTCCATCACGCCGCTCTGGCCCGTGCACCGCGCCAACCGCATCGTGCGGCTGCAGCTCGCGACCTATCAGGCCGCCTCCGGCGCGGGCGCCGCGGCGATGGAGGAGCTGCGCGAGTCGACGCGTGCCTATCTCGAAGGGCGCGAGTACACCCCACTCGTGCTGCCGCACCCGTACGCGTTCAATCTCTTCAGCCACAACACCCGCATCGATCCGCGGACCGGCTACAACGACGAAGAGACCAAGGTCATGCAGGAGACGCGCAAGATCTTCGGCGATCCCGAGCTGCGAGTCTCCGCGACCTGCGTGCGCGTGCCGGTGCTGCGCGCGCACTCGGTGGCGATCACCTTCGAATGCGAGCGGCCGATTACCGCGGCCGAAGCGCGCGAGCTGCTGAGCGGTGCGCCGGGCGTGCGGCTGGTCGATGATCCCGAGCGCAACTATTTTCCCATGCCACAGGATGCCTCCGGGCAGGACGCGATTCTCGTCGGCCGCATCCGCCAGGATCTGAGCGATCCTACGGGCCGCTCGGTGTCGCTGTTCGTCGCCGGGGACCAGCTGCTGAAGGGCGCGGCGCTCAACGCGGTGCAGATCGCAGAGCAACTGCAAGCATGAGACTCACCTCGGCAAGGAGCCGCGCGGCGGCAACGCAATTGCTTGAAAATATTCCGGCACCACGACTCGCGTATGTGGCGATGCTGCCGTGACTTCGTCGAGGAAACCCTGCAGCGCTTCGCGCGCGACGCGTTGCGAGGCGCCGTAAGGCAGCAGGAAGTTATCCCAGTGCGTGGGCAACACGAGTAGGGGATTACCGAGAGCCCGCATCAGGCGGCCAGAATAGTCATAGTTCTCGCGGCGCGATGCATTCGCGCCTACCAGCGCGACGTCAGGCCGCAAACCGTCGAGTTCGCGCTCGATGTAGTTCATGCCGCCGAAGGCGAGGATCTCGTGTCCCCCTATGCGGATCAGGTAGGCGAGAGTGCCGCCTTCTGGGTGCATCTGCTGCAGAGTCAGCGGCGCTTTCATACCGGGCGGTGCACTTTGCGAACTAAAGTAGTGCTTGTGGTCGATGGGACTGTGTAGGCTCGGAACGACGCGCAGCGAAAAGCCGTTGAACTGGTAGTCTTCGCCGCCGCGGACCGTGATGAGCTGCCGGTCGGCGACGCCATACGCGCGCAGTATGTTCGCAGTGCTCTCGCTGCCGATCACGGTCCCGCCGGTGCGCTCGGCGATGTAGGGCACATCGAAGATGTGGTCGTAGTGCGCGTGTGTGACGAGCACGAAGTCCGCACGGTGAATGTGTGCATCGATCGTGGCACGGTCAGGCTCCGGACGATCGTCCCATCCGTAAGCCGGGCGCACATCGCCCGCGGGCAGCGGCGCAGCGCCGGGGGGTGCCGGCGCGCGCATACGCGACAGGTACGGATCGACGAGGATGACCGTGTTCCCATCGCTCACTTGCCAGCCGGCGTTGCCGAGCCAGGTAAGAGTCACGTGTGCTGGTGACGCTGCCGGCGCCGGCGCGTTTTCCCCTGTGGACCACACGCTGCCCACGCCGAGACTCACGGCGAGCAACAACACGAGCATCTGTCTGTTCATGGTCGTCTCCCGGCAGCCTCCGCGCTCGGCGTTACGATGCTCTTCTCCAGGTCGATGCGCACGAATCTAGCAGAAGCTACGCCGGACACGAGAGCAATCTCCCCAGTTAGCACGCCTACAACTCAACCGCATGTCTGAGGGTGTTACTGCATAGCACGGCAAGGGAGCCCTTGCGCGCCGCCACCCATCCGGGCGGTACCGCAAGTCCCACCGCTCACCGACACTCCGTTCGTACTTCGAGCGGAGTCATGCAATGAGCCAATCTCCTCTGTCATCTCAGCTGGACGCCGAGCGCACGGCGATCCTCGAGCACGCCGCAGCCAGCGTGCTCGCCGTCGAGTCGCAGCGCGTGCGACAGTCGGCATTCGTGTGGCGGGGCGGGCTGCTCGTGACCGCAGCCGAGCCGCTCGAAGGCGCCGACTCGGTGCGCGTCCTGCAGGACGGCAACTCGAATGAAGCCGAGGTGCTCGCCGCCGATCTGCGCACCGACATCGCGGTGCTGCGCTTCCCCGGTACGCCCGCGCCCGCTCTCGCAGCCGCGGCGGCCGCGCCGCGCGTGGGACAAACCATCGTCGCCCTCGGGCGCCTCGCTCAGGATCTGAGTGCGAGCTGGGGGTCGGTGCAGCTGAGCGGCGGCCCGTGGAGCACACGGCGCGGCGGCACGCTCTCGCGCCGGCTCGTGTTCGAGCTGCGCCTGGCACACTGCGCGGAAGGCGGTCCGGTGCTGGATCTCGATGGCCGCGCCGTCGCCATGGCAGTGCGAGGGCCGGCGAACCAGGTGCTCGGCATCCCCATCGACGCGGTCGAAGCAGCCGTAAGCGATGTGGCCGCTCACGGGCACATTCCGCGCGGCTATCTCGGGGTGCGCGTCGTTCCGCTCGCGCTCGGCTTGCAGGCGCGGCACCGCCTCAATGCCGGACACGCGGTACTGATCGTCGCCGATGTTGCCCAGGCATCGCCGGCTCTGGCGGCGGGGCTCGATATCGGCGACCTGCTGCTCGCGATCGATGGCGATGCGGTGCAGACGCCGGATCGCCTGCTCGGGCGCATCCACGGCAAGCGTCCGGGCGAGACGTTGCGTCTCACGCGCCGGCGGGGCACGACGGTCGATGAGGTGAACGTCACGCTCGGATCGCGGCCTCCGGCCTGACGACGGCCGATTCAAGCGTGCCCGGCCCTTGATTTGCCCGCGCGCTCACCCTAGACACGGGTCGTGGACATCATCGTGGCCGCCTTTCAGCCCGAGGTGCGCGCTGCGCTGCACAGTCGACTCGAAGCGGGCGGGCTCGGCGTGGCCTTCGAGATCGATTCTCCCGCCGGCCTCGCGCGCGTGCCGGCGGAATTCACCGCGCCTCTGGTGATGACCGGGATGAGCTGG
>Ga0318568_10001587_pt1 | contig 10079 bp, 7 predicted proteins | sample GRESIP088b5f21_FD_203690 | JGI IMG/M metagenome (GOLD analysis project Ga0318568, IMG submission 203690) | Tropical soil microbial communities from Luquillo Experimental Forest, Puerto Rico - GRE.SIPMG.088b5f21 | ecosystem: Environmental > Terrestrial > Soil > Tropical forest > Bulk soil...
TTTTTGAGAAAACTCCTATAAATCAACTTTTTATAAAACAACTTTACAAAACAGAAACTACTTGTGATTATAATCAATTGACTATCTTTGATTTATAACCGGACAGTAGTGATGCCAACTAGTATCTACGAATGCCAACTAATTGTATAATTAGGATTATATATTGATTAAAATAATAGAGCGTTTAAAATCTTAATCTTAAGCGATTATTATAGCTCTTTAGTAATTTAAACACAAAATACTTATAGATGAAAGTAAAAACCATTTCTACAATTGCTGCTATTTCTTTTTTGGGCTCATTACAATTGATGGCTCGAGAAACATTAGCCGAGGCTACCAAAGGTAAATTTTTGATGGGAGTAGCTGTCAATATGCAACAAGTTAAGGGTGTTAATCCTGTCGAATCAAGGTTGATTGCAAAAGAATTCAGTGCTGTAGTTGCTGAAAATTGCATGAAACCACAACCGATCGAACCAGAAGAAAACAAATTCGTATGGGACGATGCAGATAAATTCGTTGATTTTGGAGAAAATAACAAACAGGTTGTTACGGGTCATTGTCTTATCTGGCACTCTCAGATTGGCAGATGGATGTTCGTTGATGCAGAGGGAAAAGATGTAGCTCCGGAGGTTTTGAAAGAACGGATGCGCAAGCATATTTTTGCAGTTGTTGGTCGTTATAAAGGTCGCGTAAAGGGTTGGGATGTTGTTAATGAGGCTTTTGAAGATAATGGATCATACCGAAATAGTAAATTCTATAAAATTTTGGGTAAAGATTTCATAAAATATGCATTCCAGTTTGCTCACGAAGCCGATCCCAATGCAGAACTGTACTATAACGATTATAATGTAGAAACGCCTTCTAAATGCGATGCTATAGTGAAGTTGGTTAAGGAGCTTAAGGCTGATGGTTGTAGAATTGACGCTGTTGGTTCGCAATCGCATATGCATATGACCACTCCTACGCTAGATGCTACCGAAACCAGTTTCAAAAAACTAAAAGCAGCTGGAGTACATATCCTAATCACAGAATGGGATATTTCCATACTTCCCAGTCCGTATGATGGGGCAAATGTTTCTGCCAGCTTTGCATATTCAAAAGAAATGGATCCGTATCGCGAAGGTGTTCCAACTGATGTGCAGCAAAAATGGAATAAACGTATGCTGGATATGTTTGAGTTATTTCTTAAATATAACGATGTGGTTGATCGTGTTACAGTTTGGGGGCTGACTGATAAAGGTACGTGGTTAAACGGTTTCCCAATTCGAGGAAGAAAGGATTATCCTGTACTTTTTGACCGGGACAATAAACGCAAGTCGGTAGTTGATGAGATGATTAAATTAGCAATGAAATATAAGGCGAAAAAATGAAGAAGGCGAAATATTTAGTGGAAAATGATTTTATGGCTGATCCGGCTGTTCACGTTTTTGATGGGAAATTGTATATTTATCCTTCCCATGACCGTGAGTCAGGTATTCCCGAGAATGATAATGGCGATCATTTTGACATGAATGACTATCACGTTTTCTCTACTTCTGATATTGAGAATGAGCCATTGACCGATCATGGCGTAGTTTTGAAAGTCAGTGATATTCCCTGGGCAGGACGCCAGTTATGGGATTGTGATGTGGCATGCAAGAATGACAAGTACTATATGTATTATCCTTTGAAGGATCAAAATGATATTTTTCGTTTAGGAGTAGCTATATCCGATAGTCCGGCCGGTCCATTTATTCCTCAGCCTGATCCGATTAAAGGTAGCTACAGTATTGATCCGGCTATTTTTGAAGATACTGACGGAACTCATTATATGTATTTTGGAGGATTGTGGGGTGGTCAGTTACAGCGTTACAAAGACAACAAAGCCCTTGAAAGTGCCTATTTGCCTTCAGGAGATGAAGTGGCTTTGCCTTCCCGGATTGTTCGTTTATCTGATGACATGCTTGGTTTCGCTGAAGAACCTCGTCCTGTAGTTATACTCAATCAAGATGGCACTCCAATGAAAGCCGGCCAAACAGAGAGCCGCTTTTTTGAAGCATCGTGGGTACACATTTATAATGGGAAATATTATTTCACTTATTCTACAGGTGATACGCACATGTTGTGCTATGCTATCGGAGATAATCCTTACGGACCATTTACGTATCAGGGAGTGATTCTCACTCCGGTAGTGGGTTGGACTACTCATCACGCCATTGCTGAGTTTAAAGGTAAATGGTATTTATTTCATCATGACAGTGTTCCTTCGGGTGGGAGAACCTGGTTGCGAAGCCTGAAGGTGGTTGAGCTGGAATATAATCCGGATGGAACAATTATAACCATTGAAGGGGGAGGAGAGTAGGCTATTAATAGTTCAACTCTTAAATATATCGGGATGTTTGTTCTACCTTCATTCCAGATTTTATTATCTGAAAGTTGTTTTTTTTAATATAAATTGTATGAAATATTTTTCACTACTTATTTTCTCGTTGATGTTTATGAATGGTTATTGCCAAGACTATTCAGCCTGTTATAAAGATCTAAACTATGCAGGTGATACAACGGTTGCCCACCGCTTGGATATTTATATACCTAAAACAGTAAAAGCCAAATGTCCGGCCATTGTTCTTCTGTATGGAAGTGCATGGTTTTCAAATAAATCGAAAGGTGCAGATATGAATACGTTGGGACAGGCACTGCTTGATGCCGGTTATGCCGTTATTACGCCTAACCATCGTGCAAGCTGGGAGGCTAAATTTCCGGCACAGATTAATGATATTAAGGCTGTTATTAGGTTTGTTAGGGGAACAGCTTCGAAATATGGGATTGATACCACTTTTATCGGGATAACTGGAAGTTCTTCGGGTGGAAATATGGCTGCAATGGCTGGGACAACCAGAAATGTAAAAAAGCATACACTTGGCAGTGTCACTGTTGATTTGGAAGGTAAACTTGGCGCTTATACATCACACAGTGGTTCGGTTGACGCAGTTGTTGACTGGTTTGGACCGACAAATATGCTGGTAATGGATTCATGCGGAGGCACCGATTTTATTCACAACGATGTCAATTCGCCTGCATCACAATATATTGGTGGTGCAATTCAAAGCAATAAAGAAAAGACTTTATTAGCTAGCCCTATAACTTATATTGATGCAAACGATCCGCCATTCCTCATCTTTCATGGAGATGCCGACAGAGTGGTTCCTCATTGCCAAAGTGAAATTTTATATAAAATGCTACAAAAAGCAAAAGTGCCTAGTCAATTTTATCTGATACCGGGTGGTCAGCATGGCCCGGGTGTGCATGTTGAGCCTTACATTAAAATGATGGTTAATTTTTTCAATACTCAAAAAAGCAAACAGCTCTAATGAAAACATTCCCCAATACCATTGCCCTATTGGTTTCGGTTTTCTTGTGTTATTCAGGAACGATTGTGGGTCTAAACCAAACGAAACCAACTAATAAGAAAAATAAAGAGGTCCAGACTGTTAGAACTCCGAGGAATCTTTTTGTTGAAGCCGGATATAAACAAGAAGATATAGACCGGAAAGTTGAAAAGGCATACTTTGATCTTTTTGAAGGACCTAACCGTATTTATTTTCAGGTAGGAGACTCTATGGGGTATGTGTCAGATCTGAAGAATCATGATGCACGTACCGAAGGTCTTTCTTATGGGATGATGGTTGCAGTTCAGCTGAATAAAAAGGATGTTTTTGACCGTATTTGGAGATGGTCGAAAAAATACATGCAACATCAGGATGGCCCGAGAGAAGGCTATTTTGCATGGAGTTTCAATCCGCAGACTATGAAGCGAAATTCGGAAGGATCTGCTTCAGATGGTGAACTTTATTATATCACAAGCCTTTTGTTTGCTTCCAATCGTTGGGGAAACAATGGCGGCATTAATTATTACGCCGAAGCCCGCCGGATTTTAGATAATATGTGGAAAAAAGATGGTACCGGTAATATTTATAATTTAATAAATGTGGAGCATAAACAAATCTGTTTTGTGCCGGAAGGAAAAGCTTATAATTGGACTGATCCGTCTTATCATCTTCCAGCATTTTATGAAGTTTGGGCTGAATATGCCAAGGACGGTCACGAAGATTTTTACAAAGCTTGTGCCGATACTTCCAGAGCATTTTTACATAGGGCGTGTCATCCGGTAACCGGATTGAATGCCGATTATACCAAATTCAGTGGTAAGCCTCTCGATTTTGGAAGAATGCCTTCTGTTTTCCGGTATGATTCGTGGAGGGTACCAATGAACATTGCCATGGATTATGCATGGTATGGCAAGGATAAAGCATGGCAGGAAGACTATGCTAAACATATTCAGGGTTTTATGTGCTTACAGGGCATAGATACCTTTGTGGATCAATACAATCTTGACGGCATCACACCCCAAAGTATTTTACAGGCAGGTGGATTTCAAAAGCTTAGACATTCAATTGGCTTGATTGGAACAACCGCATCTACAACTATGATAGTGAATGGAGATAATAAAATGGGCTTTATTCGGGCTTTATGGAATGAAAAGTTAGAGCCTTATAATGATACATATTTTGATCCTTATTATGATGGGTTGTTGTACTTATTCAGTCTGATGCATTTGAGCGGCAAATATCAAATTATCCGCCCCTCGTAGTTGTTCGGAATATTTTTGTCTTATATTTAAATCTATACACATTTAATTAATTAAAAATCAGTATGAAACGGATAATTGCTTTCTTTCTTATTCTTTCTGCATTTTGTTCCCATTCTTATTCTCAAAATACTGTGTCACCAGCAGCCATTGGTTTTGACCTTGTTCGCGATGATGTGGCTCATGGTAAGGTTGAAGTTGTGACTTACAAGTCGAAAACTGTGGGTACAGAGCGAAACGTTCGCATATATACGCCTCCGGGATATTCAAAAGATAAAAAATATCCGGTTCTTTATTTGTTGCATGGCATTGGTGGCGATGAAAATGAATGGTTTAATGAAGGTCAGCCTCAGGTGATTCTTGACAATTTATATGCAGAAAAGAAGATAGAACCTATGATAGTGGTTTTGCCTAATGGGCGTGCATTGAAAGATGATCGTGCTGTAGGCAATATTTATAGCGCTGAGAAGGTACAGGGTTTTGCTGTTTTTGAAAAAGATTTATTAAATGATTTGATTCCATTTATTGAAAAAAAATATTCCGCATTAAAAGATCGTGAAAATCGTGCGATTGCAGGATTATCGATGGGTGGTGGTCAGTCGCTGAATTTTGGATTGGGCAACCTCGATAAGTTTGCCTGGGTTGGTGGTTTTTCTTCTGCTCCTAACACGAAAATGCCGACGGACTTACTGCCTAATCCCGAACTGGCGAAGCAAAAACTGAAGTTGCTTTGGATTTCATGTGGCGATAAAGATGGATTGATTACCAATAGTAAACGTACATATGATTATTTGTTAAAATTCAGTGTTCCTCATATTTATTATGTCGACCATGGATATCATGATTTTAAGGTATGGAAGAATAGTTTGTACATGTTTACTCAACTGCTGTTTAAGCCGGTTGATGTGTCAACATTTGATAAAATAAGTAATGTAGGACGTTCTGCTGAAACAAATATCAGATCGGCAAAATATCCTCAGATATTACCTGATGGCCGTGCTGTTTTCAGCATAAAAGCTCCCGAGGCTCAGAAAATACAACTTGATTTGGGAAAAAAATATGATTTAGTGAAGAGTGGAGAAGGAGTATGGACAGTAACCACCGATTCGTTAAGCGAGGGCATTCACTATTATTCTTTGATTATTGACGGTGTAGCTGTTGCTGATCCTGCGAGTGAATCTTTTTATGGAATGAGTCGGATGGCTAGTTGCATTGAAGTTCCATTTAAAGGAGATCGCTATTATGAAGTACGAAATATACCCCATGGCGATATTCGTGTGAAACGTTATTATTCCAACGTTTTGAACTCATGGCGTACTTTTTACATGTACACGCCTCCCGGTTACGATGAAAATACTACAGAAAAATACCCGGTACTCTATATTCAGCATGGAGGTGGCGAAGATCAACGCGGTTGGGCTACTCAAGGGAAAACAGATTTAATTCTCGACAATCTGATTGCTGAAAAGAAAGCTGTTCCTATGCTAGTGGTGATGGCGGATGGAAATTTGCCGATAAATTCATTTGGTGAAGAAGCATTAAAGGTTTTTGAAAAGGAATTGAAGATGAGTGTAATTCCGTTTGTAGAAAAAAATTATCGGGTTAAAGCAGACGCAGGAAATCGTGCTCTTGCCGGACTGTCAATGGGTGGACTTCAGACACTTTATGCAGGTATAAAGAATACTGATATGTTTGCATATTTAGGTGTTTTTAGCTCCGGCTGGTTTGCCAATCAGAACGAACTTACTGATGGTCAGTATGAATTTATGAAAAATAATTCAGAAAAGATCAACGCTAATTTGAAACAATTTTGGATTTCTCAAGGAGGAAAAGAGGATATTGCATGGAAAAATTGTCAGGTGATGGTTTCAAAATTCGACGAAATGAAAATCAAATACACATATAGCGAGTATCCTGGTGGACATACATGGCCAGTTTGGAGAAACAATCTGTATAACTTTTCTCAATTGTTGTTTAGATAGTGTCTTTGAGTTAATTAATTCTGTGAGGTGGCTATAAATAACAAAAAGCCTTAATCCTAAATAAATACTGTATTTGTAAGTTCTATTTCAATGAAAAAATCACTCTTATTCGCCATAATACTTTTTTTCTCTTTTGGTGTCAGTGCACAACAATTCCCTTTTCAGAATTCAAGTTTAAGTCCGGAAGAGAGGGTCAATGATTTGTTGCCTCGTCTTACTTTAAAAGAAAAAGCAGCATTGATGCAAAATAATTCACCGGCCATTCCACGGCTGGGAATTAAAGCGTATGAGTGGTGGAATGAAGCCTTACACGGTGTGGGTCGATCGGGACTTGCTACTGTTTTTCCTCAAGCTATCGGTATGTCAGCTTCGTTTAATGATGCCTTGTTGTTCGATGTTTTTACGGCAGTATCCGATGAGGCCAGAGCAAAGTCAAATAAAGACAGTGAACAGGGAGGTTTGAAACGTTATCAGGGATTAACCTACTGGACTCCTAATGTGAATATATTTCGCGATCCTCGTTGGGGACGTGGACAAGAGACCTATGGCGAGGATCCATTTCTTACCAGCCGCATGGGAGTTGCAGTGGTGAAAGGATTACAAGGAACTGTTGATGGTGGATATGATAAATTGCATGCTTGTGCCAAACATTTCGCGGTTCACTCAGGTCCTGAGTGGAACAGGCACTCTTTCAATGTCGAGAATATTAACCCTCGCGATTTATGGGAAACTTACCTGCCTGCTTTCAAGGATTTAGTTCAGAAAGCTAATGTAAAGGAGGTTATGTGTGCCTATAATAGTTTTGAAGGGGAACCTTGTTGTGGCAGTAATCGTTTGTTGACACAAATACTTCGCGATCAGTGGGGCTACAAGGGTTTGGTTGTTTCCGATTGTTGGGCAATTTCTGATTTTTATCGAGAAAATGCACATGCCAGTCATGCGGATGCTACCCATGCTGTGGCAAGTGCTGTGATGAACGGTACCGATCTGGAGTGTGGAAGTGATTTTGGAAATTTACTCTACGCGGTGGCAGCAGGACTGGTTGAAGAAAGTCGCATTGATGTATCATTGAGAAGGTTGCTAAAAGCCCGTTTCGAGTTGGGGGAAATGAACGATAAACCTGTCTGGCCCATTCCATTTTCGGTAGTTAATAGTACGAAACATCAGGATCTTGCATTGCAAATGGCTGAGGAAAGCATGGTGCTTTTGCAAAATAAGAATAATATTTTGCCATTGAATAAGAAATTGAAAGTGGCTCTGATGGGACCAAATGCAAACGATTCGGTGATGCAATGGGGTAACTACAATGGATTTCCGGCACATACTGTTACATTGTTGGAAGCTATGCGTAAAATTCTTCCGACATCACGGTTTATATATGAGCAAGGATGCGACCGTACTACTGAAGAAGCCATTAACAGTCTTTTTCGTGAATGCAGTATGGATGGGAAGAAAGGTTTTGTGGCTCAATACTGGAATAATAACAATTCTGAAGGTACGCCTGTAGCTACAGATGTTTTGGGCACTCCATTCCAACTAACTACCGCAGGTGCTACAGCTTTTGCTGCCGGAGTTAATATCCACGATTTCTCAGCTCGTTATAAAACAGTTTTTACTCCAAGTAAATCGGGCGATGTTTCGTTTCGTTTCCAAACCAGAGGTAGGGCAACTTTGTCTGTCAATGGCGAAGTAGTAGTTAAGAGAATATTTGCATCCTCTCCAACGAATGTATATCAGTTTAAAGTTGAGGCCGGAAAATCGTACAATTTAGAGATTAATTTTTCACAAGGCAATGCAGAGGCTGCGTTGAATTTCGATTTTGGAAACCTAGTTCCTGTCAATCTAAATGCAAGTATTGCCAAAGTGCTGGATGCTGATGTAGTTGTGTTTGCCGGAGGTATAGCACCTTCGCTCGAAGGTGAAGAAATGCCAGTAGCCGTTCCTGGCTTCAAAGGAGGAGACCGCACCGATATTGAACTTCCTGCCATTCAACGACGAATGCTACAGGCTTTGAAAGAAGCCGGAAAAAAAGTGATATTTGTGAATTACTCAGGATCGGCCATCGGGTTGGTCCCAGAAACACAATCCAGTGATGCTATTTTACAGGCCTGGTATCCCGGCCAAGCTGGTGGCACTGCCATCGCTAATATTTTGTTTGGTAACTATAATCCTTCCGGTCGGCTTCCCATTACATTTTACAAGAATGTTGATCAATTGCCCGGTTTCGAGGATTATTCCATGAAAGAACGCACTTATAGGTACATGACTCAAGCTCCTTTGTTTCCATTTGGGTATGGGTTGAGTTATACTACTTTCTCAATAGCTAATGCACAGCTCAGCAAAACAGTTATCAATACCAACGAATCTGTAGACTTAACAGTTCCTGTGACAAATACAGGAAAGCAAAACGGCGCTGAAATAATTCAGGTTTATATACGAAAAGTGAATGATGTCGATGGTCCAATCAAAACATTACGAGGATTTCAACGCGTGGAAATTGAAGCTGGAAAAACGAAACAAGTAAGTATTACGCTTTCACCGTCAGCATTTGAATTTTTCGATTGGAGTCAACGGAAAATGATGGTTTCAGCGGGTGAGTATGAGGTTTTGTATGGAAATAGTTCTGATGTTAAATATCTAAAAACGAAAACGATAAGAATTCAGTAACAAGATAAAGTGCGCCTTAATTGTATTGAAACAAATATGGATGCTACTTTTTGAATGATTAAATTGAAAATATTCTGATGAATTATATAAAATAAAGCTCAAGTCTAACTATCCTCAGATAAATGTCAAATTGTAAATTAGTACTAATCACCTTGAATTAAAATGAATATGCAAAAATCACTTTCAACTTTGATCCTTTTGCTACTATTTGTACTCCCAATCAAATCACAGGAAGTCAGCAACACTGTTTTTTTATTTCCTGAGTATCATAAAGGAAAAGTGTATTTTAAGAATCATGCGGTTATAGATGGTGTTTTGAATTACGAGACTATAACTCAACAAATGCTTTTTAAACAAAATGATAATATTCTGTCTCTAGGCCTTCCAGAGACTACAGACTCTATAGTGATTTCAGGTTTTGTATTTGTCCACTACCAAAAAAAAGAGTTTTTTAGAAAAGTATTACTTGAAAAAGGAGCAATTTACTTGCAATATAAATCAAAGAAATTTTCGTCAGCTCACGAAGTTGGTTTTGGTGGATTTTCTGAAGTCTCAAATGCAAGATCAATCAGCAATGTTACATCCCTTAATGGTGGATTAAGTTTTAGTCCAAGTCAATTGACGTCAAGGGAACAATTTAAATCTACTACTGATAGTTTATTTTGGATTAAGAAGAGCAATGAATTTTTTCCAGTAAACTCTATAAAACAAGTTCGAAAGGTCTTCCCGAGAAATATAAATTGATTCAAAATTATATTCTAGATAATAAATCTAACTTCAATTCCTTTGAAGATGTAAAGAAA
>Ga0318568_10001593_pt1 | contig 10059 bp, 7 predicted proteins | sample GRESIP088b5f21_FD_203690 | JGI IMG/M metagenome (GOLD analysis project Ga0318568, IMG submission 203690) | Tropical soil microbial communities from Luquillo Experimental Forest, Puerto Rico - GRE.SIPMG.088b5f21 | ecosystem: Environmental > Terrestrial > Soil > Tropical forest > Bulk soil...
GAAGCGGAAATCGTCCGGCGGCCCGAGCGTCGACAGCGGCGCGTAGTAGCCCGTCACCTGATAGCCCCAGGAGCCCGAGAACGGGTGGTGCATCACGGGCAGCAGCTCGATGTGGGAGAACCCCAGGTCCTTCACGTACGGGACGAGCTGCTCGGCGAGCCCGCGCCACCCGAGGCCCTTGCGCCACGACGGCGCGTGCACCTCATAGATCGACAGCGGCCGCTCGAGCGGCTCCTGCTGCCGCCGCTGCTCGAGCCACTCGTCGTCGCCCCACTCGTAGTGCGACCGAAACACGATCGAGGCAGTGCTCGGCGGCACCTCCGCTTCGAACGCGAGCGGGTCGGCCCTCTCGTGGCCGTCGAGGTGGTACTTGTAGCGCTGGCCGACCGCTGCGCTCTCGACGACGCCTTCCCAGATGCCGGTCTCCTGGACGGGTCGCAGCGGCGACGCGGCCGGGTCCCAGCCGTTGAAGTCGCCGACGACGCTCACATAGCGCGCGTTCGGCGCCCACACCGCGAAGCGCACGCCGTTCTCGACCGGGTGAGCGCCCAGCTTCTCGTACAGCTGCTCGTGACGCCCCGCGCGCGCGAGCCAGATGTCGAGCTCGCCGAACGCGCTGGTGCTCGCTGCGCGCTGCGTCGTCACACCGGCACCTCCTCGGCGAGCATGCGCACGATCCCCGCCACGGGGATGGCGATCCACTCGGGCCGGTTGTTCATCTCGTACCGGAGCTCGTACACCGCCTTCTCGAGCTCGAACACCGCGAGCAGCCGCTCGAACGACGACCCGGACGGCACGAGCGTCGGGTCGACGGTCTCGCGGTACCCGGCCAGGAACTCGCTGCGCGCGTGCTCCTCGAAGCCGGCGGGCGGGTCGACGCCGCGCAGGAGCGGCAGCGCGGACGCCGCGTAGGCAAACGACCGCAGCATGCCCGCTACGTCGCGCAGCGGGCTGCGCTTGCGGCGGCGCTCCGGCAGCGAGCGAGCGGGCTCGCCTTCGAAGTCGATGATCACCCAGTCGTTGTTGGCCCACAGCGTCTGACCGAGATGGAAGTCGCCGTGGTGGCGGATGACGCGCCCGCGGCCGCCGACGTTCGTCAGCATCCGGAGCCGCTCGCGCACCTCTTCGCCGCGGCCGCGGATCGGGCCGAGCTCGTCGACCGAGTCCGGGATGTCGAGGAACACCTGCTCGATCTCCTCGTCCACGCTCGCCGTCAGCAGCCCGACCGACTCGACCGACGTCTCCTCGGGGCAGAAGTTCGGGTCGCTCGTGTCGGAGCCGAGCACCGTGTGCATGCGGCCGGTCACCTCGCCGAGCCGGCGGAGCCGCGCGACGAAGCCCTCCGGCTCGCGCGCGAGGCTGTCGAGCGCGAGCTCCCAGCCGTCCTGCCCGTTCGCGACGAAGCGCTGCAGGATGCCGAGCGTCGTGTCCATCGGCGGGCCGCCGTACGCGTACCAGCCCGCAAGCTGCGCGATGTTCTCGAAGCCGTGCTGCGTCAGGAAGCGCAGCATCTCGAGCTCGGGGTTGATGCCTGCCTCGAGCCGGCGGAAGACCTTCAGGATCAGCTCCTCGTCGAAGACGATCGACGTGTTCGACTGCTCGCCGCTGATCGGGCGCGCCTCGCGCAGCTCCTGACCGACGGCGGCCATGCCCTCGATCGTCCCGAACTCGACGACCCCCTCGCCCGCCGGGAGGTTGCGGCCGGTGCGCAGCATGTGCACGAGCTCGCGGACGCTGCGCGGGTCGGCGAGCGCGTCGAAGCCGCCGTCGTCGACGACGAGCTGGTACGTCTCGTGCGTCCCGGTGTCGAAGCCGATCTCGACGATCTGCACCTCGATCCGCGGGTCCTCGTCGCGCAGGACGGCACAGTCGATCACGCGCGCGTGAATCGCGTCGCGCGTCTTCGACCCGAACCATCGCTGGCTCGTCACGAACTCGATGAGCGCCTGCTCCTCCGTCACCCTTGCTCATCTTTCCGCAACTGGAACCAGAAGAACCCTCGCGGCCCCAATGTCAGCAAATAGGGAAGTTCTCCGATCCGCGGGAACCGCGTCCGGCCGAACATCTCCTCCGGGATCAGGCCCTCCCAGCGCGAAAGGTCGAGCTCGACGGCCTGCGCGGAACGGGCGAGATTGTGCACACACAGGATGATGTCGTCCTCGTAGGTCCGGATGTGGGCGAAGATCCGCGGGTTCTCGGGCCGCAGCGCCTCGTACGTGCCGAGGCCGAAGACCGGATGCTGCTTGCGCAGCGCGATCAGCCGGCGCAGCCAGCGCAGCAGCGAGTTGGGCTGGCGCAGCTGAGCCTCGACGTTGACGGCCTGGTAGCCGTAGACCGGGTCCATCTGCGGCGGCAGGTACAGGCGCGCGAAGTCGGCACGCGAGAACCCGCCGTTCCGGTCCGATGTCCACTGCATCGGCGTTCTCACGCCGTCGCGGTCGCCGAGATAGATGTTGTCGCCCATGCCGATCTCGTCGCCGTAGTAGAGAACCGGTGATCCGGGCAGCGAGAACAGGATCGCGTGCATCAGCTCGATCTCGGGGCGGCCGTTGTCGAGCAGCGGCGCCAGCCGCCGGCGGATGCCGAGGTTCAGCTTCATCCGCGGGTCCTTCGCGTACTCCTCGTACATGTAGTCGCGCTCGTCGTCGGTGACCATCTCGAGCGTGAGCTCGTCGTGGTTGCGCAGGAAGAGCCCCCACTGTGCGTTGTCGGGGATCTCCGGCGTGCGCTCGAGGATCTCGATCATCGGCAGCGCCTCCTCTCGGCGCACGCCCATGAACATGCGCGGCATCACCGGGAAGTGGAACGCCATCTGGCACTCGTCGCCGTCGCCGAAGTACTGCACGACGTCGTCCGGCCACTGGTTCGCCTCCGCGAGCAGGACGCGGTCCTGGTAGCGCGCGTCCACCTCGGCGCGCACCCTCTTCAGGAACTCGTGCGTCTCGTCCAGGTTCTCGCCGTTCGTGCCGTCGCGCTCGTAGAGGTACGGCACGGCGTCGAGCCGGAAGCCGTCGAGCCCGAGATCGAGCCAGAAGCGCAGGACGTTCAGCATCTGCTCCTGCACCTCGGGGTTGTCGTAGTTCAGGTCGGGCTGGTGGCTGAAGAAGCGGTGCCAGTAGTACTGCCCGCGCGCGGGGTCCCACGTCCAGTTCGACGGCTCCGTGTCGAGGAAGATGATGCGCGCCTCGCTCCAGCGCGTGTCGTCGTCGCCCCAGACGTAGAAGTCGCCGTACGGCCCGGTCGGGTCGCTGCGGCTCGCCTGGAACCACGGATGGTCGCTCGACGTGTGGTTCATCACCAGGTCGGCGATCACGCGCATGCCGCGCTGGTGCGCCTGGTCGACGAACAGCCGGAAGTCCTCGACGGTGCCGTAGTCCGGGTGGATCGAGTAGAAGTCGGCGATGTCGTAGCCGCCGTCGCGCAGCGGGCTCGGGTAGAAGGGCAGCAGCCAGATGCAGTCGACGCCGATCTCCTGGAGGTAGTCGAGCTTCTCGGTCAGCCCCCGGAAGTCGCCGGAGCCGTCGTCGTTGCCGTCGAAGAAGCCGCGCAGGTGGATCTCGTAGAAGACCGCGGTCTTGAACCACGTCGGGTTGCGCTCGAACCAGTGCCCGCCGTCGCTCACAGCGCGCTCCTGATCAGGTCGGCGGCCTCGTCGAGCTCGGCGCGCTCGCGCACGCGGTAGTCGGGCGGGAAGCGCAGGCCGAAGCCGTCGCCGGCGAAGCGCGGGAGCACGTGCAGGTGGACGTGGAACACGTCCTGGCCGGCGGCCTCTCCGTCGGCGAGATGCAGGTTGACGCCCTCGGACCGGATCGGGCTGCGGCGGATCGCGGCGGCGACGGCCATCGATGCGCGGAAGACGTGCGCGCCGTCCTCGGGGTCGAGCTCCCCGAGGTATGCCGCGTGCCGCCGCGGAACGACGAGCGTGTGGCCGCGCGTGACGGGCCGGATGTCCATGAACGCGACGACGTGCGCGTCCTCGTAGACCCGCGACGACTCGACCTCGCCGGCGACGATGCCGCAGAACAGGCAGTCGCTCACGCGCTCACCTTAAGCAGATGGCTCTTGCCGGGGCCGAGGCGCACGTAGTTGCGGCCCGCGCGCCACGTGAACGTCTGCTCGCCGAGCACGTCCGTCACCTCGAAGGCCGGCGGGTAGCCGAACGCGACGGGGATGACGCACACGCCCTCCTGCTCGGCGAACGGGTCGATGTTGACGACGCACAGGACGTCGTCCTTCGCATACGCCACGAGGTTGTCGTTCTCCGACTCGAGCCAGCGCAGGTTCTCGATCCGCTGCAGCGCCGGCTCGGCACGGCGCAGCTCGTTCAGACGCTGCACGAGCGGCAGCAGCGGCCCGTCGAGCGCACGCCGCCGCACCTCGTACTTCTCGGAGTCGAGGTACTCCTCCGAACCGGGCCGCACCGGAACGTTCTCGAACGACTCGAAGCCGGAGTAGATCCCGTACGACGGCAACAACGTCGCCGCCAGCACGAGCCGCGCCTCGAACGCCGGCGGCCCGCCCTGCTGCAGGTACTCGTGCAGGATGTCCGGCGTGTTGACGAACGCGTTCGGCCGGTAGAACGGCGCCCACGCGAGCAGCTCGTCCATGTACTCGTGCAGCTCAACCTTCGTGTTCTTCCACGTGAAGTACGTGTAGCTCTGTGCGAAGCCGAGCTTCGCGAGCGTCGTCATCATCGCGGGCCGTGTGAACGCCTCGGCGAGGAAGACGACGTCGGCATGGTCGCGCCGCACCTCGGCGATCAGCCACTCCCAGAACGGGGCCGGCTTCGTGTGCGGGTTGTCGACGCGGAAGACGCGGACGCCGCGCTCGACCCAGCCGAGCACGACCTCGAGCAGCGCCTGCCAGAGACCCTGCCAGTCCTCCGACTCGAAGTTGACGTTGTAGATGTCCTGGTACCGCTTCGGCGGGTTCTCGGCGTACTTCAGCGTCCCGTCCGGGCGCCGGTTGAACCACTCCGGGTGCTCCTTCAGCCACGGGTGGTCGGGCGAGCACTGGATCGCGAAGTCGAGCGCGACCTCGACACCCGCCTCGCGCCCTGCGGCGACCATCGCGTCGAAGTCCTCCCACGTGCCGAGCTCCGGGTGCAGCGCATCGTGGCCGCCCTCCGCCGAGCCGATCGCCCACGGCGACCCGACGTCCCCCGGCTCCGCCTCGACGGCGTTGTTGCGCCCCTTGCGGTTGGTCTCGCCGATCGGGTGCACCGGCGGCAGGTAGACGACGTCGAAGCCGAGGTCGGCGAGCTTCGGCAGCATCTCGGTGACGCCGTTGAACCCGCCCCACGAGCGCGGGAAGAGCTCGTACCACGCGCCGAACCGCGCGAGCTCGCGATCGACGTTGACGCAGAGCGCCGACGCGATGACCTCGCCGTGCCGGTCGTCGGCCTGCGCCGACAGCCCGTCCTCCACCGTCAGCTTCTTGCGCCCGAGCAGCTGCGCGCCCTCGGCGAGCTCGCCGGCCAGATCGACCTGCCCGCTCTCGAGCTTCCGCCGCACCTCGTTCTGCCACGTCGCGATCCGGTCGGCCCAGGCGGCGATCGCGAACTCCCACAGCCCGGGCCGGTCGACGCCGAACGTGCCGTGCCAGCGGTCGTTGCCGAGCAGCGTCAGCGGCTCCTCGCGCCACCGCGCGTCGCCGGGGCCGCGCACGCGGATCGCCGCGCCGAGGGTGTCGTGGCCGTCCTTGAAGATCGTCGCGTAGACGTCGACGGCGTCGCCGACCGTGCGCTTCGCGGGGTAGCGCCCGCAGTCGACGAGCGGCTCGACCAGCTGGATCTGGATGCGGGCGGCGGGATCGATGAAGTCGAGGATGGGCACTGCGGTGTCAGGTTCTCAGCCGTAGGGTGGCTCTAAACGCATGGAGCTCGAACGCTCAGCCGGAATCCTGCTGCATCCGACGTCCCTCCCGAATGGGGTACTGGACGAGCACGCCTATCGCTTCGTCGACTGGCTCGCCGCCGCGGGACAGCGCTGGTGGCAGGTCCTGCCGCTCGGGCCGCCCGACGACGTCGGCTCTCCCTACATGTCGCCGTCCGCCTTCGCCGGCTCGCCGGCCCTGCTCGCCGACCCGAAGGCGCCCGTTTCGGCGCCGGAGCTGGCCGAATTCCGCGCCGCCAACGGCTACTGGCTGGACGACTGGATCGCGCTCGGCGGGAGCGCGGAGGACCAGGTGCGGTTCGAACGCGAATGGCAGGCGCTGCGTTCGTACGCCGCCGAGCGCGGCGTACGCGTCTTCGGCGACATGCCGATCTACGTGGCGTGGGGCGGCGCCGACCACCGGGCGCATCCCGAGCTCTTCCAGGCCGGTCTCGTCGCCGGGGTGCCACCCGACCTGTTCAGCGCGACCGGGCAGCTGTGGGGCAACCCCCTCTACGACTGGACGGCGATGCGCCGCGCGGGCTACGGCTGGTGGGTCGAGCGGCTGCGGCGCGCGCTGACGCTCGTCGACCTTACGCGCATCGACCACTTCCGCGGCTTCGTCGCGTACTGGGCGGTGCCCGAAGGGAACCCGACCGCCGAGCACGGCACCTGGCGGCGCGGCCCGGGCCGCACCCTCTTCGACGCGCTCGAGCGCGAGCTCGGACCGCTGCCGCTGGTCGCCGAGGACCTCGGCGTGATCACACCGCCCGTGCTGCGGCTGCGGCGCGAGCTCGAGCTGCCCGGCATGGTCGTCCTCCAGTTCGCCGTCGGCGCCGGCGCGCGCAACCCGCACCGGTTGGAGAACCACGAGCGGCGCTCCGTCGTCTACACGGGGACGCACGACAACGACACCGCGATCGGCTGGTGGGAGTCGCGGTCGCCCAGGGAGCAGCGCGAGACCGGTCTCGACCCGGACGAACCCGCGTGGTCGCTGATCGAGCGCGCCTGGTCGTCGCGCGCGGCGCTCGCGATCGCGCCGCTCCAGGACGTGCTCGCGCTCGGCAACGAGGCCCGCATGAACCTCCCGGGCACGGAGGGCGGCAACTGGCACTGGCGCTACTCGGCCGGCGAGCTCACCGACGCTCACGCGGCGCGCCTGCGCGAGCTCACTGCCCGAGCATCGCGTTGAACGCGTTGCGCGTGAAGCGCTGCAGCCGCCGGTCCGCGAAGCCGTGCCCCTCGGCCGGATCGAGCCGAAGTCGTCGAGCCCCCACGAGTACTGGTGCGAGCCGCTAGCGAACACCGCCGAGCCGGCCGGCGTGATGTAGCGCGTCGCGTCGGCGTTGCCGTCCTTGTCGCCGCCGCGGTCACGGTGGAAGAACACGGTGAGCGCGTGCCCGCACGATGACGCGGACGACTGGTTGCCGGGGATCGTGTCGGACTCGACGCTGACGAGCCCGCGCAGCGTGTCGCCGTCCTTGAAGCCGGTGCCGTGCATCCACGGGTCGGACGCGTCCACGACCGTGTAGTCGCCGGGCTGCCAGGTCAGGCCGACGCCCTGGTGCTGGATCCCGATCAGCTCGCACTCGTAGCGGGGCGGCGTCAGCTCGCGGAACATCGCCGTCTTCTGCGACGGGTCGGGGTTCGGGTCGTACAGCGACTTGTACGACATGATCGAGCGCCCTCCGTCCTGCATCACGACCTGCCAGTACGCGTCGTTCGCGCCCATGAACGCGAGGTTGACGCCGCGGTCGCGCGCGGTGTCGAACGCGTCGCGCATGCGGCTCGACCAGTACTCGTCGTGCCCCGCAACGACGACGAATCGATGCCGCAGCAGCGAGGTCGGGTGCGCGTCCGTGTACACGTCGGTCTGGTACGAGACGTCCCAGCCGTTCCGCTCGATGAAGCGGACGAGCGGCACCTCCCAGCCGAGCGGCCCCTGCCCGCCGGGGCCGAACCACGCGTACGGCCGGTCGAAGGAGACCACCCGCGCGCGCGGCTGCAGGCCGGGCAGGTCGTAGAGGCTCTTGCCGCCCCAGCTGTTGTACGCCTGCCACGTGTTCACCGGCACCTGCACGAGCATCGCGGTCTTCGACGCCGGTCTCCGCACGATCACGTACGTGTCGGCCGACATCCCGGCCTCGGGACCGCTCGTGAGCAGCACGCGCACCTGGTAGTACCCGCTGACCCAGCGCGACCCGATCTTCAGCGTGTCCGTGGTCGGCCAGCCGGCGACGATCTCGCCGGTCGTCGGGTCCGGGGCGGGGACCGGCTGTGCGCTGCCCTGCTCGTCCCCGGTGCAGCTCGGCAGGCAGGCGACCCGGCGGCCGCCGATTCCGCGGTACCAGCCGATGCGGTAGACCAGCACGCGGTACGACGCGGCGGGCGTCGTGCTCACGTGCAGCGCGACGTTGTCGCCCGGCACCGCGTCGGTCTGTGAGGCGTACACCTCGGCGGAGCGGTCCGTCACCTGCGGCCCGAGCCAGCCGGGCGTGCCCGCCCGCGCGTTCTCGAGCGCGACGGCGCCGCGACCCGGCGTCTGCGCGGCTGTCGCGACGCAGGCGAGCACCAGTGCCGTCAGGGCGGCCGCAGGAGGCACGAGACGCACGGGCGTCAGAGTAGCCATGCCGGGGGAGGGATTCGAACCCCCACGTCCTTTTGGGGACGACCGGTTTTAAGCCGGCTGCGTCTGCCAGTTCCGCCACCCCGGCGGGAACGGGTGCGCTAGGGGCCTAAGCCGGGCGCGTCCGACGAGAGCGGGATGCCCTCGGGGCCTTTGCCGCGGTACGCCTTGCGGAATGCCTCGAACGCCTTCTTGGTCTGATCCGTGTACGTCGAGCAGATGCCGATGTGACCCTCGCCGTAGTAGCCGTTCCGCTGGTAGCGGTTCGGGTCACCCGTCCACGCGGTGATCGCGACCTTCGAGCCGAGACTTGCGTACGGCGTCCCGAACGAGCCGGTCGGCTCCTCGTCGTACCACGCCTTCAGCTTCGCGACCGTCGTCTGCGCCACCTTCGGGCCCCACCAGGCGATCACGCCGCCGTGCTCCTCGTTGTGCACGACCATGCGCGGGTTGATCGGCTGCGTGTAGAAGCCCCACACCGCCCAGTCGAAGTAGTGCTGGCCATTCGACGGGGGGCTCGTGTTCCACGGCATCGGCGTCTTGTTGATGTCCGACGTGTGCATGTTCTGCCCGGCGGGGAGAAAGCCGGGGACGGACTTGAACGTGCAGCCGGCGCTGGCCATCGCGGTGCCGACCTGCTTGTCGTTGACCTTGTTGCTCCCGCCGCCGAAGGCAACGATCGCGATCACGACGATCACGAGCGCGACGATCCCGGCGCCGGAGAGCGCGTACAGCGCAGTGCGGTGCTGCCGGGCCGTCTCGTCGGCAGTCCGCTGCTGCGGCGCCTGCACACGGCGCGGCGGTGTCGGGGTGCGAGGCTTCTTCTTGTTCGCCACGGGTCGCCCATTCAAGCGGAAATCGCCAAAGGCTCGCCGAAGAATGCCCGCACGGCGGCGAGGTCGTCCGCGGCGGGGCAGCGCGGCAGCGCACCGATGAATGCGCGGCCATAGCCACGGGTGTGCAGGCGCGGGTCGAGGATCGCCACGACGCCGCGGTCGGCGTGTCCCCGGATCAACCGGCCGAACCCCTGCCGCAGCTGCAGCACCGCGGTCGGCAGCGCGTAGTCGCGGAACCAGTCGCCGCCCGCCCGTTCGACCGCCTCGCAGCGCGCCTCGTGGAGCGGGTCGCCGGGCGCCGAGAACGGGAGCTTGTCGATCACGAGCAGCGACAGCGCCTCGCCCGGCACGTCGACCCCCTGCCAGAAGGTCGACGTCGCGATCAGCACCGAGTCGACCTCGTCGCGGAAGCGCTCGAGCAGCCGCTCACGGGGCGCCTCACCCTGCACGAGCACCTCGTACGGCACCCGGCCGCGCACGCGCTCGCGGTAGGCGTCCAGCGCGCGGTAGCTCGACGTGAGCACGAGGGCGCGTCCCTCCGACAGCGTGAGGAGCTCGACGATCTCGGCCGCCGCGCGTTCGACGAACGCGTCGCTGCGCGGGTCCGGCAGCGTGCGCGGCAGGTAGAGGAGCGCCTGGCTGCCGAAGTCGTACGGCGAGCCCACCACCGCCTCGCGCGCCCGCTCCAGCCCGAGGCGGCGGCGCACGAAGCGCGCGTCCTCGC
>Ga0318568_10001601_pt1 | contig 10049 bp, 10 predicted proteins | sample GRESIP088b5f21_FD_203690 | JGI IMG/M metagenome (GOLD analysis project Ga0318568, IMG submission 203690) | Tropical soil microbial communities from Luquillo Experimental Forest, Puerto Rico - GRE.SIPMG.088b5f21 | ecosystem: Environmental > Terrestrial > Soil > Tropical forest > Bulk soil...
GCCCGGGGCAGGAGCCGGGCGGCGGCCGCAGACCGCAGCGGGCACGCCTGGGCTCCATAGACAGGCGCGCCGTACCGGTAACCCCAGCGCGGTCAAACGACCCGCACCCCGGCACACACCCTCAAACACGCGCCATCCCCAACGAAGGTTCACCGGCCCTGCCGAATCCCGGCCCGGGCCTGATCCGGTGCTCAGCCCCGCGGCGCGCGGTGCCGCCCACCGCGGGCCGGCCGGCCGGACCCGCCCGGCGGGGAGGCACGGCGGGGCGGCGGTGCTGCAGACGGCGCGTACGCCGCCTGGGCCGCCAGGTACTCCGGTACCGGTCCGGCCCGGCCGGCCGCCGGCCGCCCCGGGTGAGAGCGCTGCTGGTAGGCCGGCTCCGGGTAGGGCTGCTCCTGATAGGCCCGGTAGGGCTGTTCCCGGTAGGGCTGTTCCCGGTAGGGCTGTTCCCGGTAGGGCTGGCTGGCGTAGGCGGGAGTGGCGTAGCCGTAACCGGCGCCGGGCTGGTGGGCATGCGCCTGGCCGGTGGTGGCCTGGCCGGTGTCCTTGCCGCTGGCGGCGAGGTAGCTGACCATACCGGTGATGACCACAGCCAGGGCCAAGCTCACCGGTCCCCACCCGAGCCCGAGACCGCCCCGCCAGTGCGGGACCGATGCCCAGTCCGCCAGGGATGCGCCGAGCGGCCTGGTGAGGACATACGCGGACCAGAACGCCGCGATCCCGTTGAGCCCCAGCCACCGGTAGCAGATCCCGGGGATCGCGATCAGCACCGCGAACATCACAGCCGACGTGCGGTAGCCCAGCCCCATGGTGTAGGCGGTCATGTCGCCGACAGCGGTGCCGAGGGCGAAGGTGGCCATGACGGTGGCCCAGTAGAACACCTCACGGCGGCGGGTGCAGATGCTGTGGATGGACAGCGTCCGCTCGGAGGCGTACCACGCTATGAAGATCAGCGTCAGGGCGATGGCGAAGAAAGCACTGGTCACCGGGTACGGGATGCCGAACCGGATATGCAGGACGTCAGCCGCCATCGTGCCGAAGACCGCCACCATGACCACGGCCAGCCAGTAGCTCCAGGTCGAATACGTGCGGCGGAAGAACTGCAGCGCCAGCGCCACCGTCAGGCCCAGCGCGCCGAGGCAGACGGCGATCACCGGGTCGATCCGGTGCACGAGGAAGTCCGAGGTGGATTCCCCCATGGCAGTGGTCAGCACCTTGGTGACCCAGAAGAGGGCCGTCACCTCCGGCACCTTGCTGGCCGGGTGGCGGCCGCCCGGTGGCGGCCTGGCAGGCCGCCGCTGTGCGGTCGTCATGGCCCGAAGTATCGCAACTGGAACGCCTGGCGTCCGCCACGTCCCCGCAAAGCCTCAGCCAATCCGACGCCCCGGAGTGGGACCGGATGCCTGCCCGGCCGTCCCGCCACGGTGGCCCGTCCGGGCCGGGCACCTGCGCGCCCGGCCCGGGTCAGCGGCCTGGCAGGGCCGGGATCAGCCCTTGACGAAGGACGTCAGCTCCTCCCCGCTGATAACCCTGCCGTCCGTGGCCACCTGGGTCTTCACCGGGCCGACGCCGGGTGCCAGCCAGTCCTGGATCGCGATGCTGACGGTAAACCCGGCGATCGACTCCGAGATGGTGCTCTTGACGATCGTCGTGTGATACGTGCCGGCCGGCACGGTGACGGTGGCCGAGCCCGCGCCCTTGACCGTCACATGTGCGGTGATGCTGTGGCTCTGGCCCGCGACGGAGGCAACGATCACGATCGTGCTCTTGACCGGCTGGCCGGAGTCGATGACCGCCTGGCTGGGCCACACGATGCTGCCCGACTTCACCCGGACCGTGGTACTGCCGATAGAGGTGAGTGGCTGGGTAATCGAGCCATCGGAGCCGAACAGGAGGGTCTCAGTCGTGGTGACGCCGTTGAACGAGTGCGTGGTCGTCACCTGGTTGCCGCCGGACACCGGCGTCACCTTGATGATCTTGTCAGCCGTGGTGCCAGCGGCCACCCCGGCCGTGACGATCTTGTACGTCCAGGTATTGTCCACCGCGATCGGGAACAAGGCGGTGCCGGTGAAGGAACTGCCGCCAGCCGGGGCGGCCGTGCTGGCCGCCGTGCTCGCCGCTGAAGACGCGGTTCCGGCCGTGGACGTCGAGGCAGCGCCGGACCCGCACCCGGCCACCGCCAGCCCGGCCACCCCCAGCAGCGCCGCGCCCGCGATGGCCAGGCGCGAGGTAAAGCGATAACGGTTCATGTCGCCAACCTTTCGTGAACTCCGAGGGGATGCTACGCGCGCCAGCTATTGGCGCACCGGCTGTTCGGCCGGCCGGTCCGCGGGTCAGCGGCCCAGCAGTGCCAGCGCGGACGCCGCCCCATCCAGGTCGGCGTAGCAGCCCTGCAGATGCCGCCGGCCCGTGGCCGCGAACGCGGTCCGCGCGTGCAGGATCCGGGTGTTGTCGAACACCATGCAGTCACCCGGGCCGAGCCGGAACGTCAGCATCAGGTCAGGCCTGCTGATCATCTCCGCGAAGGCCCGGTAGGCAGCGTAGAACGAGGCGGCCCGCTCCGATGCCCCGCCGCCGGGCCGGACCGGCTGCAGCGACCGGTTGTTGAACCTGATCTCGCGGATCTGGCCGGTGGGATCCAGGCCGATCATCGGGCGGGTAGCTGCCAGTTCGGCGGTGGCATCGGCGTAGCGGAACGTGACCGGCGTGCTGGCCAGCGCCTCGAAGGCAGCCGGGGCGGCCGCGCGGAGCAGGGCGGCCGCCGCGAACCCGTCCACCAGCCCGGAGTCGCCGCCAGCCACCGCCGTGTCCAGGCAGTGCAGCAGCTGGACCGTGGGGACCGGGTCGCGGTAGGGGTTGTCGGTGTGCGGCGCGATGGCCAGGCCGGTATTCGCAAGATTCGCCGGGGTGGCCTCCACCCGCACGTCGAACAGCCGGCCGTAGTTGGTCTCCCGCACGTATCCCATGGTCGAGGCCACCGTGAGCACCGTCCCAGGCGCGCGGGGCACATCGCGGAGCAGGAAGAAACCGTCCCGCAGCAGGTGCTCGAGGCATTCCCGGCGGGCGGCGCCGGCTGCCCGGTAACGGGGCCAGGATTGCCGCCGTGGCCTGCCGCTGAAGTCGGCTGCCACCCAGAGCCGTTTGGCAGCCTCACACCGGCCGTCCTGGTCTGGCCGGCGCTGCGCAGCCAGCCAGGCGGGGGCGAAGTGCGATTGGTGGCCGTCCGGGCCGAAGACCACCTGCACCGTGCCGCCCGCCAGCCGGGCCGAGCGGATGGAGGTGTCGGGGGGCACGTCGGTGATGCTGGCCAGCCGCTGCCCGGAAACCGGATCCTGGCAGGCCGGGCAGCCGCAGTTGCTGCGCAGCCAGATCGCGGCGAACCCGCGCAGCGCGGGGATATCCGCAGTGGTGCTCATGCCACCCCCGGGGAGGGATCATCCGCTGCTGGGTGCGGGGTGAAGGCGCCGGTGCCCCGGAGGACCTCTTCATTCACGATGAAAGTCAACCCGAGCACGAGCAGCGCTGCCAGCGGCACCCGCAGGCTGGCATGAAATAGCCGGGCGGGTGCTGACGCTGTGTATAGCGGGCTCCCTGGCCATGCTGGGGGCCAGCCCGGGCGAAGGAGCTGAGATGCCGGATACCTATCACAAGGACCCGCAGGCGGTGGCCCGGCTGACGCCGACGCAGTACCAGGTCACCCAGGAAGGCGCCACCGAGTCGCCCTTCCGCAACGAATACTGGGACAACAAGGAACCCGGCATCTACGTGGACGTGGTGTCCGGCGAGCCGCTGTTCGCCTCGGTCAGCAAGTTCGACAGCCACACCGGCTGGCCGAGCTTCACGGTGCCGATCGAGCCGGGCAACGTCACCCGCAAGCGGGACTTCAGCCACGGCATGATCCGGACCGAGGTCCGGTCGGCTCACGCCGACAGTCATCTCGGGCATGTGTTCCGGGACGGCCCGGCGGATCAGGGCGGGCTGCGCTACTGCATCAACTCCGCGGCGCTGCGGTTCGTCCCGCTCGCCGACCTGGAGCGGGAAGGCTACGGCGCCTACCGCAAACTGTTCGAGGACACCAACGACGCTAGGAGCGCATGAGCATGGGCAGCAACGTGGAGAAGGCCATCCTCGCCGGTGGCTGTTTCTGGGGCATGCAGGATCTCATCCGCAAGCTCCCCGGCGTGATCTCGACCCGGGTTGGCTACACCGGGGGCGACGTGCCGGACGCAACCTACCGGCACCACGGCAGCCACGCGGAGGCCATCGAGATCGTCTTCGACCCGGAGCAGACCTCCTACCGGGATCTGCTCGAGTTCTTCTTCCAGATACACGACCCCACCACCAGGAACCGGCAGGGCAACGACATCGGGACCAGCTACCGCTCAGCGATCTTCTATACCAGCGACGCGCAGAAGCAGGTGGCCGAGGACACCATCGCCGACGTGGATGTCTCGGGCCTGTGGCCGGGCAAGGTAGTCACCGAGGTGGCACCTGCCGGGCCGTTCTGGGAGGCCGAGCCCGAGCACCAGGACTACCTGGAGAAGTACCCGAACGGCTACACCTGCCACTTCGTCAGGCCGGGCTGGAAGCTGCCGCACCGCGCGGACACGGTCACTCAGTAAGGGCCATGGCTCTGGCGGGCTGGCCTGTCGGGCAGACGGCGGCGGGTCTCAGCACGCCACCGGATGAGGCCACTGCCCGCTGGCCTGGACGGCTGCCCGCAGGTGTGGCCAGCGCGGTGTGAGCTGGCCGACCGGAGGTGTCCTCGCTGGGCTGCTCAGGAGACGGCGGTCGATGGGCGCTGGCTGGCCTGAGCGGTGGCCGCCGGGCGCGGCCAGGCTGGGGTGCTGGCCGGTGTGCCGCATGCATAACGTCTGGCGAACCGGCGCAGGATGGCCGGCGGGTGGGTGACGTCGCTGCGGTGGGCGCGTGCCTTGAGTTCGTCGGCTTGCTCCGGCTCGAAATAGCCGGAGTGCTTATAGACCTCGATCCGGGTGCACAGGCTGGCCGCGTCCAGTTCTGGGTGGAACTGGGTGGCATAGACGGCTGAGCCGATGCGGAACGCCTGCACCGGGCAGCCGGGGGAACTGGCCAGCAGCACAGCTGCGTCCGGCAGCCTGCTGATCGCCTCCTTATGGCCAACGAACGCGTCGAAGGTGACGGGCAGCCCGCGCAGCAGCGGGTCTTCCCGGCCTTCGGGGGTCAGTGTCACCGGGACTGCGCCGATTGGTTCGGCGTACTGGCGATCCACGACCGCTCCCTGGTGGCTGCCGAGTGTGCCGATGCCGTAGCAGGCGCCCAGGAACGGGAAGTCCGCGCTGATCACCCTGTCGAGCAGCCCTCGTACGTCGGCTTCGATCCGCTGCTGCACCGGCGATTTCGATTCCTCTGGGTCGCTGGTTGTGAACGGCCCGCCGCCGAGCATGATCCCCGACCAGTCGTGCAGGCCGATGTCGCCGAGCGGCCGCTGCTCCAGCCGGCGGCGGTGCAGGTCACGCTCGGGCAGCCCGGTGCAGGCAAGGAACGACTCGTACTCGTTATCCGCAGCGGCGTCATCGGCGCGGACGGCCAGCAGCAGGAAGGGCTTCACGATGTCACCCTAGTGAGCCCAGGCTGCCGGGCTCAGCAGATGCGGCTGATCGGCATGACGATCTGTGCCCGGGCGGCCCCGGACCGTTCGCTGTCGCGGCATCGGCCGGCCCTGGCCGGGCGCCCAGTGGCGCTTGTCAACATATGTTGACAGCACCCAACCTGTCAACATATGTTGACGGTATGGCGAACGAGGCTCAGCTGGCCGAGGCAGCCAGCGGCGGGGACCCGGCCCAGGGGCTGCGCGCGGCGCGCGCGCTGCGTGAGCTGGCGGAACGGCTGGAGGTGCTGCAGGTCGGCAACGCCCGGGCGCACGGCTGGTCGTGGGCGGAGATCGCCTTCTTCCTGGGCGTCAGCAAGCAGGCCGTGCACAAAAAGCACGCTGGCCGGCTCCCGCCGAGCTGACACCCAGCGCAGCCCGGAAAGGAGACACGGGGTGTTCGAGAGGTTCCACCAGGACGCCAGGCGCGTGGTCGAGCGCGCCCGGCACGAGGCAGCCCTGGCCGGGCAGGGCCAGATCGGCTGCGAGCACCTGCTGCTGGGCCTGCTGGCCGAGCCGGGCCTGGCCGCAGCGGCGCTGACAGCTGCCGGGCTGGACCTGCCCGCGCTGCGGGACCGGCTGCCCCGGCCCGGCCAGGCACAGCAGGACCCGCTGGACGCCGAAGCGCTCGCGTCGGTGGGCATTGACCTGGACCAGGTCCGGCGGGCAGCCGAGGCCAGGTTCGGTCCGGGCGCGCTCGGCCGCGCCGGGCCTGCCCAGGCCAGCCGGCCCGGCCGGATGCGCTTCAGCATGGACGCGAAGAAAGCGCTGGAACTGGCCGTGCGGGCAGCGGTGGGCCGCCGGCACCGGGAGATCACCGGCGCGCACCTGCTGATCGGAATCATCGACCAGGGCCACAACGGCGCGCTCGACCTGCTGGCCGCTGCCGGAGCCGACGCCGCCACGCTGCGCGCCGACCTGCTCCGCCGCCTGGATGCAGCCGCCTGACCAGCCGGTTCGCGGCTGCGGCGCGGCGACCCGGGCATGCCCCGGCTTCACTGGCCTTCGCGTGGGTAACGGCGTTTCCACTGGCGCTCGCGGATGAGCACCCCATGACTGCGCAGTTCCCGGCGGTAGGAGTACCGCAGCGATTCTGCGTCGCCGTCGAGGTCGAGGACCGAGGTGAGAATCAGCAGCCGGCCGTCCAGGTGGATCTCGGTACGTGCCTCGCCATGTGCCGAGGCGCTGGCGGGCCGCGCGTCGTGCACCGAGTAGCGCAGGTATTCCTCGTCCACCATCCGGCCCCAGGAAAACTCGGTACCGGTGCTGCCCCGCCACCAGATCGCGCTGGCCCCGGTGTCGTCACGCTCCAGGGTCCAGCGCACCGGGAGCATCTCACCCCAGTACCGGACACCGGGCAGATGATCCGCTGGTGCGGGCTGTGCCAGCACTGGCGCGGGCCGGTCCGCGGCCGGGACCACCGGCAGCACCAGCCGGGTCCCGGCCGGCCCCAGTTGGACCGTGGCGGTGGCCGGGTACGGCGTCGGCCAGATCATCGGCCACATCGCGTTGCCCAGCGCGAGCCGGATCCGGTGGCCGCGCGGAAAGACCCAGGAGGTGACATGCAGTTCCAGCGGCAGGACCGCGGCTGTGGCAGGGGCGGCCTGGTCACCCCGGTCCGCCACGGCGGGCCGGGCGGGAACGGCACTTGCCGGCAGCGAGCCGCCGTCGCGCGGTGGATCCGGCCGTCCCGCCCGGCCGCCTCCGGTCACGAGGGTGACCGTGCCATCGGGGGCCACGTCGCACACGCGGCCGAACCAGTGCAGTGGCTCCGCGTCGGCGCTGCCGCGCAGCTCCACCAGCGGGAATCCGAGGATCTCTACCTCCTCGGTCAGCGGCGGGGTATCGAAGACCAGGCTGAACGCGTCCGCACCCCGCTGGTCCACGGTCAGTTCGCCCCACCAGTGGCCGGCCTCCACCCCGGCCGACGGCACGTACCGCAGCGTGGCTGAGCCGTCCCGGGGCGGATCGGCCGCGAGGGTCCGCTCCGGGCCGCAGTACCAGGCCCGGTAGCTGGTCCGCGCCGGCGGGAACGCGGTCTCGGTCCGCCAGTGGCCGGGGATCTCCGCCAGGTCCGGGTCCGGCGGGTGCCAGTGCCTGATGTAGACCGTCACCGGTGGCTCGGACATGATCCCGTTCGGGACGCCCTTCAGCCAGTGGTCCCACCACCGGATGGCGTCGGCGCGCCATTCGACGGCCGGCCCGGGCACCGCGTTATGCGGGAATGCATGGTTCCACGGGCCAATCATGATCTTGACCGGAGCGGGCACCGCAGCCAGCATCCGCGGCACGGAGTCCCGGTAGCCGTCGTACCAGCCACCAATCAGGAAGGCCGGGATTTTCAGCTGGCCGTAGCCCGGCCGCAGCGAGGCACGCTGCCAGTAGGGCCCGTCCTGCTGCCTGGCCAGCCAGGTCACCAACCACGGCTCCCGGTCGAACCTGGCGGCCAGGGTCGCCTCGTCAAGCGGGAAGCCCGGCGCGGGCGGCAGCGCGTTCAGGTGGTCGATCATCAGCGTGTACTCGTCGAGGTGCAGCAGCCCGTCGATGTAGTGCACGTCGTCGTGGAAGAGGTCATCGGAGGCATCCACCGCGATGATCGCCTTGAGCGCGGGCGGCTGGCGCGCCGCGACCTGGATCGCGTTGAAGCCGCCCCACGAGATGCCCCACATCCCGACTGCACCGGTGCACCATGGCTGGGCCGCCAGCCAGGCGATCACGTCCTCCGCGTCGCGCTGCTCCTGCTCGGTGTATTCGCCCTCAGGCAGGTCACCGCCGCTGTTACCGGTGCCGCGGATGTCCACCCTGGCGCCCGCGTAGCCGTTGGCGGCCATGTACGAGTAGAGCTCATAGTCCCGGGCGAGCATCGCATCGTCTTTGCGGTAGGGCAGGTATTCAAGCAGCGCCGGGACGGCGGCGCTGTCCTGCTGGGCGGGGAGGTAGAGCGTCGCCGCGAGCTCGGTGCCGTCCCGCACTGGAATCCGGGCCTCGCGGACTGTCATATGCCCGCCCGCGGTCACGGGTGCCGCCCGCCGCCGGGCGCCGGGCCTGCTCCGATGGCGCCGCGGAGCAGTTCCACGAACTGCTGTACCCGCAGGTCCTGCATCTGCGGGGACGTGGCCGCGGAGCCGAAAAGCCCGGGGTCGAGCTCCTCGGTCACGATCGCGTCCTGGCAGCGGTCCATCAGCCAGTCCACCAGCGACACGACCATCTTGGTGTCGATGTCACGGCGGATCTCGCCCCGGTCGATGCCGAATTGCACGAACGCCTGCGTGCCGTATGGGTCCTCACGCAGCAGGAACTGGGTGATCTCGCGGCGCAGCGGCAGGCTGGAGCAGTAGTTGCCGACCAGTGTCACCCGGTACGGGACCCAGTCCTCGTGAATCAGGTGTGGGGTACGGAGCAGCCAGTACCGGATGACCTCGAAAAAGCCCTGCTCGCGCACGTCCGGCGGCGCCTCCAGGTAACTGCTGAACGTGCGGGCCGCGGCCCGGTAGGCGGCCAGGAACAGCCCGGCCTTGCTGGTGAAATAGCCGAACACCGCGCCCTTGGCCACGCCCGCCTCCCGCGCGATCTCATCGATCCGCGCGTCCTCATACCCGAGTTCGGCGAAGTGCCGCATCGCTACCGCGACGATCCGCTCCTGCCTGGCCAGCTGGCGGGCGGGCGCCCGCACCGGCCCGGGCTCAGCCGCCACCGCCTCGCCGCCGGAAGAGCCCACTGTCTGACCAAGAGTCATAAGTCTCCTCGCTCGCGGCTGAGTGAGAATATTGACATTTTCTTGGCAATCTAATCATGCTGTTACGAAGTAGACGTCCTTAACTGACTGAAAGTCAGAGATGCTGACCAGCTCGCAGGCCGCGACCCGATGGGACGTCATCGTGGTCGGCGCTGGCCACAACGGGCTCACCGCCGGGGCGTTCCTGGCCCGGGCAGGTCTGTCCACCCTGGTGGTCGAGCGGCGTGACATTGTGGGCGGCTGCTGCGTCACCGAGGAGATCGCGCCCGGCTGCCGGGCGTCAACCACCTCCTACATCGCGTCCATGCTGCGGCCCGAAGTGATCAGGAAGCTGGACCTCGGCTCGCACGGGCTGCGGATGGTGCCGTGCGAGCCTGCGCTGCAGGTGGCCCTGGACGGCGGCGAGGTCGTGGCCGCGTGGCCCGACCCCGGCCGGACCGCCGCCGAGATCGGGCGGTTCTGCCCCGCCGACGCCCGCTCGTACCTGGCCGCCGACGCGGAACTGCGGGCACTGGCCGCCCGGCTGCAGCCGCTGTTCACCGAGCTTCCTCCCGACACCCGGGCCACCGGCCTGCGCGGCGGCCGCGAGCTGCTGCGCCTGGCCCGGCGGGTACGCGGCCTGCGCGGCCGTGAGCTTGAGGGCCTGACCACGCTGCTGACCGGCAGCCTGGGGCACTTCATCGA
>Ga0318568_10001604_pt1 | contig 10036 bp, 8 predicted proteins | sample GRESIP088b5f21_FD_203690 | JGI IMG/M metagenome (GOLD analysis project Ga0318568, IMG submission 203690) | Tropical soil microbial communities from Luquillo Experimental Forest, Puerto Rico - GRE.SIPMG.088b5f21 | ecosystem: Environmental > Terrestrial > Soil > Tropical forest > Bulk soil...
AACCTATGTACTGCTATATGACAATTAGGAATTAAGAATTAAGAATTGTTTTGGCATAGGGCGAGGATCTTAGCCTTTTTGGTCGCAAACCATTGGTGCCCGGACGGGCTGTTTTTAATTTTTAGTTAACCCATGCGTTTCCACAACGTTCCATTTCGCGCCATCATGTTGCAGCAAATGAAAATCATTTACCCTGAACGTTCGCTTGTATTCTTTGTCCTGGTAAACTTTCCACGCACCCAGGAAACGGCCAAATTCAAGGTCCCTGTAAGCGATCGTCATATGGGGTGTAAACTTGTGTTCAACATCCATGATCGTTATGTTGGGAAAATGATTGTGAAAGCTGCGAATGATCTCCTTTTGAACAGTGGCTAATTGCGCATTCATAACGGGATGAACAAAGATCACGGGATTCTTCTTCTTCTGAAACGCTCCAAAATTGTCGAGGTCAATTGTAAATGACCCCGTGTCGATGAACAACTCCTGAAACCATTCAAACAGTCCTGCGTGATGCGCTTTCAAAGTAATGTGTGGTATAACTTTCAGCGCTCTGTGACTATCATAATCACGGGCGATTTCTTTTTTAAAGGCGGTGATTTCATCGCAAATGTCTTGCGGAGGAATGATCGCGATGAAGTAGAGATCTTTGCTCATGTTAGCAATGTTACCCTTTTATCGAATAAAAAAGGGTAACAGCAATCACTGAAAATTGTTTGACATGCGCACGTTAACGCTGGCTCGCGATTAACAAATTCAGATCGGTATATTTCAGGTCAAATCTTTCGCTCAGGTGGAAATTAGTTAGGGCGCCTTTAAACAAATAAATGCCGCTGCGTAAATTAACCTTGTGCCAGATGAGGTTTTCAAAACCTCCTGCGTCGCCGGCTTCAATTAACAATGGCATCAACACATTGCTGATGGCTTGAGAGGCTGTACGGGAAAAGCCTGACGGAATATTTGGAACGCCATAGTGAATAACGCCATATTTCATGAAAATAGGGTTCTCATGGCTTGTGATCTCCGATGTTTCGAAGCAACCACCGCGGTCAGTACTCACGTCAATGATCACACTACCAGGGCGCATGTTGCTTACCATTTCTTCGGAAACAACGACCGGCGTTCTTCCACCGCTGGACCCAAGTGCGCCAACTGCAACCTCGCAGGTCTTTAATTGCTTCGCCAAAATTTTTGGCTCAAGAACTGAGGTCCAAAGACGCTGGCCAATATTATTCTGTAATCTTTTTAGTCTGTATACGCTGTTGTCAAAAACCTTTACGGATGCACCCAATGCGAGGGCGGCTCTTGCGGCATATTCGCCTACAACACCGGCACCGATGATGATCACTTTGGTAGGTGGAACGCCAGAGATACCACCCAGCAAAACGCCTTTTCCGTGATTGGCAGAACCAAGGTATTGACCGGCGATCAACATTACTGCGTTACCCGCAATTTCGCTCATGCTGCGAACGATTGGCAATGTGCCACTGTCGTCTTTCAGGTGTTCAAATGCGAGTGCTGTAATGCGTTTTTCCATCATTTTCTCCAGCCACTCAGATTTCATTACGCTCAGGTGCATCGGAGAAATGATAACCTGGCCAGCCTGCAAATAAGGAAGGTCCTCTTCCACTACAGGCGCAGATTTTACGACTATGGGAGCTTTGTAAATATCTTCTTTGCTATAAACGATCTTTGCGCCTGCCTCGCTGTATTCTTTATCGCGAAAATGAGAGGCGTCGCCTGCATTGTGCTCAATGTATACATGGTGGCCATTGCTAACCAGCACACTTACAGCTTCCGGAGTTAGCGCCACACGGTTTTCCTGGAACGCAGTTTCTTTGGGGATACCAATGCTTATTGACTCGCCTTTAGGCTTAATATCCAATGTTTCTTCTAATGTTTCGTAGCTGAAAGACGTGCTTATAATTGGTTTTTGTTGCGCCATGAAGCAAGAATCATTTATTTTTTCAAAAAAACGGGAGATCAAACATAAAATTTCTTCCCGAATGCATGGGATTTATTTATCCCGTCTCCAAAAATAACCATTCTATTTTATTGAAATATTACGTGTTGAGTCGTTAACAACTTCCAGGTACACATTTACGTTGTCGTCGGGAAATAATTCCACAGCTCTTTCCGGCCATTCCACAAGGCAGATGTTTCCACTATAAAGCGCATCTTCCACGCCAGCCTGGATGGCTTCTTCTGTGTCTTTTAGCCTGTAAAGGTCCATGTGATAGATCTTGCCATTATCATAACCATATTCGTTAATAATAGAATAGGTGGGACTGCTAATGGTATTTTGAACCTTTTTTGCCTTTGCCAATGCCGTTATGAAAGTTGTTTTTCCAGCACCCATATTGCCATGAAAGGAAAAAACCTTTTTACCCTCATTTTCTTTCCAGAATTTTTCTGCTACCGCGGGCAGTTCATCCAGTGTAAATGTCAGCTGCATGGTGCAAAGATAAGTAACTGAATAACTGAATGACTGAATAGCTGAATGGTCTAATTTCCTTTGGGAAATCAAAAATAGAACTTCAGTTAGGCAGTTGTTAAAATCAGCGAAAATTAGTCTAATCTGTGTCATCTGCGTGCAATATCGTCCCTTTTGCAACATCGTTTCTATAAGACCTGCCCCTTGTCATGATACTTTCTTTAAAGCCTTTGTAAATTGCAGACGTGTCAAAAAAGGCGAATTATGGAGACAAAAAACTGGAAAGTAGAAGGGATGGATTGCGCGAATTGTGCGCTCACTATTTCAAAATACCTCGAAAAACAAGGAGCAAAAAACGTTAAGGTGAGTCCTATCGACGGAGATGTGGCGTTTGAGATTGTAGATGGCTCTGACGACTCGCGTCTGCAAAACGGCATTGAAGACCTGGGATATAAAGTGGTGCATCATCATGACGGTCATGCGCACGACCACGATCATGGCGGAGAAGGCATGAATAAGCAACTGCGGTATGTAGTTATCTGCCTGCCGTTTACATTGGTGCTCATGATGCATATGCTTGACAGATGGGTGCATATACATTGGCTGATGAATGGCTGGGTGCAATTGGCGCTGTGCCTGCCTGTCTACATAACAGGTATGAGTTTCTTTGGAAAAAGCGCTTTTAAAAGCCTTAGAAGCGGTTATCCGAACATGAATGTGTTAGTTGCTTTGGGTTCTACTGCGGCATTTGTTTACAGTTTAATTGGCGTGCTGGCTGGCTGGGGATCTGAGTATCTTTTCTTCGAAACGACAGCAACAATTATCACACTGGTTTTCTTTGGTAATTACCTCGAAGATGCGTCCGTGCAAACAACGCAACGGTCGTTAAACAAACTTGCGAAATCGCAAAAGGTAATGGCCAACATGATCGCGTTTGACGGCGACCACAAAGAAGTTATTTTACCTGTAGAAAATACGCAGCTTAAAAACGGCGACCTTGTTTTGATAAAATCAGGCGAACAGGTTCCGGCAGACTGTAAAATATTGTGGGGCGATGCGAGCGTGAATGAAGCAATCATTACAGGAGAAAGTTTACCGCTCGAAAAACATGCAAAAGATAAACTTGTTGGCGGAAGTATCATAGCTGATGGAACTGTAAAAGCAATTGTAACTGCGGAAGCAAAAGATTCAGTGCTGTCAAATATTATCAACCTTGTAAAAAAAGCACAAGGGGACAAACCTCCAGCCCAGTTGCTGGCCGATAAGATCAGCGCCATTTTTGTTCCACTCGTGTTGGGAATTGCAGCTTTGACATTCATCCTCAACTATATTTTCCTGAAAGATTTTACGCCCGCACTTATGCGCAGCATAGCTGTGCTGGTGATTGCATGTCCGTGTGCAATGGGGCTTGCGACGCCGGCGGCGATTGCTGTAGGTCTTGGCCGTGCCGCCAAAAATGGAGTGCTTTTCAGAAATGCAAAAAGCCTTGAAGCATTCAAGAACATCACACAGGTGGTGTTCGATAAAACAGGAACGCTTACAACCGGAAAATTTGTGATCAACAACTGGCACATCGAAGATGCATCTGTAAATGAAGATGAATTTAAAAGGCTGGTTTACTCGCTGGAAAAATTTTCGAATCACCCGATAGCTGACAGCATCACGTCTTCATGGAAACGCAATGATATCATGCGTTGGAAAAAAGTAGAGGAGATCAAAGGAAAAGGAATGCATGCTTTTGACAATGAAGGAAATGAATACTGGGCCGGTTCTTACAAAGTGGCGGAAACACTTACTAAAGACGGCGATCACAACGTATATGTCGTAAAGAACGACGCCCTGGTCGGCTGGCTCGATGTACAGGACGAAATAAGACCTGAAGCTGCAAAGGTGATTGACTATCTGCATTCAAAAAAGATCAAAACCATTTTGCTAAGCGGGGACAGGAGATACAAATGTGAGCAAATAGCAGCGCAACTTCATATTGACATCGTCATTGCAGAACAGACACCTGAACAAAAGCTACAAAAAATTGAAGAGCTGACTAATCAAACGCCAACTGCAATGGTAGGTGATGGCATAAATGATGCACCTGCACTTGCAAAAGCAACCGTTGGTATTTCTTTAAGTGAAGCGTCACAAGTTGCTGTACAAACGGCAGACGTCGTTTTAATGGACGATGGCTTGAAGCATTTACCCCTTGCGTTGGGATTGGGTAAGCATACATTTTTAACCATCAAGCAAAACTTATTCTGGGCATTTATCTATAACATCGTTGCGATTCCTGTGGCTGCGTTTGGTTTACTCACTCCAACATTCGGCGCATTGGTAATGGGGTTGAGTGACGTTGTGCTGGCAGTGAATTCTGTGAGGCTGTTTGTGAAGAGTGTGGAGTAATTTGTTGGGTCAAATTTTAAATGATAACGCTCGATTCAAAAGTGAATCGAGCGTTATCATTTATATCTAGCTTGTAGTGATCAGTTCAAAAGCGATCTCAATGTTGAATCTGTAGCGAGAAAAGCATTGAGTTCTTTTACTCCAGTCGTATTCAGATGATCCACATCGTGAAAGTTTTCGACATTTTCAGCAATAGTTCTTGTGTTGGCATCAATAAATGGAATATTTAACCCGTCAGCCATTTTTTTTGTCCTTGCAAATGCAGCTTCATCCCATAAAGATTTATAAAGAGGCGTTTGGATGCAAATTAACTTAGCATGATTGGCAATACACATCTTGTTAAGGCTGTCAAGCATTAAACTTATCGCTTGCATTTGAGAATCGGTGGCATAAATGTTTTTTATACTATCGTTAGCGGGGTGCGCAATTGTATCCCAGTGTTCATCTTTTCGATCGTAGCCGTATTTTACATAAGGCGAGGTATACCCGATATTAACGTAATCCTTTAGTCTGTCATACTTGAAAATCGCATATAGCGGGACCAGTTTTTCAAAACTGTTAAATCTAAAATAGTCGACAAAAGGCGAATTCTTTTTTGAAGGCATATAGGCAAACCTTGCAAACAGATGCTTCTGAAACAAAGAACTGTCATTTGTAAAACTCCCCGATGTTACCGTTGGATCGAAATTTAGTACTACAAACCTGGGACTTTTATTCGTTGACAAATAATTTTTCAAACGTATCATAGCCAAAGTTATCTCGGAGTGACCCGTCACACCAATGTTTACGCTATTTAGATGAAAAGTGGTATCAAAAAAATGTGGATCAAAATGTTGTAAACATCTTGAATTGCCCAAAAAAACAATGTCGGCGTTAGAACGATTTGTGATATCAAGATTATCTTCAGAATTGGTCATCTTCCCCCTTACTCTGAAGTCCAGAGCTAATTGCAAACCAGTAGCTGCAACAAAAACGAATGAGAGAAATATCAACGTTTTTTTAAAAAAAAGCCTCATATGATTTTAGAATTGGAAGTAAATGAATTGTTGAGTGGAAACAGTCATTGAATATTTGCAAACACAAAGGATGAGAAATGTGTAGAATGTCCAATTGACAAACCACGGGTATTTTATGAACCTGTGTTGCAGCGCAAATTGATGATCCCGCTGCTGCCATTCAATTACCAGGAGCAGGGCTATAGAAAGGAAGCAAGGAATTGTAAGTCCAATGCCAGGGAAATATGGAACTTTTAGTAGCGACTTACTGAAGATGCCTTCTACATATGCAATAGCTTTTGTCATATTTTCGGCACGAAAGAATATCCATGCGAAACAAGTGAGGATAAAGGTGGTTACCATTGCAAAGAGCTCTTTAAAAGAAGGGAATGTTTTACCTTTTGCAACAATATCAAGGTTGCTTCTGTTTGTTTTGCGCACAATCGAAGGCATAATAAACAAGGCATTTAATCCGCCCCAAACGATGAAGGTCCAGTTGGCTCCATGCCAGAAGCCGCTCACAAGGAAAATGATAAAAGTGTTTCTGATTTTCGTCCACATGTTGCCTTTACTTCCACCCAGGGGAATGTATAGATAATCGCGGAACCAGGAAGAAAGAGAGATGTGCCAGCGCCGCCAAAACTCTGCGATATCCCTGGAGAAATAGGGAAAGGCGAAATTGCGCAGCAACTCAAAGCCGAGTAGCCGTGCAGTACCCAATGCAATATCTGAATAACCCGAAAAGTCGCCATATATCTGGAACGCAAAAAAGACAGCACCTAATACAAGTGTGCTACCGCTATAGTGCGAATAATTGTTGAATATTTCACCGGCGTAAATGGCACAGGTATCGGCGACTACTATCTTTTTAAACAGCCCCCATAAAATCTGTCGAAGACCATCAACTGCATTTGTGTATTCAAATGTCCGCTTATTTTTTATCTGCGGTAAGAGGTGCGTTGCCCTTTCGATGGGGCCTGCGACTAGCAATGGAAAAAAGCTTACGAAGAGCGAATAGTCAACAAAGTTTTTCTCTGCTTTGATTCTTCCTTTATAGATGTCGATCACATAGGAAAGTCCATGAAACGTATAAAAGGAAATACCAACCGGTAGAATTATTTTTAGGGTCCATGGATTGATGCGTAACCCAGCTCCGCTAATTAAATCTGCAAATGAAGCAATGAAAAAGTTGTAGTATTTGAAAAAACCGAGAAAACCAAGGTTAACGCCGATGCTCAACCAAAGCCAAAACTTTTTGCCTGCCGGGGAATTATTTTCAGAGATTTTGAGGCCGGTATAAAAGTCAAGCAAAGTTGAGAAAACTAAGAGAAAGAGAAAGCGCCAATCCCAGCACGAATAAAAATAATAGCTGGCAACAAGTAGCACAATGTTTTGAAGCTTATACGTTCTTGCGGGAATTAACCAGTATAGTATAAAAACTACAGGAAAGAAAATAGCAAATTGGATTGAGTTAAAGAACATTTATCGCCGATCTTAAAATTCAAAAATAAGCCTTCTATAGACACATCCGGGCGGTGCTAATAGTCAGGGCGGGCAAATATAGAATCTTTTGCTAACAATGATTATGGCCGAAATAAATTGACCTGCGACGAAATTCGGTTTGTTGCAACATTTTCAGCTAATAATCAATCCAAGAAAGAAGTTAGCGTAGAATCCGCTGCCAGAATAGTATTCATTTTCCTTACCCCATTTGTATTCATATGAAATACATTGTAGAAATTTTCAATATCATTGCCAATTGCGGATGCGTTGGCGTCTATATAAGGGATATTCAAATCACTACATATTTTCCTTGTTTGTACAAAAGCCGCGCTGTCCCATACAGCTTTGTACATGGGGGTTTGAATGCAAAGTAGTTTCGAGTGGTTTTCTAAACAAAGTCTATTGAGGCTATCCAACATCGATGCTGTCGATTTTTCTGAAGAGCTATTGATAAAACTTTTCTTCCCGATGCTGCTGATTGGATTGTCAATCGTGTCCCACGGTTCGTCATGTCTGTTATAGCCAAACTTAGCTTGGGCAGTCGGTTCAGTTATGGTGAAACAATCTTTTAGAATCTTGTATTTACAGAGAGCATAAAGCGGTACGTATTTCTCAACAGCGTCAAATTTAAAGTAGTTCACAAAAGGCAAATTGTTTTTACCCGGCATGAACGCATACCTGGCGTACCACGGCTTTTCAAATAAGTTGGTTGTATTCGTAAAGCTTCCGGCATCACAAAGCGGATCGAAATTTATTATTACAAACTTTGGCGCTTTGTTTTTTGAAAGATAATTTTTGAAACGAATAATCGCCATTGCTAACTCCGAATGTCCATCCACGCCTATGTTTGCGCTTTTTAAGTGAAAATTTGTATCGAAAAAAGCAGGATCAAAATGTGAGCAACACCTTGAGCTGCCCAGGAAAACAAGATCTGCGTTGATGTTGGATGTTTGATCCAGGTTATCACTTCCATATAAAATCCGGTCTCTGATTCTGTAGCTAACGATAACTTGTACCAACGTTAACGGCGCCAGGCAAATAAAGGCAAACAGGATTATTTTTTTAATAAAGCGTTTCATTCAATTAAAACTGAAAGTAAATAAATTGAGTCGCTATTTCATTGTAATAAAATATGGAAATAAGCACAAGTAGGAAAATATATGCGGCCCACCTGATGCCGGCACGCGACATTGCAATATTTTGAATGGCATACTGTCTTTCTCTGCCCAACCATTCAACAATTAAAAATATTGGAAGAATAAAACCAAGAAGCTCAAAAATCGTGGCGCCTCGACTGACAGCGAAAGCAACTCCATCAGGCTTTTTAAAAAGAGATTTCGAGCAAATGCGCGACAGATATGACAACGCGTTGGTTAGATTTTCTGCTCTGAAAAATATCCAGGCAAAGGTTGTTAGAGCGAATGTTAAGCAAATTGACACCAGCTCTTTGAAAGTAGGTAAAAGCCTGCCCCTTGCTGCAATATCGAGATGGTCTCTGTGAGTCTTTAACAGCATTGACGGCAGAATATAAAGAGCGTTTAAAAGTCCCCAAACAATAAAGGTCCAGTTTGCGCCGTGCCAAAAACCACTGACAATAAAAATAATCAGCGTGTTTCTTATTGTCATCCAGGCGCCGCCTTTGCTTCCACCTAAAGGAATGTATAAATAATCCCTGAACCAGGAAGAAAGCGAGATGTGCCATCGTCGCCAGAATTCAGCAATATCTCGGGAAAAATATGGATAAGCAAAGTTTCGCAACAAGTCAAAACCAAATAGCCTCGCAGTTCCCAACGCAATGTCTGAGTAGCCCGAAAAATCGCAATAGATTTGAAATGCAAACAAAATAGCGCCCAGCACAAGCGTGCTTCCATTGTAGTGCGAGGCGTTTGTGAAGATCTCGTTTACAAATCCCGCACAGTTATCTGCGATTACTATTTTTTTAAACAATCCCCACAAAATTTGCCGAAGGCCGTCAACCGCTTTGCTATATTCAAACGTTCGCTTTGTTTTTATTTGCGGCAAAAGATGTGTTGCCCTTTCAATAGGTCCGGCCACCAGCAGGGGGAAGAAGCTTACAAAAAGCGAATAGTCAATGATGTTTTTTTCCGTAGGTATTCTTCCTCTGTAAACATCCAGCACATAGGAGAGCCCATGGAACGTATAAAAGGATATACCCACAGGAAGAATAACCTGCAATGTCCATGGATCAATGTGCAAGCCAACACCAGCCAGGAGATCAGCAAATGACGAAATAAAAAAATTATAGTATTTGAAAAATCCAAGGAAACCAAGATTGATAGCGATGCTTAACAAAAGCCAGTATTTCTTTTTTGCGGGGTTATTATTTTCCGAAATTTTAAGCCCGGTGTAAAAATCAAGCAGGGTTGAAAAGATCAGCAGAAATAAAAATCTCCAATCCCAGCACGCATAAAAGTAGTAGCTCGCAACAAGCATCAGAATGTTTTGGAGTCGAAAATTCTTATTTGAAATCAGCCAGTATAGTATGAAAACTATGGTGAGAAAAACAGCAAAATGGATGGAATTAAAGAGCATTGGTTACTGCGATCTTTATGGTTAGCTTCATGCACCTGTAGAAAATCAATAACCCTCTGATTCAGTAAGAGGGCGGGCAAATATAGCTTCTTTTAAAATTAATAGCCAGCGAAATAATTTTAATAATCAGTATTGCTTTAGCCTATATTTACTGATA
>Ga0318568_10001610_pt1 | contig 10026 bp, 7 predicted proteins | sample GRESIP088b5f21_FD_203690 | JGI IMG/M metagenome (GOLD analysis project Ga0318568, IMG submission 203690) | Tropical soil microbial communities from Luquillo Experimental Forest, Puerto Rico - GRE.SIPMG.088b5f21 | ecosystem: Environmental > Terrestrial > Soil > Tropical forest > Bulk soil...
TATTATATACGTTTTGATCACTCCTGTCTTTAGTTTGCATCCCACCCGTTGAATCTAATTTTTGGTATTTGCTGATCATGAAAACAATAGCCTAAACCTTATAATAGAAACATATGCCCCCAGACGATAATAAGGCGCCAGATATAACACTGGACGACTTCCGAAGAGCTGTTGCTCCACTTATCGATTATCTCCACAAGGAATATCATAATGGTTCTAACAAAAAACACGGCACCGACGAATATGACCGACGTAGCGGACTTATAATGTCGGATGTTGTAGATAACAATGGTTCGCAGTATGTGGACCTTGTGCAGGAGGGAGGAGGTGTACATGGCATCGCATTGGCTGGTTATACTTATGTGCTAGAAAAGATGGGTGTGGCCTTTATGAAGATGGCGGGCACCAGTGCGGGCGCCATCAATACATTGTTGCTAAGTGCAGTTAATACAAGAGATGAGTTGATAAAACTTCAAAAGACCGCGCTAAAAGATTCTGCTGCTGTTGACAAATGGGCAGAGTCGTTGCAATATAATCCTTCCCGCGTGAGGGTTGACGATTATTATGAAACACGATCCGAGAAACTGCTGGAGTATTTGAGTAAAAAGCCTTTGAGCGAAATAGTGGATGGACATTTTATGTGGCGGAAGCTATTGTTGAAGTTGTTTCAAAATACGATAGATATTACGTCAATCAAAGACTATCTGAGGAAAGTGAAAATATGGTGTGTGATGGCTTTGATTGGCTTTATTCTTTTGTCACTATCGGCATCGGAGCTTGCTTTCGTTACTTGCGAGAGACCTGATTGTTGCAGTAATTGGATCACGAGTGCTTCCAAATGGATAGCGGGGTTATCTGTGCTGATTATTTTTTTATCTGTTGGTTATGTTATTGGGCAATTACTACTTGGCCGCTTGTTATATCTAAATGCAGAAAGATTTGGTATCAATCCCGGAAAAAATTTTGAAGATTGGCTTACGACGATTTTAGAAGAAAACGGCATCATGAACGTATCTCAGTTAAAGAATAAACTACAGTTTGAGCGGGATTGTTTGCAGCCCAGGTATCAGTTGTATGAAGATAGTAGCAAAAAGAAAGATGAAGCAGCAACTGAGGAAGTAATTGTAACAGAGCAGTTCAAAAGATTTGCAAAAGGAATAAATGAGATCATTGAAAGTATTGATGATAAAGAATCGTGGGCGAATTGTACACCAAAAGATATTCGGGAATTAATGGATGACCAGGATAGCGACAGGTTGAATGAAATAACCGACAAGCTATCGGCGCTGGCAAAAAAAATAACACCTGAGAAGCCGGATCGATACCGGTTTGCTGCAAAATTGCTGGAGGCTTTCGAGAAGGTTGCTGGGGCTAAAGCGAAAATAGATGAAGAAAAGGACTCAACAACTAATGGAGGAGATAACAGCAGTAACAAAGGTACCATGAAGGCCGAGGAAACAAAAAGTACGTTTGATAAAGAAATTGCCATCGTAAGCTCAGATATTACAAATGGTATTAAGGTTGAGTTCCCCGCAATGCATAAAATGTACTGGGGAGAAGATTTTGATATATCTCCGGCACGCTATGTCAGGGCCTCAATGTCTGTTCATTTTTTCTTTAAACCATTCCAGGTTGATTATGCACTTTCACAAAGGGCGGTTATTGAAAATGAGTGGAAATGTTTGTTGAATATTGATAAAAGACTACAGGATAAAGATAAACATGCGCTTATGGTAGATGGAGGCATGTTGTCCAATTTTCCGGTTAATATTTTTTATAATCCAAGTGCTCCAATACCCGTTAAACCGACTGTTGGCATCAAGCTCGAGTTTGAAGATGAGGGTAAATCGAACACCATAAAGACAATGGGGAGTTTTTTGGGTGCAATTGTATCCACCGTTCGATATTTCTACGATCGGGAGTTTATTTCAAAACATAACATATTTAAAAAGACGGTTCGCAGCATTGATACAGGAAAAATTTTCTGGCTCAATTTCGATCTAAGTGATAAAAATAAAATAGAACTTTTTTTTAGAGGCGCTCTTACGGCAGCGATTTTTCTCGTGAAGAATGATGATATGCAACAGCGTGGAAGCGACATTGGCAGCCTTGCAAAACTTGGTGAAAATGTGGAATTCAGGGGAACACAATTCAGCATATATCCTGACGACTCGCACGATTTTCAAACTGAAGATCATGGCACCGAAGATGTTTCTTTTAACTGGTATAAATACAAGCTTGACAGAGTGTTGTTTTTAGGAGAGTCTGTTGCGACCCGAAACAGGTTAAAGAAGAAAGCAAGTTTTAACAAGGTGCCCGACAATCCCGCCAATCAACATTTGTAACCTCAAAACCTATCACATGGATCCGATTTGTTATTGTATAAAAATACATTGCCCCGACAACTTATTGCTGTTTGGCATTTTTGCAACTTTTCTCGGTTTTATGTCTATTGGTCGTTTAATGCTGGTTGCAGGCAAATTTGTTGTAGATGAAAATGGAAACCGCATATCTGTAATGCGATTGGAGGTACCTAAAAATGTTGAAGCCTTCACTACAACGCTGAGCAAAATGACAGAAAAGTCAAAATATGCGGCACGGCTAAATTTGAATCTTGACTTTTTGTTCATGCCCTTTTTGTACATGTGCATGTATTTTATTGCAACCTATGTTCAACTGCGTTTCGAATATAATCATGCGATTACTGATGCTTGGATGACTGGATTAATCGTCATCAGATTCCTTCCATTTTTAACATGGTTGCTTGATATAGCTGAAAACCTTTTTACACTAATGGCATTGAAAAAACCTGGCAAAGCACTGGTTAACTTGATGCGTTTTGTTTCTGTGCTTAAATGGTTAACCGGGGCAGTGTTTGTTGGTTATTGGTTATTGCTCGGTATTTGGTTCCTTTTTATTTTGTTGCATTTCCATTTTCCTACCTGCAGTAGTTTATAAAATCAAACCTTAACCCAAACTTAAAATTTCCTGATATGCAGAAGTTTAATTTTTTCATTCAGTATTTATTGGCGCCAATTATTATTGCAATTGTTGGAGCAATCATTACATTCGATCTTCAGAAAAATCAACGTCATCTTGAAGAAATGAAATTTACAGAACAGATACTTAAAGATGCCTATGACACATCCAATGCTGCACGCGGATTGGCAATTTGTATGTTGATAAAGCCCGCATTGAAGGAGAATCCTGAGTTTGCGGATTCTTTAATAGAATCAATAAATGCATTTTACAAATCACGGTTGAACCAGGCTGCAAGAGAAGGCGACGTTGGCACTATAAGGGACATTCAATCTGCATCGCAGGATATACAAGGTTCATCTTCTGAAATTGCAAAAGCGGGCAAGGTTGTGTTAGGTAAAGCGCAAGTTGCAAGGGATTACGAATTGAAAGGTTTTGAAAACCTGGCGCAGGGCAATCTCGCGGAAGCAAAAGAGAATTTCGCTAATTCTGAAACTGCGTATAATGGTTATCACAATGCCTATGAAATAACAAGATTGCTCAATAGCGCACAAAAAATTATTGCCTCTGATCCGGAAAATAAACAAAAGGTGACAGATAGCGTAAAATCAGTTATTCAAAACAAGTATCCACTTATTAAGCAGAAGTGATTGTACTCAACTATTTATAAAAGTAAATTTCAATCTTCCCATCCCTCGTCACCGCGCCTCTGTACATGCCCTCTGTATTAAATGGCATTGTCATGTTGCCGTTTTTATCAAGGGCGATCAAACCGCCGGTGCCACCGAGTTTGCCAACTTTGTCGATGACTGCTTTGCCGGCATTTTTTACTGACATGCGTTTGTATTCCATCATCGCAGACAGATCGTATGCCACAGTGCAGCGTATAAAGAATTCTCCCCAGCCGGTGCATGAAACGGCAACTGTGTTATTGTTTGCATAAGTGCCAGCACCAATGATAGGAGAGTCGCCAATGCGGCCGTATTTTTTATTGGTCATACCACCGGTTGATGTGCCGGCAGCGAGATTGCCATAAAGATCAAGTGCAACACAACCTACTGTGCCAAATTTGTTGTCGACGTTAATGATGCCGTATTTGCTGTTTTGAGTAAGAATTGTTTCGCTTGTGTCATAAGGCGTTGGGTCGTCATTGGAGCCGCTATTTTTCTTTGCTTTGATGCTGTCTTCTTTAAGCGCTTGTTGCAGGTTGTCCCATCTATCTTGCGTATAGAAGTAGCTTGGGTCAACGATTTCTAATCCTGCCTCTTTTGCAAACTGGTCAGCACCCGCACCCGATAGCATCACATGTTCTGACTTTTCCATTACTGCTCTTGCGCCACTGATAGGATTGCGAATGGTACGCACTCCGGCAACAGCACCCGCTGAAAGTGTTTTACCTTCCATGATTGCAGCATCGAGTTCGTTGTGTCCGTCGTGTGTAAAGACAGCGCCTTTGCCTGCATTAAAATGTGGGTCATCTTCCAAAACATGTATAGTTGCTTCTACTGCATCAACACTGGATTTGCCGGATTTTAATTCAGCGTAACCTGTTTCTAAAGCCTTCTGCAAAGCAGCTCTGATCGCTGATTCTTTTTCAGGAGTCATCTTGCTTTTTAAAATGGTTCCTGCGCCACCATGTATGACGAGGACGTAATTGCCTTTCGTTGTTTTTTGTGCAAAGGAAAAATGAAATTGAAACAGGAATGCGGTAAGCAGTAGAAAAATATTTCTCATCAGAACGAGTGTTTGGTGCGGTAAATGTAGTGAGTTTTTGTGTAGTGGAGAGTTGCCGTCGGAGTGTTGGTGCAGAAATTAGAAATTTCCTGGTGATTAGTATACTCCCAAACACTACGTATTAATGCCCTACGGGCAATAATGTTCTTGCTATGACATGTTCTATTGATATTGTTGCCCTATGGGCAAGGGGTTCCCGCAGGGAAAGAATATCAATAGAAATCAATTAGAAAATGGCGACATTGCCCGTAAGGCATTAACATGTAGTTTGCTCGGGAATTAATCTCCAAGCACTGGTAGAATTTGTACTGCTTAATAAAGAACCAACTGCTGAAGTGTGCGACGCAACAGAAGCTCAATAGTAGCAATACTGTCTGGCCCATAACCGCAACTCAAATAAAAAGCAAAGCCCCGAAAAACTTTCGGGGCCACTAATTCCTAGTTCCTAATTTCTAGTTTCTAATTCCTTATCTGTAATATGCTTCACTCCAGCGCAACTCATTTTTGAATTGATAGAGGTTTGTATTCTTGCCGATCAACGTGAATTCGATGTCTGCCATTTCTGCGAAATCCTGCATGTGTTCTGCATTCAGGTTTTGGCTATAACCTGTGTGGTGCGCACCACCTGCGAGGATCCATGCAGCACAACCTGTTTTCATGTCAGGGTATGGTTTCCACAATACACGTGCAACAGGAAGTTTTGGAAGATCGTGCGGCGCATCAACAGCTTCCACTTCGTTCACCAACAAACGGAAACGGTTGCCCATGTCAATCAGGGACGCATTGATAGCAGGACCGGAAGCTACGTTGAATACAAGTCTTACAGGATCAGCTTTTCCGCCGATGCCCAAAGGATGTATTTCGCAAGATGCTTTTCCTTTTGCAATTGATTCGCAAATTTCAAGCATGTGAGAACCCAATACCATTGGATTGCTTGGATCGAAATGGTAAGTGTAATCTTCCATAAAAGAGTTGCCGCCAGGTAAGCCACTGCCCATTACTTTCATTGCACGCACCAATGCTGCAGTTTTCCAATCACCCTCGCCCGCAAATCCGTAACCTGCGCCCATCAGGCGTTGTGAGGCAATACCAGGAAGTTGTTTCATGCCGTGCAGGTCCTCAAATGTGTCTGAGAATCCTTTGTAGTTGCCATCTTCAAGGAACGCTTTCATGCCAAGCTCTATCCTTGCCGCATCGCGAAGAGATTCATATTGTGCATTGCCTTTCAGTAAACTCTCTGCAACTTTATAAGAGTCGCCGTATTCTTTAACAAGTTTATCAACTTCTGCATCGCTGATCTGGTTGATAACGGCAACAAGGTCGCCGATGCCATGCGTGTTTACAGAAAAACCAAATTTGTATTCAGCCTCTACTTTATCGCCATCAGTTACTGCAACGAAGCGCATGTTGTCGCCGAAGCGTACAAATCTTGCGCCTTGCCAATCGTGCCAGCCTGCAGCAGATCTTGCCCAGCTGTTGATTTGTTCAAGCGCTTCAGGATCTTGCCAGTGACCAACAACCACCTTTCTGTTTCTTCGCATGCGGCTAACAATGAAACCAAATTCACGATCACCATGTGCAGACTGGTTAAGGTTCATGAAGTCCATGTCAATCTCGCCCCAGGGGATATCGCGGTTGAACTGTGTATGTAAATGCAATAATGGTTTGTGTAAAATTTTCAAACCTGTGATCCACATTTTTGCAGGAGAAAAAGTGTGCATCCATGCGATGATACCGATACAATTCTTTGCTGCATTTGCTTCTGCGCAAATGGCATAAATTTCTTCTGTTGATTTTACAGTAGGTTTGAATACTACGGTTACGGGAATTTGAGAAGCTTCATTCAAAGATTTCGCGATGATCTGTGAATGCTCCGCTACCTGCTTCAAAGTTTCTTCTCCATACAAATGCTGGCTTCCGGTTACGAACCAAACTTCCAGTTGCTTTAGGTTTATCATGTTCTGTTTTTTGCGATTGTTTATTTGTGAGGTGTTTTTTATTTATTGGCCGTAATAAGAATTTGGACCGTGCTTGCGTTCGAAATGTTTTTGAATGAGCGAACCTTTCAAGCGTGGGGCATCACTTCTGATCTGCTCCGTTAAGAATGCCATCTTAGCAACGGCTTCGCAAACGGCACTGTTGTATACTGCTTTCGCAGCTGTTTTACCCCAGGAGAAAGGAGCGTGGTTGCCAACGAGTACCATTTCTGTTTCTTCGTAGCTCAGGCCTTTTTCTTTGAAGCAATTCATGATCTGAAAACCTGTTTGGTATTCATAGTCACCTTTGATCATTTCATCATCCATTGGCGGAGCGCAAGGAATATCGTTGGTTGTGTAATCTGCATGCGTTGTTCCGAAGATCGGAATGTCGCGCTGTGCCTGTGCCCACGCGGTTGCGTAGGTGGAGTGCGTGTGTACGATGCCATTGATCTTATCCCAGTGCTTGTACAAAACCGCATGGGTTAAAGTGTCGGAAGAAGGACGAAGATTGCCTTCAACTGTTTTACCTTCAAAATCTACGATCACCATTTTTGCCGGTGTCAAATCTTCATAAGCAACACCGCTTGGCTTAATGGCAAATACGCCTAAGTCTCTGTCTGCGGCACTTACGTTTCCAAATGTAAAGATCACGAGGTTTAGTTTGGGAAGCTGCATGTTTGCTTCGTAAGCAGCTTGTTGGATATGTTGGTATTTGCTCATTTTGTGTTTGTGATTAAGGAGTTTCTTTATGCTTCAATTAATAATTAATAATTAATAATTAATCGGTTTTCGGAACAGGTAGCAGCATCTTTTCACGACTGCAACCCTATTAATTCTTAATTATTAATTATTAATTAGCGTTAACAAGTTTGTTCTGAACATTACTTTTAGACGTTGCATTACCTAATTCCAGGTACTTCGCATAGCGTTTTGCATACACCGGAACCAATGCTTCGTTAGGATGATACTCTGCGTCAAAGCCTTGTCCCATCGCGTGCATAGCGTCTTCTACTTTTTCATACACGCCCGCTGCTGTTGCGGCGAACATTGCAGCGCCCAATGCGCAGGTTTGTTCTGAACTGTGAATGCGGATCGGCATGTTCATTACATCGGCCATCATTTGCATGATGAAAGGAGATTTTTTCGCAACACCGCCCAATCCGATCAAACCCTTTACAGGAACGCCTTCTGTATTGAATCTGTCAACGATTGCTTTTGCTCCAAAACATGTAGCTTCTACAATTGCTCTGAAGAATTTAGGTGCGTCCGTTGCAAGATTTAATCCTGTGATGGTGCCTTTCAATAATTGATTCGCATCTGGTGTGCGACGACCGTTCAGCCAATCTGTTGCCAGTTCTGCTTTTTCGTCAACTTTTAGTTTTGCTGCTTCTTTGCTCAACTCAGCAATCATATTATCTGTAGTCTCATCGATCAGTGCTTCCAATGTTTGTCCGTCAGCAAGTTTGCTGTTTTTCAAAACATTTTGCAAAGGCCATGACAACAGGTTTCTGAACCACGCGTAACAATCGCCGAATGCAGATTGTCCTGCTTCCATGCCCATCTTGCCGGGTATAACGGAACCTGGTACCTGGCCGCAAATACCTTTTACCAATACGCCTTCCACTTCATCAAAAGGAGCAACCAACATATCGCAAGTTGACGTTCCCATTACCTTGCTTAAATGGTATGGTTCAATTTGTCCGCCCACTGCACCCATGTGTGCGTCGAAGGCGCCAATGCCCACAACAACGTTTGTTGTAAGTCCGAGGCGGCTTGCCCATTCGTCAGACAAATAGCCCGCTGCTTCGGAAGAAGTATATGTATCAGTGAATAAATTTTTAGTAAAACCATCCAGCAATGGATCGAGTGATGCGAAGAATTCATTTGGAGGAAGACCGCCGAATTCTTTTGCCCACAAAGCTTTGTGGCCCGCGGAGCAAACACCGCGTTTCAATTTCGCAACATCTTTTCCTCCGGTTAAAAGGAAAGGGATCCAGTCGCAATGTTCTACCCATGAGTGGATCTGTTGTCTAACGGTTTCGTCTACGCGAAGAATGTGAAGGAGCTTTGCCCAAAACCATTCTGATGAATAGATGCCGCCAACAAACTGTAAATAGTTTGTGTCGAACTTTGTTGCATGCTCGTTTATTTCTGCAGCTTCTTTTGTTGAAGTGTGGTCCTTCCACAATACAAACATGGCGTTTGGATTGCTTTCAAATTCAGGCAGCAAAGCGAGTGGCGTTCCTGACTCGTCAACTGCAACAGGAGTGGAACCGGTTGTGTCCACCGAAATTGCTTTTACATCTTTAGCTACATCGGCACCTGCTTTTGCCAAACAGTCTTTTATTGTTTTTTCGATCCCTTCGATGTAATCAAGAGGATGCTGTCTGAACTGGTTGTTCGCAGCGTCGCAATAAAGACCGGCTTTCCAGCGTGGGTAATAAAAAACAGAGGAGGCTACTTCTTTTCCGTTGAGGGCGTTCACAATGATGGAACGAACGGAGTCTGAGCCAAAGTCAACACCTATTACAAAGGCATTCTGTGTCATTGCTGTAATTGTTTTTAGAACTGTTTTATATCTGCGCCGCAAGACAATTATGCCTGTTTTTGAAGTTGACAAGCTCAATGATCTGGCAAGCGAAAATTATATTAGTGTCAAAGTAACACTTATTGTAAGAATTTAAAAAATTTATTTTGAGTACCTCGGGCCGATAGCGGTTTTTTAACCGCAAAGGGCGCAAAGGAATTGGCTCTCAGGGCAATAGGTAATCACGAAAGCGCAAAGGAAAGAAGGATTCTCGCGGCCACGAAAACCCTTCTTTCCTTTGCGCACTCTTCGTCCTTTGCGGTTTAAAAAACGTCTTAGTGGTTAACGACTGGCGTTAAATTTTCATCGCTCGCCATTAACTGCACATCTTTCACTTTCTCCGGGAACCAGATCATCATTTCGCCCTTGCCGCGGTTGGCCCAGGCATAGTATGGAATGGCGGTAAAAGATTGTGAACGGGTGGTTACATTCAGGCCGTCGTTGCTAATGTCTACTGCCGGCACACTGGCTTTTAAAACGGTAACACCATTAAGTAAAGCCGCATTGTATTCACTTGTAAACGATGACGCCTCCGGTAAAATAATATTGCTTACACGGCCGTCATTGTCTTTCCATTCGCCACAATACATGATTGGTCCGCGTTGCAATGCTACTTTGTTGATGTCGTTTTTGATGTTGTTATTGGCTACTACTTTTCTTATTTCCATCGGCAGCATTACTTCTATTTTATCGCCTTTTTTCCAGGTTCTATTGAGCACCGCGTAACCTTTGTCCACTGTGTATTCT
>Ga0318568_10001614_pt1 | contig 10009 bp, 10 predicted proteins | sample GRESIP088b5f21_FD_203690 | JGI IMG/M metagenome (GOLD analysis project Ga0318568, IMG submission 203690) | Tropical soil microbial communities from Luquillo Experimental Forest, Puerto Rico - GRE.SIPMG.088b5f21 | ecosystem: Environmental > Terrestrial > Soil > Tropical forest > Bulk soil...
AGCTCAAAAACTGTCGTATCGGGTTTGATATTGCCCATAACCCGAGTGTACGTGGCGTCGGATATGCCACGCGCGCGCGCCCGTGCGCGGAAGGCCGCGACCCACTGGTCGAATGACGATTTGCTTGCCTGCCCGCGTGCCGTTGCGCTCCACGTTGCCATGGCCGCCGCCAGCATGGACAGACAGGCTCGCCTTGACAGGGGAGGGTTCGTCCACTCGCTCATCGCGCCGTGTCCCGGTTTCCTTTGGCGGCGGAGATTCTACAGCCGTTTCTGTCGGCTTTGCGGCCGCGTCCGCGGGCGGCACAGGGGCTGCGGCGGGCAGCGGCTTGACGGGGATCGACGCGGTCGGGAGGTCTTCTTTGACGTCTTGTTCCTTAATTTCCTGGCCACGGCCGCGGATCAGCCGTTCATACGACGCCACCAGCGTCATGTAGGGATTGACGAAGACCCAGCCGTATTTCGTCGGCACCTGCATATCGAAGTGGAGGTGATAGGTGGTGGCGCGCTCGCGCCGAAAGAAGTTGCCGACCTTGCCGATCACCTCGCCCTCGTGCACGAAGCGACCGCTCACCATGCCGTCGGCGTTGAACTGCTTGGGCAGCATGTGCAGGTAGCGGAAGCGCATGCGCTCGTTGGGCGCGTTGACCACGATGTAAAGCGCCTCCTGGGTGGGCGCGCGCAGCACCGCCCCATCGCGCACGGCGACCACGTCGTGCAGATAGGGCTCGCAGCGGTTCGCCCCCTCGATGCGCTGCTTGCAGAAGCTCGGGCGGATGTCTTGCCCCTGATGACCAAGGCCCCCTGGACACTGGCCGACATAGAAGTTGCGGGTCTCGCAGAAATTATCCCGCCACGGATAGGAGTAATTCTCAGGGGCCGATTCATCGAGAACCAGCATCTGGCCGTTCACGCGGCAGCGATAGGCTCTAACGCCACCCAAGGTTCCGGCGCCGTAACGTCCGGTCGCCTCGCAATTTCCCCAATTCATGAACGACTGGGAATTGGCGAAGGCCGGCGCGTCGGCGAGCGGGAAACGGATCTTGGAATAGACCGTGTAGTCGGCCACGCCACCTTTGCGCCGAAAGCCGGTGCCGGGAAGGATGTCGCCGGGGCTGTGGTAGGTGAAGACCGAGGACTGCTCCGCCGGCCGATCGATGGTATCGGCGGCGATCGCCTCCGGTTGGGTCTGCGGCGTGCCGCCCGCGATCCGCAGCGATTTGAGAAAACGAACCGCGACCTTGTCGGCATCGCGGCATGACATTTTGCGGAACCGCAACCTGCCGTCGGAGCATTCGATCGCGACGACATAGGGCACGCCGTAGCGCACGAAGGTGTAGCGCACGTAGTTTTCGAGAAACGTGCGGCGGATGGCGGGAAACTCGTCGAGGCCGTGGACCGGCCATCCGATCACGCCCCTGGGCTCGTCAAGCTGATAAACGAGCGCGGAGCCGCCTATATGGATGTAGATCGGATCGGAAAAGCCAATTCCCAATTCGCGCATTTCCTGCGCGCGGGCGATGACCATGGCGTCGTAGCCGGCGGGCCCGGGATAGAAGAACGGTACCGCATTGAAGCCGGAGAGATAATCGTCGGCCGGCGAATTGGCGCTGGCAGCGGCCGGGTCCGATGCGGCGGCGCGGTCGCGCAGAAAGGCCGCCGTATCGAAAGGCAGCAGCACCGGCACCGGGCTTGCGGCGATATTCGCGAAGCGTTCGCCGGTGGCGCGGTTGAGCTTCGCCATCACCTCCGGTACGACGACCGGTTTTGGCAAATCGAGCGCGTCGAGCTCCACGGCGACCGCGTCCCAATCGACGTGGGTGGGGGCGATGCGCGGGCTCTTCATGTCCTGCGCGGCCGCGGCAGCGATGCCGACGGCGAGCGCGAGGCCCGCAATTCCGTATCGCAACATGACGCTCCATTACCTTGCCGGAGCTGTCGCCGCGACGTCCGGGCACGAATCAAGTATTGCCGCAGCCACAGATTCTGCCAAGTGGGTTAACAAAAACGATTTCCACTGTTGCAAATGGGTTGCGCGGTCCTCGGGCGCAACGCCCCAGAAATGAAAGAGCTCAGTCCTTGGCGCGCTCGACGTAGGAGCCGTCCGCGGTCATGACCACGATTTTCGTCCCCGGGCCGACGAAGGGCGGAACCATCGTGCGCACGCCGTTCGACAGCAGCGCGGGCTTGTAGGAGGAGGCGGCGGTCTGGCCTTTCACCGACGGCTCGGTTTCCACCACTTCCAGGGTGGCCTTCTGGGGAAGCTCGATCGAGACCGGCACCCCCTCGTGGACGGAGAGCATGACCTTCATTTCCGGCTGGAGGTAGGCGGCCTGCTCGCCGATGATGTCGGCGGGCAACGCCACCTGGTCGTAGGTCTCGGTGTTCATGAAGTGAAAGCCATCGCCGTCCTGGTAAAGGTATTGATGCTCGCGATCCTCCACGTAGGCGCGTTCGACCTGCTCGGTCGTCTTGAAGCGCTGCGCGACCTTCACGCCGTCGCTGATGCGGCGCATGTCGACCTGAGTGGTGGGGGTGCCCTTGCCGGGGTGGAAGCTTTCGGCGTTGAGCACGGCATAGAGCTTGCCCTCGAATTCGACGATATTGCCCTTGCGGAGCGAACTGGCGATGACCTTCACGGCGAGTTTTCCTCGATTATCGGACGCGCGCGACCAATGCTGGGCCCAAATGTCGGGCCGCACCATACTGATCTGGCAGCCGTTCGCCAGTGATTTTCACGGCGATTAGATGGTTGAAACCGCGGTGGACGGAGCGCCCCTGATGCCGCCGCCCTTCTGGGCCTTGCACGCCAGCCGGCGGCCCTTCCTGCTAGGGCGCATGCGCATAGCCGCGGCGTTGCGGCAATTCTTCGCGGCGCGGGCTTTCGTCGAGGTCGAGACCGCGACGCTCGTCCCTTCGCCGGGGAACGAGACCCACCTCCACGCCTTCGCGACCGATCTGGTGGCGCCAACCGGCACGCGCGCGCGATCGTACCTGCGGACCTCGCCTGAATTCGCCTGCAAGAAACTGCTGGCGGCTGGCGAACGGCGGATCGTCGAGTTCGCCCGCTCGTTTCGCAACCGCGAGCGCGGCATCCTGCACCACCCCGAATTCACCCTGGTCGAATGGTACCGGGCACAGGAGCCTTACGAGATTCTGATGGAGGACTGCGGGGCTATTCTTGCGCTCGCGGCGGAGGCGGCGGGCTCGAAGCGGTTCTCGTTCCGCGACCGCGCGATCGATCCGTTCGCCGCCCCCGAGCGACTGACGGTGGCGGAGGCGTTCGCGCGCCACGCCGGCATCGACCTCGCGGCGATGCTGCCGCCGCAGCCCGCGGCCGTGTTGGCCGCGGCGGCTAATGCCGCCGGCATTCGCACGGCCGCCGACGACACCTGGGGCGACGTTTTCAGCCGCGTGCTGGTCGAAAAGATCGAACCGCACCTCGGGCAAGGGCGGGCGACGATCCTTTACGAATATCCGGCAGTGCAGTCGCCGCTCGCCCGGCCGAAGGCCGCCGATCCCCGGCTCGCCGAGCGTTTCGAGCTCTATGCCTGCGGGGTCGAGCTTGCGAATGGCTTCGGCGAGCTCATCGACGTGGCCGAGCAACGCACACGGCTCGAGCATCAGATGGCGGAGAAGGAGCGCATCTACGGCGAGCGCTATCCCGTCGACGAGGACTTTCTCAGCGCCCTTGCGGTGATGCCTGAGGCCTGCGGGATTGCGCTCGGCTTCGATCGGCTGGTCATGCTTGCGACCGGAGCCGCCCGCATCGACGACGTGGTGTGGACGCCGATGTCCGCAACTTGAACGATCGAGGACTGAAAGGACGCCGCATGCTGCCGTTTCGCGCCGCGCTTGGCATCTTCGTCGTGGTCGCCGCCGCCGGCCTCGCGCAGCCGGCTTGGACGCAGACCTATCCGACGCAGAACATCACGTTGCAAGTCGCGTTCGCGGCCGGCGGCATCGCCGACGTCGTCGCGCGCCTCGTTGGGCAGAAGCTCAGCGAGCGGTTCGGGCAGGCGGTGGTGGTGGAAAATCGCGGGGGCGCCGGCGGCAATCTGGCGGCGAAATCGGTGAGCGGCGCGGCGCCTGACGGCTACACCATCCTCGCCACCACCACCTCCCTTGCGGTCAATGAGACCGCCACCAAAAACAAGGGCTTCTCGGTCGACGATCTGCGCGCCATCGCCGTCGTGGCCTTCAGTCCCGACGTCCTGGCCGTGCATCCGAGCAATCCGGCGAAAGACTTGAAAGAGTTCATCGCGAACGGGAAGAGCGGGAGCTTCACCTTTGGCAGTGCCGGCGTCGGCACGGGCCCGCACATCGGCGCGGAATATTTTTTTCGCGAGGTCGCCAATGTACAAGCCGTGCATGTGCCGTTCACCGGCGGCGCTCCGGCGGTCACCGCCGCCATCGGCAACCACGTCGACGCGATCGTGCTGACGCTGCCGACGGTGGTGCCACCCATCACGCAAGGGCTTCTGCGCGGCATCGGTCTTGCGAGCGCGGCGCGCAATTCGGCCGTGCCGAGCGTGCCGACTTATGGCGAGATGGGCTTCCCCAACGTCTATTCGGGCTCATGGGTCGGCTTCTTCGCGCCGGCGAAGACGCCCGATGCGGTGGTCGCGAAGCTCAACGCGGAGATCAATGCGATCATGCGGGAGCCGCAGGCGCAGGAGAAGCTCAAGACCATCGGTTTCGACGTCATGATCAAGACGGTTGGCGAGGCTACTGACTACTTCAGGAGCGAAGTGGCGACCTGGGGCAAGATGACGCGCGCGATCGGTTATTCGAGCGATTGATCGTTGTGCGAGAACACGCGCGCCCCAGTGCTGGCGCGGCCGTCGTCGCCGCCTCGTCATGCCCGGGCATAGCGCGTCGGAAGAGGCGCGTAAACGCGCTTATGACCCGGGCATCCATCGAACAAAGCGCTTCAATCGAAGAGGATGGATTGCCGGGTCAAGCCCGGCAATGACAACGAGTGGGTCAGGACCAGTCTGAGCGTCGCGCGCGGCGCTTGCCCGCCTTGCCGGCATACCCTGAGCGTTACCGGCTCACCACCACGTTGAGGATCGCGGTCCTTCCGTCTTGAGTGGCGGCGAGCGCGCTTTGCAAGGCGCCCTCCAATTCGGCGCGATTTTCGACGCGCTGGCCATGGAAGCCGAAATGGCTTCCCAACTCCTCATAGTCCGGTCCGTTGATGGTCACCCCGAAATGCAGATCTTTGCTGGCCGAGGCGCCATCGGGATAGTGATGGACGTGGCCCATCCGCATCGCTTCGTATTTCCTGTTGTTGAGGACGACGATGATGATCGGCAGCTTATGGCGCTTGGAGGCGCCGAGCGCCTGGATGATAGGGTTGTAAAGGAACGAGCCGTCGCCGACGAGCAGCGCCACCGGCCGCTCGGGCGCCGCGAGCTTGATGCCGAGCGCGGTGCCGATCCCCTGGCCGAGGCCACCCGAACCCCGAAAGAAGCTTTGCGGCGTGGTCTGCGGAAGATGCTGGCGGATGAGCGAGGAATGGGTGATCGTCTCGTCCACGTAGATCGTGTCGGCGGGCATCACCTCGCCGAGCGCGCCCATGAGCGAGAGCGGATCGATGGCGCTTCCGTTCTGCGCCTTCTCGCGCTCCGCGCGCAGCTCCGCGACGTAGCTGTCGTGTTCGCGGGTCCAACGCTGCCGCCGCGCGTTCACCGCGGCGGCATCGATCTTCGCCGACTTTGCCGCCGCAGTCAGCAACGTGAGCGACTCGGCGATATCGCCTTCGAGATAGCAGTCGGCGTGCAGACTCTGGTAGACCATGTGCTCCTTGAAGGGGTGGTCGTGGATCGCGACGATCTTGCCGCTCGTCGGCCGCCGCCGTGGCGGGTACCACGGCGCGCGAGCGCCCACGAGCAGGACGAGATCGGCATCGTCGAGCGCCTTGTACCTCCCCGTGCCGAGATAGAGCGGGTGATTGGTCGGAAAGTTTGCGTAGGCGTTGACCCGTCCGTTGATCACCGCAATGCCGAGGAGATCGGCGAACTCTGCCAGCGCTGAAAATGCCTTGGGGTCGCGTCCGGCAGTCTCCGTCACGACGACCGGGCTCTTGGCATTGCGGACAAGCTCGGCGACCTTGGCGACGTCTTCCTGCCGCGGCCGCACGGTCGGCGCTGGCGGCACCTCGCGCGCGACGGCCGGCGGCGTCCAGTCGTGCAGCATGTGTTCGAGTGCCACGTTGAGGTAGATCGGGCCCTTCGGCAGGCGCTGCGCCATCTCGCCGGCGCGGATCACGCTTTCATAGAGCGTATGGGGGCTGGTCACGGCGCGCGCCCACTTCGCAACCGGCTCGACGAAGCGCTCGATGCCGCCCACGGTGAGGCCGCCATACCACTGCTGCTCGATGTCGAGGGCGGGGTCTTCGCCGAGCGTCTGGGATTCGCCCGACATGACGACCATCGGCACTTCGTTCTGCATGGCGCCGTGGATGCCCATGCTTCCCTGCAGCACGCCGACGCCGGCGTGCAGCAGCACCGCCTGCGGCCGGCCGGTGATCAGCGTGTAGCCGGTGGCCATGTTGACCGCGAGCGTCTCGTGCCAGGACTCGACGAAGGCCGGGCCCGCCTTGTTGTCGAGTTTCTGACGCGCCAGCGCCTCCCAGACGGGCGACCATTCCGAGCCCGGGGAAGACATGATGTAGTCGATCTTGAGCTTGCGAAACGCCTCGAGGATCGCCTCGCCCCCATCGAGATAGTTCTTCATCTTGTCCTCACTCCCGCCAGTGCGTGGCGCATACCAACACCGAATTTTGGCGGTCCGCAAGCGCGGGCGTGCGGCGCGCGGGCGGGATCAGGGTTGCACCGCTCGCTTCGGGTCAGCACGGCGGACGCGGATTGACATTTGGCCGCTGCCGCCGCATCAGCGACACGCCTTTGCCCGCCGTGATCGGCCGCAACCACTTCACGCCAGGACGTTGCCATGAGACCAGCACGCAAGACACTGCGCCGCCCCGATGAGCTCGTCGCGGCCGGATTGATTCCGGGCGAACGCCGCGGCGAGATCGAAGCGGTCGCCGCGCGCTACGCGTTGGCGCTGACCGCCGACGTCGCCGAGCTCATCGATCCCGCCGATCCGCGCGACCCCATGGCGCGCCAGTTCGTTCCCGCGGCGGCGGAACTCGACGCCAGGCCCGAGGAGATGGCCGACCCGATCGGGGACGGTGCGCATAGCCCGCTCGAGGGCATCGTGCACCGCTATCCCGACCGCGTGCTGCTCAAGCCGGTCCACGTCTGCGCGGCCTATTGCCGCTTTTGTTTCCGCCGCGAAGTGGTTGGGCGCGCGCGCGCTCTCTCACGCGCGCAGCTCGACGCCGCGGTGGCCTATATCCGCAGCCATCGCGAGATCTGGGAGGTGATCCTCACCGGCGGCGATCCGCTCGTGCTCTCGCCGCGGCGTCTTGGGCAAGTCGTCGAAACGCTGGCGGCGATCGACCACGTCAAGGTCATCCGCGTGCACACCCGCGTGCCCGTGGTCGCGCCCACGCGCGTGACGGTAGCGCTCGTGCGCGCGCTGCGCGCGCCGGGCAAGGCGACCTACGTGGTGCTTCACGCCAACCACGCGCGCGAGCTCACGTCCGCGGCGCGCGCGGCCTGCGCGCGCCTAGTCGATGCCGGCATTCCCATGCTGAGCCAGACCGTGCTCTTGCGCGGCGTCAACGATGAGGCGGCGGTGCTGGGCGAATTGATGCGCGCCTTGGTCGAATGCCGCGTCAAGCCTTACTACCTCCATCACGGCGATCTCGCTCCCGGCACCGCGCAGTGGCGCACCGGCATCGACGAGGGTCAGACGCTGATGCGCGCGCTTCACGGCCGGCTCTCGGGCCTCTGCCAACCCACTTACGTGCTCGACATCCCCGGCGGCTACGGCAAATCGCCGATCGGCCCGAGCTATCTTGCCTGCATCGGCGGCGCCAACGGCACGGCGCGCTACGAGGTCGAGGACTTCAACGGCCGCCGCCACGCCTATCCGCCGGCGCCGCTCGAGACATCGGACCGCGCAAGCTCCCTGTAAAGAACCGGGAAAATCCTCACCACCACCAACTGCCGCCGCACCACATCTCGCACGTGCTGCGGCGATAGAAATTATAAAAGACCGCGGCGACGCAGCGGCCGTTCCAGTCCCCTGCAATGAGCCTGATCCGTTCCCCCGCGGCCCAGCTGAAACAGGCCGGCGTCCGTGCCGTGAACCGCGTGCCGTTGATGATGAAATTGCCGCTGTAAGGGGGCTGCACGACTTCGATCACGTGCTGCTCGGGTGGCAGATAGTACCGGTAGTACCCCCGACGTGGATATTCCATCTCGTCTGCGAGGGCCGGCGCGCATATCGACGCGGCCAAGGCGTACGCCGACATCCACTTGAGCATTTTTGGCCTCCCCCTAGTGTCCCGATTCCGAAGTTCGCAAGCCCCTGCCGCACGCTCTCCTGCGAACTTCGGAATCAAAGGGACACTAGCAAACTTGTGACTCTAGTGTGGGTTCTGGATTTGAAGTTCCTATGCGAACTCGCTGCAAATCCGTAGGAGCTTCAAATCCACCACACTAGCGGTGCGCAGAGGATAGAGGCGATCTCGAGCGCTGCCAAGGGAACACCTGCGAGGCCTGACCGACGTTGCAAACGCAAAGCTGGCGTTGCGCTCATGCTGCCAATTTTGTGGAATGTACGAACGTCATCCGCTAGCGTCACATCTCAATGCTCGTCATCTCGATAATTCTCGAAGCTCTAGTTGCGATCATAGCAATCTTGGCGGCCCGCAAAGGCAAACCGTATATCTACGGCCTTGCATTTACGTTCGGCGCTTACGTGCTCTATGATCTCGCCCGTCTTCTGCAATGGGATGTTCAGGGAGGGGTTCTTTCCGGGCTCTTCCTGCTCGCGACCATTACCGCACTGATCGCGGTGTGGGGACTGTACCGGGAACAGAGAAGCGATTAGCGCCTGGAGGAGTTCAACCATGTCAAAACTTGCTTGGATCGTCGTGCTCGCAATGCTGACGGCCGCGCCCGTGGCGGCGCAACAGAGCGCGATCCCCGACCTTCGCGGCACCTGGAAAGGCGAGAGCGAGTCGATCATCCTCGGGACGGGCAATCCGCATCATGCCGCGGCCCCGTCGGCCGAGCCGCGACTCAACAGCGTCGCGTTCACCGCGACCATCGACAAGCAGGACGGTCGCCGGTTCTCCGGCACGTTTTCCTCGCCGCGCGGCAACGAAAAGTTCGTCGCCGCGATCTCGCGCAACAACACGATTTTGGTGGTCGACGACGATGGCTATACGGTCGGCACGATCTTGGCGCCAAACCGCATGGAGTGGTGCTACATGCACCGGTCGCAAACCACGCAAATGGTATCCTGCACGGAGCTGACCAAGCAGCCGTAGCGTGGGCCGTCGCCGCCTCGGAAGTCTGCCACCCCGCTCAGATGGTCCACTCTTCACGATCGGCTTGCGCCTGCGATGCGAGGCCGGTCGGGCGCAGGATGAGCACCATCGGGGCGATGCTGACGTCATCCGCGGCCGTGCACTCTCGGTGAGCGGGCACATCGGTAACACCGTCCTTACATCTGCTATGCAACTCTCTTAGGCATCGACGCATGGAGGCTCCGTATGAAGGCGCTTTTGTATTCGGCAACGTTCGCCATTCTCGTTTCAACGCCAGTGCTCGCCGCTGATTCAGTCTCCCTCGTCGGCACGTGGGTTGGCCAGAGGGATCGAATTGCCAAGGTTGAAGGACGGCGCGGCGGGCTTGCGACCCTGGTCATAACCGAACAACAGGGCAACACCTTCGTTGGTCGCCTGAAGCGCTCCAATGCAACCGGCGACGAGGAAGAGCCGCTGTGGGGCGCGTTCACGCCCGGCGGCAAGTTGATGATGGGATCCGATGACGAAGGAACCTACATCTTCAGTCTCATCGATCAGAATACCCTCGACTATTGCTACAGCGAGACCGGCCGTTCTCCGCGATCCGTGTGCGCAAGGC
>Ga0318568_10001615_pt1 | contig 10008 bp, 8 predicted proteins | sample GRESIP088b5f21_FD_203690 | JGI IMG/M metagenome (GOLD analysis project Ga0318568, IMG submission 203690) | Tropical soil microbial communities from Luquillo Experimental Forest, Puerto Rico - GRE.SIPMG.088b5f21 | ecosystem: Environmental > Terrestrial > Soil > Tropical forest > Bulk soil...
CCTGCTAATACAACTGCTCAGGTAGAATTTTCCACATCAGATATCAATTCAATTTATGAAAACGGAAAGGTTATCAATAATCAATCTGATATAAAAATCATTTCAGCAGAAAAAGATAAAACTGTGTTGTTGATTGGTAGTGGAACTTATCATTTCAAGTGCAAAATTTTAAATAGAAAATAATGAAGAAAATATTTTTAGGATGGATGATGTTGTTTTTTGTTACGATAATTTCTGCTCAAACTAAAGCAGATAGTGCGAAAATAAAATCCGATGAAGATATTGTAAAGAGAGCAACTGAATGGACAAGCTCTCTGCAATTAAACGATACCGTAAAGTTACAACGAGTTGCTGTTGCCATTGCAATACACTTAAAAGCTGTTCGTAATTGGAATAATGAACATTCTGCATCAACAGTGCCTGCAGGAATTAATCCTGCAACCGGAAATAAATTGTCGGAGTTAGACAGGCAGGTAATTGCCATGTCTGCAATGCCTTTATCGGTTCATCAAACGTTAATGAACGCCCTGAGTGCAGATTTAACATCAGAACAAGTTGAACGAATTTTAGATAAATACACCATGGGTAAAGTGGATTTTACATGGAGAGGTTATAAAGCAATTGTACCCGATTTAACAGCAGATGAAGAAACTAAGATCCTGTTATTTCTAAAAGAAGCCAGGGAGCAGGCAATTGATTATAAAAATGCTAAACAGATTTCGGCCATATTCGAAATCTATAAAACAAAGTGTGAGCAATACTTAAATAGTAATGGAAGAAACTGGCACCAACTGTATAAAGTGTTCACAGATAAAATAAAAGCCGAGAAACAAGCTAAACAACAGCATCAATAAAATGGAAAAAAGTAAAATTCAATTTGGGTTACTGTTTTTCTTTTCATGTTTTGTAATAGTGGGAAATGCTCAAAAAAAACAGAACTGGAAAAGAGGAATTATTACGAATGAGTTTATTTACGATACGGCTTCGTTTCCGCAAGCACATGCTTCTACTATTGCAGAAACGCCGCAATGGTTAATTGCTGCTTGGTTTGGCGGAACTAAAGAAGGTAATAAAGATGTTTGTATTTACACCAGTAGGTTAGTAAATAATAAATGGACGGAACCGCGTATGGTTGCAGATGGGATATTGAACGATACACTTCGGTATGCTTGCTATAACCCTGTTTTATATTATGCTCCCGATGGAGAATTGTTATTGTTTTACAAAATAGGGCCCAACGTTGCCGGATGGACAGGCTGGATGATGCGTTCTAACGATAACGGGTTAACATGGAGTAAGCGTGAAGCGTTGCCGGATGGCTATCTTGGCCCGATTAAGAATAAACCTGAATTTATTAATGGCACATTAATTTGCCCTTCGAGCACAGAAAAAACAGGATGGAGAGTGCATTTTGAATACACTAAAGATTGGGGCAAAACCTGGAGTAAATCAGATGATATTAATGATGGTAAAATTATTTCAGCTATTCAACCGAGCATTTTAAAGTATACAGGCGACAGGCTGCAGGTTTTATGCAGAAGTAAAAACAGAACCATTAACGAATCGTGGAGCAACGATGGCGGTAAAACATGGAGTACTATGGATTCAACTTCATTGCCTAATAACAATTCCGGTACAGATGCCGTTACTTTAAGAAACGGATGGCAGTTATTAGTATACAATCATGTAAAGCCAACACCGGATTTACCGAGTGGCAAAGGTGCCAGAACACCTTTAAATATAGCACTTTCAAAAGATGGGAAAACTTGGTATGCGGCTGCTGTATTAGAAGATGCTCCTATCAGTCAGTATTCTTATCCTTCCGTTATTCAGTCCAAAGATGGCATGGTGCAGATAGTATATACATGGAGAAGATTGAAGATTAAATATGTAAAGATTAACCCATCTAAATTAAAATTGAAGAAAATTATCAACGGCCAATGGCCCGGTACAACTAATACAAACGTTAAACCTTCAAATGAGGAATAAAAATGAGTTTACCAACAACAATTTATTTTCCGGGCAAACTGGTTTTTGGAAACGGAACTTTAGAACAATTAAGTGATGAAGTAATTGCATTGCATCCATCAAAAATTTTTATTGCAACAATAGAACCCTTAATGGGCAAGCTTTCTATACTTATACAAAAATTAAATACGCAGTCGGTTGAAGTGTTAACGGATACATCTATTATGCAGGAACCTAATTTCAGCGACTTTGAAAAACTGATGCAAAAAGTAACGCCGTTTAATCCAGATATTGTTATTGGCATTGGTGGCGGCAGTGTGTTAGATATTGCAAAGTTGGTGGCAGCACAATTAGAGAATGAACAAACATTAAAAGATTATGTAGGAATTGGTTTGTTGAAAGGGAGAAAGAAAAAATTAATTTGTATTCCTGCAACATCAGGAACGGGAAGCGAAGTGTCGCCTAATGCTATTCTGGTGGATGATAGTGATAACCAAAAGAAAGGAATAATCAGTCCGTTTTTGGTTCCTGATATTGTTTATGTAGATCCAATGTTAACCATAAGTGTTCCGCCTTCTGTTACTGCGGCAACAGGTTTGGATGCACTAATACATTGCATGGAAGCTTATACCAACAAATTTGCGCAACCGTTTATTGATATGTATGCTTACGAGGGTATGCGATTAATTGCCGCCAATATTATTACGGCTGTGAACGATGGTAATAATGTTGAAGCAAGAACGCATGTTGCTATGGGGAGCTTATTGGGTGGATTTTGTTTAGGGCCTGTAAATACTGCAGGCGTCCATGCTTTATCTTATCCGTTAGGAAGTATGTATCATTTGCCGCATGGTTTGTCAAACGCATTGTTATTGCCTTTTGTGATGGAATATAATTTGGAAGCTGCTCCTGATAGATATGCAAATGTGGCTGTTGCTTTGGGTTGCGAAAGACAAACCGATGCGATTACAACTGCAAAAGCAGGTGTCAAAAAAATTAGAGAGTTAATTGCGGCATGCGGTATTCCTGCAACGTTAAAAGAAGTAGGGGTGAAAGAAGAAACCATTTGGCAAATGGCCGTAGATGCAATGAAAGTACAACGCTTGTTAAAAAATAACCCGCGATTAATTGAAGAAAAAGATGCAATTGAAATTTATAAAAAAGCTTTTTAGATGAGTATCGAAAAAAAATATAAAGGAGTTGTTATTCCAACTGTTACACCGTTAAATGAAGATTTTTCGTTGGATGAAAATGCGGTAGAAAAAATGTTTGATAATTTTTACAAGCAAAGTGTGTTGCCGTTTATTTTAGGTACTACGGGAGAGGCTGCTTCTATTCCTGTTAAAACAAAAAATGCATTTATTAAAAAAGCATCTGTTGTTAAAAAAGCGGGAACACATTTATACGTTGGAATATCTTCCAATTGTTTGGAAGAATCTATTGATGCTGCAAAATTGTGCGGAGATTTAGGTGCTGATGTTGCCGTGGCAACCATTCCGTCTTATTATGCATTAACCGAAAGCCAGATACAACAATACTTTGAACAGTTGGCAGATGTAAGCCCGGTGCCTGTAATTATTTATAATATTCCTGCAACAACGCATGTCTCGTTGCCATTGCACATTATAGATGCTGTAAGTTATCATCCAAATATTGTTGGTGCAAAAGATTCTGAAAGAAGTGATGAACGCTTGCAACAATCAATTGCTTTGTGGAAGAACAGAGCAGACTTCAGTCATTTTGTTGGGTGGGCTGCACGTTCAGCAACAGCATTAATGAATGGTAGTGACGGTATTATACCAAGTACGGGAAATTTATTTCCTAAAGTGTATGATGATTTATTGCAAGCAATTAAAGAAAAAGATTTTGATAAAGCGAATGCATTGCAAGATATATCGGATGTATTGGGCAGTTTTTATCAGGCAAACAGAACATTGGGCGAATCTTTATGGGCATTGAAAGTTTTAATGCAACAAATTGATTTGTGTAAACCTGTTGTGATGCCGCCTTTACAACCGCAGTTGCAAGAGCAGAAAGAAAAATTAATTGAAGTGTTGACAGATTGGATGAAAATAAATAATTATTAATAAATAAAAGTTGATTTGAAAAGATGCATTTGAAACAATAGCCCCGATAGCAGTGAAAAGCCCGCTGAAGGTTTGTGTTTGGCTTTGCGGCGGACTTGCAACGAATAGCGGGAATGTGGTTGAATAATGTTGTTTAGCTGCGCTTCAAAAAAAATAATAAAGAGTATGAGCAAATTACCTGTTATTGGAATTACAATGGGCGACCCGGCAAGTATTGGTCCCGAGATTGCCGTGAAAGCATTATTGAATAAAAGCATTTACGAAATATGTAAGCCATTAATTGTTGGCGACGTAAACGTTTTTAATCAGATTATCCAGAAGTTGGATTTAAAAGCAACTGTTCGTGCAATATCTTCTGTAAGTGAAGCTGTGTTTGAATTTGGCGTGATTGATATTTTTGATTTGAAAAATATGAATGCAGATAAGTTAGTGTTTGGTGAGATTAATGCGATGTGTGGCGAAGCAGCATTTCAGGCAGTAAAAAAAGTAATTGAATTGGCTTTGTCCGGAGAATTAGATGCAACAGTTACCGGGCCAATTAATAAAAAATCTATTAACGAAGCCGGCCATCATTTTGCAGGGCATACGGAAATTTATGCTCATTATACCAATACAAAAAAATATGCTATGTTATTGGTGGAAGAAAATTTAAAAGTAATACATGTATCAACGCATGTTTCGTTACGTGAAGCCTGTGATTTGGTAAAAAAAGAAAGAGTGTTGCAGGTAATTGAATTATTGCATAATGGTATGTTACAGTTGGGGGAAACAAATTTAAAAATTGGTGTTGCAGGATTAAACCCGCATGCCGGCGACAGTGGTTTATTTGGAACGGAAGATGACCAGGAAATTTTACCGGCAGTTGAAGAAGCAAGAACATTTGGTTATGATGTAGACGGTCCTGTTCCGCCGGACACTTTATTTTCAAAAGCTGCAACAGGCTATTACGGCGGTGTTGTGGCAATGTATCACGATCAAGGGCATATACCTTTTAAACTGAATGGTTTTAAATGGGATCCTGTAAAAAAAAGAATGGATAGTGTAAAAGGTGTAAATATTACCATGGGGTTGCCCATCATCAGAACATCGGTAGATCATGGAACTGCTTTTGAAATTGCAGGTAAAGGTATTGCCAGTTCCGATGCAATGACATTGGCTATTGAATCTGCAGTTCAGTTAAGTAAAAACAAAAAATAATAAAATGATTGTTGTTGTTGCAGATGATTTAACGGGTGCAGCAGAAATTGCGGGCATTGGATTAGAGTTTGGCCTCTCGGTGGAATTAACTACTAAAGTGAACAACATTCCTCAGGCGGATTTATTGGTTATATCTGCCGATACGCGTTCTCTTTCCGAGGAAAGTGCCGTTACTAAATCTGTTCAGATTGCACAGCATATAAAATCATTGCGGCCATCATTCATCTATAAAAAAATAGATTCCGTTTTACGTGGGCATGTATTGGCGGAAATTGAAACGTACATGCAGCAATTGCAATTTTCTACTGCGTTGTTGTTGCCCGGAAATCCTTTACTGGGGCGAACAATTGTAGATGGACATTATTTTGTAAAAGGTATTCCTGTGCACGAAACATCGTTTGCCAATGATCCCGAATTTGCAATATCCAGTTCTGATGTATTACAAATGCTGAAAGTAAAAAAGGAGTCTGATGTACATATTATGAATAAAGATGCGGCAATAAAAGGCAACGGCATTTTTATAGGAGATATTATTGTGAATGATGATTTGCAGGTATGGGCAGCTCAAACAGACGATAGTATGTTTTTAGTAGGTGCTGCCAATTTTTTTAGGGCTATGTTGATGGCAAAAAATAGAATAAAAACCGAAAGAGATATCAGCTCTCATCAGTTTAATAATAAAACCCTATTGGTAAGTGGAACTGCGTTTGCAAAAAGCGTAACAGACATTGAAGCATTAGCTGCAAAAACAAATATGGTTTGTTATATGCCGCAAGAATTGTTAACTGCAAATAGTTATAATAAAGAAGAATTAATGTTAGAATGGAGTAACAGCATTAGGCACATACTCGCAGAAAATGATTTTGTTGTTGTGGCCTTCTCTCATCAATATTCCGTTGAAAATAATTTGGCTCCGCAAGTATTAGCATCATTAATGGCTGCAGTTGTAAACAAAGTTTTACAGCAAACAACAGTTTCGGAATTAGTGATAGAAGGCGGCGCAACAGCATCTGCAATTATGAATACAATGCAATTGGAAGATTTTAAACCTGTGCACCAATTTGCCCAGGGCGTAATCAGAATGCAATGTTTACAGAAACCAAATTTGTTTATTACAATGAAACCCGGAAGCTACGACTGGCCGCATTCTATCTGGAATTTTGAAGAAATATCTAAAGACAAAAGAAACTAAAAAATGAGTCATCACACTTTGCATATTGTAGATTATATTATTATCATTTGCTTTATAAGTCTTGTTTTGTATTTAGGTTTTAGTTTTGCGCACAAACAAAAATCTACTTCCAGTTATTTTTTGGCAAAAGGTAAAATGCCATCATGGGCAATTGGTTTATCTATTCTGGCAACATTAATCAGCAGCATTACTTTTTTGGCTTACCCCGGCGAAGGCTTTGCTTCCAACTGGATTTTGCTGGTTCAAGGTTTAATGGTACCTGTTGTATTATTAACCATGATATGGTTCATCGTTCCATTATTTCGCCATGCAATAGGATTAAGTACTTACGAATACTTCGAAAAACGTTTTGGCTCATTTGCACGTTATTATAGTTCTACCAGTTTTGTGCTGTCTCATTTTTCAAAAATGGGTACCGTATTTTTCTTAATTTCTCTTGCTTTGGCAAATATGACCGGAACTCCAACTTTACTTATTCTTTTTATTTTAGGCATTGCTATTATTATACTTGCTTTACTGGGTGGAATAGAAGCTGTTATCTGGCTCGATGTGTTGCAGGGCTTCATGTTATTTGCATGCGGAATAAGTTGTTTGGGAATTATTTTATATTCTGTAAATGGCGGCCCTGCAGAGGTTTGGCGCATTGCAGTTACAAATAATAAGATTGGTTTTGGCCCTTACGAATTTAACTTTCAAAAACTAACTTTTTTTGTAATGGCAATCAATGGAATCTTTTATGGTATTCAAAAGTACGGAACGGATCAAACTATTGTACAACGTTATTTAACTGCAAAGTCAGATCGTTCTGCTATCAAAGCATCTTTAATGGGTGTGTTTTTAATCGTTCCTGTTTGGGCATTGTTTATGTTTATCGGCACCGGGTTATATGTTTTTTATCAGCAACATCCATTGCCGCCAAATACAAGAGCCGATGCTGTTTTTCCATATTTTATTGTATCGCAACTGCCACCTGGCGTTGTAGGTTTAATTCTTTCATCATTGGTATCTGCTGCCATTTGCAGTTTGGGAGCCGATTTAAATTGTATTGCTGCTGTTGGTGTAGAAGATTATTACAAACGTTTTAAACCAAATGCTACAGACGAGCAATATTTAAAAGTAGGCAAGTGGCTGGTTTTTGGTGCAGGTATTTTAGCCGTTGCAATAGGTGCTATATATTTATTAATCGGAAACGAAGGTGTGTTGGGCATTGTATTTACATTGTATGCCATTTTTTCCGGTGGTATCGCAGGCATATTTTTATTAGGCCTGTTTAGTGCAAGAGCCAATAAACAAGGCGTTTCGATTGGCATTATTGCGTGTATCTTTTTCACTGCTTATGCTTTGTTAACTTCAACAAGAATCGGATTGGGCAATAATAAATCGTTGATACTCGATTTAGGAAAATATAATTTTAATCAACATAAATTAATGTTAGGTGTATACAGCCATTTAGTGGTTGTTGTAGTGGGCTATGTTGCCAGCTTATTTTTTCCCAAGCCAGAGTTAGATCCGCATTTATTATTCAGTGGAAGAAAAACACTGCGTATTTTAAACGAAAACAAAGAAAAAAATGAAGCATAATCAAAATACTTTTTTTGACACAAGCTTTAGTGCAAACATAACGCTTCCGTTGCGTCGCACACTTGTACTGCATAACAGGCAAGGAGCTGTTAGGCGAAGAGTAATTAGTATTAGTGAATTTAAATTTAAAATAGGTGTTATTCTTTGCGTCTTTACCTCTTTGCCTTATAACTTTTTTACACACAAATCTCAAATCAACATTCTCAAATTCTTTTTACTCCCTGCCTTTCTGCCTCTTTGCCTTTCAGCCTTCTCTCAACAACAAAATTCAGATTCTTCATATAAACGTCCGCTCAGCGAGGTATTGCATACAGTTGAAAAAAAGTATGGTGTAACAATTAAGTTCAAAGAAGAAACTGTTGCAGGCAAAATGGTTACTTATGCAGACTGGCGTTTTCGCAACGATGTAGAAACCACGCTGGATAATATTTTGAAGCCTTTTGATATGAAGGTGAAAAAAGATAAGGATAAAGTGTATAAGTTAAGCGACTATGAATATTATCGCTGGAGTGTAGAGGATGGCTGGGCAGAGTTAGATCGCATTGCGTCACAATATCACAATATAGAAGAATGGCAAAAACGAAAAGCATTATTAAAACCGCAATTATTAGAAGCATTGCAATTATCGCCATTGCCCGTATCCCCTCATTCAAAACCAATCATTACTCTGCAAAGAAAATTTAATGGTTATACTGTTGAAAATATTGCAATAGAAATTTTACCCGGAGTATACATCAATGGTTCATTATACAAACCGGAAAAATATAAAGGCAAAATTCCTGTAATACTCAATCCCGATGGGCATTGGGAAAAACAACGTTATCGTGCCGATTGTCAATATCGTTGTGCTGCATTGGCAAAAATGGGAGCAATGGCTTTTAGTTACGATTTATTTGCATGGGGCGAATCTATGTTACAGTTTAAGTATGAAGATCATCGTAAGAGTTTATCAATGACTATTCAGGCTTTGGGTTCTATCAGAATATTAGATTACCTGTTATCATTAAAAGATGCGGATACCAGCCGCGTTGCAATAACAGGTGGTTCAGGTGCAGGAAGCCATACTGTTTTAATGACAGCAATTGACGACCGTATAAAAGTATCTGCACCGGTTGTTGCAATAAGTTCGTATTTCTATGGCGGTTGTCCTTGCGAAAGCGGAATGCCCATTCATGCTTGCGGTAACAGAACAGATAATGTTGAAATAGCAGCTATGGCTGCACCGCGTCCGCAATTATTGGTAACTGATGGAGGCGATTGGACAGATAAAATGCCTGAACACGATTTTCCTTACTTGCAAAAAATGTATGCCTTGTTTGGCAAAAAAGATGTTGTAGAAAATGTACACTTGCCCGATGAAAAACATGATTTCGGCATCAATAAAAGAACGGCAGTATATCATTTTATGGCGAAATATTTAGGATTGAATGTAGCTACAGTTGAAGATGCAAAAGGAAATATAAATGAATCATCCATTACTATAGAGAAAGAGAATGCAATGTATGTATTTGGCGATAACGGAGAAAAGTTGCCGGCTAATGCGATAAAAGGGTTTGAAAATTTAGAAAAGGTTTTTTATCAGTCAATAGGAAAGTCAAAATAACATGAGAAAGAAAACATTTTTTGTATTGCTTTTAGCGTTAAGCTTTACGCCTTTTGCATCAACTGCACAAAAGCAACAATATAAAGTAGGCTTAATTGATTTGATGTTGTTAAAAAGGCAAAAAGTTGGTGCTATTGCTTTGGCTAAACAATTAGGTGCCGATGGTGTGGAAATTGATATGGGTGGGTTGGGTAACAGACCAACATTTGATAATCAATTATTGATAGATTCCATCAGAGAAAAATTTATTCAAACAGCAAAAGAAAACAATATTGAAATTTTTTCTGTAGCCATGACGGGCTACTATGCTCAATCATTTTGCGGCAGAACAGAATACCGGCAATCCGTTGAAGACTGTATTAAAACCATGCAACTGCTGC
>Ga0318568_10001619_pt1 | contig 10004 bp, 7 predicted proteins | sample GRESIP088b5f21_FD_203690 | JGI IMG/M metagenome (GOLD analysis project Ga0318568, IMG submission 203690) | Tropical soil microbial communities from Luquillo Experimental Forest, Puerto Rico - GRE.SIPMG.088b5f21 | ecosystem: Environmental > Terrestrial > Soil > Tropical forest > Bulk soil...
GTTCTCGACATCGGCTGTGGAGCCGGCACCACTTCGATCGCCCTCGCACGGCAGGTGGCGCCGACCGGCCGCGTACTTGGGGTCGACATATCCGCGCCACTGCTCGAGCGGGCGCGCCAGCACGTGCCGGGAGGACTCCCGGTGGAGTTCGCACTTGGCGACGCGACCGTTTACCCCTTCGAGCCGGCGGGCGCGGATCTGCTTTTCTCGCGATTTGGGGTGATGTTCTTCGCCGAACCGGCGCGGTCGTTCGTCAACCTGCGAGGCGGTCTGCGCCCGGGCGCGCGCCTGGTGTTCGCCTGCTGGCGAGAGCCGCGCGAGAACCCCTGGCTGACGCTGCCCCTGGAGGCGGCCTACGAGCACGTTCCGCGGTTGCCCGAGGTCGGACCCGAGGATCCGGGACTCTTCTCGCTCGCCTCCGAGTCGCGGGTCCGCGGCATCCTCGAACGTGCGGGATTCGGCGCCATTGAGCTCGAGTCTGTCGATCTGTCCTTTGATGTCGCCGAGGGCCATGGCCTCGACCGTGCGGTAGAGCTCACCATCGGCATCGGACCGGCGAGCCGGGCACTCGATGATCAGCCGGCTGAGCTGCGGGTCGCGGCGGCCGAATCGATCCGCGCGGCGCTCGCGCCATATCAGCGCGGTAACCGCGTGCCGCTGCGCGGCGCGATCTGGATCGTCAGTGCGATGAACCCCTGATGGGTTGCCGGCGCTACCCGCCGCCGAAGTCGAGCCGCATCGACAGGTCGATCGCGCGTACGTGCTTGGTGAGGGCGCCTACCGAGATGTAGTCGACGCCCGTCTCGGCGATGGCGCGCACCGCCTCCAGGGACACGCTGCCCGAGACCTCCAGTTTGACGACCGCCCCGCGCGCGCGGTTGAGAGCCACCGCCGCGCGCATGTCCTCGAGTGTGAACTCATCGAGCATGATGATGTCGGGCCGCGCGTTGAGCGCTTCCTCGAGCTCACCGGGCGTCTCGACTTCCACCTCGACGGTGATCCCGGCGGCGTTGCGCCGGGCCGCCTCGATGGCGCCGGTGAGTGAGCCCGCAGCGGCGATGTGGTTCTCCTTGATCAGCACCTGATCGTAGAGGCCCATGCGATGGTTCTGCGCACCGCCGCAGCGCACGGCGTACTTCTGTGCGGTGCGCAGACCCGGCACGGTCTTGCGCGTGTCGAGAATGCGGCAACTGGTGCCGGCGACGGCATCGACGAAGCGCCGCGTCGCCGTTGCCGTTCCGGAGAGAAGCTGCAGGAAGTTGAGCGCGGTACGCTCGCCGCTGAGGACCGCGCGCGCCGGACCTGCGATCGCGAAGATGACCTGCTGAGCCGCAACACGGTCGCCATCGGCCGCGTGCCAGGTGAGCTGCACACTCGAGTCGAGCTGGCGGAAAGTCTCAGCGACCCAGGCGCGCCCGCACAGCACCGCTAGCTCGCGCACCACCACGCTTCCGCGCACGCGCTGCGCGGCAGGCACCAGCCCTGCTGTCACATCGCCGCTGCCGAGGTCCTCGCGCAGCGCGGCTGCAACCTGCTGCGGAAGATCGGCAGGAAGCTCGCCCACCGGCGGCTTCGGACTCAGCGGCCGATGAATGGCAGGCCGTGGGTCGCGCCGGCCATGCACATGATCATCGGGATCGACAGGACGAAATTGACGCGCGAGGCCATGCCGGCGGCCTTGCGTGCCGCGGCCTTCTGCTCATCGGTCGCTGCGACGATACCGAGGATCTTCTTCTGGTTCGGCCAGATGATTCCCCACACGTTGAACAACATGATGGTGCCGAGCCAGGCGCCGGTACCGATCACCCGCAGGTAGTACGGCGTATGTCCCTGCGGATCGGCGATCGCGCCGAAGGTGAAGGCGCTCAGGAAGGTCGAGCCGAGGAGCCATGCGCCGCCGAGCCAGGTGGCCACGGCCGCCCAGCGGAACCAGAAGAGTGCGCGCGGCGCGACGTACTTGGTAATGCCGGCGCCGCCCGGGCCGCCCTTGTCGGCCGCGGCATCGGCCAGCGCGGGTGTCTGGGCCACGTTGAAGTAATACAGGAGGCCGATCCAGAACACCCCGGCAACGATGTGGAACCAGCGTGCCAACCCCAGCTGGTTGAATTGCGAGCCGCCGATCAGTAGCGCGAGCACCACGGCGAGCACGATGCCGGTAATCAGCGCATAGCGGTGGTTGTTCAGAAGATTCATGGCTTAAATCTCCAAGTTCTTGTTTCTATGGGAGCAGTGCGGCCAGGGCCCCGTTTGAAGAATAGGCGAGGCACCCCCATAATTCAACGCGTGCTGACGCCGACGCCGACGGGGCCCGCGGAACGCCCGCCATCCCCGTGCATCAACATCTGCTCCCTCGATGCACACGGCTTCTGTGTAGGCTGTCTGCGTACCGGGGACGAGATCGGCAGGTGGATGTCGATGAGCGCGGTGGAGCAGTGGCAGCTGCTCGCGGTGCTCGCCGAGCGGCGCAAACTCACGAGGTAGTCGAGATGGGTCACGAGGTAGTCGAGATGGATGTGGTCGAGAGAATCAAGGCGGAGCTGTCCGGAAGTCCCGTGGTGTTGTTCATGAAGGGGACGCCGGATTTTCCACAGTGCGGGTTCTCCGCGCAGACGGTCGCTGCGCTGCGCGCCGTGGGCGCGGAGTTCAGGCACGTCAACATTTTCGAAGAGCCCGAAATGCGCGAGGCGCTCAAGCGCTACTCCAACTGGCCGACTTATCCGCAGCTCTACGTCAAGGGCGAGCTGGTCGGCGGATGCGACATCGCGCTCGAGATGTACCGCAGCGGCGAGCTCCGCAAGCTTCTCACCGAGGTCGGCGCCGCGAAATAGGAGGGGGGCCTGCCTCTCTCCCACCGGGGTCCCCGCGAAATTGCGCGTCTTGCCGAATGGCTTGAGCTCGCCGGCGGCGGCAAGCGCAATTTCGTGGGGTGGTTAAATCGGCGGCAACTCGGCATCGAGCGGCGGCTCATCGGCCGCGCTTTCTGCCGCATCGCTCACCCCGCCGAGTGCGCGCGCCCGTTCCTCAGCGCTGCGGTGGCTGTCGCGCAGTCGATTGCATACCAGGCAGAAGAGATCCGCGCTGCGCTCGGCGTCGTAGCGGGCGCTGTGCGCACTGTCGGCATCCCAATCGAGTCCGGCTACCGTGATCGCCTTGGCGAGCACCGTCTGACCGAGCGCGGCGCCCGCGAGCGTCGCGGTGTCGAAGCACGAGAAGGGATGGAAGGGGTTGCGTTTCACATCCGCGCGCGCGACCGCGGCGTTGATGAAGCCGAGATCGAACGCCGCGTTGTGCCCGACGAGAATGGCACGGCGGCAGTTATAGGCGCGCACGGCGTGGCGTACCTCGCGGAACGCCCGCTGCAGCGCATCGCGCTCGGGCAGCGCCGGACGCAGCGGGTGCCAGGGATCGATGCCGGTGACCGAGAGCGAGACGGGGTCGAGCCGGGCGCCCTCGAAGGGCTTGACGTGAAAGTCGTGGGTCGTGCCGCGACGCAGCGTGCCCTCGCTGTCCATATCGATGAGCACCAGGGCAATCTCGAGCAGCGCATCGGTTGCGACCTTGAAGCCGCCGGTCTCCACATCGATCGCGACCGGCAGGTAGCCGCGAAAACGTCTCGCCATGAGCGCGGCCGTGGCGGGCTCAACGGCGGGGACCGGAGCGGGAAGTGGATCACTCATGCGATGCAAGCCGCCACGCGATGCGTTCGCCGGCGCGCAGCGGCACCAGTTCCTCGGTGGCGAAAGGATAACTTGCCGGAACCTCCCAGGGCTCGGGAACGAGCGTGATCGTGCCACCGTTGCGCGGCAGGCCATAGAAGTCGGCGCCGTGGATCGAGGCGAAGGCCTCGAGCTTCTCGAGGGCGCCCGCCGCCGCAAACACCTCGGCGTACAGCTCGATGCCGGCGTGAGCCGAGAAGATGCCGGCACAGCCCCGGGCTGCCTCCTTCGCCGACCTGGCGTGCGGCGCGCTGTCGGTGCCGAGGAACAGCCGCGGGCTGCCGCCGACTACCGCATCGAGGAGCGCCAGGCGCTCGCTCTCCGCCTTGAGCACCGGAGCGCAGTAATGATGCGGCCGCAGTCCACCCGCGAAGAGCGCGGTGCGGTTCAGGAGCAGGTGCTGCGGGGTGAGGGTAGCGGCGATGCCTTCGCGCGCGTTCAGCACGAACTCTACGGCCGCGCGCGTCGTGATGTGCTCGAAGACGATGCGCAGAAGCGGATGGCGCTCGGCGAGCGGTGCGAGCACCGCGTCGATGAAGCGCGGCTCGCGCTCGAACACATCGACCGACGGGTCCGTGACTTCACCGTGAACCTGCAGCACCAGGCCGGCTTCCGCCATGCGCTCGAACACCGCATCGAGGCGGCGCACGTCGGTGACCCCGGCCGCGGAGTGTGTGGTAGCACCCGCCGGATAGAGCTTGCAGCCGAGCACGCCGCCGGCGGCCTTGGCGCGCGAGATTTCCTCTACCGGGGTGCGGTCGGTGAGATAGAGCGTCATCAGCGGCTCGAACTGAGCCCCCGTGGGGAGCGCGGCGCGGATGCGCTCGCGATAGGCGAGGGCGGCCTCGGTGGTCGTAACCGGCGGGTCGAGATTCGGCATGACGATGGCGCGCGCGAAACGCGCCGCGGTGAACGGCAGCACTGCAGCGAGCGCCGCAGCGTCGCGCAAATGCACGTGCCAGTCGTCCGGGCGGCGTATGACGAGCGCCCTCACCGCGCGCCCTCGAGCAGCCGACTCACGTTCTGCTTCAGCAGCAGCTCGAGCGCGAGGCGCACACCGAACCCCGTGACCTCGGTCGCGATGTGCGCGAGCCCGCCCGTGCGCGTGGCCGAGGAGAGATCGATGTGGACCCACGGCGTGTCGGTGGGCACGAAGCGCGAGAGAAAGCGCGTCGCGAGGATGTGATCGCCCTTGCCGTCGACGGCGCACTGGACGATGTCCGCGACCTTGCTCTCGAGCTCGGCGTCATAATCGGCGTCGAACGGGAAGCTCCAGACGCGCTCGCCGCTCGTGCGCCCGGCCTCGACGAGCGCCGCGGCGAGCTCCGGGCGGTTGCTGAAGACACCGCTCATGCGCTCGGTGAGCGCGTGGACGCAGGCCCCGGTGAGCGTCGCGAAATCGATCATCAGGTGCGGGCGCGTGCGGCCGGCGAGGGCGAGGGTATCGGCGAGCACCATGCGTCCCTCGGCGTCGGTGTGGATCACCTGGATCGTGACGCCGTTCGCCGCGCGCACCACCTCCTGCGGGCGATAGGCGTGCGGACCGATGCGGTTCTCCGTGATCGCGAGCCACGCGTCGGCGGCAAGCGGTGCGCGCAGTTCCGCGAGCGCGAGAAGCGTCGCGAGCGCCACCGCGCTGCCGGCCATGTCGGTGTGCATGTCGAGCATCGAGCGGTGCGACTTCAGGTTGACGCCGCCGGTGTCGAAGAGGATGCCCTTGCCGATGAGTGCGATCTCGGGGCGCGCGCCGCGCCGGCCGCGCGTGGGACGGTAGCTGAGGTGCGCGATGCCGGCGCCGCCTTCGGCGTTGCCCGCCGCCACCGCGAGAAAGGCATCGGCGCCGGCGCGCCGCAGCGTGCGCTCATCGAGCCAGCGCAGCGTCAGCCGGTGGGAGCGCGCGAGCGTCGTGATGACGCGCCGGTAACCGCGGGCGTCGAGGATGTTGGGTGGCAGCGCGGTCAGCCAGCGCGCGAGGTTGGTGCCGCGCGTCACGGCTGCGGCGTAGCGCGTGTCGAGACCGACATCATTCAACAGCACGATGCGGCGGATGCGCCGCTCATCGCGCGTGGCGGCACGCCAGCTCGGCAGCACGAACGCGTGCGCGAGAGCCGCGGCGAGCAGCGCATCGAGCGCCGCCCGGGCGGCACCCGCTGCGCCCGCTGCCGCGAGGCCGATGACCTGCGGTGCGCGCGCGGCGGCTTCCTTCAGCATGCGCCCGGCGAGCGACAGCCGCTCGAAGGCGCTGGCATCGCTCGCCAGGTAACCGAGCACGGCGAGGGTGTGGCGGCGGTTTGCGAGCGCCGTGCTGCGCACCGCGCCGGCACGCGGCGGAGCATGCGCCTCGAGCTCGCGCCAGCGTGCGCTCTCCGGCAGACGCCGCAACGCAGCCTCGCTCGGGGGATACGGCACGATGGCGAATAGCGCGTCGAGGCTCGCGGGGTTGAGACGGGCGGCGCTGACGATGTCTGGAGCGTGCGCAGCGGGCAGCAGGGAGCGCTCGCCCGCACCGCCGCCCGCGTGTGCGCGGAGGCTTCCGGACCTCACTTGCTTTACCTGCCGGCGCTCGCAATCTTTGCTCTTTCTAACGCGATGGGCACTTCACGCGCGCGACCGCGGTCGCGACCGCGCCGGTAACCTACCCGATCGCGCCGCGAGCGACTCCCATGACCGAACTGCCGAAGCTTGAGGATCTCGATCCCGTCGAAACGCGGGAATGGCTCGAATCGATCGACTCGGTTCTGAAGATCCACGGACCCGAACGCGCGCACTATCTGCTCGAGCGGCTCATCGACTACACGCGCCGTAACGGCGCCTACCTGCCGTTCAAGCCCAACACCGCCTACGTCAACAGCATTCCGGTCGGGCGCGAGCCGGAGTATCCGGGTAACCGCGCGCTCGAGCGCCGCATCGAGGCCTACATCCGCTGGAACGCGCTGGTGATGGTGCTGCTGGCGAACAAGAAATCCACCGAGTACGGCGGACACCTCTCGAGCTACGCCTCTTCCGCGACACTGTACGAAGTTGGCTTCAATCACGTCTGGCGCGCGCCTTCCGAGAATCACCCCGGTGACATGCTCTTCATCCAGGGGCACTCGGCTCCCGGGATCTACGGCCGGGCTTTTCTCGAGGGACGGCTGAGCGAGGAACAGCTGCGCTACTTCCGCCAGGAAGCCAGCCATCCGGGCCTCGGGCTCTCGTCCTATCCGCACCCGTGGCTGATGCCCGACTTCTGGCAGTTCCCGACCGTGTCCATGGGCCTGGGTCCGATGATGGCGATCTTCCAGGCGCGCTTCATACGCTACCTCGAGCACCGCGGACTGGCGAAGCCCTCGGATCGCAAGGTGTGGGCGTTTCTCGGCGATGGCGAGATGGACGAGCCGGAATCGATGGGCGCGCTCACCATGCCGGTGCGCGAGGGGCTCGACAACCTGATCTTCGTCATCAACTGCAATCTGCAGCGTCTCGATGGCCCGGTGCGCGGCAACGGCAAGATCATCCAGGAGCTCGAGGCAGCGTTTCTCGGCGCCGGCTGGAACGTCATCAAGGTGCTGTGGGGCTCGCGCTGGGATCCGCTGCTGGCGCGCGATCACCTCGGACTCCTGCGCAAGGCCATGGAGGAAACCGTCGACGGCGAGTACCAGAACTTCAAGGCCAAGGGCGGGGCGTACACGCGCGAGCATTTCTTCGGCAAGTATCCCGAGCTCAAGGCGATGGTCGCCAACATGTCGGACGATGAGATCTGGCGACTGAACCGCGGCGGCCACGATCCGCTCAAGGTCTACGCCGCCTACGCCGCGGCCATGAGCCACAAGGGCCAGCCCACCGTCATCCTCGCGAAGACCGTCAAGGGATACGGTCTCGGCAAGGGCGGCGAAGGTCAGATGGTGGCGCATCAGCAGAAGAAGCTGTCGGACGAGGATCTGCGCGCCTTCCGCGACCGCTTCAACATTCCGGTGAGCGATGAGGAGCTGGCGCAACTGCCGTTCCGCCAGTTCGATGCGAACTCCGAGGAGGCGGGCTATCTGCACGCCAAGCGCGCAGCGTTCGGGGGCTATCTGCCGAGCCGGCGTCACAGCGCTCCGCCGCTGCAGGTGCCGCCGCTCGCGGCGTTCGCCGCGCTCCTCGAGGGCACCGGCGAGCGCGAGATCTCCACCACCATGGCGTTCGTGCGCATCCTCACCGTACTCCTCAAGGACAAGAACATCGGCCGCAACATCGTGCCGATCGTCCCTGACGAGGCGCGCACCTTCGGCATGGAGGGTCTGTTTCGCCAGATCGGCATCTACTCCTCGGTCGGACAGCTCTACACCCCGCAGGATGCGGAGACCCTCATGTCCTATCGCGAGGACAAGAAGGGACAGATGCTGGAAGAGGGCATCAACGAGGCGGGGTCGCTGTGCTCGTGGATGGCGGCGGGCACCGCCTACAGCAATCACGGCATCAACATGGTGCCGTTCTACGTCTTTTACTCGATGTTCGGCTTCCAGCGCGTTGGCGACTTCATCTGGGCCTCGGGTGACATTCAGGCGCGCGGTTTCCTGCTCGGCGCAACGGCCGGGCGCACCACGCTTGCCGGCGAGGGCTTGCAGCACCAGGACGGCCACAGCCAGCTGGTCGCGACCACCGTACCCAACTGCGTCGCCTACGATCCGGCCTTCGCCTACGAGCTCGCGGTGATCATCCAGGACGGCATGCGCCGCATGTACGCCGAGCAGGAGAAGATCTTCTACTACATCACGCTGATGAACGAGAACTACGTCCAGCCGCCGCTGCCGGCGGGCGCCGAGGCGGGGATCCTGAGCGGCGGTTACCCGCTGCAGGAAGGCGGCCGCGGCAAGGTGCGTGCGACGCTGCTCGGTTCCGGCACCATCCTGCGCGAATGTCTCGCCGCGGCGAAGATTCTCGAGAACGACTATGGGATTCCCGCCGACGTGCTCTCGATCACGAGCTTCAGCGAGCTGCGCCGCGAGGCGCTCGAGTGCGAGCGCTGGAACCTGCTGCACCCGTCGGAGCCTGCACGTGTGCCGTACGTGCGTCAGCTGCTGCAGAAGCACGAGGGTCCCGTGGTGGCTGCGACCGACTACATGCGCACGGTGCCGGATCAGATCCGCCAGTGGGTCAGGGGTCGTTACGTGACGCTCGGCACCGATGGCTTCGGCCGCTCGGACTCACGGGCGGCGCTGCGCCGGCATTTCGAGGTGGACCGCAACTACATCGCGGTAGCCGCGCTCAAGGCGCTCGCGGACGAAGGACAGGTTGATCCGGTGACGGTCGCCCGCGCCATCACGGCGCTCGGCGTCGATCCGGACAAGCCCGTGCCCTGGAAGGTCTGAAGAGTTCTGCCATGAACGCCGCGGCGTCGGTAGTGGAAGTGCGCGTGCCCGACATGGGCAACTTCAAGGACGTCGCCGTCATCGACGTACTGGTGAAGCCCGGCGACAGCATCGCCATCGATACACCGCTCGTCACGCTCGAATCCGACAAGGCGACGATGGATGTGCCCTCGACCGCCGTCGGCGTGGTCGAGAAGGTCCACGCCAGCAAAGGCGGCACGGTCAACACCGGCGATCTCATCGCTACCGTGCGCGCGGATTCCGCTCCGGCGTCGACCGGACCGCGGGATACGGCGGCGCCGGCAGCGCCGACCGCTCCCTCTCCATCCGCACCAGCGGCCGCCGCCGCACCCGCGCCGGCACGCGCTCCGGCAGCTGCGCCAGCGCCGCCGCCCCCCGCACCCGCCGGCGCGTCGCCGGCTGCAGCACGCGGCGCAGTGCTCACGCCCCGCTCACTCCTCGGTGTGCCGACCTCCTATCGCAGCGACCTCGCGCCGATCGATGAGCCGAGTTTCACGCGCGCGCACGCCAGCCCCTCGGTGCGCCGCTTCGCGCGCGAGCTCGGGGTGAATCTCGCACAGGTCGCGGGCCACGGCTTCAAGGATCGCATCACCCACGATGACGTGAAATCGTTCGTCAAGGGAACGCTGGCGAGCCCGACGGCAATACCGCCATCGACGCCCGCCGCGGCCGCGGCCGCCGCGCCGGCATCGGCACGCGCGCCAACACCCACGCCGACCCCGGCGCCGACTCCCGCACCAACTCCCGCGCCGGCACCTGCCGTGCCCGCCGTCGACTATTCGCAGTTCGGACCCACCGCGGTCGAGCCGCTGTCGCGCATCCAGCGCATCTCCGGGCCGCGCCTGCAGGCGAACTGGAGCACCATCCCGCACGTCACCCAGTTCGATGAGGCGGACATCACCGAGCTCGAGCAGCTGCGCGCGAGTTTGAAGGA
>Ga0318568_10001620_pt1 | contig 9997 bp, 7 predicted proteins | sample GRESIP088b5f21_FD_203690 | JGI IMG/M metagenome (GOLD analysis project Ga0318568, IMG submission 203690) | Tropical soil microbial communities from Luquillo Experimental Forest, Puerto Rico - GRE.SIPMG.088b5f21 | ecosystem: Environmental > Terrestrial > Soil > Tropical forest > Bulk soil | place...
GTATATAGGAATAGATGATAGCGTAAGTACAAAGAGCCAGACGATGAGCGACATTGACTCGATGAAGTCGCCTTGCTTTTGTTCGAAGGAAGAGCCGTGCCTGGAGCTAATAATTTTAGAGATAACTATGGAAAGTGTGCTGCTGATGGCGAAGGTCTTCAATAGCAGAAACGAAAAGTACCGGGGATAATTTGTTTTCATTGGTAATCGGTTTTGGGGCAACCATTTTGCATAATGGTTGAACGGGAGAATATCTCTCCATTTGTTAATAAAGATATAGTTTTAGCTGGGAATATTTTTAAATTCAAGGATAGTATTATTCTGTCAAACAGAAATTAATTAAATATATAACTATAATGGACATTGTCAATTTTTTTGAAAGTCAAAGAGCTGATTACTTAAAAGCTTTTGATATGGTGAAAACGAAGCTAAGCCAAGATGAATTCACTTTATTTGCAGAGCCGCTCGATGAAGAATTTTCAGAGGATGGGGCGTCTTTGTTTTCATTTTTCCGACATGATTTTTTGATTCAGACAGCTGAAAGTGACGCTTATTTTAATACAGATGTCAACGTTAATCCGACCATATTTGAAGCTTCACAAATAGCATTTTACAATTCGATAGAGATAATTCTAAAATCCTTCGTATGGAACAAATGTGTATTTACCTCAGACAGAGACATACAACCTGAAGTCCTAAATAACTGGTACAGCGAATCCATTGAACCTGCAAACACCAGTACTGACGTAACGATAAAGAACGTTATTCATAGTTTGATATATCAGGACACCAAGCAAATTGTCATTGATTTTGGTTCTGCAACTACTGACAGATTACGAAGTTTACTTCAGGTTTTTCAAGATGCGGGACTTAAGAAAATCATTATAGAAAGCGGTTATGAATAGATTTTCTTTTATCAATCGCCGCGTCCCATAGGAAGTTTGCCAGATGCACGGGTAGTTATTGCTACCTATCATGCATTAATAAAGAAGTCCGCGAAACGTAATGTTTGCGGACTTCCTTGTTTGTGCCCCGTGTATTATGGAATTTACAATTGGTATAGCTTTAATGCCGGAATTTTATATCATTCTAATTTGTTTTCTTGATGTATCCAAACAAACCATCCTTTTCGGTGTTCGGGCCGGCAGTGAAATAGACTGCAGTCGAGTCAACCCCGTTGGTTGAGGTGGATGGAGGAAAAACAAGTGCCCACAAACCATCTATCACAATGGTCTTGTTATGTGTTTTAAGCGCTTTTAAGAAGTTGCCGTTCAGGTTATAGGCATTGATGTGACCGTCGCCAAAATTGCCCACCAATATCATTTGTGTGATTTTGCCGTTATTGCCATTTCCATTATTATCGCACTGGCTGTTATCGTTGCCCTGATTGTTATCATTGCCTTTGCCGTTGTTATCGTCGCTGCCCTTCATGTTTTGCACGCCTTCAGAAAATGCGGCTGGTGCCCATGCAATTCCCCATGGTGCATTCAACTCACCCCTGGAAATGAACCGTTTTACAAAAATGCCTTTCGTTGTGAAAATATCTACGAAGCCCAACCCGGCGCCATGCAGTTCGTCGTCCGGAGATTTAGGATCCTGCGCAGCATAGGTTACGTACAACCATTCGCCGATTAATTGGATATTGAATGGAGAAAAGTTGGAAGGCAGGCTCGGATCTTTAAAGGCCATTGTTACTTTGCCCCAAACGCTGTCATATACTTCAATCATTTTCATCCGGAAGTTGGCAGCATACAGGTAACTCCTGTTGCCGCTGGTAGCCAGGGCGAGGCCGGTGTAAGATGCAGTGGCCCAATTGTTCATAACTCTTTCGGCTTTGTTGCCGCCGTTCCATCCTGAAATCACGCCGTCGGTTCCTACGAAAATAAATCTTGCCGGATTCTTGTTTGACAGTTTAAAACTGGTGGTGCCGTTAAAAACAATACCGGAAGGCGCGCCGTGCATAGTGTCTTTAGGTGACGGAATCAAAACCGGTGCCCTTAGATTGGCGCCTGCAGCAGTTAGCACAAAACTGAGTCCGGTTGCTTCCGTATTGACCCATGGCACACCGGAGCTTGCAAAAGTCAGTCCCCATGCGTTACGGAAATCGCCGTCAACCCTGGCGGCATTATACTTGCTGTTGTTGGCAACAAGGTTTACCTGTTCAAAATCTTTTAAGTCGTTCTTTGCTGTGATAAAAGAAATAATGTCTTTTTTTTGGCAGCCCGTGCATAACAATAAGGTGAGAAAAGCGAGAGAAGACAGTCCTTTGAAGAAAGATAGACTGTAAGAGTAAAATGTCTGTTTCATACAAGGTGTGTTTAAATAATGAAAAAAAGTCCACAGTATAAGGCAGCTGTACATTAGGAGATTGGCGAATAAACGGGAAATTTAGGGACCGATGCGATGTGGGAAAATTGTATTTGTAGTATCCTGAACCACGAGGTACGTAAAGGTAAATAATAAGGGTAGAAAATGCAATGCTTGAAACGGCTTGTATTTGTTTACATACATTTGCACCTCTATGAATAAAATTATTGGTTTTGCCGTACTGCTATCCTGGGGATTGTTGGGTTGCAAAAGAGATAATGTCAATATTAATATTGATAGTTCTGTCAATTACAAGACAACCGCGTTTTTTATCTCCAATAAAGATACAATACGATACAGCGACTCAAGCAGGAATACGGAGGTCGTATACTCTCCTTCTAAAGTCTATGCCATTACGTTAGGGTTGGCTTTGCGTGTGATCTCAGACTCTTTACAGACCCAATTATATGTTGGCCAGCTTATAAAAATGCCTTATTTCCGGTACTATGGCCCTTATTCTGACCATGGCACTGACCTGCAAAATAATAACATCGCGCCAGGTTCGGGTTCAACTGTAGCGCTGAAAATAACACGCGTTGGCAACGATAATTTTGATGCGACTTTTTCCGGCAAAGTATGGTCGGTTAAGGATGTGGACACACTTTTTATTAAAGAGGGGCAATTGACACAGGCGAAGTTGCCTTCTCAATAAACTTTTAGCAACTTTCATAGACTAACATGTACGTGTAGACAGTGGAGTTATTTTTCTCTTTGCAAATAATAGACATTGTCCGTTTCCTTGATTTGCAATTCCTCTTTGGCAGGAACAAATTCGAAAAAAGAACCTGTCTTCAAATTCATGAAATAGTATGTGCTTACTGGTTCTGCTTCCATGGATCTTCCTGCAGCTTCGAAAATTAATTTGTTGTTATCTTTTTTGCAAACCACTTTAAATGGCAGATCGTTTGAGGAATAAGTGCCGGAAAATTTATCCAAATCTTTACTTGTCAAAACAACAGGTTTCGAAAACGGAATCGTGTAGTCATCATTAAAACAGATCTTTCGAATGCCATTCATGATATCTGTTCTTGGAAATAGAATACCATTCGTGATATAAGAAATGGCGAGTTTTTTCTCCGGATAGTACCAAACCCATGAATAGAATTCCTCCACCCTGCCACCATGTCCATAGCCTTTTACATTGTTGAAGTCGTAAGGAAACATGCCCATTCCGTAACCATCGATCATTGTTTTCATACTATCAAGACTTGCACGACTGATGAGTTTTCCGTTAAACAAATTTTGAATAAATATCGTGAGATCGGTCGGCATGGACACGAGCGAACCTGCGCCGCAGTGAATCGTTGGGTCGGTTTGTTTTTCTTTCTTCCAGGAACTGTCGGCATATTTGTAGGATGTTGCTTCATTCCTTTCAATGCTTATCGGCATTGCATAGTAAGTATTTTTCAGTCCGAGTTTCGATGTGATTCTTTTCTCAACTGCTTGCGCAAACGGCATTGCATCGATCTTCTCAATGATATAGCTTAACAGCAAATAGTTGGTGTTGCAGTAATCCGCTTTAGAACCCGGTTCAAAGTCTGAACCTTTGCTTGCAATGATCGCAAGCATTTCATCGTGCGTTTTTGGCTTATCTATCCACTCCGGATAATTGGTGTCATGCGTATAATCATGCAAACCACTTCTGTGATAAAGCATTTCTCTTATAGTAATCTTATTTGCATTTGGCAATTGCGGAAACCAGGTTGCTAATGTTTTATCAAGACTCAACTTTCCTTCTTCAATCAATTGAAAGATCATTACTGCTGTAAACTCTTTTGTAATGGAACCGATTCTGTACTTAGTATTGATGTCGGGTTTGATCGTTTTATCGCCATCCATCATTGCAAAGCCAATCGCTCGCTGGTAGGCTATTTTGCCATTTACAGAAATGGCTATGCTGCCATTTGCCAAGCCATGATTTTCTAATGCGTCAAATAAGCTGTCTAGTTTTTTTACGTTGACGGTTTGCGAAAAGGAAGTGAAGTTGAGTAACAGTAATGTGAAAGCAGGAAAGAGAAGTCTCATGTCGGAGAGATTTTGAGTTTTCCAAAATACTCATTAAAGCGGAAACTTGAAACCCGGCTTGGAGTGGATTGAAGTGTACGAGCTACTTAAATTTATTTACATCAATTTCCGGTTGAGGTCCCGTTTTTAAAGGAAGACCAAAAGGCAAATTATTAATTGGATTTAAATGAAAACTGTCTCCTTCCAATGTAAACGATAGGCGTAAGTAAGTGTCCGGAATTTTGTCTGTAGAAATTTTCTTCCGCACTGCTTTCGTATCGGGTTTAATCAACCCTTCAATTCCGGAGAAAACATACACCGGCCGGCCTGAAGAATAATATAGCAGAGTAGCCTGGCCCGTCAGGTCTGAGCTAGAGGAATCACTGGAGCCTTTAAACGTAATTATTGATTTGTCTTCATAAACCTTGTCAACAAAGACTTTGACAACACAATTTTGGCAGTTCAAACTGTCAAAAAATATTTTCGTCATCTTCAATAGTTTCTCATCAACACTTGCATTGGTAAAAGTTGGCTGGACTGTGCCATCATCTGACTTCGCTGTTTTTTTAGCTAAATCGTTACAGGAAAATATCAAAATAGTAAAGGTGCTTAAGAACAGCGCAGGTAGTTTGATTATTGGGGGTTTCATGTATTTGCTGAGGTAATGTATTATTGGTGGAAGTGCAGGTTGTACCTAGCTAAAAGGCCGTCTCAAATATTTTTGAAACGGCCTTCTTGGTAATGATATCTTGATTTTACTTACGCTTTCTTAACAAACTCCGACTTAAGCGCCATTGCTCCAAAACCATCGATCTTGCAATCGATATTGTGGTCGCTGTCTACGAGGCGGATATTTTTTACTTTGGTGCCGGCTTTTACACTTTGCGATGTGCCTCTTACAGGAAGATTTTTGATCGTTACAACCGTGTCGCCATTTTGAAGAATGTTGCCATTGGCGTCTTTCACAACAAATACATCTTCAGCATTTTGTTCTTCGGGGTTCCACTCATGTCCGCATTCCGGGCATACAAGCAGGTTTTCCATTTGATACGTGTAAGTTGATTTACACTGAGGACATGGAGCTAATTCACTCATTTCTTTGAAATTTAATGGCCGCAAAGGTAAAAAAAATCTAAGGAAGGAACTAATTCGTGAATTTCGAATGTGTTGTCAGCTCTTTAATAACCCGTAGGGCTTGAATATCAATAGAAATCTTGTATCGGGTAATCTTTGTCACGCCATAAACAAACCAGGTAATCAACGTCAACAACTCTTTGCGTCCTTCGTTTTCTTCTTTGCGCCTTTGCGTGAAACCTCCTGCGTCGCCGCTCCGCTGCGATCGCCGCGTGAAAATGATGTAGTGGCATTCCGGCAACCATTAGCCAGAACGCCACCTTAAACACCATTAGTTGTGATCTTGCTTCTCACGTGTTACTCATCTCTGTTGGCGGTCTTTGCAAGGATATTGGCCGCTGAACCTGAACGTTGTTTCCCACGAAACAAAACTTATTTTATACGCTGAATGCGAATGCCGCTCAATGTTGTTTTTCCAATAACCGGAGTGAACTCAACCTCTACGCCGCTTCCGTTCACCGCGGTTGCTTCGGTTTTGAATTCAACTGCTCTCAAATTGCCATAGTCGCGGGCAAGATTGAGATTGTCAATTACAGGATTGTTATTTACGCTTACGCTAAATTGTCTTGCACCCGTCGAAGCAACCGTTGAATCAGACTTTGACAAATTGTACACTACATCTTCTGTCGGGCTTTTGGGATTGCTTTCAACAAAACATAATGTAATCCGGTAAACGCCATCCTTTACATCGAAGCGATATTTTTCAATGCCTTCAACAAAAGTCTGGTAGAGTGAATTGCAGTTGGTGCCCGAAATGTTTTGCGCAATGCCTACTTTAAACTGGCGATCATTTTTTTCTTTCACCTTCCCTCCGATCCTTCCCCAGCTTCCGTTTACATACTCGCGATCAGGGTTCCAGATTATTTCAGTGTTTGGTGTAACAAAGGTTTGATAAGAACCTACGTCAACTGCGAGATCAAGATTGTCCTGCTCCCTTAAGTTTACAGGCACAACATGAAATTGTATTTTCAATTCATCTTTCACGCCTCTGTCATCAACAGCTTCAAGCATGCTTACGCCTTCGGCAAATGGCACGTCGAAGCCTGCCATGTTTCCATCAAGTTCTTTTTGACCAAGCGATTTGCCATTCAGTTTTAACTCAACTTTTTTGCCATTCGAAAACACGTTGATGTGATTGCTGCAAATTCCTTTTGCCGTTTCAATGCCTTCACGTTTTGTATAGTTGTGCGCAGCGATGTAAACAATGGGAGTTGTGAGCAAGCTGGCTTTGTAAAGTGATGCCACTTCTTTTTCATGGCGGTCATAACCAACCAATCCTTTTTTGTTGATGAAAGGTGTAGCCTCAGTTCTGTTCTCCGCACCGAAATCAGCAAAGTTCCACAATGCATATCCCGCGAGATATGGTAGTGCGTTCATTTGTTTAAGTGCCGAATGATGAAACACCACCTGGTATTCTTGCGAAAAATCCCATGAACGCGGCATTTCCGAATGACTGTAGAAATCAGCATCCGCGCCTATTTCAGAGACAATGATTGGTCTGTTTGGGTAGCGCTTGTGCTCGGCATCCAGGAAACGTGTTAAGTCTTCACGCTCCTCGTAATACCAACCAAAGTAGAGATTGTAACCCAGTACATCCGGAATGGTGGAGACGTTATATTTGTTATAACCATCTTCATAATGAATCGCCATTACAGTATTGCGATACGGCGCTTCCTCTTTGGTCAATGCCTGCAGCTTCAAAGCAAGATTGCGTGTATCGGTCGCTACCTGCTGGCGCTGATCTTCTGTTAGTTTGGAGTTAGAAAGCATTTTGATCAATATCTCATTCATGTATCCATATAGAACGATAGACGGATGATTGTATGTTTGACGGATCTGCTCACGCATCATGTTCAGGGAGTTATCAGTGAAGGCCTGCGTAGGTGTTACTTCGTTCACGACAGGAATTTCTGTCCACACTAGCAGACCCAATTCATCACAAGTGCGATACACTTCCGGCGCCTGCGGATAATGCGCAAGGCGCACAAAATTGAAGCCCATAGATTTGATCATTTCATAGTCGTTGCGATGGTAATCATCTGTAAGTGCATTTCCCTTGCCTGCAAAATCCTGGTGACGGTTGGTGCCTTTCAATGCATATTTTTTCCCGTTCAGATGAAATCCGTTTCCATCAAAACTGAACCAACGCATGCCAACAGGAATCGTTGTGGCATCAAGCACTACAGGCTTTTTTCCCTGTTCGGTAACAGATGCTTCAATATGATACAGGTACGGATTTTCCGGCGACCATAGCTGTGGCTGTGCAATGGTAATATCGCTCAGATTAAATGCTACTTTAGAACTCGCATTCAGTTTTAGTTTTTGATTTTTCTGTGCAACAATATTGCCTGCTCTGTCAACGATCTTAGCTTCTACAATAATGTTCTTTACTGCATTACCGGTGTTGGCTATATCCCCTCTCACGACAACGTTTGCCTTTTGTTCGGTTACGCTCGGCGTCTCCACAAAGATGCCTTCAGAAGCACAGTTCTGTACGTCAAAATGCACGGGATCAATGGCCACCAGTTTTACATTCCGGTAGATGCCGCCGTAAAATGTGAAGTCTGCATTCAACGGTGGGATGTCTTTATTGTGACTATTGTCCAGTTTTACTTTGATCACATTCTGCTTTCCATATTCAAGATATTGCGTGATGTTAAAATTGAAAGCAGTATAACCACCGATATGCGTTCCCGCCAGCTTATTGTTTACATACACTTCAGCTACCTGGTTGGCGCCTTCAAAATGAAGAAGAATGTCCTGCCCCTTCCATGTTTCATTTGGACGAAATGTATAGGCATACCAGCCAATGCCGCGATAGTAGCCGGGCACATCATCAAACGCATCGAGGTTGTTCCATGTGTGTGGCAGATTCAATTTTGTCCAATCCTGCGAGGTGAAATCATTATTCTCCAATGCTATATTTCCTTTGTGAAAATACCAGCCGCTGTTAATCGTGAGCTGTTTGCGAGATGTCGCGAATGCACTTGCCATCAACATCAACAACCCAATTAAAATAGTTCCTTTTTTCATCAGTGTTTTTTTATGCTTAATGCTGAACGCCAAATGTTCAAAGCTTGTGCGACATTTAAGGCAGTGTATAGCGTTACGTTTCGTTTGCTTTTTACTTCAAGTGGCGGCCTGTTCTCCGGCCAGAATTCTGCGCACATTTTAAAGCGCTCTTCAATTCGTTTAGGAGAATATTCATTGAATTTTTGTTTCTTCCAGAATACGTTAAATGAAACCATGTCCGTATGATCCATTAAAAATGACCATCGTTTCATTTGCCAGTATGAATCGTAGAAAAGATATACATCGTGATAGTTCATGAAGGCACCAAGCGCATCAATCATTTCGTTGCCGTTGTTTTTCTGTGCCAGCAAACGATGAACTTCCTGTGCTGCTTCATTGCACTTGTTGTAATTGATGCAACGCTGGTATTCCATGTCAGTGATAAACGCAGTGATTGAATCGGATTGTTGTTTAGTCAAAGTGAGGTTCTTTAAACACTCCGCCACTTCATTTTTACAACGTTGTTTGATATCTTCTTCTGTAAGATTTTTTTCGTTTTTCGGATGTATTTTGTTCAACACACCATCGAAGCTCATGCCATTGTCAGCCTTTGATCCCAGCCATATTAGCGCTGCCTGGTATGGCGAAAAAATTTCAATCACGTCACCACAATCGTACCAGCGTTGTTCGCGTACATATTCCCACAGGTGCAGGTAACGCAAACGGTCCATCTGAAATTTACGCAAGCCTTCCACATCGTTTTTCGATATCATGGAATCAATTCCCAAAATGGATTGTGAGAATGGATAATAAGCATAGGGCAAAACATATTCTCCCTCCACAACAACATCCCAGTAATATGGATAGATGCGTTGCGCGCCCTGCAAATTCACTACCGAGTCCGTTGTCCACTGCACATAACGGAAGTTTCGGTTCTTCAGCCAATGATCAAATGCTTTACCTTCAATGGGCATTATATAACGAGGGTTGAACTTTTTATTTTTATCAGCGGGAAATTTCGCTTTTCCTTCCGTGCCATCAATCACGAGCTGTGGCCCTTTGCCAGAGCCATGTTCGGAGGAATAAAATAAAACATGGTCGCCTAATATTTCTTCTTTCCCGTCAACTTTGATCAACAACCCCGCATTCTTCGAAGGATTGTTGATCCAGCTTTGCACGAGGGCAACAGGCAATTCAAATTCCAGCCACTCTCCTTTGTATTTGGACGCCATGATCTTACCGATTGGTTTCGCCACATAATCAATGCCCGCAACGGAACATCCATTTTGTCCGCCCGCCCATGGTTTGTTACTTCGCTTGTATTGCCAGCTTGCTGCATCAAATTCAGGCAATGATTCTGAATGTCCTTCTACCCAATCGCTGTTTGCATCTGTTAACTGGTACAGCGCCAGCGGAACTTCGCCGGATGTTTGCGTAACATTCTTTGGTTTGTAAATACGAAACACAGCTTTGCCTACTT
>Ga0318568_10001623_pt1 | contig 9993 bp, 7 predicted proteins | sample GRESIP088b5f21_FD_203690 | JGI IMG/M metagenome (GOLD analysis project Ga0318568, IMG submission 203690) | Tropical soil microbial communities from Luquillo Experimental Forest, Puerto Rico - GRE.SIPMG.088b5f21 | ecosystem: Environmental > Terrestrial > Soil > Tropical forest > Bulk soil | place...
GCTGCTCGGCGAGCTGGACCGGCGGGGCCTGCCCTGGGCGGTGGTGACCAGCGCCGACCCCACGCTGGCCCGGGTCCGCCTGGCCGCGGCCCGGATCAGGCCCGCGCTGCTGGTCACGTCCGAGGACGTGCGGGCGGGCAAGCCCGACCCCGAGGGCTACCTGCTGGCCGCCCGCGAGCTCGGCGCCGACCCGGGCCGGTGCCTGGTGGTGGAGGATGCCGAGGCCGGCGTCAGGGCCGGGCGGGCGGCCGGCGCCACGGTGGCGGCGCTCAAGGGCGTCCCGGCCGATATCCAGATCGCCGACCTGTACCAGCTGAGAACGCTGCTGCTCCAGGCGTGCGTCACGCGGAGAACCTGAGCGTATAGCCGACCGTACGGGCCGCGAGGCTGTGTCCGGGCGGCAGTTCCGGCCCGCAGGAGCCGCTCCCGATGCCGTGGTGGGCGGCGTCGAGGTGGAGGTGGGTCCGGACATCCGGGACCAGGTCGGGCGTGTGCGTGGCCGCGGTGAGCAGCTCCGGCGACCAGCGGCGGACGGCGAAGTCGAAGTGCGGGTCGCCGGTCACGGTCAGGGCCTGCCCGGCGGCGCCGGTCACGGTCAGGTTCCGGGCGTGCATGCGGTTGCCGTTCTCCTGGGGCCGGACGTACGGGGTGGCGAGCTCGGCGGCGGGTGCGGTGAACCTTCCGACGCGGGTGGCGTGGTACGTGTCCCGGTAGGCCTCGCCTGGGCCGCGGCCGAACCAGCTCACCTCCTCGACGACCGCGTCGAGCACCAGCCGCAGCCCGATCTTGGGCAGCGGGCAGGGCCAGGCGCCGTCGGGCGCGACGTGGACGGACAGCAGGCCGTCGGCGTGCCAGGTGAGGGTGGCCAGCAGGCCGAAATCGGCGCCCGCGGGCGCGATCCTCAGCCGGGTGGACAGCGCGTTCTCGCCGCGCTGGACGGCGATGATCCGCCGCTCCAGCCGGTCCAGGCCCGCCCGGCGCCACGCGCCGGCGACCCGGACGTCGTTGTCGGTCGGCGCTCGCCAGAAGTCGGGGAAGGCCGACTGGACCGCGAACGGGCCCAGGCGGCGCAGCTCGCCGGTGTCGCCATCGAGGACGGCGCAGCCCAGCGTGAGCTGGCGCTCGCCGGCGGCGGTCACGGTCACGGGCGCGGTCACGGGCGCGGTCACGGGCGCAGGGGCGATGGGGCCGGGCCCGTTCGGCTTCCTGGGCTGGGTCAGTTGCGCCTGGCCGAACCCGACCTCGTGACCGGCCGCGGCCCACGGGGTGTCCGCGGCCAGCGACGCGGTGACGGTCAGCCAGCGCTCGTCTTCCGGCGCCGCCGCCGTGCTATCGGTCAGTGCCCTCGGGAAGCCGACGCTGGCCACGGCTCCGGCCGGCACGGCCGGGACCTCCAGGTCGCCCGCCGCGACGAGCATCCCGCCGTCCTCGACCGCCCAGCCGAAGCGGTAGCCCCGCGTGCTCGCGGCGTGGTGCCGGTTCGCCACCGTAATGCTCCGGGCGCCGGGATCGATCGTGATCCCGACCGGCGAGAACACCGCCTTGACCTCGAGCAGCCCGGGAGAAGGGGTGCGGTCGGGGAAGACCAGGCCGTCGATGACGAAGTTGCCGTCGTGCACGCGCTCGCCGAAGTCGCCGCCGTAGCCGAAGTACCGTTGGGCCGCCGGGGTGAGCTGGGTGATCCCGTGGTCGATCCATTCCCAGATGAACCCGCCGTGCAGGCGCGGGTGCCGGTCGAACAGCTCGGTGTATTCGGCCAGGCCGCCCGGCCCGTTGCCCATGGCGTGCCCGTACTCGCACAAGATCATGGGCAGGCGGCGGCGGTGTTCGTCGTGCTCGGGGTTCGCGGTGATGGGTTCCTGGTGGCGGCCGATCGCGTCGAGCTCGCCGTACCCGGCGTACATCCGGCTGTAGACGTCGGCGTAGAAGGCGTCTGGCTCGCCCTCGTAGTGGACCAGCCGGCCCGGGTCGCGACCGCGGATCCACGCGGCCATCTGCTCGAGGTTGCCGCCGGTGCCCGCCTCGTTGCCCAGCGACCAGATGATCACGCTGGGATGGTTCTTGTCCCGCTCGACGGTGCGCTCGATGCGGTCCAGGTAGGCGGGCAGCCACCGGGGATCGCCGCTGGGGTTGTTCCGCCAGCCCGCGGAGGCGAAACCGTGGGTCTCCAGATCGCACTCGTCGATCACCAGCAGCCCGTACTCGTCGCACAGGTCGAGGAACCGCGGGTCCGGCGGGTAGTGGCTGGTCCGGACCGCGTTGATGTTGTGCCGTTTCATCAGCACGATGTCGGCCCGCATCGTGGCCTCGTCCAGGCTGCGGCCGGTTTCGGGGTGCCACTCGTGCCGGTTCACGCCGCGGAATTGGATGGTGCGCCCGTTGAGCCGGATCTGCCCGTCGCGGACCTCGATGCGGCGGAACCCGATCCGGAAGCCGATGTCGCCGCCGGCGCTGGTCAGGACCGCGGAGTACAGCCGGGGATGTTCGTCCGACCAGGGCTCGGCGTCCGGGATCCGGTGTTCGGCGTCCGGCTCGGCGCCGGCGAGGCCGAGTTCCGGCACCGAGAGCACGGCCGGGCGGTCGGTGTCGAGCCTGAGGATGCCGACGCCGAGGCCGGCGTCGTAATCGGCGTGCACGAAGAAGTCCCTCACCGTCCCGGCCGGCTCGTTGATCAGGGTCACGCCGCGGAAGATGCCGGACAGCCACCACATGTCCTGGTCCTCGAGGTAGGACCCGGCCGACCACTGGTGCACGCGGACCGCCATGACGTTGTCTTCAGGCCTAACGAGGCGGGTGACATCGAACTCCCGGACCAGCCGGCTGCCCTGGCTGTGGCCTACGGCCGCGCCGTTGACGAACACGGCGAAGCACGAGTCCACCCCGTCGAAGCGGACGGTGGCCGACCCGCCGAAGTCCCAGCCCGGCGGCAGCGTGAAATGCCGCCGGTACTCCCCGGCGGGGTTGCGGTCGGGAACATGGGGCGGGTCGACCGGGAAGGGATAGGTCACGTTGGTGTACGCCGGGGCGCCGTACCTGGGCGGGCCGGGAAGGCCGGCCAGCTGCCACGACGAGGGCACCGTGATGTCGTCGAACCGGCTGTCGTCGAAGTCCGTGGCCTCGAATCCCGCGGTCAGGTCGCCCGGGCCCCGGCCGTAGCGGAACTTCCAGGTCCCGTCCAGGCTGAGCTGGATGCTCCCGATGGCCTGCGATGCGCGCGCCGGGGCGAAGCCCTGCCCCGGGCCGAACGACTCGACGTAGCCCAGGTCGCCGGGCGAAATCCCATCGCTCATGCGGGTGACCTTTCGTATCCGGGCGTACTGATTGTGGGCGAGCAGCCGCATGACGGCGTCTCTCCTGGTGTTCCTGCGCTCCGAGTGTACTGTCGTGACTCGTGATACATGTCTGTCGCCGGTTTATACGACGTGGATGCCGCTTTCATGTTGCTGGAACGACGTGGATGTGGCATCCACGTCGTTAGAGCCTGGGTACGGATCGTGCAGGCCGTGCGGGTGGTGCCCAGAGTGACGGAAGCCCGCTCTGGCGCCCACGCGACGCCCTGCCACCACGGACAAGCAAACTAAAACGGCCTAACAAGACGCGATGCGAGGCCTCGTGGAAGACCCCAGCGCGTCACGGTCGCGCCGGCCGGGCCAGGAAGGTATCGGCGGGAGCCGGGCGGGCCGGGCGTGACCGGCCGGCCGGGCCGCGGAAGGGCCGCTGGGACCAGACGGACGGGCGGTTGGTCCACACCTGAGGGCGTTCCACGTCCGGAGAGTCCCGGCGGAACTGCCGGTTGAGCCAGAGGTAGCTGGTGCAGGCCGGGTTGGGCTGTCCGTCCCTGAGCACGAGTTGCTCGAGACGGGCGGCGAAGCCGGTGGCCGGATTGGCCAGGATCTCCTGCTCCTCGCCGCAGGCCGCGAGCAGGACCACCGGGGCGGGGATGGTGAAGCGGGACAGCGCGGCCGCGTAACAGGTGTCGGCGATCACGGTGACGAACGCGGTGGGCGGGACGGCGGCCAGCAGGGCGGCGACCTCGGAGAGCGGAAGCGTCCCGTCGGACAGGCGCCACGCGACCTCGGGCGGCCCGTCCCGGACGGCCCGTACGCGGTCGCTGTGCCCGCTGAACGTCAGCAGCAGGTGCCCGCGCGGGTCCAGTTCGGCCGCGGCCCGCCGGAGGGCTCCGATGACCTCGGCGAGGCTGGCGTGAGTGCCGAGCAACTGGCGCTGGCGGGTGATTCCGGCCGCGGCGGCCAGCCGTGACGCCCGTTCCAGGGGGTCGCGACCGGTGCCAGCGCCGACGTAGACGGCCAGGCCCGGCGGGTCAGGCGGCATGCGCCCGCGGGTACTGCTGCATGGGTGCATGCTGGTCCGGCGCGCTGCAGCGCGGCTGCAACGCCGCTGAAGCGAAACCTGTGCGGCTTCCTGTAGATTCTGGCCGGCCGGTGGCGCGGATACCGGTCTGGCGTCCGCTGGCCGCCCTGGCGCAGGGTGGTCAGCATGACGCTACGAAGGGACCAGATCAACCGGCACCGGGAACGGGCGCGGTACGAGCGCGCGGAGCTGGACGCGGTGCTCGATGCCGGGCACCACATCGGGACGTTGAGCACGGTCGCCGACGGCAGGCCGTGGGTGGTGCCGATGCTCTACGGCCGGGCGGGCGACCGGATCCTGATGCACGGCTCGGTGGGCGCGGGGGCGCTGCGCCACGCGGCCGCGGGCGCCCCGGCCGCGCTGTGCGTGGTGCACATCGACGGCTGGGTGTACGCGCACACGCTCTTCGACTCCAGCGCCAATTACCGCTCGGCGGTCGTGCACGGCCGCCTGCACGCGCTCAGCGGGGACGAGGCGATGAAGGCGCTGACCCAGATCACCGAGTGCCTGACGCCGGGCCGGTCGGCCGAGGTGCCGTTCCACACCAAGAAGCAGCTCGCGGCCACGACCGCGCTGGCCATGGACATCACCGAGGGGCAGTGGACGGTCAAGGTCCGCGACGCCGGGCCGGGCGAGCCCGAGCCGGGTGAGGCCGATCCCGGGCTGTGGACCGGGATCCTGCCGATCATCAGCGGCTACGGGCACCCGGAAACGTCGGCGTACGTGCCGGCCGACACACCGGTCTCACCGTCGGTGCGCGGTGTCCTGCAGCACTCCAGGAGGCTGGTCAGCTGAGCCGTTCAGCCGACCGCCATCAGGTCCGCGGTGACCCGGCCGATCAGCTCGGCCGCGCCGCGGGCCATGGTCTCCGGCAGCCGCGAGTACCCGCAGAGCAGGCCGGAGCGCCGGACGGGCCCGACGCAGAACGGGGACAACGGAAGGCAGGCCAGGCCGGCCTCGGCCAGGCGGCCGGCGGCGGCCACGTCGTCGAGCGGTCGGTCGAAGACCAGGGTGACGTGCAGCCCGGCCTCGATCCCGAGCGCCCGGGCGGCGGGGATGTGATCGCGGCAGGCGGCGACGAAACGCTCCTGCCGGGCGCGGTAGGTGCGCATGGCCCGGGACTGATGGCGGGTCAGCGCGCCGGTGGCGATGAAGCTGGCCAGGAAGGCGGCCGAGACCTGGCTGACTTCGTCCCCCGCCCGGTCCAGGTAGCCGGCCATCGCGGCGCGGAACCGGGCGGGCAGCACGGCCCACGAGACGCGCAGCCCGCGGGACAAGATCTTCGAGCTGGTGCCCAGGTACACCACGTGACCGGCGGCGGCGGGCATGCTGCGCAGCGGGTTCAGCGGGGGGACGTCGTAGCGGAACTCGCCGTCGTAGTCGTCTTCCAGCACGAGCGCGCCGCCGGCCGCCGCCCAGGCGAGCAGGTCGGCTCGGCGTGGCACCGGCATCCGGCCGCCCAGCGGGAACTGGTGGGCCGGCGTGACGTAGCAGGCCCGGTCGCTGCCCCGCAGGTCCTGCGCCCGGATGCCGTCGTCGTCCACCGGGACCGGCCGGATGATCGCGCCGGCCTGGCCCAGGGCGAGCCGGGCCTTGGCGTAGCCGGGATCTTCGAACGCGACCGGCTGGCCGGCCAGCCCACAGGTGACGGCGACCGCCCGGAGCGCGTTGCTGACGCTCGGAAACAAGAAGATGTCCTCCGGGTCGACGGCGAGCCCGCGGGCGCGGCGCAGGTGACCGCTGAGCTGATCGCGCAGGTCCAGCTGGGCCTCCCGGGCCGACCGGGCCGGCGTGGAGGCCAGCCGCATGGCTCGGGTCCAGTCCCGCGCGGAGATCAGGCCGGGGTCGGCGTAGCCGGGCCGCAGATCGTAGGTGACCGGGCTGGCGGGGCCGGCCGGGCGCGGGGTCGTGGGCGCGAGCGGCGGGGGCCCCGCGCCCGCCGGCCCCACGCCGAAGGCGCCAGTCGGTCCCGCGCCGAAGGCGCCAGTCGGTCCCGCGCCGAAGGCGCCCGCCCTGGCCGCGGCGGCGGCGCCGCGCTCGACGTAGGTGGATCCACCCGGACGGGCGACCAGGAACCCGGCCGCGGTGAGCTCCTCGTAGGCGCCCACGACGGCGGTCCGGGCCAGCCCGAACGTCGCGGCCAGGGTCCGGGTGGACGGCAGCCGGTCGCCGTCGTGGATCTGGCCGCGGGCGATCGCCTCGATCAGCGCATGCGCCAGCTGGCTAGACCTGTGTCCGGACCGCCCGTTCAGGTCCAGCGTGAAGTTGACCGGGGTGGCCGTCCGCATCACGCCAGTATGCGGGACAGTCAGCCGATCTCGTTCGATGAGGTGTTAGCGCCAACCACAACGATGTCACATCGTCCTGGTCAGGACCCAATGCGCTTAGCTTGCTGGCGCGGCGGATAGCCATGCAGGCGCGAGAGCGGGACTTTGGCCACTCTGGCACCGCTCGTACCAGGTCCTCACGCGGCCTAACGACGTGGATGCCACATCCATGCTGCTGGAACGATGTGGATGTGGCATCCACGCCTTATCATCCGGAGGCGGGCACGCCTCGGCGCTGGCCGACGCGGGCGTGCTGCACCCGGCCGAGCTGCCCCGGGCCGGCGAGCCGACCACGGAGTTCGGCTACCGGGCGGCGGGCGAGCTGCTCGCCAGGCCCGTTCGGCCCACTGCGCTGGTCTGCTTCAACGACAAGACCGCGGTCGGCGCGCTGGCCGCCGCGGCCGAGCGCGGCCTGCGGGTGCCCGATGACCTGTCCGTCACCGGCTTCGACGACATCGACCTGGCCCAGGTCACCAGCCCGGCGCTCAGCACCGTCCGGCAGCCGCTGGCCGAGATGGGCCGGATGGCGGTCAGCCTGCTGATCAGGCTGCTGGACGGCCACCAGGTCGACGCGCTGCACATCGAGCTGGCCACCGACCTGATCGTGCGCGGCTCCACGGGACCCGCCCGTGAGGTCCCCGGCTGAGCCAGGTGGATCACTCGCCCGGGCCGCCCGGGCCGGCGTCGCGGCGATAGCAGGTGATGAGGTGGCCGAGGAACTCGCCGTAGTGCCGCATGATCCGCAGTTCGCGGTCGGCCGGGCGATGGACACGCGGGTAGTGGGTGGACAGCACGCCGACCACCCGGCCGGCCCGGTCGGTGAGCGGGGTGGACTGGACGGCACGGAAGCCGGAGGCGGCGGCGATGTCGCGGTGGACGGCGAAGCCAGGGTCGGCGGTGACGTCGGCGATCACGATCTGAGTCTGCTGGCTGGCCGCCCGGCCGCAGGTCGCCCCGTCGTCACGCACCTCGGCGAAGTACTCGAGGAACTCGTCGCCGAACCCGTGCTGGGCGGCGATGACCAGCGCGCCGGTCTCCGGGTCGAGGGTCTGGAGGTTGCCTCGCTCGGCCGCCAGCAGCGACATGGCCCGCTCGAGCGCCCGGGGAAGGAGTTGATCGAGGCCCGTGGCGTCGCGCAGGTCCTCGGTCATGGCTCGCATCTGCCGGGCGGCGTGCGGATCTTCGAGGTGGAACCGGACCCAGGCGGCGAATCGCTCGGCGGCCTCCGCCTGATCGTGCTGGCTCGAGGTGCGCAGGGTGGCGGCCGACCTGCGGTAGAAGGTCTCGGCGCGGCCGAGCAGCCGGCGGTATGCCGCGCCGTCCAGCACAACCGCGGGATAAGCCTGCGTCGGCTCGGTCGGGCCCGAGCTCCCGCCGCGGCGCCCATGATCCCGGCGACGACTCCTAACTGGCATCAAGGGGTGACCACGAGGTGGCTTTCCACATTGGCGATGCCCGGCGCCGCCGCCGCCGCGGCCTTGGCCGCGGCCGCCTCCCTCATCGAGTGCACGTGCCCGTAGAGCTTCGCGGTGTGGTCGAAGACGTCGATCTGGATGTCGCGCACGTCTATCCCGGCCTGTCTCGTGAGAGCGTCTTCGATGGCCGCCCGGACGCTGGCCGGGCTGGCCGGCGGGTTGACCGGGATCACGTTGGTCACGCCGGTCACTCCCCTCACCTGGCGAACCATCCGCTCGACCTCGAGCCGCTGGAAGTCGTTCTCGACCTCGCCCTCGAGCGTGACCCAGCCGTTCTCCACCCGGGCGTGCACCGCTCCCTCGGGAATCTGCACGTTCCAGTCGAGGATGCAGGCGATCGCCATGGCGATGTCGGAGTCGTCCCGGCCCATCCCGGCCAGCTCGTCTGAATTCATCGGCTCACCCAGTCCCAGCACGTTTCGGTGTCGCCTTCAGGCTGCGCGGGCCGGGGGCGGATCACATCACACATCCGGGTAGTGCCCGGGCTGAAGCAATTGCGTAGTGCAATGGCTCGTTGCGGGAGCGGGGACTAGGATCGTGTTACGAGGGAGAGGTTCTATGCGGCATCTGCGCCCCGGCGGAATACCCGTGATGCGGGTTTAGGCCATGGCGGGCAGTAGAGGCGACCGCCCGGCCCGCGAGCAACTCTCCGCGCTACGGAGCCTGCTCGTGCTGGCCATGCTGCTCACCCAGCAGGACAGCCAGGCCACCATCGTGAACGTGGTCGCGAACGCGGTCGAATCCCTGGGGCAATGCCAGCTGAAAGGCATCTACTTCGACGGCCGATGGCAGGATGCCCAGGTACCTGGACCGGGGGCCGCGATTGCGGGCCCGCCGCGCACCGGGGTGGCCACCGCCGGGCTCCCTCCAGGCGGCGGCCAGGTCGAACTGGCCGGGCTGCCGTGGGCGTGGGCCTACCCGCTGTCCAGCCCGCACGGGCCAGCCGGTTACCTGATCGTGGGGGCGGCCGAGCCTCCTGCCGAGAGCGAGCGTTTCCTGCTGCAGGTCCTCGCGCAGCATGCCGCGATCGCCCTGGCCAACGCGCACCTGCGCCACCGGGAACGGGCCCAGGCCGCGGAGCTGCAGGCAGCCAACCTGGCATTGCAGCGGAGCATGACGATCCACGAGCGGCTGACCAGAGTGGCGATGGCCGGCGAGGGTCAGGAGGGCATCGCCCGGGCGGTCTACGAGCTGACCGATCGCACCGCCGCCATCGAGGACCGCTTCGGCAACCTGCGCGCATGGGCTGGTCCGGACCGTCCGAAAACCTATCCCAGGGCGGACCCGCGCCAGCGGAAACGGATCCTGACCCGTGCGATGGCGGCCGCCAGCCCGGTCAGGGAGGGAGGGCAGCTGGTCTCGGTGGCGGTGCTCGGTGGAGCGCCGATGGGCGTGCTCGTCCTGCATGACCCCGAGGGGACCGCGGGAGACTCCGAGCGGATGGCGATCGAGCATGCCACCACCGTGCTCACGATCGAGCTGGCCCGGCTGCAGAGCCTGACCGAGATCGAGACGCGGCTGCGCACCAACCTGGTGCTCGAGCTGGTGCAGGGCGCGGACCTGAGCAGGATCATGAACCAGGCCCAGGCCATCGGCTACGACCTCGGGCAGCCGCATCGCGTCGTCCTGGTCGACGGCGACGCCAACGATGAGATCGACCTGATCTTCCACGCGGTGAGCCGGGCGGTCAAGGTGGTCGCGGCAGGGTCGCTGCTGGCGCCGCGCCTGCACGACGTGATCGTGCTGGCCGAGCCGCACGCGCCCTGGGATCAGTTCAGGAAGCACGTGGTAGCGGAACTGCACGGCGGGCGCTGCCGGAT
>Ga0318568_10001625_pt1 | contig 9983 bp, 7 predicted proteins | sample GRESIP088b5f21_FD_203690 | JGI IMG/M metagenome (GOLD analysis project Ga0318568, IMG submission 203690) | Tropical soil microbial communities from Luquillo Experimental Forest, Puerto Rico - GRE.SIPMG.088b5f21 | ecosystem: Environmental > Terrestrial > Soil > Tropical forest > Bulk soil | place...
GCCTCCTCTTGCAGGTACTCGTCCAGGGGCCGGATCGTCTTGCTCTGCATGTTAAGAGACATTGTCCTGCTCCTCGCTGGCGCTCAAGACCCTCTGGTCGGGCTGGTGCACCCGTGCGCCGCGCGCGCAAAACGGGGAGCCGGTCATAACAGGTGTATCGTGGAGCTCTACTCGGCGGTGCGGGAGGGTGCATGAGCACACCGCGTCACATCGCCTGCCTCTTGGCGATGGCTTGCCTGTCCGGCTGTACCCAGCGAACCACGGCGCCTTTGAGGCCTGCATCCGTCGTCTATGACACCCAGCTTTCATCAACTGTTGTGAACGACACCACTATCGTCTCCATCCGCGTGCGGAACACGGGCCAGCAAAGTGCCTACTGCACCCGCGTGTGGTGGGCGCGTCAGGCCTTCCCAACCTCACCACCCGATATTCTGGGCGGTAGAACGGCCACCTGCCTAGTGATCTCCGCGGCATACATCCCGGACCCCAATCAGCCCTTCAAGCCCGATTCGATACGCTGGGAATCGGCTCCGTGTCCTCCTTAGCGTCCTGCGGACCCCAGCAGAGAATAGTCCCGACGCAAGCTGGGAAAGCCGTGACTCGACTGTCGCCGAATCATGCCCTCAGCAGGTTGTCCATCAATCGGGTCATTTCGGGACAGGCGGGAGCGGCCAGCGTAAGTGACTGAGATAGCGGCCTCCGGAAGGCCGGGAGGGAGGTGGCCTTGCTGGTCGGCCCCTTGGCGCGCGAGTCGGTGCGGGGGCACGGAACCATCAGACCCCGTGCAGCACGGACGGCCGGCGCAGCACCTTCAACTTCGCCTGCTAGCTGTGCTTTCTAAGCACGTTGTTCACGTCGGACCCCCAGTCGGCTGATGGGTGGTAGGCCGTGAAGACTGCCATGCGGTCGGTGGAAGTTGTAGTGCCGCAGCCATCCCGGCAACGCTCCACGGCGTCTGCCAGAAGTGGGGTAGGGACGAACGTAGGCCCACTCGCGCAGCAGCGTCTGGATGAAGCGCTCGGCCTTGCCGTTGGTCTGCGGTCGGTAGGGCCGCGTGCGCAGGTGTCGCACGTGCTGGGCGGCACAGTCGGCGCGGAAGACCTTCGAGACGTAGGGCGACCCGTTGTCCGAGAGGATGCGGCGGACGCGGATGCCGCGGCGCCGGAACCAGGCCAGGGCCCGTTGCAGGAAGGCGGCGGTGGTGATCCCGAGCTCGTTCGGGAGCACTTCCACGTAGGCCACCCGCGAGTAGTCGTCGATCGCGATGTGAACGAACTCCCAGCCCACATCCGGGGAGCAGCGTTGGCGATCGCCGTGGATCCGATGCCCAGGGCGACGGAATCGGCCCAGCTTCTTGACGTCCAGGTGGAGCAGATCTCCTGGCCGCTGATGTTCGTAGCGCACCACCGGCTCCGGCGGAGCGAGCGAGAGCAGACGGGCCAGCCCAGCCCGCCGCAGGACCCGAGCCACCGTCGAGCGCCGCAGCTTCAGCCGGTGGGCGATCTGCGCCCCGGTCAGCCGGCAGCGCCGCAGCTCGAGGATCAGGGCCCGCCACGGCTCGGGAGTGGCCCGTGGGCTGCGGTGCGGTCGCGAGCTGCGGTCGTGCAGCTCCCCAGCTCGAGCCCGTGCCAGCCACTTGTAGGCCGTGCGAACACTGATCCCCGCCGCCTTGGCCGCGGCGTCTACCGTCCACTGCTCGGCCCTGATGCGCCGAACCAGGAGGGCTCGACTGGCAGGACAAGTCCGTGCTCCACTGTGGAGGTCCATCCGGGGCTCCTTTCGTTGGAGTTGGGTTGGTTCGCACCTCCCACTTTCCAACAGAAAGTCCCCGGAGGACACCTCTCCGGTTCAGTGAACAACGTGTTGAGACTTCACACCTAGCCGGGCGCCGCGCCTTGCGCGGCCCGCGCGCCGCGGCTACCGTGCGGCGCCGATCGCCCGACCATTGTCCAGGGGGAGCACGCGTGCGCATTCTCGTGACCGGCGGCGCCGGCTTCATCGGCTCGCACGTCGTCGACCGCTTCGTCGCGCTCGGTCACGAGGTCGCGGTGCTCGACAACCTGTCGACCGGGCGCCGTGATTTCGTCAACCCGCGCGCCCACTTCGAGCTCGCCGACCTCACCGACGCGCCGGCGGTCGAGCGCCTGGTGGCGGCGTGGAAGCCCGAGATCGTCGACCATCACGCCGCCCAGATCGACGTGCGGCGCTCGGTCGCCGATCCGCTGTTCGACGCCACCACCAACGTTCTGGGCGGAATCGGGCTGCTCGAGGCCTGCCGCCGCCACCAGGTGCGCAAGCTGATCTACGCCTCGACCGGCGGCGCGCTGTACGGCGAGGGCCGTGAGCTCCCGGCCACCGAAGACCACCCGATCAACCCCGAGTCGCCCTACGGTGCGAGCAAGCACGCGCTCGAGCACTACCTCTACCTGTGGAAGCTGCTCCACGGGCTCGACTACACCGTGCTGCGCTACGGCAACGTCTTCGGTCCGCGCCAGAACCCCCACGGCGAGGCGGGCGTCAACGCGATCTTCATCGGCCTCATGCTCCACGGCCGGCGCCCGCGCGTCTTCGGCGACGGCGAGGCGCTGCGCGACTACGTCTACGTCGACGACGTGGTCGAGGCCAACGTGCTGGCGCTGGAGCGCGGCGGCGGGGAGATGGTGAACATCGGCACCGGGGTCGGCATCTCGGTCAACCACATCGTGCGCGAGCTGCGGAGCATCCTCGGCTTCGCCGAGGAGGCGATCCACGAGCCGCCCCGCCCCGGCGAGGTGCAGAGGATCTACCTCGACGCCGGGCGCGCCCGCCGCGTGCTGGGCTGGACCCCGCAGACCCCGTTCCGCGCCGGGCTCGAGCGCACCGTGGCGTGGTCGAGGGCGGCCGGCATCTGATCCCGCGCGCCGCGACGCCCGGCCGGATTTGACAGCGACCGCGGAGACCGGCACCATGCCCACCTCACATGAACAAGTGTTCAATCGTTCATTCGAGCAATCGATCCCCGGGGGCCACGTCCTCCGCGACGCGTGGCGCTCGATCCGGCGCGCGGCGCGGGTGGATCGCCGCGGCCGTCGCGCTGCTGCTGCTGCCCGCCGTCACACGCGCCGAGCCGCGCCCCTTCGTGCTCTCGTACCTGCCCGATCTCGGACGCGCCGGCGAGAGCGAAGCCGCGCTGTGGGGGACATCGAAGAGCGGCAGGCAGGATCCGTCCGAGCCCGCCACGCTCGAGGGCCGTGGCGAATGCGAGCACGCGATCACCGACCGCGTGACCGGCGCCCTGTATCTGAACCTCGTCCGCCCGCCCTCCGGCACGCTCGGCCTCGATTCGGGCTCGCTCGAGCTCATCGTCCGGCCGGCGGCGCTGGCGCGCTTCGCCGGCGGCCCGGCGCTCTACCTCGAAGTCACCGGGGGCGGCGACGAGCTCGAGCTCGAGCCCAAGCTCCTGTTCGGCCTCCACCACGGATCGTGGGTCGCGGCCTCGAACCTGATCGCCGATTTCGGCTTCCGGCACAACCACGAGGAGCGCCTCGACAACGGCGACGTGCTGCGCAACGAGTTCGCCGCCGAGGTCAGCGCCGGGCTGGCGCGCCGGCTGGGCGCCGGCGGCGCGCTCGGCCTCGAGGGTCGTGCCCGCAGCGAGCATCCCAACTTCGGGCCGCAGGCCGCCGCGGTGGTCTTCGCCGGCCCGGTGGCCAGCCTCGCGATCGGCGAGGCCCAGCTGACCATCGCGGCCCTGCCCCAGCGGTGGGGCCACCCGCAGACCAGCGGCGCGCGCAACCTGGTCGCCTTCAGCGCCACCGAGGTGCGCGCGGTGCTGAGCCTCGAATTCTAGCAGGGCCTGCCGCCGCCAGCGCGTGATATCGTCATGGGCGAACCGCGAGCTTGCCCATCGTGGATCCGACCTTCTGGTTCTGCTACGCCGTCATGGCGGCGCTGGTGCTGGCCGCCGTGTGGATGGCCGCGCGCCACCCACAGCACTGGCGTGCGTCACTCCTGCTCGCGATCGCGGTCCTGATCCTGCACGCCGGGCTGTACTGGCCCTTCACGGTCGACGACTCGTTCATCACCTACCGCGTGGCGCGCAACTGGGCGGCGGGTCTGGGGCCGGTCTATCAGGCCGGGGAGCGCGTCGAGGGGACCACCGGGCTCCTGTGGCCGGCGCTGCTCGCGCTCGCGATCCGACTCGGGCTTCCGGTGGACGCCACCGCCAAGGCGCTGGGGCTCGTCGGCTCGGCGCTGGCGCTGGTCGCGGTCACGCGGCTGGCGCGCCGCCTGCTGGGCGACGCGCGCGCCGCCCTGGCCGCGCCGTTCACGCTCGCGCTCCACCCGCTGTGGGCGGCGTGGAGCTGCGCCGGCATGGAGACGCCGCTGTTCGCCGCCGGGCTCGCCTGGGCGGCCTGGGCGCTGGTGGCGGGGAAGCGGCTGTTCCGCACCGTGCCGCTCGACGGCGTGCTGTTCGGGATCCTCTCCTGGGTGCGGCCCGAAGGCCTGCTGTTCGGCGCCCTGGCGTTCGCGTGGACCACGCTGAGCGAGCCGCGCGAGGGCGGGGCGGCGCGCCGCCGGGCGCTGGCGTGGGGGCTTTCCTTCGCGGCGCTCGCCGCGCCGGTCGCGATCGCGTCCTTCAGCTACTACGGCGCGCTGCTTCCCAACACCTACGTGGCCAAGATGGTGCCCGCCGCAGTGCGGCTGCCCGCGGGCTTCAAGGCGCTCGGCGATTTCCTGACCTATTCCGGCCTCGCCCTGGTCGCGCTCCTCATCGTCGCGGTGCCGCGGCTGCGCACGGCGCCGGCGCCGGCGGGCTTCATCGCCCTCGCGGTGGCGGGGCTCGCGGCCGAGGTGGTGTGGGTGGGCGGCGACGTGCTCCACCTGCGCTTCTTCGTCCACGTGCTGCCGCTGCTCGCCGTGCTGGTGGCGCTCGGCATCGACCAGCTGGCGAGCGGCTTCGCGATCGCGCGCGCCCCGTCCGGCGTCGCGGCCACCGGGGTGCTGGCCGCCGCGCTGGCGCTCGCCTGGGTACTGGCGAGCGCGCAGCAGGACCGGCGCGCGCTCGAGGCCCGCGATCAGTTCGGCGCCGCCTACGCGGTGCGGAACCCGCGCAACGTCGAGGAGGTGGCGGCGCCGCTCGGCCTGTGGCTCCACGACCACGCGCCGCCCGGGGCGCGGCTCGCGACCTGGGACATCGGGGCGATCGGCTACTTCTCGGGGCTGCACGTGATCGATCTCTACGGGCTCACCGACCGGCGGCTGGCGCGCATGAACCACGATGGGACGCCGCCCAGCGAGCGCATGGCGTACTTCGAGTCGCTCGATCCCGAGTTGCTGGTGACCTACCTCGCGGCCGACGGCCCGGTGCTGGCGTGGATGTCCTCGGGCCGCGACTGGCTCAAGGGTCGCTACCGGCCGCATTCGATCTGGCGCGCCACCAGCTCGGGCTACGCGCTCACGCTGCTGGTGCGCGAGGACGTGCATCTCGCCGCCCCGCCGCCCCAGGCCGCGCTGGCGGCGGTCATCCACTAGCGAGTGAGCCGCAGCTCCAGCATGGCAGTGGGGGTGTCGCGCGACGCCCCCACGACGTGGCCGGCGTTCTCGAGCCAGCGGTAGCCCGCCCAGGCGGAGAGGTCGACGCCGCTCGCCGGCCACCAGCGCAGCCCCGCCTCGGCGACGCGCTCGCGCTCCACCACGCCCTCGAAGCTGAACGGGTCGCCTTTGGGCGTGCCGGGCACGTAGGGCTTGTCGATCGAGCCCTCGCCGTGGCGGGTCTGCGAGATCCGCGCCCCGATCTGCCAGTCGGGCCCGGTGTCCCACGCGCCGCGCAGCGCCAGACGCTCGGCGTCGGGGCCGGTCGGGTAGCCGATCGGCTGGCCTTGCGCCACGTAGGAGCGCCCGAAGTACGAGGTGTAGACGTAGCGCGAGAGCCGCGTGTACTCGCCGTCCCAGCTCACCCGGCTGCGGCCGATCACGCCCACGCCCTCCCAGCCGAGCTGGAACCCGAGCTTGTCGGGGTTGGCCGAGGTCTTCGAGTGCAGGTCGTCGATCAGCAGCTCGCCGTAGAGCCGCGTGCCGGTCGCCGGCCGCCAGGCGATGTCGGCGGCGACCATGACGTTGTTGCGCACCGCGTCCGCCGAGTCGGGATTGTCCTGGGCGGTGAGCCGCTGGACCAGGACGTACGGGATGACGCCCACCAGGTAGAGCGGCTGCCAGCCGGCCGCGTGATAGCGTGCGGTCTCGGTGATGCCGACCCGGAGCCGCGACCGCGGCTGCCACTCGAGGCGGTGCGCCGCCAGCTGCTCGCCCGCCGCCTCGTCGACGGTCGCCGAAAGGATCACGCCGTCGGAGCGCAGCGGCTCGATGCGCGCGTGGGCGTCGAAGCCGGTGAGCGCCGCCGCGGTCCTGGAGAGCGTCAGCGTGGCCTCATCGCCCGGTCCCCAGTTCCAGCGCGTGCGCCCCAGGCGCGTGCCCCAGCCCCCGCCGCCGCTGGTGTAAGCGACGTAGGTGTCCTCGGTGTGCAGGATGACGTCGGAGTTGGTCACCAGCGGATCGGCGAAGGTGCGCGCGCTGTCGACTTGGCCGAGCAGCAGGTGGGAGAAGACCAGCCAGTGGTCGAACGAGGCCGCGAGCCGGGCCTGGAGCCCGGAGCCCGACAGGTAGCGGGAATCGTAGCGATCGGTCTCGCCCGCGCCCTCGACCCCCAGCGACAGCTCGAACGCGTCGCCCGCCGTCGCGGCGCGCCACAGGAACGGGGTGGAGCCGTAGCGCGGGTGGGGGGCGAAGCCGGGCCGCGCGTTGCGCCCCAGCGCGCGCTCGAGGCGCGCCAGCGCGATCGCGCGCGCCGGATCGGTGCTGTCGACCGGGGCGCCCGGGCCCTGGAGCTCGCGCCACTGGAGCGGGCGCGTGCCGAGGTGGGGGAGCAGAATGCGCGGCGGGCCGGGGAGCGGATCGGTCAGATCGAGCAGCCGGATCTCGGCCTCGATCGGATCACGGACCGGCACATACTGGTCGGGCGCCGCCCGCGCCGGGTGCGGCGCCGCCAGCGCGACCGCGAGCAGCCGGCACGCCCACCCGCTCCACCGCCGTCGCGCCGTCGTCGCGCCTGCGTCCGCCATCGGGCGGCATGCTAGCAGCCCCGTTGCGGGTGTGCTAGCTTCGCACGCTCCATTCCCCTCCGGCCCGCCCGTTCAGTTCACAAGGAGAGCCATGCGTCCGGGCACTCCCGAGACCCTCCAGCAGCCCTACGATCCCCAGCGTGTCGAAGCGCGCTGGTACGACGCCTGGGAAGCCGCCGGCGTGTTCAAGCCGCGCCCGGGCGGCAAGCCGTTCGTGATCTCGATCCCGCCTCCCAACGTCACCGGCTCGCTCACCATGGGCCACCTGCTGGGCGAGTCGGTGCGCGATCTCATCGTGCGCTGGCAGCGCATGGAGGGGCGTGAGGTGCTGTACGTGCCGGGCATGGATCACGCCGGCATCGCGACCCAGAGCGTGGTCGAGCGCATGCTCGAGGAGCAGGGCAGCCGCCGCCAGGATCTGGGGCGCGAGGGCTTCGTCGCGCGGGTGTGGCAGTGGAAGGAGGAGTACGGCGGACTGATCTTGAAGCAGCTGCGCCGGGTCGGCACCTCGGTCGACTGGTCGCGCGAACGCTTCACCTTCGATCCCGCCTACTCGCGCGCCGTGCTGCTGGTGTTCGAGAAGCTTCACGAGCAGGGGCTGATCTACCGCGGGCGTTACGTCGTCAACTGGTGCCCCCACGACCAGACCGCGCTCTCCGACGAGGAGGTCGACAAGGTCGAGCGCGAGGGCAGCCTGTGGCACATCCGGTACCCGATCAAGGGCACCGAGAAGTTCGTCACCGTGGCGACCACCCGGCCCGAGACCATGCTGGGCGACACCGCGGTCGCGGTGCATCCCAAAGACCGCCGCTACGCCCACCTGGTGGGCAAGACCGCGGTGCTGCCGCTGCTGCGCCGCGAGATCCCGATCATCGCCGACGACGCCGTGGATCCCAGGTTCGGCACCGGTGCGGTCAAGGTGACGCCGGCGCACGACGCGGCCGATTTTCAGATCGGCCAGCGCCACCAGCTGCCCGAGATCATCGTCATGGACGAGCGCGGCGTGATGAACGAGAACGCCGGCGACTTCCGCGGCCTCGACCGCTTCGAGGCGCGCGACAAGGTGGTGTCGGCGCTCACCGACGCCGGCTACGTCGAGAAGGTCGAGAAGCACCTGATGGCGGTCGGGCAGTGCTCGCGCTGCGACACCGTCATCGAGCCCTACCTGTCCTGGCAGTGGTTCGTGAAGATGGCGCCGCTCGCCGCACCCGCGATCGATGCGGCGAAGAGGGGCCAGGTCAAGTTCTACCCGGCGCGCTGGCGCAAGGTCTATCTCAACTGGCTCGAGAACATCCGCGACTGGTGCATCTCGCGCCAGCTGTGGTGGGGACACCGCATCCCGGTGTGGTACCGCGGCGCCGAGACGGTGGTGTCGGCCGATCGCCCGGCCGGCGACGGCTGGCGCCAGGACGAGGACGTGCTCGACACCTGGTTCTCGTCGTGGCTGTGGCCGTTCGCGATCCTGGGCTGGCCCGAATCGACCGGGGATCTGGCGCGCTACTACCCCAACAGCCTGATGGTGACCGGCAGCGACATCATCTTCTTCTGGGTGGCGCGCATGATCATGGCGGGGCAGCAGTTCATGGGGCCGGCGCCGTTCCCGCACGTGTACTTCACCAGCATCCTGCGCGACGCCCAGGGTCGCAAGATGTCGAAGTCGCTCGGCAACTCGCCCGACCCGCTGGTGATGATGGACCGCTACGGCGCCGACGCGGTGCGCTTCACGCTGATCTATCTGACCCCCACCGGCCAGGACCTGCTGTTCGACGAGAAGCGCCTCGAGACCGGGAAGTTCTTCGCCAACAAGATCTGGAACGCGGCGCGGCTGGTCCAGATGCGGCTCGGCGACGAGGACCTGTCGAAGGTCCGGGAGAGCGGCCTCGCCTTCACGCTCGCCGACCGCTGGATCCTGTCGCGGCTCGCCAACGGGGTGAAGGACGTGAGCCGCTACCTCAAGACCTACCGCCTCAACGAGGCCGCCAACGCGCTCTACCACCTGGCGTGGGACGACTACTGCGACTGGTACCTGGAGATGGCGAAGCCGCGCTGGGCCGAGGACGCCGATCCCGACGACCGCCGCGTGGCGCGCTGGGTGGCGTGGAAGGTGCTCGACGGCATCCTGCGGCTGCTCCACCCGTTCATGCCGTTCATGAGCGAGGAGGTGTGGCAGGCGATCCCGCACGACGGCGAGCTGGTGGCGACCGCGGCCTGGCCGCGCGCCCGGCGCGCCTGGTTCGACGCCGCCGCGGAGCGCGAGATCGCCTTCCTGCAGGAGCTGGTGGTGGCGGTGCGCAACCTGCGGGTCGAGAACAACATCGCCGCCGGGAGGCGCGTCCCGATCGTAGTGCGCGGCACCCCGGCGCAGCTCCAGCTGGTCGAGCAGCTGCGCGCCCAGATCATGCCGCTCGCACGCATCGAGACCCTGACGCTGGCGCGCGACGGCTCGCGCCCGCCGGTCGCCGCCTCGGCGGTGGTCCAGGGGGCCGAGGTGTTCCTGCCGCTCGAAGGGCTGGTCGATCTCGACCGGGAGCGCGAGCGCCTGGTGCGCGAGGCCGACAAGCTGCTCTCCGACCTCGAGAACGCGCGCAAGAAGCTCCGCAATCAGGACTTCCTCAGGAAGGCGCGCCCCGAGGTGGTGGAGCGCGAGCGCGTGCGGCTCGCCGCCCTCGAGGAGACGCTCGAGAAGCTCAAGCGCGCGCAGGAGTCGCTGCGCTCGGGCCACGGTCCGGGCCGGCTCACGCCCGAGCCGTTGTGAGGCCGCCGGCCGCCGGTCGCGACGCGGCCGCGGTCGAGGCGGCGCGGCTCGAGGCGATCCGCCGCCGCAACGAGTCGCCGGAGCGCTACATCGAGTACCAGCGCCTCGGCGGCGCGGTGCTGTGGGAG
>Ga0318568_10001628_pt1 | contig 9977 bp, 10 predicted proteins | sample GRESIP088b5f21_FD_203690 | JGI IMG/M metagenome (GOLD analysis project Ga0318568, IMG submission 203690) | Tropical soil microbial communities from Luquillo Experimental Forest, Puerto Rico - GRE.SIPMG.088b5f21 | ecosystem: Environmental > Terrestrial > Soil > Tropical forest > Bulk soil...
CCCCGCAGGTACCGGCGGGCCACCCGCTCCCGCGGCTGGGACAGCACCTGCTCGGCGCCGCCATCGCGCTGGATGCCTTCCGTAACGAGCACGTCGCCGGCCTCGACGCCAAGACCGCGACCAGCCAGGAGGCCCTCGACTACCTGAACGACCGGGCCGCCGCGCTCTACCCTGGCCTCGCCCGCCGGCCCACCTAGCGGCCTCGCCCTACTGGCCCTGCCCTCCTAGCGGCTACCTCCCGTTAACCCGCTGTTTCTTTGCTCCCGAGGGTGGCCTTCTACCCTCGGGAGGTGGTCCATGTGCGGCAGGAAGGTGGCGTTTGCGATGACGGCGCAGGCTGCGAGCGAATCATCGGGCATGGCTGACCGTGAGACCGACGGACAGACCACGTTCCACGGCACGGACCCGGACAATGCCGCCGCGGCAGCGATCAGCAAATCCGGGGCAACCAAGTGCCAGACCCGGACCCGGCTGTACCGTCACGGGGTGCTCGAGCGGGAAGGGTTCCCGGTTGCCGACATCAGCGAGTACCTGAAGGATCACTCCGCGATGGTGTGGCTGGACATGCGCGACCCCGACCATGAGGACCTCAGCGTGCTGAGCGACGAGTTCGGCCTGCACCCGGTGGCCATCGAGGACGCGGTGGCCATGCACGAGCGGCCGAAGCTGGACCGCTACCGCGGCTACTTGCTCCTCACCGCCTACGCGGTCCACCTGGACGAGGCCAGCGGCGAGCTGGCCACCAGCGAGCTCGCCGCGTTCATCACCGAGCAGGCGCTGATCACCATCCGCAAGGACGACGGCCTGGACATCGGGGCCGTGGTCGGCTACTGGGACGCGAGCCCCGACTTGGCCAAGTACGGCGTCGGCTACCTCCTGTACGGCCTGCTCGATTACGTGGTCGATGGGCATTTCGCTGCCGTTCAGGAATTGGACGACGCGATCGAGGGCATCGAGGACCGGCTCTTCGACGCAACGGCCAAGCAGGTCAGCGAGGTGCAGCGGCGCAGTTTCGAGCTGCGCAAGAGCCTGGTCCTGCTGCGCCGGGTCGTGTTGCCCATGCGCGAGGTCGTGAACTCGCTGATGCGCCGCGATTTCGCGTTGGTGAGCGAACCGCTGCGTCCCTACTACCAGGATCTCTACGATCACGTCCTGCGGGCCACCGAGTGGACCGAGAGCCTGCGCGACCTGGTGACCACGATCCTGGAGACTAACCTGACCATCCAGGGCAACCGCATGAACATCATCACCAAGAAGGTCACGAGCTGGGCCGCCATCATCGCGGTGCCGACCCTCATCACCGGGGTTTACGGCATGAACGTCCCGTATCCCGGATTCGATAAGCCCTGGGGGGTAGCGGCCGCGTTCGGGATCATGCTGGTCGGCGTGGTCGTGCTCTACGTCGTCTTCAAGCGCAAGGACTGGCTGTAGCAGGCGACGGCTCCGGACGCCCGGCTTGGCCGGACTTCACATCTGGCGCATCTGGCGCATGCGGCGTATGTCATCCTTGCTGATCAGCCAAAACACGCATATGCCGATGAAGCCTATGATAACTATCCATTTGCTGAGCTTCATGGTCTCCTCCGCGCCCAAGGCGACAGCGGGTTTCCCGTCCTGCGGAGTCCTACCCAGGAAACAGTAACCCACGAGTCGCCGTTAGCTGTTCTGGAGCACGCGCGGCCAGCCGCCTTCCTTGGCCGAGACCGTCGGCGTAAGGTAGCGATACGTCACCGTTTGCCCAGGCCGCGAGCACGGGCACTGGCCAATGCGGGGGGTCATGACAGTCAGCAGCGCCACGGGCGTCCGGTCTAAGGGCGTCGTCCTGGCGGCGATGATCTTCGCCGTAGCGATGATCTTTATCGACCAGACGATCGTGTCCATCGCGGTGCCCAGCATCCAGCGGGAACTCGGCCTGTCCAGCACCGGCGTGCAGTGGATGGTCACCGCCTACCTGCTGTCGCTCAGCGCGTTCTTCGCCTACGGCGGTCGGCTGGCCGACACGGTCGGTCACACGAAGATGGTGACGCTCGGCATCATCGTGTTCGCCGGAGCCTCGGCGCTGTGCGGCCTGACCCCGAAGGGCAGCTTCGCCGAAGCCTGGATCGTGATCTTCCGGGCCGTCCAGGGCTTCGGCGGGGCGATCATGTTCCCGGCGGCGCTGGCCATCGTGGTGCAGACCTTCCCGCTGCGCCAGCGCGGGCGGGCCCTGGCGTTGTTCTTCGGCCTCGCCGGCGGCCTGACCGCGATCGGCCCGGTCCTGGGCGGTTACCTCACCGAGTGGACCTGGCGGGCCATCTTCTGGGTGAACATCCCGGTCGCGCTCGTCGCCCTGGGGCTGCTCGCCATCTCCAGGCCGGTCACGGACCACAAGCCGGCCCGGATGGACTACCGGGGGCTGGTCCTGATCGCCGCCGGGGTGGCCTTGAGCGTGTTCGGGTTCCAGCAGTCGAACATCTGGGGCTGGCACAACCCGCTCATCTGGCTGTCGATCGTTGCCGGGCTGGCGCTCCTGGTCGTGTTCTACTTCGTCGAGAGGCGCACCCCCGAGCCGCTGATGAAGGTGAGTATCTTCAGCATCCGGCCGTTCCTGGTCGAGAACATGGTGCTGTTCATCACGAACCTGGCGTTCATCCCGCTGTTCTTCTTCGCCAGCGAGTACGCCCAGATCTCGCTGGGGAAGTCGTCCTCCCAGGCCGGCGTCATCCTGCTGTTCTTCTTCCTCGGCTTCGTCATCGCCTCGCAGATCGGCGGGCGGATGCTGGACCGCGTGGGGGCCAAGCGCCCGGTCCTGCTCGGCTGCGTGCTGGGCGCGGTCGGATTCTGGCTATGGGCCCGGCACGTCACCGGGCTCAACTTCGGCGCGCAGCAGTGGTACATCGTCCTGGCCGGGGCCGGCATGGGGTTCATGCTCGGGCCGGCCAGCACGGACGCCGTCAACCGGGCCAGCCGGCTCACCTACGGCGAGGCCACCGGCATCACCCAGACGGTCCGCAACTACGCAGCCAGCATGGGCCTGGCCATCCTCGGCACCGTCCTGGTCACCGAGATTCGCAACCACGTCACCAACTCGCTGGTCGCCCTCGGCCTGCCCCGGGCCCGGGCGAGCGCCGACGCGGCGACCCTCTCCCAGTCGCACGGCGGGTCCGGCACCAGCGTGTCGGTTCCCCACTTCTTCCAGGTCGACTTCGCGCAGTCCACGCAGACCGTGCTGTATATCATGGCCGGGATCATGGCGGCGGCGGCGGTGGTGGCCCTGGTGGGCCTGCGCTTCGGACTCCAGCAGGACCTGGGCGCGGCCGGGCCGGACGCCGAAGCCAGCCGCCCGCCCGACCTGGCCGGCGCCGATGACCGGGTGTCCGGGCCGGAGGGCCCCGGCTACCGGTAGCCGGCTTCTACGATGGCCTAGTGCCCGGCCGGAACCCCGCGCCTCGCGGAGGGCGGGCCCGAGACGCAGCGGCATCTAGGGGCGAACATGGCTGGCATCGCGCAAGGTCGCGGAGCCCGGCGCGGCGCACCGGCGGGCAGCCCGGGGCAGCGCCGGGCGGCGGGTATCTACGGCGCCATCATCACCGCGGCCATCCTGGCCGCAGCCGGGGGGAAGCTGTCCACCGCGGCCCTGGTGGTCTCGGTCGTGGTCACGCTGCTGGTGTACTGGCTCGCCGAGGAGTACGCCGAACTGCTCGGGGAGCAGACGGAAAAGGGCGTCCTGCCGACCTGGGCCTACATTCGGGAAGCGCTGGCCGCGACCTGGCCGATGGTCAGCGCGTCGTACCTGCCGCTGCTGGCGCTGGTGCTGGCGCGGCTGGCCGGGGCCTCGCCTCTCACGGCCGCCAACGTGGGGCTGGTGGTGGCGATCGTGGTGATGACCCTGCACGGCTGGTGGGCGGGCCGGGCGGCGCAGTTGCGCGGTCGGCAGCTCCTGTTCGTCACGATGGCGGCCGCGGGGCTAGGGCTCGTGATGATCTTGCTCAAGGACCTGGTCCTGCTCCACCTGCACTAAGACCGGGTCAGCGTTCGGCGGATGGGCCCAGCACCGGCTTCACGTCGATGATCGGCGTCTGGTCCAGCGCCTCCAGCGGGCGGACCAGGAGCCGCAGCCCTTCGGTCGCGACGACCTGGACCCGGTGCAGCCCGATCGGGTTAGGCCGGTCCGGGGAGCGGGTGCTGAACACCCCGGTGACAGGGCGCGCGGGATCGCCGCGCGGCCGGGTAACCAGCACGTCGCGGACGGCACGGTCAAGCCAGGTGAGCACGATGATCTCGGTTCCGGCCGCGATATCGCGCAGGCCCTCGGCGACCTCGGGCTCGAACACCAGCCACGCGCTGGGCGCGCCCTCGTCTCCCTGGCGCGGCGCCTCCGCCCGGTTCTTCAGCGGGGACTCGACCCAGCCGATCGGCACGACCCGATAGCCCGGCACGTCCGTCTCGGAATACCGCACGTACTCCGGGTACCCAGGTCTCAGCCCGAGTAATTCGGGTCTCAGCCCCGGATTTCGCGTATCTGGTGCGCCCCCGCCGCGGCCGTACCGTGGTGCTTGTGCCAGGTGAGTGACTCCACCGGGCCGTTGAACATATGGCCGCGCGGGCACTGGATCTTGGCACTCTCCAGCGGCCCGTCGGTCGACCCGACCGCGTACCACTGCTCCACCTCGGCCGGGAGTCCGCACCGAATCGCACCGTGCCGGTCCATGTACGCCGGGCAGTCCAGGAACATCACCTCGGTTCGCATTACCAGCCCCCTTCAAACCGGGCCCGCCGGCCGTCCCCCGGGCCGTACGGCGAGCCGTGTCAGATTGCGTCAAGGTGCATCAGGCTGCGATAGCCCTTACCGATAAGAGCGCCGAATCGCGCCGCCGATACACCACAGAGGGCTCGCCTCGGTTGACTCCGTACCTGAGTACGGCCGCTAACTTGTAGTCATGGCTGGACTGACGATCGGCAAGTTTGCTGCCGCGGAGGGGGTCGGCGTCGAGACCGTGCGCTTCTACCAGCGCCGGGGACTGCTGGCCCTGCCTGAACACCGGGGCCCGGGCGGCTTCCGCGAGTACTCCGAGGCGGACCGGTGGCGGCTGGCCTTCATCCGCCGGGCTCGTCAGCTGGGTTTCTCGCTCGGGGAGATCGGTGACCTGCTGGGACCGGCCGAGGCTCGCTCCACCGGCGACATCGTGCGGGCCGCCGAGGCCAGGCTCGAGGCCATTAACCGGCAACTCGGAGAACTCGCGCTGCTGCGGTGCCGGCTGCGTCGGCTGGTCCAGGTGTGCGAGCACGGTAACGGGGATGACTGCCTGGCCCTGCGCCTGGAGCCCGAACTGGCGTTGCGCCTGGAGCCCGAAACAGCACCCTGAGCCGGGGGGAGCGCGGCCCGGTTAACCTTTCACCAGCCGGGCCGTGGGCGAGCGGGACGAAGGCCGCCACGAGGCAAAAGACAGCGGGACAGGTGGGTTGATGCGAGACGCGCGGCCGGATATCGGGGCTTTCGTGGCCCTGGGTGACAGCTTTACCGAGGGTGTCGGGGATCCGTACCCGGACGGGACCGGCTACCGGGGCTGGGCGGACAGGTTCGCCGAGCGGCTCGCCGCCGACCGCCCGGGCCTGCGCTACGCCAACCTGGCGGTGCGGGGCAGGCTGCTGGGACAGGTCGCCGCGGAGCAGGTGCCCCGGGCCGTGGCCATGGGGCCCGACGTGGTCAGCATCGCGGCCGGCGGCAACGACCTGCTCCGGCCCCGGGCGGATCCCGATGCGCTCGCGCAGACGTTCGACGCGGCGGTCGCGCAACTGCGCGCGGCCAGCCGCGAGGTACTGGTGTTCACCGGATTCGACCCGCGCGCGTTCCCGCTGATCCGGCTGATCCGCGGCAAGGTGGCCGTCTACAACATGCACCTGCGCGTGATCGCCGACCGCCGCGGTTGCCGCCTGGTGGATCTCTGGTCGATGCGGGTGCTCGGCGACCCGCGCGAGTGGAGCGCGGACCGGCTGCACCTGGGCCCGGACGGCTACCGGAGAGTGGCCCTGCGGGCCTGCGAGGTCGTGGGCGTGAGCACCGACGCCGACTGGCGCGAGCCGCTGCCGCCGCGGCTGAGCCCGGAGGCGGCCCGGTTGCAGGCCATCGCCTGGCTCGCGGCGCGCAGGCTTGACGCGCACTGGGCCAGGGAGTACGCCGTGCCCTGGTTCGGCAGGCGGCTGCGCGGCGTCTCCACCGGGGACGGCCTGGCGCCCAAGCGGTCCGAGATGCTGCCGCTATAGCGTGGCGGACCCGGGGTGTCACGGAGGGAACCTCAACGCTGGGCCTATATGCCCACCCAGGGTGGCCGGCTCACACCCTCGGCCGCCGGCGCTTCGTACGACATCGCCCGGGTCCTGAGGCTTACGCTACGCCGACCTGGACCCGGAGTCACTGGCCCCGGACGGGTCCGCGGGATCAGGTGTTCAGGAAGGCCAGGACGGCCAGCACCCGGCGGTTGTCGTCGGTCGACGGGGCCAGGTCCAGCTTGGCGAAGATGCTCGTGCTGTGCTTGCCCACCGCCTTCTCCGAGATGAACAGCCGCTGCGCGATCGCGCTGTTGGAGCGGCCCTCGGCCATCAGCTCGAGCACCTCGCGCTCCCGCGCGGTCAGCCGGGTTATCGGCTCGTCGCGGGCCCGCCGTCCGAGCAGCTTGGCGACCACCTCGGGATCCATTACCGTGCCGCCGCCCGCGACGGCGCGGATCGCGTCGATGAACTGGTCGTCGTTGAACACCCGGTCCTTGAGCAGATAGCCGACCCCGCCCGCCTGGTCGGCCAGCAGCTCGCGGGCGTAGAGCTGCTCGACGTACTGGGACAGGACCAGCACCGGCAGGCCGGGCACCTGGCGGCGGGCCTCCAGCGCAGCGCGCAGGCCGTCGTCGGTGAACGTCGGCGGCAGCCGGACGTCCACGATCGCCACGTCGGGCCGGTGCTCGAGCAGCGCGTGCAGCAGCCCGGGCGCGCCGTCGACCGCGGCCGCGACCTCGAAGCCGTGGGCCTCGAGCAGCCGGACCAGCCCGTCCCTCAGCAGGAAGAGGTCCTCGGCCACGACAGCGCGCACGGTACCTCCATGATGATCATGGTCGGCCCGCCAGGCGGGCTGCTCACGGCCAGTATGCCGTCGAAGGTACCCAGCCGCCGCTCCACGCCTTGCAGTCCGGTGCCCCGGGCCGGGTCCGCGCCGCCGACTCCGTCATCGGTGACCTCGATCCGCAGCACGCCGGCCGCGGGGCTCACGGCGGGCAGGCGCGCGGAGCGCGGGGCAGCGGAGTACCGGATGCGGATCTGCACCAGGCGGGCGCCGGAGTGCTTGACCGCGTTGGCGAGCGCCTCGGCGACCGCGAAGTAGCAAGCGGACTCGACCGGCGGTTCGAGCCGGCCCGGCAGGTCGATGTCGGTCTCGGTCCTGACCGGGGCGTCCAGGGCCAGGGCCCGGACCGCGTCGGCCAGGCCGCGGTCGGCCAGCACCGGCGGGTAGACGCCGCGGACCAGGTTGCGCAGCTCGGTCAGGGCCTTGGCCGAGGTCTCCCGAGCCTCGGCGACCAGCGCGATCGCGGCCTGCGGGCTGGTCGGGATCAGCCGCTCGGCCGTGCGCAGGTTCATTCCCAGCGCGACCAGGCGAGCCTGCGCGCCGTCGTGCAGGTCGCGCTCGACCCGGCGCAGCTCGGCGGCGGCGGTGTCGACCGCGTCGGCCCGGGTCTGGGTCAGCTGTTCCACCCGCCCGGCCAGCTCGGCGTCCTCCCGGCCCAGCAGCACCTTCGCGTGCGCGCCGATCGTGCGGGGCACCAGCCAGGCCCCGAGCGCCAGCACCGCGGCGCACTGGAGTGCGGCCACCAGGACCAGAGGCCGGTCGGCGGCCGGGAAGACCGGCCAGGGCGGCCCGCCGGGCTTGACCGCTAGGGCGGCCGTTGGGGCGCGCGGCGGCGTGATCACGTCGAGGAACGAGAGCAGCCCGAGGACGATCAGCCCGGTCGCCGCCAGGTCCGCCGCCACCGCGGGGACCAGGACCAGGATGAGCAGCCCGAAGGCCGTGACCACCACCGCGGCGGCCCATCCTCCGTGGGTCGCCGCCTGCTGGTCGACGAGCAGGCACAGCACAGCGGCCACCAGCGGCAACAGCAGGCCCCACCGCGGCCGCCGGGGCTCGCGGTCAGCCAGCGCGGGCCTGCGGTCGGCCAAGGCGGGGCCGCGGGCCTGGCGCCAGCTCAGCCAGAGACCGGCGCCGAGGAACGCGCAGGATTGCAGCAGCAGCGCGTAGCGCCACGCTTCGCCCCGGGGATTCAACGTCCCGGACTCCGGCCCGGGCCCGGTCGCCCACGCGGAATACGACCAGGCCAGCAGCAGGCCGAGCAGCCCGAGGGCCACCAGGGCGACCGGAATCAGCTTGCGGGCCGACGGCGGCGCGCAGGCGATGAGCAGGCCGGTGGCTGGCACGGCGACCACGGCGGGCCAGGGGTTGGCGTTGGTGGCCAGCGCCACCCCGCACAGCGCCAGCGCGACCAGGGCGATAATCAGCCCGGCCTCGCGGAGGCGCTCCCGGGACATCACCCTCGGGATCCAGCCCCGCACGGGCGGCCTGCGCCAGGCCAGCATCAGGCAGCAGTAGATGACGGCCCCTGCCGCCAGGACTATGTACATGACCGGCTCCTCGCATGGCCGCCGTCGTCAACCGATGCGTCCAGGGTGGCCCATGCCGCAGGCCGCCGCCAATGGGGTGGCGTCCACTCGCGAGGTAGGCAAACGCCTACCGCCCGCCGCGATCAGGGAGCCAGGTCGACGAGGATCTCCCTGAGCCGGTCCAGTTCCGCCTCGATCCACGGCAGCGCCAGCGGGTCTGGTGCGGCCAGCGCGGCCTCCTGCTGTTCGTCGGTCTCGCCGTAGAGGAGCCCGGTGGCCAGCCGCAGGCGCAGCGCCGTCGGCCGCTCGCCGAACGCGCTGCCCGGCAGGGTCCCGGCGCCGTAGCGCTCCAGCAGCAGCCCGGCCAGGCCCTCGCTCGTGGTCACGCCGTGCCGGCGGGCCAGGTGCACGCGCCACGGCTCGAAGTCCGGGTACACGTAGAACGCGGCCTGCGGCGGCGGGACGTCAAGCCCGGCGGCGGCGCACAGGCCGGCCACGGCGCGGCAGACCGCGGCGTGCAGGCGGCGGCTGGCGGCTATCCGCTCGGACAGCTCGGCCGGCTCGCTGAAGGCCAGGGCCGCCGCCTGCTGGATCGGGGCGGCGGGGGCCGACCAGATCTCGCTGCCGACGCCGAGCAACTGCCCCTGCAGCCAGCCGCCGAGCGGGCTGCCGGGCAGCCGCGCCACGCCGATCCGCCAGCCGCCCAGGGCCAGGCTCTTGCTGAGGCCCGTGGTGACGACGGTCCGCTCCGGGGCCACGGCCCCGGGGCTGAGCAACGGAGCCGCGGGATCGTGCACCAGGTCGCGGTAGATCTCGTCGGAGATGATGATCAGCTCATGCTCGGCGGCCACGTGGCAGAGCGCCCGGACCGTGGCCGGCCGGGGCAGCCGGGCGGTCGGGTTGTCGGGCAGGGTGACGACCACCGACCGGATCGTGCGCCCGGCGGCCCGGGCCGCGAGGACGGCGGCGCCGAGCGCGGCCGGGTCACAGATGCCGCCCTCGCCCGGCGCCGCGGGCACGAAGTACGGGCGGGCGCCGATCAGGCTGGCCTGGGCGGCGTAGCTGACCCAGCTGGGCCGGGGCACCGCCACGTCCGCGCCGGTCGCCAGCATCAGGCCGAACAGCAGCGGCTTGCTGCCCGGGCCGCAGACGACCGAGTCCGGGGTGGTCGGCAGCCCGCGCCGCTGCCAGTACCCGGCGGCCGCCGAGCGCAGCGCCGCGATCCCGGCCACGGGGCCGTAGCTATTGCTGGCCGCGGCCGCGGCCAGCGCGTCGCGCAGCGCCGGATGGGCGGGCAGCCCGGCCTCCCCGAACGCCAGCGGCAGCACCGGCTGCCCCTCGCGGCGCCGGGCGGCCAT
>Ga0318568_10001630_pt1 | contig 9975 bp, 10 predicted proteins | sample GRESIP088b5f21_FD_203690 | JGI IMG/M metagenome (GOLD analysis project Ga0318568, IMG submission 203690) | Tropical soil microbial communities from Luquillo Experimental Forest, Puerto Rico - GRE.SIPMG.088b5f21 | ecosystem: Environmental > Terrestrial > Soil > Tropical forest > Bulk soil...
TCAATATAGTGCTTGAGATTTTTTTTTGCTGTAAATTTGTCGCGATATGAAGAAAGCAACTATATGGATACTCATTATTTCGATGGCATTGACTTTTGTGGGGCTTATTCTCCTGCAGGCGAGATACCTAAGAATTAATGCAGAAATGATTGAAAATCAATTTAATGAAAATGTTCAACGAAGCCTGTTTCAAACAGTGAGTTTGGTTGAAGAGAATGAGGCACTTGAATATTTGGAACAGACATTGGAGGGTGATAATTATTCTGTAGCTCAGAATAAGTTATTGAATATGGATGCCCAAAATATTAAATTGAAAAGCAATATTGATAGCATGGCCGGAAATCTTAAGTTGACATCAGAGCAACTCAACCGACCAAGCATAAGGCTAAAAACCCGTCATGGAAAGTCGACGATTGAAGAAACTTCCCGTTATTTGCAGGATAAGTTTAAGCAGAATTTTTCGCGATCTAAGACCATTTTGGATCAAGCGGTTTTTAGATGGATGAAAGAAATCGATGAAAAAGAAATTAGTGAACGGGTAAATTTTGAAGATTTAGATGGAATCTTGGATAAAGTCTTAGTGAATAATGGGGTTAATCTGCCTTTCTCATACTCTATTGTTGATAAGCAGGGAAAAATAATCTACAACTGCCATAAAGACATCAAGCAGAGTGAGGTTAATATTCAAAATAATATTTATACCCAGAAACTTTTTCCGTTTGAGGAATCAAACAAAGCGGCTTATTTGCAAGTGACTTTTCCCACGAAGCAAAATTATATTTTAAGTTCAATGAATTTGCTTTTGCCTTCATTGGCACTTGTTACAATTATATTGTGCATATTTATAGTTGCTATCATTATTATTTTCAAGCAGAAACAGCTGAATAATATGAAAAATGACTTTGTTAATAATATGACGCATGAGTTGAAGACACCCATATCGTCCATATCATTAGCATCTCAAATGTTACAAGACCCAGGTGTGGGAAAAACTCCGGAGATACTTAAACATATATCAAAAGTAATTCATGATGAAACTAAGCGATTGAGTTTGCAGGTTGAGAAAGTTCTGCAAATGGCCATTTTCGAGAAAGATAAGTCTATGTTGAAACTAAACGAACTTGCAATTAATTCGCTGATTTCTGATATCGTCAATAATTTTTCGCTTAAGGTTACCAGTAAAGGGGGAAAGATTACGTATAAGCTGAATGCTACGAATGATCTGGCTTTGGTTGATGAGGTTCATTTCACCAATGTTATCTTTAATCTTATGGATAATGCTTTAAAATATAGCGATAAACCGTTGTTGTTGACTGTCGAAACCTGGAATGAAAAGGACAATCTGCTTATTAGTATCGAGGATAACGGCATTGGAATAAACAAAGAGGATGTAAAGCGTATTTTTGAGAAATTCTATCGTGTCTCTACGGGGAATCTCCATAATGTGAAAGGCTTTGGACTGGGGTTAGCTTACGTAAAAAAAATCGTTACTGAACATCGTGGATCCATTAAAGTGGAGAGCGAACTAAATATTGGAACAAAATTCATTATAACAATACCAACTTTAAAAAATTACGAATTATGACTGACGAAAAAGTAAAAATTTTGTTGTGCGAAGATGACGAAAATCTTGGCATGCTTCTCAGAGAGTATTTGCAGACAAAAGGTTACGAGGCAGACTTGCAGCCAGATGGCGAAGCCGGTTACAAAGCTTTTTCAAAGAACAAATACGATTTATGTGTTTTCGATGTGATGATGCCTAAAAAAGACGGATTTGCATTGGCTGCCGATGTTCGCTCGTTGAACGCCGAGGTTCCTATTATTTTCCTTACAGCAAAATCAATGAAAGAAGATATTTTGCAAGGATTTAAACTGGGCGCCGACGACTATTTGTCAAAACCATTCAGCATGGAAGAATTGGTTTACCGCATCGACTCAATTTTACGTCGTGTAAAAGGTAAACGGGCTAAGGATGTTATTACCTATCAGATTGGAGATTTTATCTTTGATGCTCAAAAGCAAATGCTCATCTATGAAGGTGAAACTAAAAAGTTGACAACTAAAGAATCGGAATTGCTGAATCTGTTGGCTGCAAATGCGAATAATATTTTAGAACGCAATTTTGCTTTGAAAACTATTTGGGTAGATGATAATTACTTCAATGCTCGTAGCATGGATGTGTATATCACTAAGTTGCGCAAATTACTTAAAGAGGATCAAAATGTGGCCATTATCAATATTCATGGCAAAGGTTATAAATTGATTACTCCTCAAGTGAAAGAGGAATAGGAAATTGACAATAAGTATTGACTGTTGAAAAAAACCGCTTGAAAGAGCGGTTTTTTTTATTGTCTTAAATTTAACTCGAATATAATGGTCTGAATATCTTCTGTTTTATTCACAATGTATTTGGGGGAGAATGCTTCAAGTTCGGCTCTTGGTCGGAAGCCCCAAGTGACTCCAATTGAATCAATGCCTGCATTTTGAGCTGTTGACATGTCTACGCCCGAATCACCAATATAAATAACATCGGCTTTTTCTACTTCTGCAATTTTCAAAATATCATACACGATAGTTGGATCTGGCTTTGTCGGAACATTTTCTCGTTGACCAAAAACAGCAACGAATTTAATTTCGGGAAAGAAATGTTGGATGAGCTCTTCGGTGGCTTGTTGGTATTTATTTGAAGCAACTGCGATTTTAATTCCGGCCGATTGTACTTCTGTTAATAGGTTAATGATCCCGGGGTATGGAACGGTTAATTCGGTACTGTGTGCTCCGTAGTATTCCAAAAAATATTGCCTTATTTGAAGGATATTTTCCTGCGTTTTAGCACCTTCCGGTAAAGCTCGTTCAAATAGTTTGTTGATGCCATTGCCAACAAAAAAGTGATATGCAGACGTTTCGTGAGTGGGAAATCTACATTGTGTTAGTGCGAAATTTGTGCTTGCGGCTAAGTCTGCAACGGTATCGAGCAGCGTGCCATCCAAATCAAAAATAAGTAAAGATTTCATTAATAGAGTAGTTTATATTTCGATCGCTTCTTTAGGCTTTAGTTCGATTACTTCCAAGTTTTGGATCTTTTCACCGTCAATCTCCAAGCGAACTATCGTTTGCACTTTGTGAAATCCGTATTTGCCTGCAGCTCCAGGATTTATGTGTAGTAGGTCAAGGGTTTTATCGTATTTTACTTTCAGGATGTGTGAATGTCCGCAGACAAACAACTTGGGTGGTTGTTGGAAAATTGCCGGACGTACCAACGCATCATATTTGCCCGGATAACCGCCAATATGGGTAAGCCAAACTTTAACGCCTTCACACATAAACCGGTTGTGCTGTGGAAAAATAGAGCGAATTTCATAGCTATCTATATTTCCCCAGACTCCTCGCAGCGGCTTAAACGCTTGTAGGCGATTGGCGACTTCCAATGAACCCCAGTCGCCACAATGCCAGATCTCATCACAATTTACAAAATGTTGTAAAATTCTATCATCGAGCATTCCATGCGTGTCTGAGAGTATGCCTATTCGAGTCATTGGAACAGAAGTTTATTTGTGTTAATTCTCGTTGCAAAAGTAATAAAAATCAGGAATAAAGAAGTCTAAATTCAGTTGATAATATATAAAGAAGTCATATTTCGGATTAGAATCGAAAGATTGTTAATCTTATATTTTGTTTATATTTTGAATTTCGCTACTTTTGTAAGCTTTTCTGTTCAATAATATGATTTTGGGATGAAAAAGAAGACAAACAAACTTAAGCCGTTTATTCAGAAAATGCGATTTAAATATCGTGTTTCTATCCTGAATGAAAATACGTTGGAAGAGTCGTGGCATGTTCGTTTGTCTCGCTTTAGTGTTTTTATGCTTGGCTCGTCTTTTGTTGTACTAACATTTATCATTCTTACAATTCTTATATTTACAACTCCGATAAGTCGATATTTGCCGGGTTATGGTGAGTCTGGAAATAGATCAAGCATTATTCAAGAGTCAATGCGTGCCGATTCGTTGGTGCAGCAGGTAAATTTGCAAGAAGGCTATATTGATATAATTAAGGGGCTTGTAACCGGAAAAATGAGTCCGGATTCAATCGCTTCGCTTGATTCTATTGCTCTGAAACAACGAGCAAAAATTTTGATGGAGAAATCGAAGAGAGAAAAAGAGTTTGTTGAGAATTTTGAAAAAGAAGAAAAATATAATTTGGCAAGTATAGATACCAAGCCTACCGAAAACTCCTATGTTTTCTTTCGCCCTACTCGCGGTGTGATTTCTTCATCGTTTAATTTGTCAGAACAACAGTTTGGTATCTATTTGATCACTTCACCCAATGAGAGTGTGGTGAGTGTGTTGGGTGGAACAGTTGTGTATGCTGCTTTCACGTTTGATTTTGGCTGGGTGATTCAGGTTCAGCATGAGAATAATTATTTGTCAATTTATAAAAACAACACCAGATTGATGAAAAAAGTAGGTGATGAGGTGAGAGCGGGTGAGTGTATTGCTATTACAGGCGATGCATCCGGGAAGAAAACAGGTTTGCAGTTTTATTTTGAATTGTGGAAACAAGGGAAACCTGTTGATCCGGAGGAAGTGATTATCTTTTAAATTTTAGGTATGTCTAACGATCAAAAAAAACAAATAGCAATTCTTGGGTCAACCGGCTCTATCGGAACCCAAGCATTAGAAGTAATTTCGGAAAATGATTCATTGTTTGAGGTTTATGCTTTGACGGCCAATAATAATGTTGACTTGCTGATTGAGCAGGTACGAAAATTTCAACCGGAAATGGTTGCGATTGGAAATGAAGATCACTATCATGCGTTGAAAAGTGCATTGTCGGATTTGCCGATAAAAGTTTTTGCCGGAACGGATTCAATTGCACAAGTAGCAGAAATGCAGCCAATTGATATGGTGCTTACAGCCATGGTCGGATATTCAGGACTTAAACCAACAATTAATGCCATTAAAGCTGGCAAGAAAATTGCTTTGGCAAACAAAGAAACACTTGTTGTAGCCGGTGAGTTGATTTGCGAATTAGCTACAAAATATAATGCGCCGATTATTCCTGTAGATTCTGAACATTCGGCTATTTTTCAATGTTTGGCGGGTGAAGGGAATAATCCGATCGAGAAATTGATCCTGACTGCTTCTGGTGGTCCGTTTAGAACGAAGTCGATGCATGAATTGGAAAGTGTAACCAGTGCGCAGGCGTTGAAACATCCCAATTGGGATATGGGTGCCAAAATCACCATTGATTCGGCTAGTATGATGAACAAGGGGTTTGAAATTATTGAGGCAAAATGGCTTTTTGGTGTAACACCTGATCAGATTCAGGTTGTAGTTCATCCTCAATCTATTATTCATTCAATGGTTCAGTTTGCTGATGGTTCTATTAAGGCTCAGTTGGGAATGCCTGATATGAAATTGCCTATTCAATATGCAATGACTTATCCCGATAGATTGAAAACAAATTTTCAGCGTTTTGATTTTGACTTGTGTTCGCAATTTACGTTTGAAAAACCGGACTTGGAACGATTCCGAAATCTGGCATTTGCGTATTATGCCATGGATAAAGGTGGAAATATGCCCTGTATTCTTAATGCAGCTAACGAAATAGTAGTAGCTGAATTTTTGAAAAATAAGATTGGCTTTTTGCAAATGAGCGATATTATTGAAGATGTGATGGCTAAAGCTGAATTTATTGCTAAGCCTACTTATGATGACTATGTGAAAACGGATACATTTGTACGGATAAAGACTAAAGAGTTGATAAAGTAACGTTCACCAAACATATGGAAGTTCCTAAGACCGAAGGTATAAAATATGCAGGTTCAAAGCTCCGGCTTTTGCCTTATATTTTCGAGTTGGTGGATCGATTGGAGGGAGTCGAAACGGTACTGGATGGTTTTAGTGGTTCTACCCGGGTTTCGCAAGCTTTTGCAAAATTAGGATATTCAACCACTTCAAATGATATTTCAGTCTGGTCGGAGGTATTTGCAACCTGTTATCTTGCTTCGGAAAAATCGAATACATATTATCAGGAACAGATTGATTATCTGAATAATCTGAAAGGAACAGACGGTTGGTATACTGAGAATTATGGCGGAGCAGTTGACGAAGCTAAAAAACCATTTCAGATCAAGAATACACAGAAGCTCGATGCAATTCGGGATGCAATTGAAAGACTCGATTTATTGTGGGAAGATAAATGTGTGTTGCTGACAAGTTTAATATATGCATTAGATAAAGTGGATAATACGCTTGGTCACTATGTTGCCTATTTGTCAGATTGGTCGGATCGGTCTTTTAATGATTTGAAATTAAAGTTGCCAAATCGGTTTATGCGGAATGGACAAAATAGAGTTGTTCGTGACGATGTTTTTAATACCGTAGCTAAAAACAGGTACGATCTGGTCTATTTTGATCCGCCTTATGGGTCGAATAACGAAAAGATGCCGCCAAGTAGAGTGCGTTATGCAGCTTATTATCATTTATGGACAACCATAATTCGACACGATAAGCCACAGCTTTTTGGTAAAGCCAATAGGAGAGAGGATTCACGGGATGAAGTGTCAGGTTCTGTTTTTGAAGAATTTAGACGAAATGAAATGGGTAATTATGTGGCTATGGAGGCTTTACGCCAACTGATAGCTGAAACAAATTCACATTATTTGCTGTTATCGTATAGTTCAGGTGGAAGAGCAACAAAGCAACAATTGTTGGATATGATTCTGGAGTTTGGAAATTTGTTGGAAGTGAAGAAAATAGACTACAAGAGAAACGTAATGAGTAATATGCGTTCAACATTTGAATGGGTAAACGCAGATGAGAAACATCATGAATATCTTTTCCTGATGGAGAAAATATAATTTTGTGTGTGCTAAAAAATAACTATTAAATACAAAATAAAAAATAAAGTTGTAACAGGTTGCAGATTTGATTTTTTGCAACAAGATAATTAATTACAAAATAATTTATGGAATCATTTCTAATCAGAGCCTTGCAGCTTATTCTCAGTCTTTCAATTTTGGTTGTTTTACACGAATTTGGTCATTTCGCCTTTGCGCGGATTTTTAAAGTTCGTGTAGAAAAATTCTATATGTTTTTCAATCCTAATTTTTCATTAATCCGTGCAAAGAAGATTGATGGACGATGGAATGTAAGGCTCTTTGCTAAAAATGTGTCAGCGAACGAGCGTCCTAAATTAACGTTAAATGGTGAGCCGATACTTGATTCCAAAGGTAAGCCGGTGATGGAACAGATCCCGTTGGCAGATTTGCCTGAAGGAGATTGGCGGAAATACCCCGACAATACCGAATGGGGAATTGGTTGGTTGCCTCTTGGCGGATATTGTTCAATTTCCGGTATGGTCGACGAAACAAAAGATATTACTCAAATGGCAGCTGAACCACAACCTTGGGAATATCGTTCAAGATCCGTTTGGCAACGTTTGCCTATCATTGTTGGTGGTGTGTTGGTGAACTTTATTTTAGCCATGGTAATTTATTCTGCCGTTTTGTTTACTTGGGGTAGGGAATATTTGCCACTTAAAAATGCCAAATATGGGCTTAGTTTTTCGCAAACGATGTTAGATAATGGCTTCAAGAATGGGGATAAAATTGTAAAGGTAGATGGACAGCCGGTTGAGCAACGTGCGGATATAATTGAAAAATTGCTGATTGATGGAAATCAAAATATAGTAGTTGAGAGAGATAATAAGCTGATTGATTTGCAATTGCCTGCAAATCTTTCTCAAAGTATTTTGGCTGCTCAGGAAATTGATTTTGTTTCAGAAAGATTTCCTTTTGTTATTGCTGAAGTCGTGTCAGGTTCGCCTGCAGATAAAGCGAAATTACAAGCAGGCGATAGTATTGTTGGCGTAAATGGAAAGCAACTTTTCATTTATCAGGACATTGCAAATGAATTGGATGCCTCGCGTAATACGCAAGTCGATCTTAATTTTGTCCGAAAAGGGCAGTTGATGAAATCGAAAGTTCAATTACCGGAAGATGGAAAATTGGGAGTTAGATCTTTCTCTCTTGCTAAGTTTATGAAAACTAACCGCATTGAATACGGATTTTTTGCATCTGTTCCTGCAGGGATAAAATTTGGGTTGGAAACCTTGAGGAGTTATGTAAAACAAATCAAGTTGGTTTTTACTAAAGAAGGTTCTAAACAGCTCGGTGGTTTTGGTTCTATTGGAAAATTATTTCCTAAAATGTGGGACTGGCAATTATTTTGGTCAATGACGGCTTTCTTGTCTATTATTCTTGCTTTTATGAACTTTTTACCTATTCCGGGATTGGATGGTGGTTATGTGCTGTATCTTATTTATGAAATGATTACTGGTAAAAAACCTAGCGATAAATTCTTGGAGTACGCGCAAACTACAGGCATGTTTTTGCTTTTTGCTTTACTCATTTATGCCAATGGGAATGATCTTTTTAAGGCAATTTTTAAACACTGAAACTAGTTGCAATTTGAAAAATTTATAATTTACACAGAATACTTGATATGAAACCTATTGCGATCTGCTATCCTAAATGTGGAACCTGCCAAAAAGCAGAAAAATGGATGAAACAGAATGGGATTGAATACATATATCGCCCGATAAAAGAGGAGAATCCAAATCGAAATGAGTTGGTATCATGGATTCGTAAAAGTGGACTTCCCGTTGCAAAGTTCTTTAATACGAGTGGCTTGCTTTACAAAGAGTACAATATGAAAGATAAAGTCAAGACCTTGTCAGAGGATGAACTTATTGACATTCTTTCTTCCAATGGATTGATTGTGAAACGACCGATTCTGCTTGCTGGTGAAACCGTTTTGGTTGGTTTTAAAGAAGAGGAGTGGAAGAAAGCATTTGGAAAATAATGTAAGTCTTTAAATTGTATAAACTTTTGAATTATTGATTGGTACAATTCCTGCACATTTCAAATTGCTTCCGGTTTTTGAGTATACTTTCTCTGAAATCGGAAGCTTTTTCTTTGTGCCAACAATCATTGAATGAGTGTTCACGGATGTTTCCGAATGAAAATTCCGAACTTTTATCAAAGCAACAAGGCAACACCTCTCCGTGTACATTTATTACTGCTCCACTCCAAGCTCTCCAACAGTGATTTGATAGCCGATTTTTAATTTTATACACTCCTGATTTGTTTTTTTTGTATCGTGAATATTTATTTTTTGTCGGCATTAATTCGTGCCCATTCTCAAAGTCGTAAAGCTGTGCTGTTTTGAAAGTAATTTTATCAACATTCAGCTCTTTAGAGAGTTGTTTCATTTCTTTCAGTTGATGCTCGTTTGTTCTCAAGACTAAAAACTGAATTTCTAATAGCGGTGTTACAGACTTGAGTGTGGTTTTCCAATGAACAATTTCTTTAATTCCATTCATGACTTTTTGAAAATTTCCTCCAACACGATAACTTTGGTATGTTTCTTGCTCGCTTCCATCCACTGAAATTATAAGTTTATCTAGACCGGAAAGGACAATTGCTTTCGCAGTATTCTCGCTAAGAAAATGGCCATTTGTAGAAGTGCTGGTATATATCTTAGATAGATGAGCATAATGGATCATTTCGGGTAATTGATTGTGAAGCATTGGTTCGCCCTGAAAATAGAGGATGGTATGCAAAAGGGTTGGTTTTAATTCGTCAATCAACTTTTTATATAGAGTGAAATCGAAAGTAAGCTTATTTGCGGTTGAAATTTTTCTTATCCCTACAGGACATTCAGGGCAATGTAAATTACAAAAGTTTGAAGCTTCAATAGATACAAAATAAGGTAATCTGTTATTCGCTCGGTGAAGTTTGATAAACGAAAGGGCGTAAGACAGTATTAATTTTCCAGTGTTGACTAACTTGTTGGAAGTTATGTAGTTGGATGCTATGATAAGTCTTTTTATTTTATTGGGAATCTGAAACATATAATTTTATTTCTTTATTCAAAAAATGTATGATAAACACCTGTTTAATTGGTA
>Ga0318568_10001634_pt1 | contig 9969 bp, 10 predicted proteins | sample GRESIP088b5f21_FD_203690 | JGI IMG/M metagenome (GOLD analysis project Ga0318568, IMG submission 203690) | Tropical soil microbial communities from Luquillo Experimental Forest, Puerto Rico - GRE.SIPMG.088b5f21 | ecosystem: Environmental > Terrestrial > Soil > Tropical forest > Bulk soil...
TCATTGCTTCCTTGCTCTCGAAGACGAGGTCGGTGCGGAGGTAGTGCTCCGGCGGGGAACCGTCGAGGCCGTCGGTGAACCTGGTCACCTCGGCCCGCTTGATCCCCGGCAGCTTGTCGCACAGCGGCATGTGCGTCCCGAGGTAGTGGGCATCGAAGGCGGCGGGGTCGGGCGGGGTCTCGTAGGTGACGGTGAGCTTGATCACGTGTCGGACCCTACCGGAGGGCGGCGATCACTCGCCCGGCCAGCTCGGGCCGGCAGATCAGCAGATCGGGCAGCCACGGGTCGGGCCGGTTGTAGACGAGCGGGCTCCCGTCGATGCGCGAGCAGTGCAGCCCGGCGGCGCCGGCCACGGCGACCGGCGCGGCGGAGTCCCACTCGTGCTGCCCTCCGGCGTGGGCGTACACGTCGGCCTCTCCCTGCACGATCGCCATCGCCTTGGCGCCCGCCGATCCCATCTCCACCAGTTCGGCGCCGAGGGCGTCGACGAGGACGGAGGCCCAGGCGGGGGGGCGGCTGCGGCTCACCACCAGGCGCACGCGCGGGCCGGGCGCCGGGACCGATGGCGGATCGAACGTCGACAGGACGCGGCCCTGGGCGGGCAGCGCGACCGCGCCGGCCACCGGGTCGCCCCCGACCACGAGCGCGACGTGCACCGCCCAGTCGGTGCGCGGCGGCTCCCCGAACTCGCGGGTCCCGTCCAGGGGGTCGACGATCCACACCCGCGCCGCCTCGAGCCGGCGGCGGTCGTCCGTGCCCTCCTCGGACAGGACCGCGTCGTCGGGATGCCGCTCGGCCAACTTGGCCATCAGCAGCTCGTGGGACCGGCGATCGCCCTCGGCCTTGACGTCGTCCGGTGGCTCGGCGCCGATGCGGGCCCGGAGGCCGAGGAGGAGCTGGCCGGCCTCCCGGGCCAGGTTCACCGCGTCGAGGTGGTCGGCGGGTGTCAATCGCGGAGGGGGAGCTGGCCGGCCGCTTCGGGCAGCTTCAGTGCGACGGTGTGGTCGGCGGGTGTCAATCGCGGAAGGGGAGCTGGCCGGCCGCTTCGGGCAGCTTCAGTGCGACGGTGTGGTCGGCGGGTGTCAATCGCGGAAGACGGGTGGTCGCTTCTCGCGCCGGGCCCGGATCGCCTCCTCGAAGTTCTCCGTGGTCATGCGCACGAACAGCTGGGCGTGGCCCTCGTGGTCCATGTGGGCGGTCAGGCTCGACGCGTCCAGGCCCGACCACAGCATGCGCTTGGTCAGCTCGACGCCCACCCGGCTGAAGCCGATGATGCGCGACGCGGTCTCGTAGCACGCGTCGAGCAGCTCCTCTCCGGCGACCACCCGGGACACGAGCCCGATCCGCTCGGCCTCCGCCGCGTCGACGTCGCGACCGGTGAGCATGATGTCGAACGCCCGCGACGAGCCGATGGCCCGGGGCAGCAGGTAGGAGATCCCGAGCTCGCTGGCGGTCAGGCCGTTGTTGATGCCGGCCGCCCGGAAGTAGGCGGCGTCCGAGGCGATCCGGATGTCGGTCGCGACGGCCAGGCAGAAGCCCCCGCCGATCGCCGCCCCGTTGATGGCGCCGATCACGGGCTGGTGCATCTTGCGCAGGGCGAGGATCACGTCGTCGAGGACGCCCATCGCCCGCCTGGCGATGCCGGGCCGGGTGAGCCCGGAGATGTTGGGCACGACCCCGGAGTCCTCCAGATCGGCGCCGGAGCAGAACCCGTGACCGGCGCCGGTGATGACCACCACGCGGGTGTCGTTATCGTAGCTGATCTCCTCCAACGCCTCGCGGAACGGGATCATCACGTCGAAGGCCATGGCGTTCATGCGCTCGGGCCGGTTGAGGGTGACGAGGGTGACGTTCGGCCGCGGCTTGTCGACGAGGACGAACGACATCAGTTGACCTGCCGTTCGGCGTGCTGCCAGTACACGGCCCGCAACGCCTTCTTGTCCGGCTTGCCCAGCGGGGAGAGGGGGATGCTCTCGGCGAAGTCCACCGTCTTGGGTGCGTAGTGCGGTCCCTTGCGCTCCCTGACCAGCGTGATCAGCTCGGCCGGTTCGACGTCGTGGCCGGGGCGGCACACCACCACGGCCTTGACCGCCTCCCCCCATTTGTCGTCGGGCACGCCGATCACCGCGGCCTGGGCCACGGCCGGGTGGGTGGCGAGCACGTCCTCGACCTCGCGGGGGAAGACGTTGAACGCGCCGCTCACGATCATGTCCTTCTTGCGGTCCACGATGGTGTAGAAGCCCTCATCGTCCTCGGTGGCGATGTCCCCGGTGTGCAGCCAGCCGGACCGGAACGCCTCCTCGGTCTGTTGAGGCTTGTGCCAGTACCCCTGCATGACCATCGGGCCGCGCACGCAGATCTCGCCCGGGGTGCCGCGTGCCACCGGCCGCCCGTCGTCGTCGAGGAGGGCGACGTGCAGCCACGGCACGGGCCGGCCGCAGCTGGCGAGCCGATCCGGTCGGGTGAGGTCGTGTTCTTCCTTGCGCAGCACCGTCACCGTCATCGGGCACTCCGCCTGGCCGTAGTACTGGAAGAAGATGGGCCCGAACCGCTCGATCGCCTCACGCAGGCGCGTCGGCGACATGGCCGCCGCGCCGTAGTAGATGGTCTGCAGGCTCGATGTATCGCGCCGGTCGAGGTCGGGGTGGTCCAGCAGGACGTACAGCATGGTGGGGACGAGCATCATGGCGGTGATCCGGTACTTCTCGATCGCCTCGAGGACGGCGGCCGGCTCGAAGCCCGGCAGCACGACGATGCACCCGCCGCGCAGCAGCGTGGGGATGAAGAACGCGGCGCCGGCGTGGCTGAGCGGCGTGCACACCAGGTAGCGCACCTCGTCGGGCCACTGCCACTCCGTCATCTGGATGGCGGTCATGGTGGCGGCGCTGCGGTAGGTACCCATGACGCCCTTGGGCTGGCCCGTGGTACCACCCGTGTAGTTGAGCCCGGAGAGGTCGTCGGCGCGGAGGTCGGCGACCTGCAGCGGCCCGGCCTCGAACGTGCCGGCGAGCGAGAGCAGGTCCTGACCCAGCGGCGCCGGCCCGAACGAGAGCAACCGCAGGGTCGGCTTGCGCTCGTGGAGGGCGGCGGCCCGCTCGGCGAAGGCGGGGTCGAACACCAGCGTCTCGATCTCGGCGTCGTCGATGACGTAGGCGTGATCGTCGAGGGAACCGAGCGGGTGCAGCGGGGTGGCCCGGCAGCCCGAGACCATCTGGGCGCCCGAGTTGAACAGCACCTCGGGGCGGTTCTTGGACAGCACCGAGATCGAACTGCCCTTGCCGATGCCGAGCGACGCCAGCGCCTGGGCGTAGCGGCTGATCTCGTCGCGCACCTGCCGTCCGGTGAGGACCTGGTCGCCGAGGTAGACCGCGGGCCGGTCGAGGTTGCGCTCGAGCGCGGTCACCAGCAGGTGGGGCATGAACACCCCCTCGTGGACGATCACGACCGCGTCGACGAGAAGATGGCCATGGCGAAGTACTGCGCGTTGCCGCCGTAGGCCTGTCCCAGCGACACCCGGGCGCCGTCGACCTGGTGTTCGCCGGCCTGCCCCCGGACCTGGTTGGCGGCCTCGGCCATGCGGAGCATGCCGGATGCGCCGATCGGGTTGCTCGACAGGACACCGCCCGACGGGTTGACGGGGAACGCCCCCTCGATCTCGGTCTCGCCGTCGTCGACCATCTTCCAACCGCCGCCCGGCGGAGCGATGTCATGGCCCTCGAGCCACATCGGCTCGTACCAGCTGAAGGGCACGTACAGCTCGGCCACGTCGATCTGCGCCTTGGGGTCGGTGATGCCGGCCTGGCGGTACACATCGTGGGCGCAGTCCACCCCCGCCTGAGGCCGCACCGCGTCGCGACCGGGGAACGTCGACGGCTCGCTGCGGACCGAGGTCGCCACCACCCACGCCGGCGGGCGGGGCGTGGCTGCGGCCGCGTCCTCGTCGCCGATCACGACGGCACACGCCCCGTCCGAAGACGGACAGCTCTCCAGGAAGTGGATCGGGTCCCACAGCATCGGCGACTCCTTCACCTTCTCCAGGGAGATGTCGGCCAGCTGCAGGTGGGCGTAGGGGTTCTTCAGCGCGTTGAGGCGGTCCTTTACCGCCACCTGCCACCCGATGTACTCGGGGGCGCGGCTGCGCTCCATGTAGGCGCGGATGTACGGCGCGAAGGCCCCGCCGGCGCCGATGCCACCGCTACGCCCTCCGGCCAGGCCCCACTGGGCGTTGCCCTCCGACTGCTTCTCCCAGGCGACTGCCAGCACCCGCCCGTGGATCCCCGACTCCACCAGATGGGACGCCACGATCACCGTCGACCCGCCCACGCTGCCGGCCGTGTGCACGCGCAGCATCGGCTTGCCGGTGGCGCCGAGGGCGTCGGCGAGGAACAGCTCCGGCTGCATGATCCCCTCGAAGGCGTCGGGCGCCTTGCCGATCACGACCGCCTCGATGTCGGGCCAGTCCAGGCCGGCGTCGGCGAGGGCGCGCCCCGCCGCCTCCCGGCACAGGCCGGGAATGGACAGATCGGCCCGGGCCTTCGCGTGCTTGGTCTGTCCGACCCCGATGATCGCCGCCGGTCTGCTCATGACTCCCCCTCGAGGACGCAGACGAGGTTGTGCTGCAGGGCCTGGCCGTTGGTGGCGTGCGCCACTGCCCGCCGGGCGGTGCCGTCGGCCACCCGGCGGGCCGCCTCGATGATCCGGATCAACCCGGTGGCCATCACCGGGTTGGCCCCCAGCGGGCCGCCCGAGGGGTTGACGGCCACGCCGTCGCCGAGGCCCATGGCGTCGCGCACGATGAGCTCCTGGGGGCTCGAGATGGCGGCGAGCTCGGCGACCTCGACCGGCGCGTCCCCCAGCCCGGCCCGCCGGGCGGCGTCGGCTGTCGACGGCGACGTGGCCAGGTCGCGCATGCCCGGCTGGTGCACGTCCACCCGATGGTCGATCCCCCGGATGAACACCGGGTGCTCCGTCAGCTGGCGGGCCCGCCGTGCGGTGGCGAGGACCACCGCCGCGGCCCCGTCGCTCACGGGAGCGACGTCGTGGGCGCGGAGGGGGTTTCGGGTGTACGGCGCCGCCAGGAGCCGTTCGGGGTCGTCCTCGTCCCGGACATGGGCGTTCGGGTTGGTGCGCGCGTCGCGGCGGCTGCGCGCCACCACCTCGGCGAAGTCGCGTTCGGTCGCCCGGCCGGTGTCGAGCAGGGCGCGGGCCTGGAGGGCGGCGATCGAGGCCGGGTCCAGCCCCAACGGCTCGAGGTAGTAGGGGTCGAGCTGCTGCGGGTACAGCTCGGCCGGGTCCGACGGCGACGACTTGCCCGACCCGAACACCAGGGCGACGTCGATGTCACCGTGCTGGAGGCGCACCCAGGCCTCGTACAGCGCCCACGCGCCGTCCATCTCGACGTGGGACTCGGCGATGGGAGGCCAGGCACCGGCGGCGTCGAGGTTCTGCACGAACGCGAACGGTCCCCCGGTGAGGTAGTCGCAGCTCCCCGCGCACGTGAAGCCGATGTCGGAGCGCTCGATGCCGGCCATGGCGATGGCGGCCAGGTTGGCCTGCATGCAGAGCTGGGGCTCGGTGGCGTCGGTGCGGGCCACCGCCGGCGTCTGGGCCCAGCCCACGATGGCGATGTCGGTGGCGGGCATCAGATGACGTGCTCCTCGAACTCGGCTCGCGGCACGTCGGGCTCGCCGGTCGCTTCGAACGACGAGATGCACCCCTCGACGTTCCCCCATCCCCGCGCGCTCTGACCCTTGGTGGTCCGCTCCTCCTTGGGCTTCCACACGGCGCGGACCCGCATGCCGGCGTGCACCTGGTCGGTGGGAACGCCGGTGATGTCCTGCCCACCCAACGTCCCGCTGGCCCCGTCGAGCAGCACCGAGGCGTAGACGAACGGCTCGGTCTTGGTCTGGCCGTAGTAGCGCACGGGGGCGACGATGGTGAAGCCGGTGACCACGCCCCGGTCGCTCACCTCGACGTCGTCGTCGGCGTCGAGCAGCACGACGTCGAGGGGGCAGTAGCCCTTCGGCGGTACGTAGACCCGCGCACACACGTGGCACCGCTGCCCGAGGATGCGCCCGTCGACCAGAGCCTCGGCGAAACGCACCGTGTTGGGCGGCAGCAGCTCCTCGTAGGTGAGGGTGACCAGGTCGTCCATCATCGTCTCGTCGGCCATCAGCCCTGCCCCCCCGTCTCCGGTACGAACGCCTCGATGTCGGTGATGCGGCCCTGCGGCTCGTCGCGCCAGCGGGGGACCACCCGCATCCCGGCGCGCATGGCTCCCTCGCCGGCCACGTCGACGGCGTGGACCAGCGCGGTCGAGGCCCCGTCCAGCGTGATCAGGGCGAACGCGAACGGGTGGTCGAGGGGGTGGCGGCGCGTCGGTGCCGCCACCCACGCCCATGAGCCGACCACCCCTCCGGGGCCCACGTCGACCAGCTCCTCCAGCGCCGCGCCGGTGCGGGGGTCGTACTCCAGCGGGGGCACGAGGACCTCTCCCGCCGGCGTGCGCACGCCGAGGATCCGGTGCTCGCCGAGCGCGCGCATGAAGCCCCCCACCACCGGCCCGAGCGAGCGGCGGTAGGGGAACTCGAGCGTCGTCGTGACGGTCTGGGAATCGGGCACGGTCGGACGGTAGATCAGGTTCGCGACGCCGGTCGAACTCGTGACACCGGTCAACAAAACCCACTACGGTCCCGCCCATGAGCAGGCGGGACGACCTCTCGAGGGTGGACCGGGCGCTCACCCGTATTGCCAAGATCTCCTTGGGGCGCCAGGCCGCGAGGTACCGATCAGAGCGGTCCGGCGTGTTCCTGTCGCGGCCGGCCATCTCGATCCTGGCCTGCCTCCGCGTCCACGGGGCGATGCGCCTGTCGGACCTGGCCCGCCACTCGGACCTCGAGCCGCCGCTGGTCAGCCGGGAGGTCCGCAACCTGGTGGACGACGGCTACGTCCGGCGCACGGCCCATCCCACCGACGGCCGCGTCGGCATCGTGGAGCTCACGTCGCTGGGCCGGCAGACCTCCGAGGCCTACCGTGCCGTCGCCGACGCGATCACCGCCGAGGTGTTCGCGGCGTGGAGCGCGGACGACATCAAGCACCTGGCCGCCCAGCTGGAGCGGGTGGCCGCTGAGTTCAGCCGGCCGGTCGGCGGCTGAGGAAGGAGCCAGCCATGCTGCTCGAGGACAAGGTCATCATCGTCTCCGGGGTCGGTCCCGGTCTCGGGCGGGAGGTGGCGGCCGCCGCCGTGCGCGACGGCGCCTCGGTGATGATCAGCGCCCGGCGCCAGGCCAACCTCGAAGCGGCCGCCGCCGAGATCGATCCGGACCGCAAGACGGTCGCATGGAAGGTCACCGACATCTGCGACGAGGCGCAGTGCGAGGCCCTGGTCGAGGCGGCTCTGCAGCGGTACGGGCGCGTCGACGGCCTGGTCAACGTCGCCGCCATGGACTCGGTCATCGGCGGCCTCGCCGGCGGCGACGTGGGCGCGTGGCGCCAGACGCTCGACACCAACGTCATCGGGACGCTGCAGATGGTGCGGGCGACGGTGCCGGCGCTGAAGGAGGCGGGCGGCGGCTCGATCGTGTTCATCGGCTCGCAGACGACGTTCTGGCCGGCCCCCCTCACCCCGCAGCTGATCTACGGCGCGTCCAAGGGGGCGCTGGCCAGCGCCGTGTGGTTCCTCAACCGCGAGCTGGGGCCGTCGCGCATCCGCGTCAACACCGTCGTCCCCACGTGGATGTGGGGGCCGCCGGTCGAGGGCTACGTGGAGTACATGGTGCAATCGGAGGGCATCACCAAGGAGGAAGCCATCGGCCGGATCACCGGACCGATGCCGCTGGGCGAGATCCCCTCCGACGGGGACGTCGCCGACGCCGTGACCTTCTTCCTGTCGGACCGGGCGCGGATGATCACGGCCCAGACCCTGTTCGTGAACGCCGGCGAGTTCCCGCACTGATGGAGCTCCACGATCCGTCCACCTATGCCGCCGGCTTCCCGCACGAGTACTTCCACGACCTGCGCGACCACGACCCGGTGACCCACCGCGACCATCCGGTCTGGGAGCAGGGCTACTGGGTGCTTTCGCGACACGCCGACGTCCAGCGCGTGTCGCGCGACGCGGCCACGTTCCGCAACGCTCCGCACCCGTTCCTCGAGCAGGGCGCGTCGGACGACCAGTCGGGGACGTCGGGCCTGCTCATCAGCCTCGACGGGGCGGAGCACATCAAGATGCGCAAGCTCGTGAACCGCGGGTTCACCCCCAAGCGGGTGGCCGACCTCACCACCGGCATCCGCACCCGGATCGACGCGCTCCTCGACGGTCTCGCCGGCGCGACGGCGTGCGACCTCGTCACCGACGTGGCGCTCTGGCTGCCGCTCCACGTCATCGCCGACATGGTGGGCGTGCCCGAGGCCGACCGGCGCCAGGTGTTCGAGTGGACGGAGGTGACGTTCGGCTTCGACGCAGCCGTGACGGCCGAGCAGCGGGCCGAAGCGGCCATCGCCATGTACAGCTACGCCGACGCCATGTGCGAGGAGCGACGCGGCGACCCGCGCGACGACCTCATCAGCGTGCTCATGGCCGCCGACGTCGACGGTGAGGCGCTGACGCAGATGCAGATCGACCTGTTCTTCCTGCTGCTCCAGAACGCAGGAAGCGAGACGACGCGGAACCTCACCACCAGCGGGACGCTGGCGCTGCTCGATAACCCGACCCAGCTCGCCGCCCTCCGGGAGGACCTCTCGCAACTGCCCGTCGCCATCGAGGAGCTCCTGCGCTACGTGACCCCGGTGATCTCGTTCTGCCGGACGGCGGCGGAGGACACAACCGTCGGCGGGCAGCCCATCCGCACCGGCGATCGTCTGCTGCTCGTCTACGCGTCGGCCAACCGCGACGAACGGGCCTTTGCCGAACCTGACCGTCTCGACATCACGCGGACCCCCAACGACCACGTCGCCTTCGGTGCGGGCGGACCGCACTTCTGCCTGGGCGCCAGCCTGGCCCGGCTCGAGGCCAAGGAGATGTTCGAGGCACTGCTCACCCGCTTCGACGGCCTCGAGGTCGACGCCGACGTGACGGCGCTCCCGCGGGTCAACTCGGTGCTGATCGACGGGTTCGCCCACCTGCCCGTGCGCTGGAAGGCGATCCGGGCGGCGTAGCGGCCTGCTCGCGGCGGCGGTCGGCTCCGTCAGGCCCCGTCGGGCCAGTCGCGCGACACGCGCATCGACCACTGCGGGTCGCGTCGCTCGAGGAACGCCATCACCCCTTCCTTGGCGTCGGGACCCCCCATGACGGCGCGATGGAACTCGGTCTCCAGGCGGCCGACCTCCTCGGGACCGAGGTCCATCGCCTGCCACAGCAGGCGCTTGCTGAGGGCGGCCGACAGCGGCGCCACGTTCACGGCGATGTCGTGGGCCACGTCCAGGGCGGCCGGCAGGACCTCGTCCGCCGGCAGGCACCGGTTGGCGATGCCGAGGTCTTTGGCTTCCCGACCGTCGAACGTGCGACCGGTCAGCAGGACGTCGGCCGCGGCGGCGAGGCCGGCGATCCGGGGCAGGGTCCAGTGCGAGTAGGCGTCGGGCAGCACGCCCCGCCGCACCTGTACCACGCCGTAGCGGGCGTCGGCGGCCATGAAGCGCAGGTCGCACTGCAGCGCCATGGTCAGGCCGAGGCCGATGGCGTGGCCGTTGACGGCGGCGATCACGGGCTTGCGGATGGCCCACGCCGGTGGGTCGAAGGCAGCCGCGGTGAACGCGTCGTCGGCGCGCCCGAACGTGCCCTCGCCGCGCGAGAGGTCGGCACCGGCGCAGAAGGCCGGCGGCGCGCCGGTGAGGACGACGGCGCGGATCTCGTCGTCGGCATCGCACGCCCGGTAGGCGGCGCCGAGCTCGGCCCCCATCTGGGCCCGGTAGGCGTTGCGTTTCTCCGGCCGGTTGAGCGTGATCAGCGCGACGCCGCGGTCGCGCTCGACG
>Ga0318568_10001639_pt1 | contig 9958 bp, 9 predicted proteins | sample GRESIP088b5f21_FD_203690 | JGI IMG/M metagenome (GOLD analysis project Ga0318568, IMG submission 203690) | Tropical soil microbial communities from Luquillo Experimental Forest, Puerto Rico - GRE.SIPMG.088b5f21 | ecosystem: Environmental > Terrestrial > Soil > Tropical forest > Bulk soil | place...
AGCGGGCGAAGTTGGTTCGTCGGCTATGCCACATAAAGTGAATCCGATCGACTTTGAAAATGCCGAAGGAAACCTGGCCATTGCCAATGCTTCGTTCGAATTCCTGTCCGGAAAGTTGCCGGTGTCCCGTTTGCAACGCGACCTGACCGACAGCACGGTACTTCGAAACGTTGGTGTTCCGTTTGCCCATACCATTATTGCCACTCAAAGCATTATTAAAGGGTTGGGCAAATTGTTGCTGAACGAAACAGCTATTTACCGCGACCTGGATAATACCTGGGCAGTGGTGGCCGAAGGTATCCAAACTATCTTGCGCCGTGAGGCCTATCCATCGCCTTACGAAGCATTGAAAGCATTGACCCGCACCAACGAAGGTATCAATGAAAAATCGATTCGAGATTTTATCGATACGCTGGATGTAAGCCAATCGGTAAAAGAAGAATTAAAACGCATTACTCCACGGAATTATACAGGGGTATAATTGACAGTGAGCAATGAACAGTTATCAGTTAGCTGTTCACTGTTCATTGCTCACTGATAACTGTCAAAATATGTTCAAATTCGTAACACTTCTCAAGCGGTTTATCCCGCCTTATAAGAAATATGTTTTCTTAAGTTTGTTGTTTAATCTTCTGTCGACGATTTTCAGCTTATTTTCTTTTGCTGCCATCATTCCGGTGTTGCAAATCCTTTTTGGGATTGAAAAGGTAGAGAAAACCTACATGCCCTGGAATTGGAGCGATTCCTACAAAGATATTTTTGCGGCTTTAAAGAATAATCTTTCTTGTGCCGTGGAGCAAGGCATACAAGCTGTCGGACCCGGTTCGGCCCTGTTGTATCTGGGTGCATTCCTGATTGTGATGACGGCTATTAAAACCGGAACTTCATATTTGGGTTCGTATTATACCATTCCAATCCGGACGGGGGTATTGCGCGATTTGCGCCGGGATTTGTATAAAAAGATTATCAGCCTGCCGATTGGATTTTTCACCGCCGAGCGCAAAGGCGATATCATGTCGCGCATGACGGGTGATGTGACTGAAGTGGAAGCTTCCATTATCAGTTCGCTGGACATGGTGTTCAAAAACCCCATTATGATTCTGATTTATCTGGGCGTGATGTTCAGCATGAGTTGGGAGCTGACGCTTTTCGTGCTGGTGTTGTTGCCTTTCAGTGGTTGGTTGATTGGAAAGATAGGTAAATCGCTTAAAAAACGCTCGACTTTGGGGCAGGAACAAACCGGCGAGTTGCTTTCGCAGATTGAAGAGACGCTGGGTGGCTTGCGTGTGGTGAAGGCGTTTAATGCCGAACACAAACTGGAAGCCCGTTTTGCTATTCTGAACGAGAAACTGCGTAAAACGTTCAACCGCCTGAACCGCCGGTATAATCTGGCACATCCGGTGAGCGAGTTGCTCGGTACGGTGGTAATTGCCATTCTGCTTTGGTTTGGCGGTGTACTTATCCTGAGCAATAAGAGTACGATTGGTGCAGCCGAATTTATCTATTACATTGTGATATTTTACAGCATCATTGCTCCGGCAAAAGATCTGTCGAAAGCATCGTACAGTATTCAGAAAGGGTTGGCTTCGCTCGAACGGGTAGATAAAATCCTGCAAAGCGAGAACACCCTGAAGGAACCGGCAAAACCGGAAACCATACATTCGTTTCAGGATAAAATTGAATTTCGCAACCTGAGTTTCAAATACCAGACCGACTGGGTGCTGCAAGATATCAACCTGGTGGTTCCGAAAGGAAAAACGGTGGCGTTGGTGGGGCAGTCGGGTTCGGGCAAGTCTACGCTGGTGGATTTGCTGCCACGCTATTACGATCCGGTAAAAGGTGAGATTTTGATGGACGGTGTCAATATCAAGAAATTCAGGACGCATGATATCCGTTCGCAGATGGGGAATGTAAACCAGGAAGCCATTTTGTTCAACGATACGTTTTTCAATAACATTGCTTTCGGTGTGGAAGGTGCTACGCTGGAGCAAGTGATAGACGCCGCCAAAATAGCCAATGCGCACGACTTTATTCTGGCTACCGAGAACGGTTATGAATCGACTATCGGCGACCGTGGAAGCAAACTCTCGGGCGGACAGCGCCAACGGGTCAGCATTGCCCGCGCCATTCTGAAAAACCCACCGATTTTGATCCTCGACGAAGCTACTTCGGCGCTCGATACCGAATCGGAAAAAATGGTGCAGGAAGCGCTGGAAAACCTGATGCTGAACCGCACTACGCTGGTGGTGGCCCACCGTTTGTCGACGATTAAACGTGCCGACGAAATCTGCGTGATGCACGAAGGCAGAATTGTGGAACGTGGAAAACACGACGAACTGATCGCGTTGGATGGGTATTACAAGCGCTTGTGCGATATGCAATCGTTTTAAGCATAGGCAGGAGTAGGAGGTAAGAAAGTAAGAGGTAAGGAAGTAAGAAAATAAGAAAGCGGGCTTAATCGGGTGATTAAGCCCGCTTTCTTTGCTTGAATATGTGTGTGCTTTTCCGAACTACGCTTCGCCAGGTAGAGCCTTTCCATCCACTCCTTCAGGGGATTTAGAAGCAGCGAGGGATGTTTAGGGGACAAATATATATTCATTGCGTCCAAAACTATGGTATAAGCGTCCATATTTCATGCTCCGGTTTAAACAACTGAAAACAAACCTATATATTTGTAACAAGCTTTGTTAAACCACATACATGCCAATTTATATTATGTTTAAATCTTCTCTAAAAAGTATTGTAATTATTGTTGCAACTTGCCTTGCATGTCAACACGTTTATTCCTCAATAACAAAATCGTCCGTAAAGAAAGTGTACTTACCAAATGTGATCTGGAATGTACCCCATAACAACGATTTCAAAAAGGATACAAGCGAGTTCAGTTTTAGCCGAATGAAAGAATCTCCCAATATGGCTATTTTTTGGTCTAAAAAATTTGGGAATGACCCGCTAAACAATCCTGATTCAACACTTAGGTTTAATACTACTGAAATTTTGAAACAAGGTGAACGAATTTACAATCACTATGTCAACAATTTGAAATTTGTAGAAAAAGGGAAATCGTTAACTGATAAATACAAGTGCCTTATATTTATTATTGACTCAAAAGAAGGTACTGCATTTGGTGGTGGGGCAGAAAATAAGATTGGTATCTTTTGGGCTCCTCCCGGCCGAATGAGTAAAGGTCCGTTTGGGGCATTAGCTCACGAATTGGGACACTCGTTTCAATATCTGACTATGGCGGACAGGGCAAAAGGCGACACTACCGAATTGCAAGGTGGCGGAAGCTATTCATTTGTTGAAATGACATCGCAGTATATGTTATGGCAGGTATACCCGGAATGGTTGACTTTCGAAAACTACCATTTGAATGATTTCATGAAGCAAACCCACTTAGCCTTCTTGCATGAAAGTAATATGTACCATTCGCCTTTCGTATTGGAATATTGGTCGGAAAAGCACGGGGTTGATTTTATCGGTAAAATATGGCGCGAAGGGACAACGGATGAGGATCCGGTTATGACTTATAAACGATTGACCGGCATCAATCAGGATAAATTCAACGATGAAATGTTTGATGCTGCACGCAGGTTTGTCACCTGGGATATGAAACGAATTGAAAAAGTATCAAAAAAATATGCCAATCAACATTTTACGAAACTTGATTCGGTAGCTAGTGGGTGGTACCGGATTTCCCAGACAAAATGCCCTCAGAACTATGGCTACAATGCCATTAAATTGATTGCACCAAAAGCAGGAACGCTGCTTACGCTGTATTTTAAAGGTATTGCCGGAGCAGAAGGCTACAGGGCTATCAAAACTGATAAAGCCGGTTGGCGTTATGGTTTCCTTGCGGTAAAAGAAAATGGCAGTCGTGTGTATGGTAAAATGTATTCCAACTCCAATGGAGAGGTGCAATTTAAAGTCCCGAATGATACAAAATATATATGGTTGGTAGTAAGCGGTGCACCAACCGAACATTGGAAGCACGATGTAGATGGCAATGATAAAAATGATGAACAATGGCCTTATCAGATTAAAGTAACAGGAACTACATTGGATAAATCTGCTATAAAATAAAGTGTTATAAGAATATTCCCTTGCCGCTGCACAATTCCATCGTGTGGCAAATCAACAACTAACCGCCCGGAATCATCTTTCTTAGCATTCCCACGCGATACAACTGCGCGGGAGCTGGGAATGCTGCGGGCGCAAGTTTCCTCGGGATGGTTGAGTTCCGACTCGATCTCCATATTGTGCTTCTGCAGGCTCTCTTACGGGTATCTTCTGGAATTTATCTTTACAAAGCGAAAAAAATTCCGGGAATATTTGCTCATTTAAATTATGTTATTTATATTTGTCACCGAAAGATAAAAAAAGTAAGCAGTTTCGAGCAAATAATTACGCGCTGCAGGGCTATTTATCCCGACTATGCTCTTTCACGTACCGGTTTTCATCCAATAAATCATCCGGGAGGTCGCTGAAATTTTCAAAAGCTTCCCGATGGCCGTTTTAGTCTTGTTGTAGCGTACAAAAATGCCAAAACGACCGATTTAGTCTTTTTGTATCGTTCGAAATGACTAAAACACCTGATTTTGCTCTTTTGTAGCCTTCGAAAATGCCAAAACGACCGATTTAGTCCTTTTGTAGCGTTCGAAACGATCAAAACGCCTGTTTTTACTCTTTTGTAGCGTTCGAAACGAATAAAACACCTGTTTTTGCTCTTTTGCAAGCTGCAAAAGCAATAAAATGCCAGTTTTTGGCTTCCCGAAAAATACAAATCCCTCTTTGTCCCTTGTAACCTTTATATATTAATTGAAAAAATGAAAAAACATGGAAAAAAAACAAAACCTTTCAAGCATTTCTCTAAGCCGCTTGCCTATTGAAGAAGCAGCGGCTCTGTTTAATCTGACTGTGGATGCTGCCATCCCGGTACGGAATGAGATTGGCGAAATGGCTGGTATTGCCTTAACCGAACTGGAAGTATCGGCTGCCGCATTTCGCGCCCAGACCAACCGGTCGAGAAAGAATCAACTTACCGACAAGATGGTGGGGGAACGAAAAGTATGTACAGATGTGTATGGTGAAATCAAGAAAACAGTAGTGTTCGAAACCTCATCGCGTATTGAACCCAGGAAGCAGGCGGCCGATGAGCTGGAGTTTTTCTTTCGTCCCAATTGGGACATCACCAAAGGCCCTATTGGCGATCAGATCGACCAAACCGTGAAGATGGTATCGCTCTACCGCGCCAACCCGCTGCTGGTAAATGCTGGAATGACAATAGGCATTGATACGCTTATGGCTGAACTGGAAAGTGATAACACGGCTTTAAATACTACGTTTAAAGCCCGCGAGCTGGCAGAGGGGAAACAAGAACCTTCGGGCAGCGACCTCCGCCCGGCTACCACCGATAGCTACAACCGGTTTTGCAGCATCATTGAGCAAGCGGCCAACTATACTCCCAATCCGGCCATTTTAGAGCTGTTTATAAAAATAGACGCGCTTCGCAAAAGATACCAGGCCCTGATCCGGGATAAAAACGATAAAACAGCTACCCCGGGGGCATAATCCCCTTCAAAACATTTTTCCCCTGTTGCTTTAAAAAGCGGCGGGGGAAAATTATGTTGTTACCGATTTCGATTTTTCCAATCGCCACAATTAAACAATCATTGTAATAGTATAAACCCACAGAAATTCTGTTTTCTTTTATGAAAAAAACGTTACTTCTTCTTTTTGTTCTCATTTCGATAACTGCTAAAGGTCAACAAACTACGGACAATCCGGTTGCTTCTGATCTGGTAGGTAAAAGCCTGGTTGTGCAGAAAATGGATAGTACCTATAGTAATGAAATAGCAAATATTAAAAGTCATCTGACCTCTTACTATAAAGCAAACAGATATTGCCAGGCTTTAACCTTTGGAGGTCTCTTGTTAGACCTGACAGGAGTGATTCTGATGAAGAATTCTGATAAAGCATATGTTCTTCCAATTTGCGGAGGGTTATGTACGCTAGCAGGTGGTATAATTTATCTCGATAGCTTCAAATTTCTGAATATGAATAAACCAAAGAGGTCGAAGGTTAGAACCGTAGGTAGAAGCATTGATGATCTTTATTGGTAAGAAAATAGTAAGCAATAAAAATATAAAAAAATCAAATGAAAAAAATTACTTTCTTCTGTTTTCTCAGCCTGATACTGATGTGCTCCTGCGCTAAAGAGGATTATTCTGAGGAAAAACAAATAACACAGATAACACCGTCTCAAAGTACCGCTATGCTTTATATGGGTGATAGCTTAACCTTAACACTATCCAGCACACCTGCCAATCTCTCTGTCCCTATTTGTACATGGACATCCTCTAATCCCTCCGTAGCCACAGTGGATAATAACGGTAAAATTAAAGCCCGTGGCAAAGGGACAACTACAATTAATATTTCATTGCCTGATATTAGGAATTATGGTTGGGGGTTAACCACTCAATGCAAGGTAACCGTAACCTATAAAGGCGACGGATCGGCTTCAAATCCTTATCTTATTTACACAGTTGACGATTTAAAAGCAATAAGAGACAGTATAAATGCGAACAATGGCTTTTATGGTAATAAAGCCTATAAGCTGATGAATGATTTGGATTTCTCGAAAGAAACCAGCAATTGGACTCCTATTGGAAATACAGCTACCGTTACATTTAAAGGGAGTTTTGATGGGAATGGGAAAACAATCAGCAGTATGCATATTGGAAATATCTCACAAGTTAATGGCAGTGGTAGAACCTGTGCTATGCAGTATGCCGGATTATTCGGTGTTATTGAGAGTGCTACGATTAAAAATATCGAGGTTGATTGGATTCAAATAATGGCTAGCTTCAAAGATAATGAAATTTGTTATGCTGGTGGAATTGCCGGGTATGGCTCAGGTACAATTTTCAATTGCATCACAAACGGAGATTTTGCATGCATCGCATATACACCAACAAACTATGTTGGTGGAATTATTGGCTACGGCACTGCAACGACCACGATTGACAATTGTCATTATAACTCAGGTTTTATTTCACACAGCAGTTACAATCTGGCTATCGGGTATAATGCAGGCGGAATTGCAGGGTACAACATAGGAACGATTTCAAATTGTTCCTCATCAGGAAGAATAGGTGCTTCAAATAATTATAATGGCGGTATAGCGGGATACTCTATTGGAATCGTAGTCAATTGTTTTTCAAGCAGTTTTGTTGCATGCACTTCCTCAACAAGTTCTGGAGGAATTGCAGGATATTCTGTAGGTACTATTATCAATTGTTATTCTACCGGTAAAATTAATGGCACTTACACCGGAGGTATAGCTGCGCAAGGAGGAGATATAACGAACTGTTATGCTTCGGGGGATATCTACGGCTTTGGCGATTCATCTGCTTCTGGATATGCGGGTGGAATTGCGAGTACATCTTTCAATGTAAATAATTGTATTGCACTGAATGGCAAGATTGCAGGAGTATCTTACAATGCTTATGCTGCTCGTATTTGTTGTCTGTTTTTAGCTTCTGGTATGTCGAAAAATAACTATGCCTCACCATCTATGGTTGTAAAGAGGAATGATAGGACTGATATAACAGTTACCGACTTCTCAGATACGAAATTGCATGGTTTCGACTTAACCGCCCAACCGGTTGATTTACTCAATGCCTATGTTTCAGCCAATCCGGTATTCAATAACATTGGTTTAAAGAAATGGAAAGTAACTGCGGGTGTAAATAATGGATATCCTGTTTTTGAATAAACTGCGGGTTTACCGCTGGAATTATGAAAAAAATGCTACACGGCAAGCGACAAAATCGGGCTTCAAGAACCAAAATTTCGATAGAAATGAAGAAAATATTCAACAATAACAAAATTTGATTAAAAACAACTATATTTGTATTATATATTCCTGCTGTGAATCCACAGCCATTAAAAAACAATTTAATATTAAAAAAATGGAAGAATTAGTAAACAAGATTAAAGCTGAATTTGAAGCTTTTGTAACAGATGCAAGTTTGCAAGTTGAAAAAGGTAACAAAGCTGCCGGTACCCGTGCTCGTAAAAGTTCTCTCGACTTGGAAAAACTATTGAAAGAATTTAGAAAAGTATCAATTGGAGAATCAAAGAACTAAGATTTGTTTTCTTCTTAATGGGCAAAGCTTTCCTGTAACTGGGAGGGCTTTTTCTGTTATTTGAATCTGCTGCATTCGCTAAATATAAAACGAGCCCGAACTGTATAAATCCGGGCTCGTTTTATTTTATAAAAATCATGATCCATTACGACTTGATGATCCCTTTCTGGGAGTGTCTCACAAAATTGACGATACTGCGGATTTCATCGCTCATGGGAACTTCTTCTTCCACCCGCATAGCTGCATCCTGAATGCTGACATTGGCGTGATAAATTAATTCATAAGCATGGGCTATGTGCTCAATGATTTTTTCCGGAACATCATGAAATCTCAGATACTTTACATTCACGCCATAATAGCTGGTGGGGTTGGTAGAAGTAACAATATACGGTGGTATATCTTTACGGAACCGGCATCCGCCACGCACCATAGCCCAGCTGCCTACGCGGGTATCCTGAAACATGCTTACCATGGAACTGAATATTACATGCGATTCAATAATACAATTGCCGGCAACAACGGATTTAAGTCCCAGCACACAATGGTCGGCCACACGGGCATCGTGGCAGATGTGAACGCCTTCCATCAATGAGTTATCATTCCCTATCACTGTTTTGCCCTCAGCGCTTGAGGAGCGGCTTATCACCACGTTTTCGCGAAACACATTGTTGTTGCCTATTTCCAGTATGGTGTCACCGCCACGGTAATTGAAATCCTGCGGAATGGCCCCCAACACGGCGTTTTGATAAACTTCATTGCCAGTGCCCATGCGTGTACCGTTTAAAACACTTGCATAGGGCATAATGGTACAATTATTCCCTATTTCTACATTCTTATCAATATAAGCGAAAGGGTGGATGGTAATTCCATCTCCCAGTTTTGCTTCGGGACTGACAAAAGCCAATGGGCTGATTATATTCATATTTATATTTTTAAAAGTTATTCTTTTTTATCTTCCGCCACCCAGGGCCTGATAAAGATTGATGACCGCCTGAATACGTTCGAAACTGTCCTGTACGTCCGATAACCGGGCGCTTAGCAGCGATTGCTGTGCGGTAAGTACTTCCAGATAAGTAGAAGACCCGTACTTCATCAATTGCTGTGTTTTATCCACGGCGCTGTTCAACGACTCGATTTGCTGTTTCCGTTGGATGCATTTTTGTCCTGACGATTGATACTGGTACAGGGCATTGCTCACTTCGCTTCCGGCACTGAGGATACTTTGCTGAAAAGCAAGCAGGGCTTCCTGTTGTTGTGCTTTTGCTATTTTTAGCCGGGCAATGTTTGCACCCCGGTAAAACAAGGGCTGTGTAATCGACCCCATGGCCGACAACAAGAATTTTCCCGGATTGACAATGACACCTCCGGCACTGTTAGTCCATCCTGCCGATCCTCCCAGGGTAATCTTAGGATAAAAGGCAGAACGTGCCTGATTGGTATTATAATAACTGCCGGCCAGCGCCATTTCGGCTTGTTTTACATCCGGACGGTTTGAAAGCATCTGCAAAGGGATACCCACCGATAATTTTTCGGGCATTTGTTGGCCGGCAAGTGTTCCGCGTTCAATTTGCCGTGGACCTTGTCCGATCAATAATGAAAGAGCATTCTCTGTTTCGCGAATTTTCCGCTGAAGATCCGGCAGCGTGGCATTGACCTGGAAATAGGTTGCTTCGCTTTGCGATACCGCCGCCTCGTTGGTCATGCCGGCTTTTTTCAACGATTTCATGGTTTCTACATTTTTACCCCAATTACTGGCCGTCTCGGTAGTAATTTCCAACTGATTGTCGAGCATCAGCAAAGTGTAATAA
>Ga0318568_10001642_pt1 | contig 9950 bp, 7 predicted proteins | sample GRESIP088b5f21_FD_203690 | JGI IMG/M metagenome (GOLD analysis project Ga0318568, IMG submission 203690) | Tropical soil microbial communities from Luquillo Experimental Forest, Puerto Rico - GRE.SIPMG.088b5f21 | ecosystem: Environmental > Terrestrial > Soil > Tropical forest > Bulk soil | place...
GTCCGAGCGTGGCGGCATCGGTCGCCATGTGACCCGCATCGGAGATGAGCGCGAGCGATCCCGCGAAGACGCCGCCCGCCGCCTCGATCGCCGCGAACCCGGCGGTCAGAAGGAGCGCCCACAAGAGCACGCGCTGCGACGAAACCTCGCGCTCGTGCGTGTGCGCGTGCGGACTCGGAGCGGAGTGCGTCTGCTTCATCGTCGGAGCGTCCGTGCGCGGGAGCCGGCGGCGCACCGCAACCGTTTCGCGCGTCGAGGCTATTGTCGGACAAATCCGTCAAGCGCGCGAAGCGGTCACATTTTCCGGAATCCGCGCACTATTCAGTATTTGAGCCGCGCGTAGTACGTGCGCTCCGATGCGGCGCGCGCTTCGCCGAGCGTGCGGATGCCGCGCTCGGCGAGGATCGGGATCAGGCGCAGGAAGGCCTCCGCGGTGACCTGCGCATCGCCCATTGCGGTATGCCGCCCGACGACGTCGATTCCGAGTCGCGCCGCGATGTCCTCGAGGCCGTGCGACTCGGAAGCCGGGTGGGCGACCGCGGAGAGCAACAGCGTGTCGAGCACGGGCTGGGTGAACCGCACGCCGCTCTGTGCCTCCTTGAGCTCCAGGAAGCGCATGTCGAAGGCGGCGTTGTGACCGACGAGCACCGTTTCCTCCGCAAAGCGGTGAAAGCGCGGCAGCACTTCTTCGATCGACGGCGCCCCGGCGAGCGCTGCAGGCGTGATGCCGTGGATCGCCATCGAGGAGGCGGAAACGCTGCGTTGTGGATCCACCAGGCTCGCGAAGGTCTCTCCGGTGATGAGCCGCCCGTTGACGATGCGCACCGCGCCAATCGCGATGATCTCGTCCCCTTCGGTCGGATTGAGCCCGGTGGTTTCGGTGTCGAAGACCGTGTACGCCAGGCCGGCGAGCGGGCGCTCGTAGAGCGCATCGGTCACGGGCGAGCGTCGGAACAGGTCGAAATCGTAGAACTCCGGCCGGCTTTTGAGCGCGCTTCGCGGCAAGGCGCCCGCGCGCGTCGCGGCCAGCGGCAGCAGCAGCCGAAAGTACGCCACCTGCGTAGGGACGTCGCGTGAATACCAGGCTTCGCCGTCGTGGCGCTCGACGACTTGCTCGAGCGTGAGCGTGCTCTCCTCGCCGCCCAGCGTAAACGGATCGCTCTGCCACGCGAACGCGGTCTCCGCCGACATCGGCGGACCGCGCCAGGCGAGATCGAGCTGGGCGTGCCCAGCGACCGGCACGAGCCGGAACCGGATTTCCTGTATCGCGTAGTCGTCTTTGAGCCGCAACGCGACGTACGAAAGGCATTGCGCGACGGAGTAGCTGTCCACGGAGAGCCACAGCGCCGGATCGACCATCTCGATCCGTGTCTTGAGGCCGGTTCGGCGCTCGATACGCCGCCGCGCGAGGGTCAGCAGATCCTCGCCTCGCATGTCCTCCAGCGGCCAGCGCGCCTTCTGCCCTTCCGCCGCCTCCAGCGCGTTGCGATGCACGCGTTCCGAGAGATTGACGGCTTCGTCGCGAATGATCGCGGCGAAGCGCGCGCGGCGTGCGGCGTCCATGTCCGGATGCTCGGTCAGGTTCTCGATCGCAGCGCGGATATTGGCGAGCCCGGCACGAGCCGTTTCGACCAGACGCTGGAACAGCGCGCCGCGTCTGACGTCCGCATCGACAGCCTCGGTCACGTCCGAGAGCAACAGCACGTACCCAGCGAGCTCACGCACCGCCTCGGCTCCGTCTCCGCCGGGGACTGGCGCGACGTGCACGCGCAAGAGCCGCCCCTCGGGCGTCGCCGTGATGAAATGCGCGCTTTCCCGCTCGCCCCGCGCACCCTGGTCTTCCATCGCTTCCTGCGCGTGGCGGATCAACGCGCGATCGATGACGGCAAAGACCGACCGCCCGAGGCCGAGCGCTTCGCCGCCTTCGCGCATTCCACCGAGCAGCGCCTGCGCCGCCGCGTTGTAGAGGAGGATGCGTCCGTCGAGGTTGCAGACGACGACGGCCTGGTCGAGCTCCGAGATGAGCGCCGCGAGACGCCTGCGCTCCGCATCGACGCGCGCGCGCCGCGGCGGCAGCGACTTCGCTCTTGGCGAGGAGCCCCGAACGCGCCTGCGCGAGATCGTTCACGGCGTCCGCAACCGCGGCGAGCTCCGCGACCGATGGCGCCGCCAGGCGATGCGCGGGATTGCCGTGTGCTATCAACCGCACACCTTCGGCCATGCGGCTCGCCGCCGCGCGCGAAGCGGCGACCGCGCGATAGGCGAGATACCCGACGAGGCCGACGAGCGCCGTGACAAAAAGCACGGCAAGCCCGATGCGAGGGGGTGTCGCGAGAACGGCGAGCGCGTGGCGCTCGTCGACAGCCAGGTCCGCGTAGATCGCGATGGCGCCGACGACCGCGACCGCCAGCGCCGTGACCGGCAACACGAGCCACGCGTAGCGGCCGCCACGCCCGGTCAAATGATCCCCCCGAGCGACGCCGCGCGCCGCTTCTCCCTGGGGCGTGCGCGCCCTGGCCCTGCGGCGCTCATGCGCCGAGAATCTCTCTCACCTTAGCGACGAGGTCGCGCGTCGAGAACGGCTTCGTGATGTACGCATCGGCGCCGAGCTCGCGCGCCTTCGCGACTTCGACGTCGCGGCCCTTCGCCGACACCATCACGATCTTGATGGCGCGCGTCGCAGGATCCGTCTTGAGACGCTGGCACACTTCGTAGCCGCTGTACACCGGGACCATCACGTCGAGCAGCAGGAGATCGGGGTGAAACGATGCCGCGAGGTCCAGCGCTTCCTGACCGTTGGTGGCCACGCGGGTCTCGTAGCCGGCCTGCTCCATCAGGAACTCGAGCGAGGTGACGATGTTGGGCTCGTCGTCGGCGATGAGGACGCGCTTCGCCATGGGAGCCTCCCTGTCATGGGATTCTACGTTGGCCTCCCCCCAAACGACGAGCCCCTTGGCGTCCTCTCGCCAAGGGGCTTACGCGGTCTCGCGTCTCCCGTTTCAGTGCGCGGCGGCAGCCGCGCGGCCGATGCCCGTGTTGGAACGGACGTACAGCTCGTCCCAGATCTCTTCCGCCCGACGATCGCGGTAGAGAAGCGAGCCGATGAACACGGCGAGGAATCCGAGCGGGATCGAGATGAGCCCCGGATTGCGCAGCTCGAACAGCGGTTTTGACAGTCCGACGAGGCTCGTCGTGTCGTTGCCGAGTCTCGCGATCGCGGCCTCCGCGCCGGTCTTCGCCTTTTCCGCCGCGGCGAGCTGCTTCTTGAGCGGCTCCTGCGCCGCCGGATCCGTCGCCGCCGCGATGTCGGCGCTGAGCTTCTCGATCTTCGGCGCGTTGGTGTCGATGATCTTCTGCTGCGCGGCCTTGATCTGCAGCGGATACGTCATGTTCGGCGACACGAGCACCAGTCCGATGGCGGTCAGCGTCCCGACGATCAGTCCCGCCACCACGCCGCCGGTGTTGCATTTCTTCCAGTAGAGCGTGAGCAGCACGACCGGCAGATTGGCGGACGCGGCGACCGCGAACGCCAGCGCGACCAGGTGCGCCACGTTCTGCCCGCGCGCCAGGATGCCGATGGTGATCGCGAGCGCGCCGACGATCAGCGTGCAGATGCGCGCCGCACGCTTCTCTTCCGCGTCGGTCGCATGCTCGCCCTTCACCACGCCTACCCAGATGTCGTGGCTCATCGCCGAGGCGGCGGCGAGGACCAGTCCCGCGACTACCGCGACGATCGTCGCGAACGCGACCGCGGCGACGAACGAGAGCATCAGGTTGCCGAGCATCGAGTCGGGGCCGCCGCCCAAGAATTGCGCGAGGAGCGGCGCCGCCATGTTACCGCCCGGATCGGTGGCGACGATGTTCGGCGCGCCGACGAGCATCGCGGCGCCGGTGCCGAGGAACAGCGTCAGCACGTAGAAGCCGCCGATGATCGCCATCGCCCAGATCACCGAGATGCGCGCCTGCTTGGCGGTCGGCACCGTGAAGAAGCGCATCAGGATGTGGGGCATGCCGGCGGTCCCGAGCACCAGCGCCATGCCGAGCGAGATCTGGTCGATCGGGCTCTTGAGATAGAGGCCGGGCTCGAGGAAGCGCTGGCCCAGGTCCTGCGCGGTCATGTTCTTCGCGGCGTCGCCCAGCAGGCCCGCGACGCGCGCCTGGACCTTGGCGTCGCCGATCACCTTCTGGAAGTACTCCGGCCCGGCGAAACCGTATTGCGACCAGACCAGCAGCACCATGACCAGCGAAGCAAGCACGAGCAGGATCGCCTTGATGATCTGCACCCACGTGGTGGCGACCATCCCGCCGAAAATCACGTACCCGAGCATCAGGATGCCGACGGCGATGACCGAGTACTCGTAATCGATGCCGATCAGCGTCTTCACCAGCACCCCGCCACCGACCATCTGCGCCGTCAGGTAAAACGTCGACACCGTGATGGTCGAGATCGCCATGAAGCCCTTGACGGTCTTCGGGTTGTTGCGGAAGGCGAGGATGTCGCCCATCGTGTACTTGCCGATGTTGCGGCAGGGCTCCGCGATCACGAGCAGCACGGTGATGTAGGCGACGAGCCAGCCGACCGAATACATGAAGCCGTCGTAGCCGTAGAGCGAGATCAGCCCGGCGATGCCGAGGAACGACGCTGCCGACAGATAGTCGCCGGCGATCGCCCAGCCGTTCTGCAGGCCGGATACGCCGCCGCCCGCAGCATAGAAGTCAGCGGTGGTCTTCACGCGCTTGGCCGCGAGGTACGTGACGTACATCGTGAGCGCGATGATCGCGGCGAACACGCCGAAGGTCAGGAATCTCCACTGCGGCGACACAGCCTGCGCGAAGGCCGGCTCGGCAGCGACGAGCACCAGCGCGCCGAGGCCGAGGCTTGCAGCGATGACTCTGCGGCGTGTGCTCATTTGCGGCCTCCGATCTTGTCCGCATCGCGCGCGATTTCGTCGGCCATGGCATCGAACTGACTCGCGCGACGGGCGTAGTAGTAGGCGATGGCCCAGGCCACGATGAACTGCGAGAGCGCGAAGAGCAAGCCGACGTTGATCGGCCCGAACACCTTGACTTTGTAAAGATCGACGAAGTACCCGGCGCCGATCGGCAGCAGGAAATAGTAGAAAACCGAAAACGCCATCAGTCCCCACAGGAAGCGCGACTTGCGGTCGTGCAGCGCGCGAAACCGCGGATCCGAATCGATCGCGGCCCAGTTCATCGTCGCCATGCGCCTCTCCTTTTGATTTGCCCGTCCCCGTGCCTGCGATGCACAGGCCTCCCCGCGAGTCCTCCGCCCTTCTCGTGCGAGAGTACCCCGACCCTGCGAATCGACACTGATCTGCATCAAGATCAGGTGAGTGCCGCCGCTTTGCGTCAGGCGCCGAAGCTGGCCGGCGCGACGGCGAAATCCCGGGCAAGGCGCGACTGCAGGTCGCGCGCCTGGCGCAGCGCTTCTTTCAGCATGCGACGATCGAAGTCATTGAGCGTCTCGGAATCTAGGTCGTTATGCAACGCCTCGCGCCGCGCACGCTGGCGCGAATTGAGCGCGAGCCGCTGGTACTGGATAAAGCGGAAGGCCTCGGAGAGCGCGTCGATCTCGCGCTGCGGCACGTTCCGCGCGCTCGACCAGGTCGCAAGTCGTTCGAGTGTGTTGGTCGCGCTTCCACGGGAGGCGAGGCTGTAGATGCGCGCGATCTCCACAAACAACTGGACTCCGTTCACCTTGAGATCGAGCGTGCCTGGATGCGGCCCGGTGCGTGTCAGGACGAAATCGCGCACGAGGCCAAGCGGTGGCCGGTGGGCGAGCGCGTTCTGCGCCATCGGCAGCAGGAACCTGCCTCGATCTTCCGCGTACTGCGCGAGCCAGGCGCGCAACTCGGCCACCATCGTATGATCGCCGTGGATCGCACGGAAGTCGAAGAAGATGGCGGCGTTGAGGAGCGCCTGCGGATCCGGCTCGTCGATCCAGCTCCGAAAGCGTTCATGCCATTCGTCGAGCGACAGGCACCATTTCGGGTTGCTCGCCATCACGTCGCCGCGGCACAGGGGGAAGCCGCAGCGGTCGAGCGCTTCGTTGACGCGCCGCGCGAGCGGAAGGAGCGTGTGGCGATGGGCCGCCGCATCGCCGTTGTCCGCGAATACGATTCCATTGTCCTGGTCGGTCGCGAGCGTTTGCTCCGTTCGGCCCTGGCTTCCCAGGGCGATCCAGCATCCACCCGCCGCGCGCAACGCGTGGTCGGCCCCCACGATCTCGATCAGGCGCTCGGTGACGAGGTCGTTCAGCGTCGTCACGATGCGGGTCACCGCCTCCGAGGGCACGCGCTCGTCGAGCAGGCGATCGACCAGCTCGCGAATACCGGCCGTCGCCGCCACCATCTCGTCGACGTCGCGCGCGGCGCGGATCACGGCACTCGTGTCGCCGATCCCGCCGCGCCACACCGAGAACAGGCGCGACTCCGAGACGACCCCCGTGAGGCGACCGTCTTCGACGACCAGGACGTAGCGGAGCCCCTGGCGCGCCATCATGACCGCGGCTTCGAATCCGAGCGCGTGCGAAGGCAGGGAGAACACGTTCGACGCCATGACGCTTGCCACCGGCGCGGTCGGCTCGACGCCGGGCAGTGCAACGCGCTCCAGCACGTCGCGCAGCGTGAACACCCCCACCGGACGTCGCTCGTCATCGACGACAACCATGGCGCCGACGGCTTCGCGCGCCAGCGTCTCGAGGACCTCACGGATCGGCGTCGTCGGGGCGCAGCTCACCGGCACGCGCGTCGCGAAGCTCCCGAGCGGCGCTTCGAGGAGCGGCGGTGCCGTGCCCGAACCGCCGCGCGAGCGGGCGAGCCGCTCCGTCGCGGACCGGTCAGCCGGCAACGCGCACCTCGTCCTCGGCGCGGGCCTCGACCGGCAGGGTGAATGAGAAGCACGCGCCCTCGCCGCGCCGGCTCTCGACCCACAGCCTACCGCCGAAGTGCTCGATGATCTGCCGGCTGATGTGCAGACCCAGGCCCGTGCCCGCGGGCTTGTTCGTAAGCGCGTCGCCGGCCTGGCGGAATTTCTCGAAGATCACCGCCTGGTCCTCGGGGCTGATACCGGGTCCGTTGTCGCGGATGTCGACGCGAACCGCGGCGCCCGCGCGCGAGAGCGTCACGTCGATGCGGCCCTTGCCCGCCTCGCAGAACTTGACCGCGTTCGACAGGAGATTCAGCAGGACCTGGATGAGGCGATCGACATCGGCCTTAACGCGCGGGAGCCGTGACTCGACGTGCGTCTCGACGACGATGCCCTTGTCCTTGAAGAGCTGGCCCATGCCGGCCAGCGCGTCGGCGACGATCTCCTCCACGTCGAGGCGCGACACGTGCCACTCGGCGCGTCCGGAATCGATCTTCGCGAGGTCGAGGACCTGGTTGATGAGGCGCGACAACCGCTCGGTCTCCTTGGCGATGATGGTGACGAACTTGAGGCGCTGGGCCGGATCGGCGTTCGGCTGCGAAAGGAGGATCTCGGAGAAGGCGCGGATCGACGTCAGCGGCGTGCGAAGCTCGTGAGTGATCGTCGAGATGAAGTCGTCCTTCATCCGGTCGAGTTCTTGCAGACGCGCGTTCGCGTTGCGCAGCTCGGCCGTCGCCGCCTCGAGCTCGCGCGACTTCTGCTCGAGCTGGTGGCTGTGGACGACGACGTGCGACGCCTCGTCCAGGATCTGGCGCACCTCGTCGAGCGTCAGCGCCTCCTCCTTGACCGCGGAGGCGACCATGACGCGCGCGGACGAGGCGCCGATCGCGCCCGCGAGCTGCACCTCCACGTAGTGCACGAGATCGGCGTCGGGATCGAGGCCCTCCTCTGGCCAGCGGCGGCCGCGGGCACGGGCGTATTCGGAAAGCGCCTGATGCGCCGCGGCAGCGCCGAGGAAGCGTGCGAGCACGTGGTGGAGCTCGGACACCGAGGCGGTGCCGCGCCAGAAGCGGGCGCTGGCGCCCTCGCGTCGGAACGCGTCGACGAAGAGACTCGCCTGGCGATGCTCTTCCGCGGAGGGCGATCCGGCGAGCGAGACCGCGACGTACGCGCCGACGTTCGCGACCATGCTCCAGATCATCGCGTGCGTGATCTGGTCGAGGCCTTTGAGTCCGAAGAGCGCGAGCGGCTTCAGGAGCGCAATGCCGAAGGGCCCTTCGGAGAGCAGGCTCGCCGGCAGCCAGTCCGAGCGCGCGAGCGCGGGGATGAGCAGCGTGTAGGCCCAGACGGCGAATCCCGCGAGCAGTCCCGCGAGCGCGCCGCTTCGCGTCGCGTTCTTCCAGAAGATGCCGCCGAAGACCGCCGGTGCGAACTGTGCGACCGCCGCGAACGAGATGAGGCCGATCGAGACCAGCGCGTACGCTTCGCCCGCGAGCCGAAAGTAGAGATAGCCGAGCAGCACGATCAGCACGATCGCCCCGCGGCGGATGCCGAGCAGCAGGCGCGTCAGGTCCGTGCGCTCGGCGAGGCGAAAGGCCTTGAGCCGGAGCAGCACCGGCATCACCAGGTCGTTGCACACCATCGTGGAGAGCGCGATGGTTTCGACGATCACCATGCCGGTCGCCGCGCTCAAGCCCCCGAGGAACACCAGCAGTGCGATCACCTCCTGGTGCTCGGCCATCGGCAACGCGAGGACGAACGTGTCGCCGTCTACGTTGCCGAGCGGAAAATGCATGCGCCCGCCAAAGGCGATCGGCAGCACGAAGACGTTGATCGCCAGCATGTAGAGCGGGAAAAGCCAGATCGCGGTTGCAAGGTGCTTCTCGTCCTTGTTCTCGATCACCGTGACCTGGAACTGGCGCGGCAGGAACATGATCGCGAGCATCGACAGGATGGTGAGCCATACCCAGCTCGCGTAACTGCCGGCGACGCCGTCGAGCGGCGTCAGCATCGGCGCGAGCTTGGGATCGGCGCTGGCGCGCGCGAACACGTCGCCGAAGCCGTGATAGATCCCAAAGGTCACGAACACGCCGACCGCGAGGAACGCGACGAGCTTCACGAGCGACTCGAAGGCGATCGCCGCGACCATCCCTTCGTGGTGCTCTGCGGCGTCGAGATGGCGCGTGCCGAAGAGGATCGTGAACAGCGCCAGCATCAGCGCGAGCCACAGTGCCGTGTCCTGCAACAGCGGCACCGCGCCGAGCTGCGCCGGCATCACGATCTCGGGATACTGCATGACGATCGTGAAGCTGTTGGACACGGCTTTGAGCTGCAGCGAGATGTAGGGGAGGATGCCGATCACCGCGATCAGCGTCACGACGCCGCCCAAGAGTGCGCTCTTGCCATAGCGCGACGCGATGAAGTCGGCGAGCGAAGTAATGCGGTTCGCCTTCGAAATGCGGATCAGCTTGCGCACGACGATCCACCACAGCGCGATCATCAGCGTGGGCCCGATGTAGATCGGCAGGAAGCCGACGCCGTCGCTCGCCGCACGGCCGACGCTGCCGTAGAAAGTCCACGCGGTCGCGTAGACAGCGAGCGACAGACTGTAGATGTACGGGCTCGCGATGACCGAGCGCCCTTGATCGGCGCGCTGGTCGGCGTAGTACGCGATGGCGAACAGGAGCCCGAGATAGGCCAACGAGACGAGGACGACGACGTAGCCCTGCAGCATCGTCCTTAGCCTCGCGCTTTCGAAGCCTTCGCTCTGCGCGCCTCAAGCACCGTTGCCGCGGCGGACGACGAGCGCGAGGAGCGTGATCAGGACCGCCCACGCTGCGAAGATGTAGGCGTAGATGAGTGGAACGCCGAGGACGAGGACGCCCTGGTTGAATAGCGCGAGCACCGGATAGTTGAAAAGGAGGAAGCCCAGCAGGCACAACGCCACGAGGCGCTGGGCCTTGGTTTGTCGCGTATCCATCGTGCTCCTCTCCGGCGGCGGCAGGCCGGTCTCGCCCACCCGCGAGAAGGACCGTAACGCCACCCGTGCTCCGTGCGCAAAG
>Ga0318568_10001643_pt1 | contig 9949 bp, 5 predicted proteins | sample GRESIP088b5f21_FD_203690 | JGI IMG/M metagenome (GOLD analysis project Ga0318568, IMG submission 203690) | Tropical soil microbial communities from Luquillo Experimental Forest, Puerto Rico - GRE.SIPMG.088b5f21 | ecosystem: Environmental > Terrestrial > Soil > Tropical forest > Bulk soil | place...
GGCCGTCTTCACCGCAGCGGGCACTGTCGGCGCCATCGAAAACTGGCTGGCCCAGGAGCGGCCAGAGCCCGTCGACCGCATGCTCACCCTGCTGTTCAGTGCTGCGGCGCCCTGGTGGCGTCGACGGGGTGGCAGCACCGCCTCGCGCCCGCATACCGATGATCGGTCATCCGGGCCGAGGGTCGCCGAGGGTTGACTGGGCGTTGGGCGCCCGGCAGACCTGGACCAACAAGACACCAGGCTAGGTTCCGGTGGATCGGTCGAGTCGGTGGCGCGCACCTTCGAGTGTGAGTGAGCATGAAAGGAACGTTCGCGACCCCATGGCACCCACTGATATGGGAAAGGGTTCCCCAGCGTGGTCGTCACCAGCAGTGCCATGACGACTGCCCTCGCACCCGATGCGGAGACCACCTGGAAGCTGCGGTTGGGGGGCGGATCGGTGCGTCGCCGCCGTGAAGGGGAGTCGCGCGCCGATTGTGGCAGCGATAGAGGACGTAAAGATTGCGATGACCGTATGAATGCATCCGTCGACCACACCAATGTCGTTGACGCTCAAAAGACAACGCCCGATCCCGGCCTGGGAGCAGATCTACTCGCCGTGGTGGTGCGGCTGCATCGCCTAGCCAGCCAGCGCATCAGAAAGCCGTTGACAGCCGGGAAGGCCAGACTGCTGGCCACGATAGAAGCCCACGGGGAGGCGCGAATTGGTGACCTGGCCGCTGTCGATCACTGTTCGCAATCGACGATCACCACGCAGGTGCGAGGGCTCGAGAGCATCGGCCTGGTTGGCCGAACCGCCGACCCCGGCGATGCACGGTCAGTCCGAATCCGCATCACAGCCGAAGGAACCCGTGCGCATAATGCAGTCAAGGGCGACGGCGCCGCTGCGATCGAACCGCAGCTGGCCCTACTCGACGCGGAGGACCGGCTGCGGGCCTCGCCGAGCCGGTCGAGCGTCCGGCGCCGTGCTGGCCGAGCGGGGATCGATAACGAGGCCCTCAGCAACACGGGCAAGGACGAAGAAGCCCCGATCCTGGCAGCTCGCCGGGGCCGGGTTTTTTGTGCCCAAAAATCGGCCCTCAGTTGCCCGTAGAGCGACGAACGCGGGTTGGCCGGTGTGGGAAAAACGGCGGGATGTGGCCTAACACCGGAAGCGGAATTCGTGTGAGCCAGAAGACAACACACGCTGCTGACAGCCCAACATCACTGACTGCTGACATTGTTGGCGAGATGTTAGGTCGACTAAACTACAGCGCAAAGCCAAAGGAGTAAAAGATGAGTGACTGCCCATGTGTGCGCTGCTTAATGGACGCTGGCGTCGACATTTGGTGGATGGTTCCGTGCGGGGAGTGCGGTAACAAACGATGCCCGCACGCAGACAACCACCGTCAAGAATGCATAGTCTCAAACGCGGCATGATGTTGGGGCCTAGCCGTCGAGGGCGTCGAGCGCACGGTCGGTCGCCTCAGACCACCAGGCCAGCAGCAATCGAATAAGCACCGTCAACCTCCTTGATACGAGGGCCTCGACGGGACCGCCCAACCGGATTACAGGCTTGTAGCACTCCCTTCTCTTGGGGGCATAGGTCAATCACGGCTGCTGAAATGAGCCAATCGGCTTGGTCCTTCGTCCAGTCGGCTTCGACCGCGCTTCTGCGGGGCTTGCGATGATCGGCGGTGAGCGACGCCCGCTTAGCTTCAGCAAATCGTGTCGACAAAGATAAGTCGGGGACTCTCAGTGCCGGCGTTGTCACAGCGTTGTCACAACTGGGTTCGAATCAGCGGAGTCGGCGGGAGACGGCTTGAGACGGTTTCGGCTGACCGGACTGCGTAGAGAGTCGTTATGACACAATGAAATTCGACCGATGTCCGACTGGGGGTCAAGTGATCTCGGCTTTGGTGCCAGGATGGCGTGCGAGTGGCGTAGCTGCTGCCAGCGGTATGCGCGCGAATTCCTCAGCAACAGGCTGGCTTTCGTAATCGCGTGTGGGGTGCTTCAAAAGCGATCCAGCGGCGAGGACGGGAATCAGGGCGCTTCTTCGATCGTGGATGGTTCGTCGGAGTGCTGGACATAGGCCGCTTCGCGAACCGCGTCGTCGGTTCCAGGGCCGCGCCCAAGGCGCCTCCGATCATCGCCAAGGAGCTCGTCAGCCATGCTAATTCGAAGTAATCCCGCAGCGAGACCGGATGACCGACGGCGTCGCGGAAAATCGTTGGCAGCACGAACCAGAACGCCGCGATCAACGCCAGCACATACAGTGCGGCATACAGCACGCTCACGCCGATGACGACGGTCACCGTGGTGGCAATGTTGAACAGCACGACTTGCTTGCGCACTTCGCGTGAGACTGTGGGTTCCCACAGCTCAGCTCCGATGATCAAGGTGGCTGTGGTGGCGCCGATGGACACGAGCCCCGTACCGGCGAGCCGTTCCCATCCGAATGCATCCGACAGCCGCCAAATATCCGAGGTAACCAACGCAACGATCCCGACGGCCACCGCGCCGGTCAGCGCACGCGACAACCGCAGCGACAAACGCCACGGCTGGTTGGCCGCCACCATCCCGCCCAAGAGCACCAGATTGCCCGTCAGCACGCGTGCGGTGTAAGCGAAAGCGCCATCGGCCGGATCTGTGCCCAGTTCCCGCACCCGCTCGATGAAGAACCGCCGCGACGGGCTGGCTGCAGCGTCGGCCTCGGCGGTGCGTTGGTCGGGCAATCCGATCAGCCGCTCCAGCAGGCGCACGATCGTCTCGCGAATCCGCTGGCGTGTCCCTACCGCACCAACAGCGGGCACCGACACAATCGCCACGTTGTGCACGGGATTGGCGTGGGCCACGACGGGACGTCGGTGAACGTGCAACGGAAGATCGGTCAGACAGACCACAACGTCCCAGGCGCTGTCGAGGAGCAATCGCCGCGCGGCGCTCACGATCGCAGCGTCGGTCGCCGGTGCCTGCACCAGGCGCCGCTCTATCACCTCAACGCACCACCGGGCACCCGGTAACCGCCGCTCGAGCTCTTGACTCAAACCCGCATCAACGAGCTCACGGGCCAGCGAGAAAGCCGCACCTGGATCCCCGACAAGACCCAGCAAGATGTGTGGGTCGTCGTCGCCGTGTGTTGGATCTTGTGCAGGGGCCATCTGTCGATGGTCACATTCACGCGTCCACCGTGCTCGCCCGCGGACCGAAATGTGCGCGTTGGCGCGCCGGGGTGTTCCGGGGAAGTTGCAGCGGACGCGCGCGGTCCGTAGTTCGCCGTCGTTGCCGCCATCGCACGCACTATCGCCGCACTTACGCGCTGAAGTGCTACGGCCGCCGTCATACCGAGAACCACAGTGGTCAAGGCCCCAATGCTTGACACGCCAAAGTTGCTGCCAAGGAGACTCAGTGAGATGCGGACATTTTCTCCGTCGTGGGTGGGATGGCAGGCCGCCCACGCCGTGGAGTTGGCGCGTGCGTTACGCATTCAGTTGCTCGAGATGACTCGGCGGCTAAATTGGCTTGAACGGCAAATAAATTCACTTGAACGACGGAATATCACCGGGACGACGCTCGGGCATGTGCCATGCGGTGGAAGCGGCCGAGCTGCGACGCGACGTTCTCGAGGCACAGGCTCACATCGAACGGTTTCACCAGCGCTAACTTGCGTTAAGCGGATGCGGGCCGCCACGCACGTAGCCTCGCTAGAAGCTTTGTTGCCTTCGGCTGGACGGCGCTGACGGCCGAATCGTGCGATACCGGATTCCGCCTTAGGATCGACCCGCCGAAGTCACCTCCCGCAATGCCACCGGCAGAGGAGCGTTGCCATGCCAACGAACTTGCGCATCAAGCCGGCGTTGCCCCTTCGAACGATGTTCGGCACCCAGAGAGGCCATTCTTCACTCGTAATCGGCGCGCTGGGCGTTGTCTTCGGAGACCTCGGGACGAGCCCGATCTATACCGTCCAGACAATCTTCGACCCCAGCGACCCCCATCCCATACCGATCACGACAGCAAATGTCTATGGGGTCGTATCGGTGATCTTCTGGTCGGTGATGATCATCGTCACGCTCACCTACGTCACCCTGGTGATGCGCGCCGATAACGACGGTGAAGGCGGCATCATGGCCCTCATCACGCTCGTGCGCCGGTTGGGTGTCAACCGGAGTCGTCGCATGGTGGTGACTCTGGCCGCGCTCGGCATCTTCGGCGCCTCGCTGTTTGTCGGCGACAGCATGATCACTCCGGCCATCTCGGTGATCTCGTCGGTGGAAGGCCTCAAGGTTGTCGAGCCGCGATTCGCTGACTGGGTCGTGCCGATCACCGCGGTGATCATCCTGATTCTCTTCGCTTTTCAGAGCCGCGGCACCGCCGCAATCGGACGCTTGTTCGGGCCGGTCATGATCGTGTGGTTCATCGCGATCGGTGCGTGCGGCGTCGAGGGCATAGCCACGCATCCGGTAATCCTCAAGGCATTGTCACCCGTATATGCGCTGACGTTCATAATCACCTACCCCGGCACGGCCTTTTTTGCGCTGGCCGCGGTCGTGCTGGCGGTGACGGGTGCGGAGGCGCTCTACGCGGACATGGGCCACTTCGGCCGACCGGCGATCACCCGGGCATGGCTGTTTGTGGTCTTGCCGGCGTGCATGCTCAGTTACTTCGGCCAGGCCGCGCTGCTGTTGGGCAACAACAGCGTCACCGATGCGCCTTTCTTCTTGCTCCCACCGGGCTGGGCGCGGTTGCCGATGGTGCTGCTGGCGACCGCGGCAACGGTGATCGCCTCCCAGGCGGTGATCACGGGGGCCTACTCGGTGGCGTCGCAGGCCGCTCAGCTGGGCTACCTGCCCCGGGTGCGGGTCGTCCACACGTCCGAGTCGACGATCGGCCAGATCTATGTGCCCTGGATCAACGGTCTGCTGATGGTCGCGGTGCTCATCCTGGTGTTCGCGTTCCGCAGCTCGGCGGCACTGGCGTTCGCCTACGGCATGGCGGTGACCGGGACGATCACCATTACCACCCTGCTCTTTTTCTTCGTCGCCCGCGAACGGTGGAAGACACCCGTGTGGCTGATCGTGACTGGCGCCGGAGCGTTGTTGACGGTCGACCTACTGTTCCTGGCAGCGAACCTCACCAAGCTTGTGCACGGCGCCTGGCTACCGCTTCTGATCGCCGCCGTGGCTTTCCTCGTGATGACGACGTGGCAGCGGGGCAGCGACCTCGTCACACAAGCGCGGGCAAAAACGGAGGGACCGCTGCGTGAATTCGTCGATCATCTGACCCACCATCGCCCGCCGCTGGCGCGGACGGCCGGTACGGCGATTTTCCTCAACCGCGGCAAAGAGACCGCGCCGCTGGCCATGCGAGCAAACGTCGAGCACAACCACGTGCTGCATGAACACTGCGTGATCATGTCGATCGAGACCGTACCCGCGCCGCGGGTGCCGGACGAAGAACGACTCGAAGTCTATGACCTGGGTGATTTCCGAGACGGGGTTATCCACGTCAACGCGAAGTTCGGGTATATGGAACGGCCCAATGTCCCGGATGCGCTGCGGCTGCTTGACCCGCGCCAAACCGAAGGCGAAATCGGCCTCGACGACGCCTCTTATTTCCTTTCGAAGCTTGAACTGCGGGCGGGCTCCGCACCGACCATGGCGGCATGGCGCAAGCGCCTCTTCGTCGCCACCTCCCACATCGCCGCGGACGCCGCCGAGTATTTCAACCTGCCCATCGACCGCACGGTGGTCATGGGTGCGCGGATTCAGGTCTAGCGGTCGTCCCCAGCGTGTTGTGAACGGATTTGTGAACGAAACGCGGCGCACCCGATGAGATCGCATGGTAGGTAGGGGCATAGCTTGGACGACTAATGGCTCGCGACCTGTACGTTTGAGACGCGCGAGACTCCAGGAAACCGGGACTGGCTAGCTCATAACCCAGCGACCAGGGTTCGACGGGCGCCAGCACTGTTACGTCGCGCAACACGTCGGCGAACAAAACCGTCACCTGCTTGAACTCGGCCGCAGGCATGCTCGTGCTGACCGGCGCACCGCATTCGCTGCAGAACTTGGCCGCCGCGCTCACCTCGGCGCCGCAGGAGCCGCACACCAATCCCGCCGTCGTCATGGCATCGCTTCGGCCCACGCGATATGCCCCTCGAAGCCAAGCGTTCTCGCCATGTCGCGGTAGCGATCCCGGTATTCGCGATAGCGGGCCTCGTTATCCTGAGCCCGCGCCAGCAGAGCCCGCAGCCGCAGCAGCAAGATGTCGCGCACAGCTAAGCCGTCGTCGGTCGGTGCGGTTGCGAACCGCTCGATTGCGGCCTCGGCTTCGGCCAGGTCGCCGTCGGTCCCGCGATCGAGCAGTGTCTCCACCAGAACTCCGGTCACGGGAATGCCCCACCCCAGCAGCTGTCCCTCGCTGACCAGATGGTCGACGGCGTCGCGCATGAGCGGTATGGCGTTGTCGCGATCTCCCCGCCGAGCCCTCTCCCGCGCCAAGTACACGTTGACCAACGGTAACTCGGCCAAGAGGTACCCCTGGTGCAGGAACACGTCGCTGACCTCCGGCAGCAGCTTCTGTCCCCGGTCGCGCTCCGTGTTGGTCCGGCGGTGCACCAGCGCAACGCCTAGCGTCATCCGGGCGAAGGTCAACGCGAAATCGTCAGCGGATCGTTCGGCAATCCGTAGGGCATCCTCGATCTCGCGCACCGCGCGATCGTCGGACCTCAGCACGCCATACGCTATTCCCGCGAGGTAGATGTAGCTGATGACCATGGCGTAGGACAGGGGGTCGGCGCTGCGGGCCATGGCCAGGCCGTGCCGCAGGTCATCGCGCCATCCGGGACGACCTAGGCAATACCGGGCAATCCCCCGCGTCATGAAGGTGAACGCCAACGGAGACCCGAAAATGAAGTTGCCTTTAGACGGGTCACCGTCGGCCAGGTCGATGACCCGCTGTGACCACCGGAGCACGGCAGACCACTCGCCACTTTCCCCCTTGGCGTAGATCGTCGTGAAGGATAGCCCCACCGTCAGGGTCGGATCGCCAATCGACTCGATCAGAACCCAGGCTTCGGATGCCAGCTGGGACGCCTCGCGCATGCGGGCGTGATACGCATGATCCATTACCAGCCCTGCCATGGCGATGGCCAGCGACGCCTTGTCCCCGGCGGCGCTGCACAACTGCCGCAGTTCGTCGAAGCGGTCACCGGCAACATTCACCTGGACTCGCCAGGCGGTCCCGCACAACATGGTGCGCGGAGCGATGCGCATGGCTGCGCGGTCCGGGTCCTCGGCGGGTAGTGCGTCGGCAATCGTTTGAGCGCGCTCCCAGGACAGGCGGGCGGCGGTGATGTCTCGATTGGTGGCCCAAGTTGCCGCACGCATGTGCCAGCCGTAGGCGGCATGCCCATCACCGGCGGCCTCCAGGTGCTCTGCGATCAGTGCGGCGTTCTCCTCCACCGATTCCAGCTCGCGTTGTTCAATCGCTGCGGCCAGTCGCCGGTGCAGCTCGGCGCGATCCGACTTGAGCTGGGATTCGTAGGCCACCGTCCGAATCAGCGGATGGTGAAACACAAACTCCGGTCCTCGGGTGAACCTCACCTGATCGACGAGCTGGGCGGCCACCAGATCCTCAAGGGCAGGGTCAATGCCCAGCGTTTCGAGCAAGTCGAGGCTGAACCGCGAGCCTATGACCGCCGCCGCGCTCAGCGTGCGCTTGGCTTTCGGGTCGAGCCGGTCGATGCGAGCGGCGATTGTCGCCTGCAAGGTGGCGGGCACGCTGACCTCAGCACCCTCTGCCGTCGACGTGTATGCGCCCGACTTCCCTTCCAACACACCGCGCTCGGCTAGTTCCCGCACGATCTCCTCGGCGAAGAACGGATTACCGGCAGCCCTCTCGACGATGGTCTGGCCCAGCTCGCCAACGGAGCGGTCGTGACCGAGCAGATGCGAGACCAGTACTGCGGTCTCCGGATCACTCAGTGGCGCGAGGGCGATGGTTTGCGCACCGTGTATCCGCGCCAGCGCTCCCTCGTACTCGGGTCGGTAGCTGACCAGCATCAGCGAGGGCGTCTGCGGAATCACCGCGAGGAAGTCGGCCAGCAGCGACTCGCTGACCTCGTCGATCCAGTGGGCGTCCTCGACGACATAGACCGCCGGGGTTTCGCGGGCCAACGACGCGGCATTCACCAGCGCGGTCAACCTTCGGCGGCGTGCATCGGGATCAATTGCCGGTAATGGAGTGTCCGGGTCGGCGATGCCCAGCAGGTCATTAAAGAGCACCAAATCCTCGGGGTCCGCGTCGGGAACCCGGTCGCGCAACCGGTCGCGGGCGGTCTGTGCGTCAAGACCCTCGACACCAAAGGCCGCGCGGAGCAGGCGCGCGACGGCATGGAAGGGGACCTGACTGGTATGCGATTCGCAAAACGCGGTGAACACCTGCACGCCAGGGGAACCCGCCATCGCAGAAACTTCACGCACCAGACGGCTCTTGCCGATGCCGGGTGACCCGACCACACCGACCACCGCGCCGTGGCCCTCGATGGCGCGGTCCAACAAGCCCTCGACGGCGGACAGCTCCCACCGCCGACCGACCAGACTCGACTCAGCACGCGCAGTAGCGCGATGCCGGTCTCCTATGCCCAACAGCCGGTAGGCGGTGATTGGTTCGTTGGCACCCTTGATGTGGACCATCTCCGGTTCACCTAGAGCCGCTGCGCCATCAACCAGTCGCGCCGTCGAGGCGCTGAGCATCACCCCGCGCGGCGGTGCCACCGACTCCATCCGTTGCGCCACCCCGACTTGCTCACCAACGGCGGTGTAACCAAATGGCCCCGAACCGATCTCACCGGCGATCACCTCACCGGAGTTCAGTCCCACACGCAACTGCAACTCCACACCATCGCGGTCTTGCACTTCGACGGCGACCCGTTTTGCTTCCTCCTGGATGCCCAAGGCCGCAAGACAAGCGCGAACGGCGTGGTCCTCCAACGCCACCGGCGCGCCGAACACCGCCATGATGCCGTCGCCGGTGAACTTGTCCACCGTGCCGCCGTAGCGTTTCACCACCACCGCCGAAGCACGGTCGATCAGGTCGGTCATGATCTCACGCAGCCGCTCAGCACCGACGGCTGCTGCGATGTCCATCGAATGAACAACATCGGCGAACAACACCGTCACCTGCTTGTACTCCGCCGATTGGGTGGCCGCGACCACTGGCGCGGCGCATTCGTGGCAGAACTTGTCGCCCGCCCGCAGTTCAGCACCACACGACCCGCACCCCAACCCTGTCGCGGTCATGCCGTCGCCATCAATATGGCCCCAACGCCGTCCTGAGGATCGCTCACGGCAACATCGTGTCACCTCTTGCCAGCCAACATGCGCCTTATCGCCGGTGGGATCCCTTGCGAGTAGCGCGCTACGGCGTGCCTCAGAGCGTTGGTGTCCGGGGCCGGATTCCGACGATGTGCGTGGTAGGAGCGTGTCGGTTGTGAGATTCTGCTGGGGTGTCCGCTGCTGCGGCGGCTGCTCCTTCGGGGGTGGTGACGTTTTTGTTCACCGATGTGGAGGGTTCGACCCGTCGGTGGGAGGCCGACGCGCAGGCGATGCGGGCGGCGCTCGTCGTGCACGACAAGGTGTTGCGCACGGCGATCGAGGCGTATGACGGGTTCTTGTTCAACCACACGGGCGATGGTTTCGTGGCGGCCTTCGCGTCGCCGATGTCGGCGGTGAACGCCGCGATCGACGCGCAACGGGAGTTGGGGTTGCCGGTGCGCATGGGATTGGCAACCGGTGAGGCCGAGCCGCGCGACGGGGACTACTTCGGAACGGTGCTCAACCGCGCCGCACGCGTGATGGCCGCCGGGCACGGTGGTCAGATCCTGTTGGCCGAGTCGACGGCGGGTCTGCTCAGCGGCGTGGATCTGGTCGATCTGGGGCCGCGCCGGTTGCGGGACCTACCCACC
>Ga0318568_10001645_pt1 | contig 9943 bp, 3 predicted proteins | sample GRESIP088b5f21_FD_203690 | JGI IMG/M metagenome (GOLD analysis project Ga0318568, IMG submission 203690) | Tropical soil microbial communities from Luquillo Experimental Forest, Puerto Rico - GRE.SIPMG.088b5f21 | ecosystem: Environmental > Terrestrial > Soil > Tropical forest > Bulk soil | place...
CCTCAGGGGCGCCGCCGGCGGCCGGCGCCCCTGAGGCCGGTGCTAGTGCCAGGGCGGCCGCCCGGCGGCCGACCGCCGCGGTGAACCCGGTCGCGATGACCATGGCGCACAGCGAGGGGAGCCGCAGCGCGGTGGCCGAGGTGCCGATCACCGTCGCGATGACGTGCATGAGCAGGTAGTAGGCGCCGTGCACCGCGTCCTGGTGCCCGAGCAGGGCGAAGATCTCGCCGAACGGGCGCGCGATGGCGTCCTTGGTGTACGCCTCGTCCCGCCAGAGCGACGGCCCGCCGATCCCGTAGCCGCCGACCGCGAGCGAGGTGGCCGCGGGGACGGCGATGACCAGCCAGCCGGACCAGCGCCGCCAGTTCCGCGGGCTACGCGTCCGCGCCGCCGCCGGGCCCGCGGCTACGTCCGCCGGCTGCGGTGCCGCGAACGTGGTGGCCGGGTCTGGTGACCCAGTACCGGTCTCCGCCACGGTTGTCCTTCCCAGGGGCCGGCTCCAGGCAGGCGCGCCCTGCCCACAGGCTATCCAGGCGGTAAACGCGATCCGGCCGCCGTTAATGTTCTCTTAACCTCCGCGCGTAAGGCGTGAATGCCACAGCCATGTCGCTCATACGACGTGGATGCCACATCCACGTCGTTGGGGCCCAGTGCGGACCGGGGGTCTCAGCCCCCGAAGAGGCGGTCGCAGACGCGGACGCCTGCCTTGCCGTCGTCCAGGGAGCAGAACCGGGCCGCGAAGCGCTGGTAGGCGTCGCGGTGGGAGGCGGCGACGGCGTCGACGTTCCGGATGGCCTGGATCACCTCGGCCGAGTCGGCGAGCAGCGGGCCGGGGGCCTCGGCTTCGAGGTCGAAGTAGAAGCCGCGCAGGCTGTCGCGGTATTCGGCCAGGTCATAGGCGAAGAGCAGGATCGGGCGGCCGGTCACCGCGTAGTCGCACATGGCCGAGGAATAGTCGGTGACCAGGACGTCGGACACCAGGAACAGCTCGGTGATGTCGGGGTAGGCGCTGACGTTGAGCGCGAAGCCGTCCCGCATCCCGGCGGGCACGTCGTCGGCCATGTGGTGGTGCCCGCGGATGAGGAACACGTGGTCCCGGCCGAGTTCGCGCCAGGCCCGCTCCAGGTCCAGGCGCATGTCGAAGCGGTACCTGCGGCCGTTGGCGTACACCTGGTTGTCCCGCCAGGTGGGCGCGTACAGCACGACCCGCTTCCCGGCGGGCAGCCCGAGCCGGTCCCTGACCCGCGCGGCCATCTCCGCGGTGTCGGCCCGGCAGAGCAGGTCGTTGCGCGGGTAGCCGTACTCGCAGATCTCCCCGTCGTAGCGGAACGCGCGGCGCATGATCGGAGTGCTGAACGGGTTGGGCGACAGCAGCAGGTCCCACTGCGCGACGTCCCTGGCGAGGTGGTCGAAGTACGCCGTCCCGCTGATGAACTGCGGGTTGGTGATGTCGAAGCCGATCCGCTTCAACGGCGTGCCGTGCCAGGTCTGCAGGTAGACCTGGCCGTCACGCTTGCGGAACGGGGGCTGCATGTCGTCGTTGGAGATCAGGTACCTCGACCGGGCCAGCGCCTCGTAGTACTCCTCGGTGCCGCGAAGCACCCCCGTGCCGCCCTCGGGCACCGGCACCGACCAGTCGGTGACGGCCCACAGGTGCTCGCGGTCATCGCCGCGGCGGCGCAGTTCTTCCGCGATGCCGAGCGGGTTGTCCGTGCACTGCTTGCCCTTCCAGCTGACGAAGAAGACCGCGTCGCGCAGCGGGGCACTGCGCAGCATCGCGGGGTAGAACCCGCGCCGCAGCGCCCGCTGGCCGAAGTTGCCCTGTTCCACGCGGCGCAGCCGCGGCTCGGCGGTGATCATGGGGTCGTCGTGTCCGGTGACCACCAGCCGGTACTGCTTGCGGCCGGCCGGGACCCGCTGGCCGGTCACGTCGTTCAGCCGGTCGTGGTCGTACTTGATCTCGGCCAGCGTCTCCGGTCCGCCGCCCGCCGGGCGGACGTACAGGTTCCATTCGCCGTCCCGCAGCGGGATGGCCGAGCCGAAGAACGGCATCCGGTCCGGGTCGGCCTCGATGCTGAACCGCTCGCCGTCGGCCGCGAAGCCGATGACGTGCGAGTCGGCGGACCCGATCCGGCGCAGCACCGTCTCGTACCTGGCGCCCGGGGCCAGCCCGGCGCCCAGGAAGCTGCCGCGCAGCACCAGGCGCCCGCCGGGCTGCCACTCGTGCTCGTCGATCACCGGCCGGGGCGCGCGTTCTGCTATCACAAGGTCACCGTAGCGGCTCTGGCCGGCCACGGCCTCCCGCGCGCCGAACAGGTGCCTGCTCTCCGGCATCCCGTCCGGCCACGCCACCCTGACCGGGGGACGGCCGGGCCACTTGACGTAGACGTCCCAGGCCATGCCGTCGTCGCCGGCCACCCGGCTGGACCGTTCGGCCCGGTCCAGCACGTCGGCCGCGCCGGCCAGGTCACCGAGCGGGACGAGCGCGCGGAACCTGGCCGGGCCCCCCGCTTCTGACGGCACCGGGACGGCCGGGAACGAACGACTCGCCGCGCCCCGGTTGCGCACGAGCACCAGCTCGGCGGGGGCAGCGTCGGCCGGGGCAGCGTTGGCCAGGGGAGGGCCACCCGGCGCCGCGGGCATCTCCAGGTCGACCCGCACCGCCCGGGGATCGGCGTCCTGCCAGGCCACGGCCGCGACGACCGCGCCAAGCCGCCAGGTCGCCAGGTTCAGGCCGAGACCGGCCCACCGGGCGCCGAACCGCAGGCCGGGCGCCACCTGATGGGGCCGCGGCCGCTCCGCCGGGCCGGGCACCGGGGTGTGCACCCGGGCCGGGCGCCAGACGCCGTGACCCCGGATGAGCATGTAGCACTGCCACTCCCCGGTCCCGCGGAACCGCCGGGGGCCGGCCGCGAACCGGAAACCCGACCAGTCGTAGTTGTACCTGTCCTGCTCGGACAGCGCCGTGGCCTCCGGGTGGAGGAACGACCGGACGGGCAGCACGACCGGGAGCCGGCGGATTCCTGGTCCGGGCGGGCGCAGGACCACGATCTTGGACGTGTTCCTGCGCCGCGGGATGTCGATCGACGGCACGTTGGCCCGGCCGGTCACCACCAGCCGGCCCCTTTTGTCCGGGTCCCAGCCGATGTCGTCCACCTGCATGTACGGGTCCAGGTCGCGCCAGTGCGGGCGGAACACGCGAGATGGAATTTTGATCGGGGGGGTCTGGGGGGGTCGTCCCCCCGAGGCGGCGGAGTCCGGGGCATTCTCCCGGAACGGCAGGTCGGCCAGCAGCCTGCCCCGGCGCCGGATCATCGGCACCTGCCGCACCGGCTGCTCCACCATCCAGGCGGCCAGCCCGGCGAGCTGCGGCATGGCCCGGATCCGGACCAGGTGATAGGCCAGCTTGTGGGTGGCGGGCAGGCTGCGCAGCACCCGGCGGCCGACGTGATCCAGGTAGCCGTTCACCAGGTCGGTGAACTCGGCCCGGTAGGCGTCGGTCACCTTGTGCAGGTCCTGGACGTAGAGCCAGAGGTCGTTCTTCAGGGCCTTGCGCTGGTGCGCCCGGAGCAGCCGGCCGGTCGAGTGCGCGGCGATGAACTGGTCGATGTCGTTCATCGCGGTCATCCGGTCGCGCAGGTTGGCGATGCTGGTCCGGCTCTGCGTGATGGACAGCCGGCCCTGCGCCCGCTCGCGCCAGTAGTAGACCACGTCGGGGATCACGTCCACCGCCCGGGCCAGCACGTGCGCCTTGGTCATCAGCCGGAGGTCCTCCCAGACCACGCCCTCCGGATAGGACAGCTGATGGGCGTCCCAGAAGCTGCGCCGGAACAGCTTGTTCCAGACCGACACGTCGTAGAGCAGCCGCGGCGTCCTGGTCACGTGCGTTCCGGTCTGCCTGCCCTTGAGGGCCAGCGAGTGCAGCGCCGAGGGGGTGATCCCCTTCGGGCCCACGCGGTACACGGCGCCGCTGGCGAAGTCCGAGCCCGACCGCTCCAGCGCGTGCAGGAGCAGCTCGTATGCGTTGGCCGGCAGCACGTCGTCGCCGTCGACGAAGGCCAGGTACTCCCCGCGGGCACGCTCCACGCCGCGGTTACGCGCGCCGCCGGGGCCGCCGTGCTCCGGCTGCAGCAGCGTGAACCGCGGGTCGGCGGCGGCCTTGGCCCGGGCGATCTCGGCGCTGCCGTCGGTGGAGGCGTCGTCGACCATGATCACTTCCAGGTCGGCGAAGGTCTGAGCGGCGATCGAGTCCAGGCAGTCGCCGAGATCGTCCTCGTTGTTGAAGAACGCCACGACTACGCTGATGCTCGGGGTTGTCACGAAAGTCCTTACGTCGTCAGCCGGCGGCCGGGCCTCTTGACGTTTCCCAGCCGAGCGCCACGGGGTCGTAGACGCGCTCCACGTAGATCTGGTGCCAGAGCGAGAACACGACCAGCAGCCACACCTGCCTCCAGGTCACCTCGGGGTCGGCGGACCGGAAGCGGCGCAGGACGTCGAGCGCGGCGCCCTTGTCCAGCCACTGGCCGGTCTGCGCCGAGCGGACCACCTGCTCCGCGAAACCATACATGCCGCCGCGGAGCCAGGGGCCGAGCGGCACCGGGAAGCCCAGCTTGGCACGCTCAGCCGTGGCCTGGGGCAGCAGCTCGACGATGGCTTCGCGGAACGCGAACTTGGTGGTGCCCGCGGCGGTCTTCTCCACCCGGGCCAGCCGGGCCGCCACCGCGAGCACCTCCCGGTCCAGGAACGGCGTGCGCAGCTCCAGGCCGTGCGCCATGGCCATCCGGTCGGCCTTGACCAGGATGTCGCCCGGCAGCCAGGTGTTGATGTCGATCAGCTGCATGGTCGCGACGTCGTCCAGGTCGGCGTCGGCCGCCTGCCGGTACACCGGGTCGGTCACGTCGAACTCGCTGGCGCGGGCCTGCCGGACCAGCAGGCGCGCCTCGTCGCCGCGGTACACGTAGGCGTTGCCGATGTAGCGCCGCGGCAGCGGCGTGGAGGTCCGGCGGAGAAAGCCCTTGCCCCTGGCGCCGGCCGGCAGCTCGGACGCGACGCGGCCGATCGTGGCGCGGCTCCAGCCGGGGAGCGCCAGCCCGGCCCGGACCACGCCCGGCTGGTGGTAGACGCCGTAACCGCCGAACAGCTCGTCGGCACCCTCGCCGGACAGCACCACCTTGACGTGCTTGCGGGCCTCTCGGGCCGCGAACCACAACGGGACCGCGGCCGCGTCCGCCATCGGGTCGTCCAGGTGCCAGATGATCCTGGGCAGGCAGGCGAGGAACTCCTCCGGGCCGATCAGGTAGGCATGCGACTTCACGCCGAGCGCCGTCGCGGTGGCCATCGCGTCGTCGATCTCGCTGTAACCTTCGCGGTCGAACCCGACGGTGAAGGTGAGCAGGTCGGGAACGGATTCGGCGGCGAGCGCGCACAGCGTGGCCGAGTCCACCCCGCCGGAGAGGAACGCGCCGACCGGGACGTCGCTGCGCAGGTGCACGGCCACCGAGTCGCGCAGCGCGGCCAGGATCTTGTCCGGCGAGCTCGACGACGGGGACCTGGCCGGGCGCAGCTCGGGACGCCAGTACCGGAACACGTCGACCCGGCCGCCCGGCCGCGCGATCAGCACGTGCCCGGGCGGCAGCGCCCGCGCGGGCGGCACCAGGGTGGCCGGCGCGGGCACGTACTGGAACGCCAGGTACCGGCGTAGCGCGTCCGGGTCGAGGGTGGTCACCTCGCCGGGGCCGTGCAGCGCCTTGCGCTCGGAGGCGAACCTGAGCTGTGGCCCGGACCTGGGCCGGTGGCCGCCAGCGGTCAGCGCGTAGAAGAACGGCTTGATGCCGAACGGGTCGCGCGCGCAGAACAGCTCGCGGCTGCGCCGGTCCCAGATGGCGAACGCGTACATGCCGCGGAGCTGGCGGACCACGTCCCGGCCCAGCCAGGCGTACATCTCCAGCAGCACCTCGGCCGCCGACCGGCTGCGCAACCTGACGCCGCGGTCGATCAGCCGCTGGGCCAGCTCCACATAGTTGTAGATCTCGCCGTCGAAGACCATCACGAACCGGCCGTCCGCGGACTGCATCGGCTGGCGGCCGGCCGCCGAGGTATCGACGATGGCCAGCCGCCGGAAGCCCAGGGCCACGTGCTGGTCGGCGAAGAAGTCCTCGTCGTCCGGCCCCCGGTGCGCGATGCGCATGGCGGCACGGCCCACCCACTCGGTGTCGGGCCCTGCTCCGTCCGCCAGGGCCAGGCAGCCGGTAACTCCGCACATGCGTGCCGCCAAAACGATCGGGGAACCTGAATACGCGCCCCGACCAGCCTACTGTTCCCTTTTGATGGTTCGGGTTGTCATGACTTCATGGGTCAACGTTGCCGTCATCGGCCATCGCCGGTGGCGGTACTCGGCGAGGATGTCCCCGGCCGCCCGTCCCGGACTGCGGCTACCGCCTCGCGCTGGTTGAGCCGGGAGCCGACCGAGAACGCCTGATCGAACCGGTCCGCGCCAAGCGCCTGCCTGAGCTGGGCCATCAGCTCGGTCTCGGTTGGCCGCAGCATCGGCCAGGCCCGCAGGCCGACCCGCCGGCGCAGGCCATCGGCGGCACCTTCCAGCAGCGCCGTCCGCTCTGGGTCCCCCTCGCCGTATGCGAGCCGGGCCTGCGCGGCCAGGCACAAGGTCACAAACGGGGTGCTCCGGGCGGCCAGGCTGAGGTCCAGCGCCTCATCCAGCAGCTCCCGGGCCTCCTCTAGCCGATTCCGGAGGACATCCAGCGTGCCCAGCTGCACCCGGGACCAGGTGGCCAGCCAGTCATAACTGAACCGATCCGCCAGCTCACGCGCCTCGCTCAGGTCGCGCACCGCGCCTTCGTCGCGGCCAACAGCCGCCTTGGCGGTGCCGACGCTGAGGACGGTCGAAGCGGTCCAGTACGGCTCGTCCTGGCCGCGGAGCTCCTCAAGCGCGGTCGACCATTGCCGGATGGCGCCGTCGGGATGGCCTGCGATCAGCGCGGCCCACCCCAGGGCCAGCTGGGACAATGCGCGCAGGAAGGGGTCCTCGATCTCGGCCAGCAACGATCCCAGGCGTTGGCTGGCTTCCAGCGTGGCCGCCCGGTCGCCCATCAGGTTCGCGGTCTGCGCGGCTGTCCACTGCAGCTCGACCTGAGCCTGAGGGTCCAGCGACCCGGCGGTCGGCAGGAGCTGGCGGACCCAGCTGTGCGCCTCGGCCAGATGGTCCCGCAGCGCCCAGAACGGCCAAAGGACCCGGAACAGGTGCGGCAGCGGCCCGGGATCGTGGGCCAGGTACCAGCGCACGGCGACCGCCAGGTTGCCCGCCTCGGCCTGCAGCCGGTCCAGGCACTCGTTCTGGCCTGCGCCGCGCAGCGGCCGGTCCGCCTGCTCGGCCACCGCCCGGTAATAGTCGGCATGCCGGCGCTGGATCTGGCCGGCGTCGGGCCGGGCCGCCAGTTGCTCGGCCACGAAGGCGCGGACGGTCTCCAGCATCCGCGATCGCGGGCCAGGCCCGGTACTGTCCAGGTAGATCAGGCTGTGCCGGGCCAGCGCTTCCGACAGATCCAGCGCCCGGTCCTCGTCCAATCCGGCCACCTGGGCTGCGGCCTGGATGGTCCAGCCGTCCACGAATACCGCCACGACCTCCAGCAGCGACCGCTCGGCGTCCTCCAGCAGGCCCACGCTCCATTCCACCGTGGCCCGCAGGGTCCGCTGCCGCGCGGGCAGGTCCACCATTCCGGTCCCCAGCGCGTCCAGCGACCGGGCCAGCCGGTCCAGCAGCGCGGTGGGGTCCAGCAGCCGGATCCGGGCGGCAGCCAGCTCGATGGCCAGCGGCAGGCCTTCCAGCCGGCGGCAGATCTCCGCCACCGCCGCCGCGTTGTCCTCGGTGAGGGCAAAGTCGGGGCGCACGGCGCGGGCCCGGTCCACGAACAGCGTTATTGCCGGCGAGGACTCCAGTTCCTCCAGCGGCACAGCGGCGGGGTCGGCGGGCGGCGGCAGCGGCAGCACCGGGTACTCTCGCTCGGCGGCCAGCCCCAGCACCGTCCGGCTGGTGGCCAAGATCGTCACCCCGGGGCAGCGGGCCAGCAGCTCGCCGAGGTCGCCGGCGGCCTGGACCACCTGCTCCAGGTTGTCCAGGACCAGCAGCCACGCGGCGTCGCCGAACGTCTCGGCCAGGGCTTGCAGCGGTGAGCCCGCCGCGGCCAGGTCGGCCCCCACCGCCCGGCCGATGCCGTCCAGGACCAGCTCGGACCGGGTGACCGCGGCCAGGGGCACGAACACGGTGCCGGCCTCGAACCGGTCACGCAGCCGCTCGCCCACCGCCACCGCCAGCCGGGTCTTGCCGACCCCGCCCGGCCCGGTCAGCGTCACCAGCCGCACCTCTGGGCGGCTGACCATGCCGGCTACCTCATCGATGTCCTGCCCCCGCCCGACCAGCGACGTCACGCTCACCGGCAGCGGGCGAGGGCTGCGGACACCGGCCGGCGACGGCGCCGCGGCCGCGGCCGGGGCGCGAGCGGCGGCGAACCGCTCGCTGAGCAGCACCGCCAGGTCGTCGCGCACCAGCCGGGACAGCTCCGTGGGCGTGCGGAAGGTGCGGTAGGACGTCGAGGCCTCCTGCTGGATGCGGGCGAGCAGGTCGGCCAGGCGGGGCTCGCGACTGAGGGCGGGCGCCTTGATATACAGCAACCGGGGCAACTCGCGGGACAGGTCGAACTCCTCTTCCAGACCGGAGATTTCCATGCCCGGGCCGATCCACCCGTAGCGCTGCCAGTACAGTCCGATGAACACATCGCTTTGCGCCAGGTAGGCCCGGTATACCTCCTGCGGAGGGTGCGGCTGCGCGCCCAGCTCGAACATCACCGGCGCCAGTCGCAACGCTGAGATGGCGCGCGAGACAGCACGCCGTTCATCAGCAAGCTCCTCCAGCGTGGAACTCACGAACACGCGCAGGCGCTGGTCGGGAGTCCGGATGGCCACGTCACTCACCAACCCTCCGTTCACCGACCCCGGTGAGCCCCGACCCCTCAAGTCTGTAACCGGCCAGCCCCATCAGCAACCCCGCTCCCCCTCCGGCGACATGCACAGAAGCAGAGGCTGCCGGTGGCGATCAAGCGGCGGCGCCGGCGGTTACCGGGCTAGCCGCTTGTCGGGGTCGTGGGTGGCCCGGCCGCCCACGATGGTGAACGCAGGGGTCAGCTCGGCCAGGTCGTCCGGATCGGCGGTTAGCGGGTCCGCGGGATAGCCGACCAGGTCAGCGAGCTTGCCCGGGGTGATGCTGCCCAGCCGGTCCTGCTCATGGTTGAGCCGTGCGGTGCCCATCGTGTACAGCTCGAGCGCGGTAGCCACGCTGATCGCGTGCTCCGGGCCCTGAATACCGGCGGACTTGGTGCCCCGGGTGACCATGCCCCATACGTTGGTCATCGGGTTGAGAGGTCGCACGATGTCGGTGCCGACGGCCAGGTCTGCGCCGGCCGCCAGCCACTGGTCGAGCGGGGCGACCCGGCTGGTGCGCTCGGGGCCCCAGGTGATCAGCATCTCGCTGGCCATGTTCCACAGCACCGGGTGCTGCACGGTCACGTTGAAACCACCGCGCACTGCCCGGTCCCGCAGCGCCGCATCGCTGAGCATGCCGTGCTCGATGACCAGCGTCCACGGGGGTAGCGGGCCGACCTGGGCGGCGACCGCCTCGTAGACGTCCAGCAGCGTCCGCAAGGCCCGGTCGCCGACCGCGTGGGTGCCGATCCGCCAGCCGCGGCCCGCGGCCTCGACGCACACCCGGGTCATCACGGCCGGGTCCCAGTTCAGATGCCCGGAGTTGCCCGGGTCGTTGGCGTAAGGCTGCTCCAGCGCGGCGCCCTCTGCGCCGCCGTCCATCACCATCTTCAGGCCCCAGATCCGCAGCCAGTCATCGCCGAACCCGCTGCGCGCCCCCAGCCCGTCGATC